>Ga0206117_101757_pt1 | contig 10045 bp, 10 predicted proteins | sample 3A5Ametagenome_FD_177997 | JGI IMG/M metagenome (GOLD analysis project Ga0206117, IMG submission 177997) | Enriched microbial communities from leaf-cutter ant dump, University of Wisconsin, Madison, United States - 3A5A | ecosystem: Environmental > Terrestrial > Nest > Insects nest > Nest dump... | reverse complement strand
CGCGCGCCGGCATCGCCGGGCTGCTGGGGCTGGGCCTGCTGCTGGCCACCCGTCAGCGCCTGCCGTCGGCAGCCGACATCGTGACGCTGGGGGTGATCGCCCTGGGCGTGGTCGTCGGTTTCCCGTTGCTGACGGCCCTGGCGCTGCAGCACGTCACCTCGGCCCATGCGACGATCTTCATTGGCCTGCTGCCGATCGCCACCGCGATCTTTGCCGTGATCCGCGGGGCCGAACGGCCACGGCCGGTCTTCTGGCTGTTTGCCGGGGCGGGGGCGGCGATCGTCCTGGGTTACGCGCTGGTCCAGGGGGCCGGCGCCTCGCCCGTCGGGGACGGGCTGATGATCGCGGCAGTGGCGATCTGCGGCCTGGGCTATGCCGAAGGGGCGCGGCTGTCGCGGCGCCTTGGCGGCTGGCAGGTCATCTCCTGGGCGCTGGTGCTGTGCCTGCCGCTGTCCCTGCCGCTGGCCTGGATCCTGGCGCCGGCCGATTTCGCGGGCATCGGCCCGCAGGCCTGGGCGGGGCTTGGCTATGTCTCGCTGTTCTCGATGCTGATCGGCTTCGTGTTCTGGTACGCCGGCCTGGCCCAGGGCGGCATCGCCGCGGTGGGCCAGTTGCAATTGCTGCAGCCGTTCTTCGCGCTGGGCCTGGCCGCGGCCGTCGTGCACGAACCGGTCGGTTGGACGCTGGTCGGCATGGCGGCCGGCGTCGCCTTATGCGTCGCCGGCGCCAAAAGATACGCCTAGGCCAGATCCTCGGTATGGATCGCGGTGCGGGCGACGCCGTCGGCCCCGATCACGCCGCGATACATGCCCGCCGAATTGAACGGCAACGCGACCGATCCGTCCGCCGCGACCGCGACCAGCCCGCCCGACCCGCCCACCGCCAGCAGGTCCTGCATGACAACGTGACCGGCGGCGGCGGCCAGCGTCTCGCCGCGATGGCGCATGCGGGCCGCGATCTCGGCCGCCGCGGTCCAGCGGATGAACAGTTCGCCATGGCCCGTGCAGGACACCGCGCAGGTCGTGTCGTCGGCAAAGGTGCCGGCGCCGATGATCGGGCTGTCGCCGACACGGCCCGGTGCCTTGGCGGTCATGCCGCCGGTCGAGGTCGCGGCGGCCAGATGGCCCGACCGGTCGCGGGCCACCGCGCCGACGGTGCCGTGCTTGCGCGCGGGATCGCCGTCGTCGACGCCCGCCGCGCGTTGGCGCAACGTGTCCTGCAGGGCCTGCCAGCGTGCCTCGGTGAAGAAATAGTCGCGGTCGGCGAATTCGAGCCCCGCCTGGCGGGCGATGGCCAGCGCGCCGTCGCCCAGCAGCATTACATGCTCGCTGTGCTCCATCACGGCGCGGGCGGCACGGATCGGATTCCTGGGGCCGAACAGCCCGGCCACCGCCCCGGCACGGCGGTCGCGCCCGTCCATGATCGCCGCATCCATCTCCTGCGTGCCGGCCGCGGTATAGACCGCGCCGCGCCCGGCATTGAACAAGGGCTCGTCCTCCAGCGCGCAGACGGCCGCGGTGACGGCATCCAGCGCCGTGCCGCCATCGGCCAGAATGGCATGGCCCGCATGCAGCGCCCGGGCCAGCCCCGCGCGATAGGCGGCGCGGCGCTCGGGCGTCAGGCTGGCCTGGTCGATCGTGCCGGCGCCGCCATGGACGGCCAGGGTGAAGTCATCGGTCATCGCGCGTACTCCGCGGGCAGGTGATGGACAAGACAGGGCCGGCCATGGCCGTCGCGGCCGGTGACCGGGGTGGCGGCGATGAGGGCGTCGAGGACGGCTTCCTGCGTCGCCTCGGCCATCGCCTCGAAGAACATGTCGATGCGCCGTTCGCTCAGCGCGGCCATGGCCACGACATCGCGCCGTTCGTCGTGGTCGATGCGGTTGGCCGTGGTGAAACCGACGGCGATGTCGCCGCTGCCATGGCCCCAGAAGGCGCCCAGCCGCGCCAGGCCGACGCCGGCGCGGCGCAGGATCCGGGTCAGCTGGCGATGATCGACCGCGGCATCGGTGGCGGCGACGATGATGACCGAGCCGCGCTCGGGCGTGCTTTCCGCCGCCGGCGGGGCCACCCGCCGGCCATCGGGCAGGGTCAGGTCGCCGGCTCGGCCGAAATTGGCCAGCACCAGCACGCCCAGATGGCAACGCGCCCCATCCAGCCGCAGGCGGCGCGAGGCCGAACCGATGCCGCCCTTGAAACCGAACGCGCTCATCCCCCGCCCCGCCCCCACCGCACCGGTGGCGAAATCCGGCGCGGCAGCATCCAGCGCGGCGCAGGCATCTGCCTCGGTCACCGCCAGGGCCTGGATATCGTTCAGAGGGCCGTCATTGCATTCCAGCACGACCGGATTGACGGTCGCGGTGGTGCGGCCGATATCGGGATTGGCGGCGATCGCCCGGCGGATCAGCGCGGTGGCGCAGGTCCCGACCGACAGCGTGTTGGTCAGCAGCACGGGGGTTTCCAGGCTGCCCAGCTCGTCGATCTGCATCAGCCCGACGCTTTTGCCGAAGCCGTTGATCACCGCCGCCGCCGCGACCGGCTTGTCGCGATAAAGATTGCCGCCATGCGGCAGGATGGCGGTGACGCCCGTCTGGATCGCGCCCGCGTCGCGGGTCAGGTGGCCGACTGTCACGCCCGGCACGTCGGTGATCAGGTTGCGCGCGCCGGGTTTCAGCCGGCCGCAGGCCAGGCCGGCATCGCGGGCACGCGTCATAAGCCGGCCTCGGCCTTCACGAAGGCGGCGATCTCGGCATGGGTGGCGATCCAGACATCGGGCCGGCTGACCAGTTCCAGCAGCGCCTCCAGGATCCAGATGCGGCTGCGATAGCCGATGATGTGCGGATGCATGGTCAGCAGGAACAGCCCGCCTTCGTCGTAGGCGCCTTCGAATTCACGCCGGAAGATGTCGAACACGCCTTCCGGCGGGGTATAGGGGCGCAGGGCGCTGGTCCGGTTCATGCTGAAATAGACCGCATCGTCGCGGATCCATTCGACCGGCAGTTCGACGATGCCGGTTGCCGCGCCCCCTCGACCAGTTCATAGGGGTCGTCGTCGGCCATCAGCGACGAATCATAGAGCAGCCCCATTTCGCGCGCGATGCGCAGGGTGGACGGGCTGAAATCCCAGGACGGCGTGCGCATGCCCACCGGGCGCCGGCCCGACACCTGTTCCAGCGTGTCGGCCGCCTTGAACATCAGGTCGCGTTCGACCTCATGGGTCAGTTCGCTGTTCAGTTCGTGGATCCAGCCGTGGATGCCGATCTCGTGCCCGTCCGCGACCAACCGGCGCTGTTCGTCCGGATACAGCAGCGCCGACACCGCCGGAACGAAGAAACTGGCCCGTGCCCCGTGCCGGTCGAGCGCCCTGAGGATGCGGGGCACGCCCTGGCGCGGGCCGTACTGCCCCCAGGAAAGCCGGCCGATCGATTGCGCGCCGACACGCAATTCGTTGGTTTCATGATCGCTGTCGAACGACAGGGCGACGGCACAGCGCGCACCGTCCTTCCAGTGCGGCGGCTTCAGGCTGCGGCCGGCGCGCACCCGATCGACCGCCGCCCGCCAGCGCGGCTCGGGCCAGAGATAAGGGGGCAGATCGGGTGCCATTCAATCGCTCTCCATCCTCGGCGCGCGGGGCAGATCCCCGGAAAACGGCCGTTTTGTGGCCCACCTTCGTCATGACCACGGCATTCTTAAACCCTTAAGTAGGTGCCGGGAACTTTGTCGATCAACAGGTGTTGCCCCACTGCCGCACTTGGACACGCCCCAAGCGACAAGGATTTCGCCCGATGATCAATAAGGCCGACAGCTCTACCGTGCTGGCGCGTGGCGCCGTGCCGTTCGAGACCCCCAACTGGCTTCAGACCCTCAATCGGTTGCTGTCGCCCGCCGCCTGGCGCCGCCCCGACCCCCAGCAGCGTGCGCCGCTCGAGGTCGAGCCGGAAGAGCAAGCCGCCGAGATCAAGGTGAAATGGTCGCCGGCCACCCTGCGCCGCCTGCTCGAGGACGAGTTGCCGGGCGCCGACGTGGTCGTCGTGTCCAATCGCGAACCCTATATCCACAATCGCGCGCCCGATGGCTCGGTCTCGCTGCAGATGCCGGCCTCGGGACTGGTGTCGGCGCTGGAGCCGATCACGCGGGCTTGCGGCGGCACCTGGATCGCCCATGGCTCCGGGTCGGCCGATGCCGACGTGGTCGATGCCCAGGACCGCATCGCCGTGCCGCCGGATGATCCGTCCTATGCGCTGCGCCGCATCTGGCTGTCGGACGCCGAACAGGATGGTTATTATTATGGCCTGGCCAATGAGGGATTGTGGCCGCTGTGCCACCTGGCCTATGTGCGGCCCGAATTCCGTCAGGAAGACTGGGCGCAATATGTCGCGGTGAACCAGAAATTCGCCGATGCCGTCGTCGAAGAGGCGCGCTCGGAAGCGCCGGTCGTGCTGGTGCAGGATTATCATTTCGCCCTGCTGCCGCGCATGATCCGCGAGCGCCTGCCCAACGCCACGATCATCACCTTCTGGCATATCCCCTGGCCCAATCCGGAAGTCTTCGGGATCTGCCCGTGGCGCGACGAAATCCTGGACGGCCTGCTGGGGTCGACCGTGATGGCGTTCCATACGCCGGCGCATTGCCACAACTTCATCGACTGCGTCGACCGCTATCTGGAAAGCCGCATCGATCGCGAACAATCGACGATTACCCGCGGCGGCGTCACCACCTGCATCCGGCCCTATCCGATATCGATCGAGTGGCCGCCGCGCGCCCTGCGCAACCAGCCGACCATCGCCGAATGCCGCCGCATCGTGCGGGAACGGCTGGGACTGGCCAGCGACATGGTGATGGCCGTCGGCGTCGAGCGTTTCGATTTCACCAAGGGCATCGTCGAACGTTTCCGCGCCGTCGAAAACCTGCTGGAACGCCACCCCGGCTGGATCGGGCGTTTCGTCTTCGTCCAGGTAGCGGCGCCCACGCGCACCAAGCTTGCCGCCTATCAGCAGTTGGAAACCGAGACGCGCGCCCTGGTCGAGGCGATCAATGCCCGGTTCGGCACCGCCGACTGGAAACCGATCCATCTGCTGGCCCGCCATCACGAACCCGACGAGGTCTTCACCCTGTTCCGCGCCGCCGATGCCTGTGTGGTGTCCAGCCTGCATGACGGCATGAACCTGGTCGCCAAGGAATTCATCGCCGCCCGCGACGACGAGGAAGGCGTGCTGATCCTGTCGAGCTTTGCCGGCGCCGCCGCGGAACTTATCGATGCGGTGGCGATCAATCCCTACGACACGGCGGGCACCGCCGACGGCATCGACCTGGCGCTCAGGATGCCCAAGAAGGAACAGCGTCATCGCATGTCGCTGATGCGCAGCCTCGTCGCGCAGAACAATGTCTATCGCTGGGCCGGTAGGATGCTGCTCGATGCGGCAAAATTGCGGCGCCACAGCCGCATCGGCTGAATAACCCCTTAGTATTGTGGACGATGACAGCAGGTTCCGAAAGGCACCTGCTGTCTTTATTTCGACAAGATAATTCCTTGATTTCTTTAGAGGTAGGCAGGAACGTTTGAAGGGCCAACCCGTTTTATTCCTGTCCCGCCCAGGGCGACATGAGAAAACTGTTGGAGGTTATGACATGACCAAGCTTTCCACCCTGCTGATGTCGGGCGCCGTGGCCGGCCTGCTCGCCGCCGCCCCCGTTGCCGCGACGATGGCCCAGACCACCACCAATCCCCCGGCGACCAACACCACGCCGACCCCGGCGCCGGCCGCGCCGAGCGTGACGACCCCGGGTTCGACGATGGCGCCCGCCGCCCCCTCGACCACCAATCCGGCCATGGCGGCGCCTGGCCAGGCCGATGCCAAGAAGCTGATCGGCCGCAACATCAAGAACGCCAACAACGACACCGTCGGTGAGATCAAGTCGGTGAACCTCGACAAGGACGGCAAGGTCCAGTCGGTGATCGTCGGCGTCGGCGGCTTCCTCGGCATGGGCGAGCGTGAAGTCGCGCTGGCCTGGAGCGATCTGCAGATCTCGAACAACGGCGAGCAGGTCATGGTCAACATGACCAAGGACCAGATGAAGGGTCTGCCCGAATACAAGTACACCGACCCGAAGTATCGCGGCACGGTGTTCAGCGACACCACCGGCTAATCCGGACCGCACCTGGCTCCCCGACCGTGGCGTGACGGTCGGCGATCCAACGGCGGTAAGGCGGCCCGAGCAATCGGGCCGCCTTTCTGCTGTTCAGGTCTTCGCTCGGTCCGGCAGCGCCATGAGAGTCGGAATCGGCAATAGGGGGATCGCGCCGCGAGTACGGTCCCATGCGTACCGCGGCCCGGTCGAAACCCGTCGCTGTGCTCGCCGAAGGTCGGATCAAGAAGCGGCTGCAGCACCTGCAGCAGCGCCCGCCTGGACCAGGCGGTCCGTCGTACCGGCTGCGGCCGGCACGTCCGCGCCAGAAGCCGGGCGCGGATCTCAGGCCAGGCCATGCGCAGGTAAGCCGCCGTCTGGGCAATATCCAGACCGTCAACCCCCGCCGCGCCCTTGTTGCCCTTCACCCGTTTCCAGGCCCTTTGCAGGTTCTCTCGCGCCAGGACTGCCGTCAGCCGTCCCAGCCCCGCGACGGGACTTTCACCCGCTGGCGTGCGCCCATGCTGGGCGCACCAACAAAAAACCGCCCGGGCGAGGCCCGGGCGGTTTCGTGTGCAGGATGGATGCTGTCTTACCAGACGGTCGGGATCTTGTAGTAATCGTCGACCGCACGGCCATAGGCCGGGCTCCAGTCGAAGCTGCCCTCCTTCTCGTAGGACGGGGCCTTTTCCAGATAGGCCTTGTCGAGGGCGACAACGTACCCGTTCAGACGGGTGTCGTACTTCAGGGTCGACCAGGGCAGCGGATGATACTTCTCGCCCAGCCCCAGGAAGCCGCCGAAGGACATGATCGCATAGATCGCCCGACCGGTGACCTTGTCGATCATGATGTCGTCGACTTCGCCGATGCGTTCGCCGTTGGTGTTGTAGACGTCGGTGCCGGTCACCTTGTCCGCGGCGATCAGCGTGGCGCTGGTGATCTTGGAAAAGTCATTCATCTGATAACTCCTGTATGACGGCAGTTCCCTGACTGAACGTGGCCGGGGGTAGCCGGTTCCGGAAAAGAAAAAGGCGGCCCGTGGGCCGCCTGGAGTTTGTCTTCATCAGGGAGGAACTCTGGTTTTGGAACGCCGCCGGCGGCGATCGGTTCCCGCACTATTGTACGTGCGGTGCAAGGAACCAACGCCGCGTGCACCCCGTTCATCGGCCATGCCGGGCATCCCGCCCGCGAACACTGGAGGACACGACATGCCGGGACGCATGATGATCGCAGCGACCCTGGCCACCGCCCTGGTGTGGGCGCCGACGTTTGCCGACGCCCAGGTGACCACGCCGCCCCTGAGCCAGGCGCAGGACCAGACGCCCGAGGTCGGCAAGCTGGACACCAAAACCTATGTCCAGGCCGCCGCGATCGGCGATCTGTTCGAGATCGAGTCGAGCAAGCTGGTCGCCGAACGCTCGCAGGAGCCGGCGATCCGATCCTTCGCGATGACACTGATTGCCGATCACACCCAGCTGCAGAACCAGCTCAGGCGGATCCTGTCCGAAGATGGCCAGACGGCGGTGCTGCCCGACCGGCTGGACGCGCCGCATATGGAAATGCTGGTCCGGCTGGAAAATACCGCCGGCAGCGACTTCGACCGGCTGTTCGTCCAGGCGCAGCTGGCCGCGCTGAAGGAAGCGATGCGCATCCACGAAGCCTACAAGAACACCGGTACCGACAAGGACCTGGTCGCCTATGCCGGCGAGGCACTGGTGGTGATCCGGCGCCATCACGACACCCTTCGCAAGGGCGTATCGCCGCTCGACACCGCGATCCGCTACATCCAGTAAGCCACCTGGCGAAAAACATAGGGGCGGTGCCGTCGGCACCGCCCCTTGGCTTTTTCAGTGGCGGCGACGATTGCGCACCAGTATGCCGACCGTCTTTTCGATACGCCGCAGATAGCGTCCGCCGCGCGCCTTGTCGTGCGCACGCCGCAGCGCGCCGGTCTCGAAGGCCTCGACGATGACGGCATGGACATAACTTTTGCGCGCCACGGCCGGGGTGTTGATCAGTTCATCCGAAACGCTGCGCATGACGGCGGCCAGCTGACGGCGCCGTTCCGCCTCGCCGGAGGCGGGCTCCAGGTCCAGCAATTGTTCGGCCGCGGCGACGGATGCGGCCAGGGTGCGTAGATCCTTGGCGCTGACCTTGGCGCCGGTGGCCTGGCGCAGATAGGCATTGATGTCGGCGGCGGTGATCGGCAACGGCGGCCCGCCGGGCTGACGATACTGGAACAGCCGGGGCCCCGGCATCTTCATCAGCCGGCCCATGGCGCGCGCCAGCAGCGGCGAGTCGATGCCGCAGGAAATCTGCTTGCCGCCCTTGCCGCGGAATTCGAGCTCGATGCGGCTGCCATGCAGCTTGACGTTGCGCTTCAGCAGCGTGGCGGCGCCGCGGCCGCCGTCCTGGCGGGCATAGGCTTCGCAGCCTACGCGGATGTGGGTTTCATCGATCAGCGCCACCGCGCAGGCGATCGCCTTCTCGCGGCTGAGGGCACGGGCGGCAACGTCGCGGGCGACGGTCGCGCGCAGCCGCGGCAGCGCCTCGGCCAGCCGCGCCAGGCGCGAGCCCTTGCGCACCTCGCGCACCTTTTCCCAGTCCGCGTGATAGCGATGCTGCAGCCTGCCGGCCTCGTCGCGGCCCAGGGCCTGGATATGCGCGCGCGGATCGGCGGCGATGCGCACGTCCTCGTAGGCCGGCGGGATGGCAAGCGACCGAATGCGTTCAAGCACCTCTTCGTCCGCGACGCGCTTGCCGTCGGCATCGGTATAGAAGAAACCGTCGCCCGATCGGTGTCGCTGTATCGTCAGGTCCTCTGGCTCGATCCGCACCAGGCCTGCTGCGCGGATGGTCAGGGCAAGGGCGCGACGCTCGGCTGGCGTCGGCGCGGTTTCGGAAACGGCAGTCTGTGCGATGGCACCCATGGGCCTGAGAACGCCGCATCGGTGCCCCGGTTCCTGGCCTGAAAGCCGGGCCGTGCAACCTGCCGATCAGCCCCCGACGCAGGCGGTGGCGAAGGCCCCGTCGCCTTCGTCCGCCGCCAGCAGACGATAGCCGCCGTGCCAGTAGAGCAGCGCGGGAACAGCCGCCGTCCGCACCGCTTCGACCCGCCCGATGACGATGGCATGCGAATGACGCTCGATGATTTCCTCGATCGCGCAATCGAAGGCCGCCAGCGCATCGCCCAGCACCGGTGCCCCCGTCGCAAGCGTGGTCCACCGGCCCCGGGCGAAGCGGTCCGCACCGGCCACGCCATGCCGCCCGGCGAAACGGTCGGCCAGGCCCTGATGACTGTCACCCAGCAGGTTGACGGCAAAATGCCCGATACGGTCCAGCAGCGGCCGCAGGCTGGCCGAGCGGTTGATGCAGACCAGCAGGGTCGGCGGTTCGGCAGACAGCGCGGTGACCGAGGTCGCGGTCATGCCGATGCGGCGCTCGCCCGCACCGGCGGTGACCAGGGCCACCGCGCCCGCCATATACCGCATGCCCTCGCGGAACGCGGCCGTGCGGTCCGGCTCGTCGGCCGGTTCGGCAAACGTCCTCATGCCGGGCGACATCGGCTGCAGGGATAAAGGGACCGGGTCAGGGTCATGGCGATGCCTCGCGCCGTCTGAATTGTGCCCGGCCACAATATCATACTAATTCGATAGACAAATAGAAATCATCTGGTGGCCCGGCGCAGCGCCCCTTCGATCGCCCGCGCGACGCTCAGGGTGCGCCGATCGGCCAACCGGTCGCCCACGACCATCAACCCGACCGGCAGGCTGCCCGGCTGCTGGCAGGGCACGGTTGCCGCCGGCCGCTCCAGGATGTTGAAGACCGAGGTATTGCGCAGCACCAGTACGTTCAGGCGGTGGAAATCGTCATCCGCCGCCACCTCGTCCAGCCGGGGCGGCACCACGGCGACGGTCGGGC
>Ga0206117_101755_pt1 | contig 10050 bp, 6 predicted proteins | sample 3A5Ametagenome_FD_177997 | JGI IMG/M metagenome (GOLD analysis project Ga0206117, IMG submission 177997) | Enriched microbial communities from leaf-cutter ant dump, University of Wisconsin, Madison, United States - 3A5A | ecosystem: Environmental > Terrestrial > Nest > Insects nest > Nest dump... | reverse complement strand
GCTTCCCCGCGACGAACTTGTTCGCCGAATCGGCGCATTTCCGCGTTGTGCAAGAGGGATCGCTTGTCTATGGTATCTTTGCGACAGACCGCAATTCGCCAGACCAGGGTCGGACTCCCAAGGTGAGCGCCGATTCGCTGATCCCCGGACATCGATTCCATCGAGCCGAAGGTCAGCCGATCGCCGGTCACGGGACCAACCCAAGGGGCTGCGGCGTCGCCCTCGACACCGCCTGTCCGGCCATCCGCGCCGGAGGGAGGTCGCGGGTGGCGCGTTCGGATTGGCGGTGAGAGGACGAAACCTCGAAGCTGGCTGTGGCCGCAAGGCGGCAGTCCGGCGCGTGTCGACCGGGCCGTCCTGGCTGCTCTCGTCAGCGCCGTTCGGCGGTTCCGGTCCGTCGTGCCGTATGCTTCGCCCACAACAGACGCTGCGTCCAGGCGGCCCGACCGGTCGCGCGGGTTCCCTGGGTCGCGCCGTTGAGGAACGTATATGGCCAAGCGCATGCTGGTGGACGCCACGCACCCGGAGGAAACCCGGGTCGCCGTGGTCAATGGCAACCGGCTGGAGGAACTCGACTTCGAGATCGCCAGCCGCAAGCAGCTGAAGGGCAACATCTACCTGGCGAAGGTGACGCGGGTCGAGCCTTCGCTCCAGGCGGCCTTCGTGGAATATGGCGGGAACCGCCACGGCTTCCTCGCCTTCTCCGAAATCCATCCCGACTATTACCGCATTCCGATGGCCGACCGCGAGGCCCTGCTGGCCGAGGAACGCCGGCTGGAGGAGCAGGCGGAAGCCCGGGCCGAGGCCGCCGCCGACGGCGCCGTGATGGCCGAGCCGATCCGTCCCGAGCAGGTGGTCGAGGAATGGTCGCCGATGCCCTCCCCCATCGCGCCCGAGGCGTCCGATGAGGAAGACGGCGACGACAGCGGCGAAGACGCCGAGGCCGGCGACGAGCAGGCCGCCCCGACCGAGGGCGCCGCTCAGGATGCCGCCGCCCCCGACACGCTCGGCGGCGACGAGGATGAGGAGGCGGAGACCCAGCGCCGCCGCTCGCGCCCGCTGCGCTCCTACAAGATCCAGGAAGTGGTGAAGCGCCGGCAGGTCATGCTGGTGCAGGTGACGAAGGAGGAGCGCGGCAACAAGGGTGCGGCGCTGACCACCTACCTGTCGCTGCCCGGCCGCTACTGCGTCCTGATGCCCAACACCGGCCGTGGCGGCGGGATTTCCCGCAAGATCACCAACCCGGCCGACCGCAAGCGCCTGAAGGAAATCCTGTCCGACCTGGACATTCCGGACGGCATGGCGGTCATCCTGCGCACCGCCGGGCTGGAGCGCTCCAAGCCCGAGATCAAGCGCGATCTGGAATATCTCCTGCGCCTGTGGGACGACATCCGCGAACAGACCCTGAAGTCGTCGGCTCCCTGCCTCATCTATGAAGAGGCGAACCTGATCAAGCGGTCGATCCGCGATCTCTACGCCAACGACATCGACGAGATCTGGGTCGAGGGCGACGCGGGCTTCCGCACGGCGCGAGAATTCATGGACATGTTGATGCCGGGTCATTCCCAGCGCGTCCAGCTGTATCGCGACAGCCAGATCCCGCTGTTCCACCGCTATCAGGTGGAAACGCAGATCGACGCCATCCACAGCCCGGTGGTGCAGCTGCGGTCCGGCGGCTACATCGTCATCAACCCGACCGAGGCGCTGGTCTCCATCGACGTCAACTCCGGCAAGTCGACCCGCGAGCGCAACATCGAGGAAACCGCCTACAAGACCAACCTGGAGGCCGCCGACGAGGTGGCGCGCCAGCTGCGTCTGCGCGATCTGGCCGGCCTGATCGTCATCGACTTCATCGACATGGAGGAGCCGCGGAACAACGCCGCCGTCGAGCGCCGCATGAAGGAGGCGATGAAGAACGACCGGGCACGCATCCAGCTCGGCCGCATCTCCGCCTTCGGCCTGCTGGAGCTGTCGCGCCAGCGTCTGCGTCCGTCGCTCCTGGAGACCAACTTCGAGCGCTGCCCGCACTGCTCGGGCACGGGCGTGGTCCGTTCGGTCGAATCCGCCTCGCTGCACGTCCTGCGCGCCATCGAGGAAGAGGGCATCCGCAAGCGGTCGGCCGAGATCACCATCTTCGTCCCGACCTCCATCGCGCTCTACATCCTCAACCAGAAGCGCGGTGAACTGGCCAAGATCGAAGAGCGCCACGCCTTCAGCGTGATGGTCCAGGCCGACGACGGGCTGATCGCCCCGGATCACCGTCTGGAGCGCAACAAGGCCCGGCTGCCCGACGAGGACGCCCCGCTGGTCAGCGCCGACCGCGTGATGGCCGAGACCGACCGCGCGCTCGCCGCCGAGCCGGTCGAGATGGTGGAAGAGCCGGAAGCCGAGACCGAGGCCGCCGTCCAGGTCGAGGATTCGGCCGAGCGCGCCGAAGCCAACGGCGAGGGCAATGGCGAGGATCGCCGCCGCCGCCGCCGCCGCCGCCGTGGTCGTGGCCGCGACCGCGAGGAAGGCCGGACCGACGGTGACAACGCCGAGGGCGAAGAGACGGACGAGGGCGATCAGGATGCCGGCCAGGATGCTGGCCAGGACGCCGATGAGAGCGTTCTGCCGGTTGCTGCCGAAGCCATCCCCGGTGCCGCCATTTCCGAACCCGCGGCCGACTCCGCCGACGCCGAAGGCGACGACGGGGATGAGGATGACGGTGAGGACGAAACCGGCGCCGATGCCGGCGAGCGCAACGGCGATGGCCGCAAGAAGCGCCGCCGCGGCAAGCGCGGTGGCCGTCGCCGGTCGCGCCGCGAGGGTGCGGAAGGCCTGGAAGGCGGCGAGGATGCCGCTGGCCAGCAGCCCGCCGCCGTTCCGGTTCAGGACGCTCCGGCCCTGACGGCGCAGGCTCCGGCCGACGCGAGCGATCTCGATTGGATCCTGGCCGGCGAAGCCGCTCCGGCAGTCGAGGAAGCCCCGGCTCCGGTGACCGCACCGGCCCCGGCTCAGGTCGAAGCAGCCAAGGCCCCGGCCAGGAAGGCATCGCGCAAGCGCAAGGCTGCCGCCGAAGCTCCGGCCGAGGCTGCCCCGGTGGTTGCCGCTCCGGCCGTCGCCGCCGAAGCTCCGGCCAAGGGACGCAAGCGCAAGGCCGCGGCTCCGGTCGAGGCGCCGGTGGAAGCTGCTGCCGAAGTCACGCCGAAGAAGGCGTCGCGCAAGCGCAAGGCCGCCGCCGAGGCCCCGGTCGAAGCCGCGCCCGAGCCCACCCCGGCGGTCATCGCCGAAACCCCGGCCAAGGGCCGCAAGCGCAAGGCCGCCGCTGCGGTCGAGGCGCCGGCGGAGACCGTTGCCGAAGCCGCGCCGAAGAAGGCGTCGCGTAAGCGCAAGGCTGCTGCCGAGGCTCCGGCTGAAGCCGCAACTGAGCCCACTCCGGCTGCCGCCACACCGGCCCCGGCTCCAGAGCCTGCTGCGGTCGACAACGAGGCCGACGCCGATGCCAAGCCGCGCCGCGGCTGGTGGAAGCGGTAAGTCCAACGGCCCAACCGGGACCTCTGAAACGGGAAAAGGCGCCGCGAGGCGCCTTTTCCTTTTCCCGGACGTTATCTTCCTGCCACAGGACAGGTCGGACCATGAGCAAGGCCTTCACCCGCGAGAACGACACGCCGGACGACGAGGAACTCGACGATCCGGCACCGTTGCCGCAGGGCTTCAAGAACTACATGACCCCGCCCGGCTTCCAGCGCATGCAGGAGGAGTTGCGCCACCTGCTGCGGGTGGAGCGGCCGAAGGTGGTGGAGGTGGTGTCTTGGGCAGCCGGCAACGGCGACCGCTCCGAGAATGGCGATTATCTCTATGGCAAGAAGCGCCTGCGTGAGATCGATCGCCGCATCCGCTTTTTGAACAAGCGGCTGGAATCGGCAGTGGTGGTCAATCCGCAGGACCAGAAGAACCGCGAACAGGTCTTCTTCGGCGCTACTGTCACCTATGCCCGCGAGGATGGAGCTGAGAACACCATCACCATCGTCGGCGCCGACGAGGTCGACCCCGACCGCGGCCATGTCAGCTGGATTTCCCCCATGGCCCGCGCCCTGCTGAAAGCGCGGGAGGGCGATCTGGTGGACGTGCGCACCCCGGCGGGACTGGAACAGGTCGAAGTGCTGGCGATCCGGTACGCGGACTGACGAAGGGGGCGGCGACCCGCCCCCTGCCAGATCTCACTCCGCCAGATCTCACTCCGCCGCCGGTTGGTAAATCTCTCCGCCCGACTGGCGGAACTTCTCCGACATCTCGGCCATGCCGGACTCCGCGGCGTCGCGGATTTCCTGCGTGATCTTCATCGAGCAGAATTTCGGCCCGCACATCGAACAGAAATGCGCGGTCTTGGCGCCCTCCGCCGGCAGGGTCTCGTCGTGATAGGCCATCGCCGTGTCGGGATCGAGCGACAGGGCGAACTGGTCGCGCCAGCGGAAGGAGAAGCGGGCGCGCGACATGGCATCGTCGCGCAACCGCGCCGCCGGGTGGCCCTTGGCAAGGTCGGCGGCATGGGCGGCGATCTTGTAGGCGATGACGCCGGCCTTCACGTCGTCGCGGTCCGGCAGACCGAGATGCTCCTTGGGCGTGACGTAGCAGAGCATCGCCGTGCCGAACCAGCCGATCATCGCCGCACCGATGGCGCTGGTGATGTGGTCGTAACCCGGCGCGATGTCGGTCACCAACGGCCCCAGCGTGTAGAAGGGCGCCTCGCCGCACAGTGCCAGCTGCTTCTCGACATTGTGCTTGATCTTGTGCATCGGCACATGGCCCGGCCCCTCGATCATCACCTGTACGTCGCGCGCCCAGGCGATCTTGGTCAGTTCGCCCAGCGTCTCAAGCTCGGCGAACTGGGCGGCGTCGTTTGCGTCGGCCTGGCTGCCCGGCCGCAGCCCATCGCCCATCGACAGCGCCACGTCATAGGTGCGGCAAATCTCGACGATGTCGGCGAAATGATCATAGAGGAAATTCTCGCGGTGATGCGCCAGGCACCATTTGGCGATGATCGACCCGCCGCGCGAAACGATGCCAGTCACCCGCTTCGCCGTCAGCGGGATGTGGGCCAGCCGCAGGCCGGCATGGATGGTGAAGTAATCGACGCCCTGCTCCGCCTGTTCGATCAGCGTGTCGCGGAACAGCTCCCAGGTCAGGTCCTCGGCCTTGCCCTTCACCTTCTCCAGCGCCTGATAGATCGGCACGGTGCCGATCGGAACCGGGGAGTTGCGCAGGATCCATTCGCGGGTCTGGTGGATGTCGGCGCCGGTGGACAGGTCCATCACGGTGTCCGCCCCCCAGCGGATCGACCAGACCATCTTCTCCACCTCCTCCTCGATGGAGGAGGTCACGGCGGAGTTGCCAATGTTGGCGTTGATCTTGGTCAGGAAGTTGCGGCCGATGATCATCGGCTCCGACTCGGGATGGTTGACGTTGGACGGGATGATCGCCCGCCCGCGCGCCACCTCGTCGCGGACGAACTCCGGGGTGATGAAGTCGGGGATGTCGGCGCCGAAATCCTCGCCGTCGCGGGCAGCCTCCAAGGCGGCGGCGCGACCCAGATTCTCGCGGACAGCGATGTATTCCATCTCCGCGGTGACGACTCCGGCGCGGGCGTAGGCCATCTGGGTCACCGCCCCGCCGCCCTTGGCGCGCAGCACGCCGTTGTCGGCGGTCTCGACATCGCCGCGCGCCAGGATCCAGTCGCGGCGGTGCTTGGGCAGGCCCGCCCGCACGTCGATGGCGACCGATTCGTCGGTGTAGGGACCGGAGGCGTCATAGACGGTCAGCGGCGGCTCGCCGCCCGACAGCGCGATCTCGCGCAGGGCGACGCGCAGATCGGGAAAGCGCGTGCCGGGCACGTGGATTTTCCGCGACGACGGCAGCGGGCCGGTCGAAATGCGGATGGCGGTCTCGTTGAAGTCCTTAGGCATTGGGTTTCTCCGTCGGAGGTGGGCGGACAAACCCGGGACTGCGGACGGAGGTGCGGTATCTTCGTGCGGGCCGTTTTCGGAATGGCTTCCCCGGCATGGCGGGGCCGATACGGCCGGACGGGGCGAGAATCGGCCCGTCACGAGGTCCCTCCCTTCGCCGGTATGACCCGGATCAGGTTCGAAGGGTCACCACGCTGCCGTCTTGCGCGTTGCGCCGTCCGGCCGTTGGTATCTCAGCCCCCTGTCGGGACCCCCCTGGAATGCGGCCCATCCTGCCGCCGACGGACGGTCGTGTCAAAAGGAAAGCGCTGCCGACGATCCGCCTGCCATATTGTGGAAATACGCTACATCCAGCGCTTCGACCTCACATAGACCATCGGCAGCAACGCCGACAGCAGCATCAGCCCCAAGGCGCTGGCATAGCCGAAGGGCGACTGGCTGCCGGGCATGTCGGTGAAGTTCATGCCGCCGATGCTGGCGACGAGAGTCGGCGGATAGAGCAACACCGTCAGGACCGATACGATCTTGACGATCTCGTTCTGCTCGACGTTGATCTGTCCCAACGCGGTATCCAGCGCCAACGCGACCTTTCCCGATAGAAAGCGGGCATACTGGTCGAGCCCGCGCAGATCCTGCAGCGTGGTCTTCGCCCAGCGCCGAGTCGCCTTACCGGCGTTCCAGCCGTCGCCGCGCGCCAGGAAGTCGGTCATCCGGGTAAGGCTGGCCAGGCTGATCCGCGCCTTGCCGATCAGGTGGCCGGCATGGCCGATGCGCTTCAGCGTCTGCGCGTCGTCCAGCGTCTCGCCGCGGGAACGCAGCTTGCGTCCGCGGAAATAGCGGCGGTTCAGCGCATCCATCTCAACCCCGGTCCGCCGCAGCACGACCGACGTGCGGTCGATCATCCCGTCCACCAGCGCCGCCAGCACCAGTTCGCCGCGGGCGGCGGAGACCTGCCCATGGGTGGCGCGGCGGCGGAAGGCCAGCAGGGCCTGCGGATCGATGTCGTGGATGGTCACAAGCCGCCGGCCGGCCAGCACGAAGCTGACGGTGGCGATGCGCGGTTCGTCGGTATCGGCCCAGACCAGCGCGGTGACGGTCATGGTCAGCGCGCCGCCGGCCACGCGCAGACGGCTCGACTCCTCGATCTCCGCCATCTGCTCGCGGGTCGGCAGGCCGGTGCCGATCAGCGCCTCCGCACGAGCCAACTCGTCGGGCGTCGGGTTGATCAGGTCCAACCAAACGGCGGTGTCGGGCAGCGGCGCAGCCTCGTCCGCGGCCTCCCTGGCCCAGTGCAGCAGACCGCCGTCATTGACAAAGACATGCAGCAAGTCTGCGCTCCTTGCGTGGCTTTGAACTCAGTCCATCCTTCGTCCGTGTGGAGCGGCAGGACGGCAACATGATTGGCGGCATCACCCCCGCGCACTCGCCATTTCCAGCAGACGCACCCCGAACCCTCCATTTACGGCGACCAGTTCGCCACGGGCGATTGCCTGTCCTTCGACACAGACATCGACCGGCGCCTGAACCGGACGGTCCAAATCCAACACGCCTCCATGGGTCAACGCCAGTATGTCGGCGAGGGGTCGTTCCACCGTGCCGACAATGACTGAGAGCGTCATATCCACCTCAAGCAGGGCGGACCTTGCCGGCGCCGCTCCGACTTTCGCCACCGATGCGGCCATCTGCGGGAGTTGACGGGGGATCTCCAGGTCATCCGGTTCGGAGGCGACGACAACCCGCCAGCACCGCTTGCCGGCATTGAGCCGCCCGGTCACCAGCGAGCGGCCCGCCACCTCGACGCGGACGGCCCCATCGGCGTCGCCATCGACGGCGAAGACCGTCCCAGCTGCCGCCGCCAGCAGATCGGACAATGGCAGCCGCACCGTACCGACCACAACCTGCACGGTCGTCAGGCTGTGCAAAGTCTCCCGCACCAGATGCCGGCGCCACAACGGATCATTGCCGAAGCGCTCTCCAGCAAACATCGACTGCAGCTGTGGGCGCACCGGTTCCAAGAGCCCATAGGGCAGGAGCAGATCCAGGCCGCCGGCCCGCCCATCCAGTTCGACAGCGAGTCGCACGCACATGCAGCCGTGAGCTGGCCGGGCAATGGTCGCAAACCGCGGGGATGTTTCGATGCGGTCCGCATCGAAACGCACCGTGGCCACCGGCTGGAAAGCCGCTCCGAGTTCACCCAGCAGCCGGCGGGCCGCTCCCATCGTCAACTCAAGGTCCAATTTGCTGAGAGTCCGCGAGGGAATGCGCAGGCGGACATCGGCCGGATCACCCCCGAGCAGGGCTTCGCCCAACGCCTCGACAAAGGCCCGGTCGATGGCGAGCAGTCCGTAATCGTTCCAGGGATCCGCGCGAAACGGGATCAGCGGCCGTTCGCCCGTCTCGTCATCGATCCAGTCGCCAAAGCGCACGGACCGCATACTCAGCAGAGCCACATCGACAGACGCACCGCAATGGGCGCGCAGGGAGGTGGCAAGCATCCGCACGAAACGGTCGATCACCACCTCGAGCATCGGCAGGCGGTCTACCGAAATCCGCCGGTCCTGAAGCATGGCCGCCAAGCCCGATGGCAGAACCGGCGGGGTCCATTCTGCCTCGGCATCCTGCTCCGGCGCGCTCGGCCGGACGACGGTATGCGTGGGAGTTGCATCGGCGGCAGCGCGAAGCGCGCCCTGCCGTTCCGGTGCCACATGGTCGAGAATACAGGCGAGGGCCTCCGCCCCAACGGCGGAATCCGCAGACTCGGCCATCGTCAGCACTTGGTCGACAAGTGCGAGCGCGGCGGGCGATGGCCGACGCGTGTGCGACAGGCAGCGTACGGCAAGCGGCTGAAGGTGGTCGTCCAACGCCATCAGCGCCTCGGCCGCCACTTCGGTTGGAAGAGCGTACAGCACCGCAGCGATGGTCTGGGGCGCCTCCCCACCGAGAAGACGGGCAAGCCGGTCGGCAGAGACCGTCCGCAAACCGCATAAGGGAACTCCGTCAGCCGCCATGCCGGCCTCCCAGGCAGTTCTACGCAGATTGGACCGCGAATGGCCCTTTCAAAGGCCCGGGTCCCGGCGAAAAGTCGCCACCGATCAAGAGAGCAGGCAGAGCGCCAAAAGTCTATATGATGCGACCGCCGCGACGTGGCTTCCCGGCCGGTTTGGCGGGCGCGGTCTTCTCCCCGTCGAGATCCAGCGACGCACCCTCGTCCTTCAGCGCCTGCTCAAGCTTGCGGCGGAAGGCGCCGCCGTCCCGCTTGGCGTCGAGGAAATGGCCGACCGCCTCCTTCGCCGCGTCACTGTCATAGGGAACCTTGCCCAGAGCGGCCAGCCGGGCGCGCTCCACCAGCTTCGGGTCCATCTTTTCCCGGATGGCCTTCATCTGGCGGAGCAACTCCTTGCGCAGATCGCTCATAGGTCCTCCCTTGGGGTCCCCCTTTGCTGGCGTCAGGCCTTGCCGATCAGGGTGCCGGCGCCGCCTTCGGTGAAGATCTCCAGCAGCAGCGCATGCGGCACACGGCCATCCAGGATAACGGCGGCATCGACGCCCTGCTCCACCGCGCCGATGCAGGTCTCGATCTTCGGGATCATGCCGCCGGACGCGGTGCCGTCGGCGATGGCCTTGTGGGCATCCTCCAGCGACATCTTCTCGATCAGCTTCTTTTCCTTGTCGAGCACGCCGGCGACATCGGTCAGCAGGAAGAAGCGCGCCGCCTTCACCGCCGCCGCGACCGCACCGGCCGCCGTGTCGGCGTTGATGTTGTAGGTGTCGCCGTTCACGTCGAAGCCAACCGGCGCAATCACCGGGATGATGTCCGACTGGGCGAGCGCGTGCAGAATCTGCGGGTTCACCTTGTAGGGTTCGCCGACGAAGCCGAGGTCGAGCACCCGCTCGATGTTGCTGTCGGGATCGCGCTGGACGCGCTCCAGACGGCGGGCGGTGATCAGGTTGCTGTCCTTGCCCGACAGGCCGACGGCACGGCCGCCGGCGCTGTTGATGGCGGCGACGATCTGCTTGTTGATGGAGCCGGCCAGCACCATCTCGACCACCTCGACCGTCTCCTTGTCGGTGACGCGCAGGCCGTCGATGAAGCTGGACTTGATCT
>Ga0206117_101754_pt1 | contig 10067 bp, 9 predicted proteins | sample 3A5Ametagenome_FD_177997 | JGI IMG/M metagenome (GOLD analysis project Ga0206117, IMG submission 177997) | Enriched microbial communities from leaf-cutter ant dump, University of Wisconsin, Madison, United States - 3A5A | ecosystem: Environmental > Terrestrial > Nest > Insects nest > Nest dump... | reverse complement strand
TCCATGGCAGGGCTTTTGGATTTAACAACTTCGACCGTGCGGCCCTGACGCACGAGTTGGTTAATGGTTGGCATGTATTAGCGTCCCTCAACGTGAAATGCTTCAAAAAAAGCGAAAACGTGAATCCCTTCGGAAAATTCCGAAAAGCCCGCAACTGTAGCAGTTCGGCGGGCCGTCGGCAAGTCCCTGTGATTTGAAACCCTTGCCACGCTGGATCAGCGGATCCACAGCCGCAACGCATCCCAGGCGCGGCTGAAGAAACCGCCCTCGGCAACGTCTTCCAGGGCAAACACGGGCAGCTGGGCCAGGGTTTCCTCGCCCAGCATGACGTGCAGCGTCCCGACCTGCTGTCCTTTGGCGACCGGGGCGATCAGCGGGTCCTGCCGCTCGATGCGGGTGACAAGCTTGCCGCTGCTGCCTGCAGGCACAGTGACGACCGTCGTGGCCTCGCGCCCCAGCTTCAGGGTGCCTTGGGAGCCTTTCCACAGCGGTGCTTCTTCCATGGGCTTGCCGGCTTCAAACAGCTTTACGGCGTCGTAGGCGGTGTAGCCCCAGTTGAGCAGCTTCTGGCTTTCGTTGGCACGGGCGTTTTCACTGGCGGTCCCCAGAACGATGGAGAGCAGGCGCCGCCCACCGACGTTGGGCATGTCGCGCTGTGCGGTAGCGACCAGGCAATAGCCGGCGGCACTGGTGTGCCCGGTTTTCAGGCCATCGACCGTCGGATCGCGAAACAGCAGGATGTTGCGGTTCTTGCTGTTCGAGGCAGGCGTGCCTTCATAGCGGTAGTCCTTGATTTTGTAGTAGTGCATGTACTGCGGAAAGTCCCGCATCAGGCGCATCGACAGAATCGACAGATCCCGTGCAGTGGTCAGGTGCCCCGGCTCGGTCAACCCCTCGGGGTTGCGGTAGGTGGTGCCGGTCATGCCCAGGGCCTTGGCCTGCTCGTTCATGAGGCGCACGAAGTTTTCCACCGTGCCGCCGACCCCTTCGGCCAGGGCCATGGTGGCGTCGTTGCCGGACTGCACGATCATGCCCTTGATGAGGTCATCGACAGGCACCTGCATCTTCGGGTCGATGAACATACGCGAGCCGGGCATTTTCCACGCCAGCTCGCTTACCGGCAGGCGCTGATCGAGGGTGATTTTCTTGGTACGCAGGGCATCGAAGACCAGGTAGCCGGTCATCAGCTTGGTCAGCGATGCGGGTTCGATCTGCGCATCGACATCCTTGGACGCGAGCACCTGGTTGGCCGTCACGTCCACCAGCATGTAATTGCGGGCGGCGATTTCCGGGGGTTGCAGCGTGCTCATCTGCGCCGTCCCCAGGAGGGGGACGAAAGCAGCGGCACAAGCCAGGATGCGAAGACGGGTTTTCAACGTAGTCATGGAACTCACTGGAAAAAAACAAGGCCTGCTGCAGGCAGGCCGTGGTTGAAAAAGGGCTGTTTCAAAGCGCAGCGCTCAACAAGTGGCGCAGCACCAGGGACTTGAGCAGCGGCAATTGTCCGTGGAAGAAATGCTCCCCCCCGGGCACCACCGTCACCGGCAGGACTTGGGGCCGCGCCCAATCCATGACGCTGGCCAGCGGCACGGTGTCGTCCTGCTCGCCATGCAGCACCAGGGTGCGGTCGTGGCTTTCAGGCGGCAGGGTGGCTGGATCGAAACGGCTGGCCGCAGTTCCCACCAAAACAATTTTTTGCAAGCGCTCGGGCGTCCACAGCGCCTGCACGGCGTGGGTGGTGACAAACGCGCCGAAGGAAAAACCGGCCAGGGCCAGGTTGCCACTGGGCGCGACCTGCTGCACCACGGCCAGCAGATCCTGCAATTCGCCCCGGCCGCCATCGTGCTCGCCCACGCTGGCACCGACGCCGCGAAAGTTGAACCGCACCACCTCCCAGCCCGCCTGGACAAAGGCGCGGGTCAGCGTCTGCACGACCTTGTTGTGCATGGTGCCGCCATACAGCGGATGGGGATGCGCCACCACGGCAACGCCCCGGGACGGTTGCTGGGCCGGGTGGTTGCGCAGGGCTTCCAGGGGGCCGACCATGCCATCCAAGGTGATTTTTTCTGTCTGGGCAATCATGAGGGACACGGGGGGATAAATCTGTTTTTATAGCTTTTTCCGCTGATGAATAAAAAATTTCAGCATTATTTGATGCTGAAATCGTTGACACATCTGCGGTAGCAGCACCTTAATCAATAGCTGAAAGGCTAGCGCCCCATCTCGGCGGGAATCAGCAGACGCTCGACGATGCGGCCATTCTTCAGGTGGGATTCGACGATTTCGTCGATGTCGGACGCATCGACGAAGGAGTACCACACCCCCTCGGGGTAGACCACGCACACCGGCGCTGCCGAGCAGCGGTCCAGGCACCCCGCCTTGTTCACCCGCACCAGGCCTTTTCCGGCCAGGCCCGCCTCTTTGACGGCCCGCTTGCAATGGTCAAAGCCAGCCTTGGCGCCGTGCAGGGCGCAGCAGTCTTCGCCATTGGGGCGCTCATTCAGGCAGAAAAAAATATGCCGCTGGTAGTAGCCGGGCACAGCAGGCGTGGAGGTGGAGGATGCGGCGTCAGTCATCCGCCGTATTCTAGATATCCTGCCGCCGCTCAATCAGCCGCGCTGCCGCATACACCAGCATGGCATACGGCCAGAGCCAGCCCAGCCACTGCCCCAGACCATAGAACTGCACGAAATGTCCCTGCTCCCACAGTTGCAGGGTCTGGGCGAAATAGGCGCTTTGCGGCGCCTGGTTCAGCGCCCCCAGCTGCAGCGCCAGCCCGACCAGGGCCACCACCGCACTCCAGCGCCAGGACAGCACCGCCAGCACCCAGGCCAGCCCCAGCCCCACGGCCAGCCCCAGCAATGCAGGGAAGCTGAACCACGCCCAGGCGTTGGCCGGGCCATACCCCAGGGCGCAGGACAAGGCCGTCACCCCCACGCCGATGGCCGTCCAGACCAGCGCGGCGACCATGCGCCGCCAGGGCTGGCGCACCAGCAGGTGCGTGAGCAAGCACGGCGCCAGCACACCCAGCGCGACGCAGAACAGATACCCCAAGGGCGTCAACGCCTGCGCAGGCGCATGGCGCAGCGGCAGCCAGTCCGCATAGGCCGAACCCTGCAGCCATTGGGCCAGCCCCACTTCCAGGTGCGGCAGCACCTGTCCCAACCCCAGCGGCACCGCCGCCGGAAACAGCAAAGCCCAGGGCCACAACAGCAGCAGCGCCGTACCGCCCGCATCCGCATCGCCCAGCCAGCGCTGGCGGAACACGGCCCAGCGCTGCACCCCGCCGAGCAGGTGCAACAGCCAGGCCAGCACGCCGCCCAGCAGCGTCCCCAGGCTGTTGAGCAGCCAATCCAGATTGGACGGCACGCGCCGGGGCAGGTACAGCTGCAGCACCTCCATGCCCAGCGACAGGGCACTGCCCAGCCCCAGGGCCAGCAGCACCGCCCACCGCGCCGCGCCCGAGCGCACCGCCCCCAGGCCCAGCAAAAAGCCCAGCGGCAGGTAGCCGACGATGTTGCTGCCCACGTCGAACCCCGTCCAGTACTGCGGCGGCAGGGGCTGGGTGAGGACGGCCCACCAGGACAACTCCTGGTCACGCCAGCCCTCGAACGGGTACAGGCTGGCAAAGACGATCAGCGCCGCGTACAGCAGCGCCAGGGGCCAGGCGGAGGATTTGTGCAGCACGCCCGGCCCGCACTCAGAAAGGCTTGACCACCACCAGGATGACGACCACGGTCAGCAGCAGCACCGGCAGCTCGTTGAACCAGCGGTACCAGACATGGCTGCGCAGCGACTGCCCATCCTGCATCCGGGTGAACATGCGGGCGCACATCCAGTGGTAGCCGATGGTGGCCAGCACCAGCACCAGCTTGGCATGCAGCCAGCCCTTGGCGCCCCAGAACCAGCCGAACCACAACCACAGGCCCAGCCCCACGGCAGGCACTGCCAGCAAGGTGGTAAAGCGCAGCAGCTTGCGGGCCATCAGCAGCAAGCGCTCACGTTCGGCGACAGAGCCAGGCGGCACCATGGCCAGGTTCACGTAAATGCGCGGCAGATAGAACAGGCCGGCAAACCAGCTGGCCACGAATACGATATGAAAAGCTTTGACCCATAACATAGGGCCAGCAGTGTACGTGCCCCCTGCAGCCCCCCTGGCACAGGCCGAAAAAAAGCCCGGCCAAGGCCGGGCGCAGAAATCCCCGGTCGCCCGGGGCCTGCTCAGGGAGGTCAAGCAGGGAGGGCAGCCAGGCTGCTCTCGCCGACCAATCTAACAGTCCGGGCAGGGACGCCGGGATGGGACTATCCCCAAGGCGTTCAGGCGCGGCACAATCAGCGTCCATGCATTTATCCAACCCCACCCCCTTCCCCATCAACCGCCCGCGCCGCCTGCGCCGCGATGCCTTTACCCGCAACCTGGTGCGCGAACACCGCCTGAGCAGCCACGACTTCATCTACCCGGTATTCGTGCACGAAGGCGAAAACCGCCGCGAAGCCGTGCCCTCCATGCCTGGCGTGGAGCGCCTGTCGCTGGACTTGCTGCTGGGCGTGGCCCGCGAATGCGTGCAATTGGGCATTCCCTACCTGGCGCTGTTCCCGGCCATCGACCCGGCCCTGAAAACCCCGGACGGCAAGGAAGCCGCCAACCCCGACGGCCTGATTCCCCGTGTGGTGCGGGCGCTCAAAAAAGAATGCCCCGAGCTGGGCATCATGACCGACGTGGCGCTGGACCCCTACACCAGCCACGGCCAGGACGGCATCCTGGACGAGAGCGGCTACATCATCAACGACGACACGGTGGAAATGCTGGTGGCCCAGGCGCTGGCGCACGCCGCAGCGGGCGTGGACATGATCGCGCCCAGCGACATGATGGACGGGCGCATTGCCGCCATCCGTGACGCGCTGGAGGCGCACGGCCACATCCACACGCGCATTATGGCCTACAGCGCCAAGTACGCCAGCAGCTTTTACGGCCCCTTCCGCGACGCCGTGGGCACGCGCGGCGCCCTGGGCAAGGCCGATAAAAACGTGTACCAGATGGACCCGGCCAACACCGACGAAGCCCTGCGCGAAGTGGCGCTGGACATCGCCGAAGGCGCGGACATGGTCATGGTCAAGCCCGGCATGCCCTATCTGGACGTGGTGCGCCGCGTGAAGGACGAGTTCAAGGTGCCCACCTTCGCCTACCAGGTCAGCGGCGAATACGCCATGCTCAAGGCCGCCGCCGCCAACGGCTGGCTTGACCACGACGCGGTGATGATGGAAAGCCTGCTGGCCTTCAAACGCGCCGGGGCCGACGGCATCCTGACCTACTTTGCCATCGACGCCGCCAAACTGCTGCGCGGCCAATAAGCCACCAGGGCGCCCGGAGGCTGCCCGGGCTAGGCGCCTTGCAGCGCCTCGTCCAGCACCTCCACCCAGTGCCGCACCGGGATGGAGGTGCCTGCCTGCAGGTGGGCGATGCAGCCGATGTTGGCGGAGAGGATGGCCGCCGGCGGGCTGTCGTCGGTGAAGGCTTCGCCCAGGGCGCCGAGTTTGCGGCTGCGCAGCTTTTTGGAGATGTCGGCCTGCAGGATGGAGTACGTCCCGGCCGAGCCGCAGCACAGATGCGCTTCGGTGCGCGAAGTCTTCAGCGTGAAACCCAGCTGGGTGAGCTGCCCCTCGACCACGCCCTTGAGCTTTTGCCCGTGCTGCAAAGTGCAGGGCGGGTGGTAGGCCATGGCGGCCTGGGGCAGCCGGGCCTTGCCCGCCAGTTGCTTGACCAGTTCCGGCAGCATGTCGGGCAGCAGTTGCGCCAGGTCGCGGGCCAGGGCGCTGATGCGGGCGGCTTTTTCGGCGTACTGCGCGTCCAGGCGCAGGGCGTGGCCGTAGTCCTTGATCATCACGCCGCAGCCGCTGGCGTTGCTGACGATGGCTTCGACCTCGCCCGCTTCCACGGCAGGCCACCAGGCGTCGATGTTGGCCCGCATCTGGTCCTTGCCGCCTTCCTGGTCGTTCAGGTGGAATTTCACCGCGCCGCAGCACACGGCCTGGTCGATGACCACGGTCTGGATGCCCACGGCATCCAGCACCCGGGCGGTGGCGTAGTTGATGTTGGGCAGCATGGCCGGTTGCACACAGCCGGCCAGCAGCAGCACCTTGCGCCCGTGTTCCCGCGTGGGCCAGGCGCCGTGTTCGCTCTTGGCGGGAACCTTGGCGCGGATGCCCTCGGGCAGCAGGCTGCGCACGGCCTGGCCCAATTTCATGGCCGGGGCGAACAGGGGGGAGTTGATGCCCTCCTTCAGCGCCCAGCGCTGCAGGCGCTCGCCCAGGGGACGCTGCACCTTGGCATCAACCACCTTGCGGCCAATGTCGATCAGGCGGCCATACTGCACGCCGCTGGGGCAGGTGGATTCGCAGTTCAGGCAGGTCAGGCAGCGGTCCAGGTGCAGCTGCGTGGCGCGGGTCGGCGCGGTGCCTTCCATGACCTGCTTGATGAGGTAGATGCGCCCGCGCGGGCCGTCCAGCTCGTCGCCCAGGGTCTGGTAGGTGGGGCAGGTGGCGGTGCAGAAGCCGCAGTGCACGCATTTGCGCAGGATGGCTTCGGCTTCGATGCCGTCGGGGGTGCCTTGGAATTCAGGGGCCAGATGGGTTTGCATGGTGTGCCGTTCCTTTCCTGAATATCAAAGGCCGGTGCGGCCGGGGTTGAAGATGCCGTGCGGGTCGAACGCTCTTTTTAATTGAGCATGTACCGCTTGCAGGCTAGGGATTTTGGGGTCAAATATTGGCCAATTACTGATTTCATCAGCGCTAGCAGCTCTGAAAATAGATGCACTACCGCCTGCGGCCTGGGCCGCTGCGGCGATGGCCTTGGCCATGGCACGCGGCGCCTGCACCCAGCGCAGGCCGCCGTGCCACTCGACCAGCGGCGCAGCCACGCCAGCGGGCAGTTGCAAGGGCGCTGCCGTTTGCGGCACGGACAGGCGCCAGAGCACGTCGGCATCGCCGCGCCCGGCAAACCAGGGGTGCTGCTGCTCGCGCAGGCTGTGCCACAGGGCGTCGGCCTGGTCGTCGGGCAGGCGCTCGCCGCCCAGCTTCTGGCACGCGGCCTGCACCGCCGCCTGGGCGCCGCGCAGGCGCAGCCACAGCTGGCCCTGCGTCCAGCAGCTGGCGTTCAGCGGCAAGGGCTGGCCGCCCCAGCGGTTCAGGGCGTCCAGCGCCTGCTGCTCGTCCATGGCGAAAACCAGGGTGGCCTGCGCCGGGGCCTGGGGCAGCACTTTCAGGCTCACTTCGGTCATCACGCCCAGCGTGCCCCAGCTACCGGCCATCAGGCGCGAGATGTCGTAGCCAGCCACGTTCTTCATCACCTGCCCGCCGTAGCGCAGCAGCTCGCCCTTGCCGTTGATGATTTCCACGCCCAGCACGAAGTCCCGCACCGCGCCGACGCTGGCCCGCGCCGGGCCCGACCAGCCTGCCGCCACCATGCCGCCGACGGTGGCCTGAAGGCCTGCCTGCCCGTAATGCGGCGGCTCGAACGCCAGGGCCTGCCCGGCTTCGGCCAGCGCGGCTTCCAGCTCCAGCAGCGGGGTACCCGCGCGGGCGGTGATGACCAGTTCGGTCGGCTCGTAGCTGATGATGCCGCGCAGCGGGCGCAGATCCAGCGCGGTGCCCTCCAGGGCCAGACCATGAAAATCTTTGCTGCCCCCGCCGCACAGGCGCAAGGGGGTGGCATCGGCAGCAGCGGCGCGTACGCGCTCCAGAATGTGTTGCAAGACGGTATCCATAGCGGGCGATGGTAGCCGCCGGGCCTGAGCACCGGCTTGAATTTTTTGAATGCCGCCCATGAAGGGGCGGGCATGCCATCCGGGCCAATCCCCCTTGGCAGACGGCAGGCAGATGCCTAGATTGACGGGTTTCCCCCGTTTGAAGGCGTTTATGACCCTTGCCTGCGTTCAAAGCCGCGCCCTGTTGGGCCTGCAAGCCCCGGCCGTCACCGTGGAAGTGCACCTGGCCAACGGCCTGCCCAGTCTGACCCTGGTCGGCCTGGCCGATGTCGAGGTGAAAGAGGCCCGCGAACGCGTGCGCTGCGCCATCGGCAACAGCGGGCTGGAGTTTCCGACCAACAAGCGCATCACCGTGAACCTGGCCCCGGCGGACCTGCCCAAGGACTCGGGCCGTTTCGACCTGCCCATCGCCCTGGGCATCCTGGCGGCCAGCGGCCAGATTCCGGCGCAGGCGCTGCAGGGCTGGGAGTTTGCCGGGGAGCTGTCGCTGTCCGGCGCCCTGCGCCCGGTGCGCGGCGGGCTGGTCAGCAGCCTGCACACGGGCGACAGCCGCCTGGTGCTGCCGCTGGACAGCGCCCGCGAAGCCGCCCTGGCCCCCACGGCGCAGGTCTTTGGCGCGGCGCATCTGCTCGACGTGGTGGCGCACCTGCTGGGGCAACCTGCGGCAGAGGGCTGGCAGCGCATCCTGCCCCAGCCGCTGGCGGCACCGGCCAGCGGCCCCGATCTGGCCGAAGTCAAGGGCCAGGTGCAGGCCAAGCGGGCGCTGGAGATTGCCGCTGCCGGCGGGCACGGCGTGCTGCTGGTCGGCCCGCCGGGCGCGGGCAAATCCATGCTGGCGCAGCGCTTTGCCAGCCTGCTGCCGGCCATGACCGAGCAGGAAGCGCTGGAGAGCGCCGCCATCGCCAGTCTGGCCGGGCGCTTCGACCCCCTGCATTGGGGCCGGCGCCCCACCAGCGCCCCGCACCACACGGCCAGCGCGGTGGCCCTGGTCGGCGGCGGCTCGCCGCCCCGGCCCGGGGCGATTTCGCTGGCGCACCATGGCGTGCTGTTCCTGGATGAATTTCCGGAATTTGCCCGCAGCGCCCTCGAAGCCCTGCGCGAGCCGCTGGAAAACGGCCACATCACCATCGCCCGCGCGGCGTTGAGCAGCCAGTTTCCGGCCCGCTTCCAGCTGCTGGCGGCGATGAACCCCTGCCCCTGCGGCTTTCACGGCAGCGCCCAGCGGCCCTGCCGCTGCACCCCGCAGCAAATCGCCCGCTACCAGGGCAAGCTGAGCGGCCCGCTGCTCGACCGTATCGACCTGCACGTCCACGTTCCCGCCCTGCCCGCCCATGAGTTGCTGCAGACCCCGCCCGGCGAGGCCAGCGCCGCCATCCGCGAGCGCGTGGTGCAGGCCCGCGACCGCGCCCTGCAGCGCCAGGGCACACCCAACCAGCATCTGCGCAGCAGCCAGCTGGACGCGCTGGATTTCGACCCTGCCGCGCAAGCCCTGCTGCACAAGGCGGCCGAGCGCCTGGGCTGGTCGGCCCGCGCCACGCACCGCGCCCTGCGCGTGGCCCGCACCATTGCCGACCTGGACGGCAGCGCCGCCATCGCCAGCGCCCATGTGGCCGAGGCCATGCAGTACCGGCGCGTGCTGGCGCAATAGCTGATCGAATAGGCGATCGGCTTCAGTCCTTGAACTCCGGCACCTGCTTGGCCATGCTGGCCATCATGGCGGCCATCAGGTCGTCGCTTTGCAGCATGGCGGCGTTCCAGGTGGCGACGTAGTTCAGGCCGTCGGCCACGCTGTGGTCGCGGGCGTAGTTGAGCATTTCCTTGCTGCCGCGAATCGACAGCGGCGACTTGGCCGCAATGCTGGCGGCGATCTCGCGCACCCCGGCGTAAAGCTGCTCGCGCGTGTCGAACACGCGGTTGACCAGGCCGATCTGCTGCGCCTCCTGCGCCCCGAACACGCGGCCCGTGTAGGCCAGTTCGCGCGTGATGCCCTGGCCGATGAGCTTGGGCAGCCGCTGCAGCGTGCCCACGTCGGCGACCATGCCGATGTCGATTTCCTTGATGGTGAAGCTGGCATCGCTGCTGGCGTAGCGCATGTCGGCACAGGCAATCAGGTCGATGCCGCCGCCGATGCAGCCGCCGTGGATCGCGGCCAGCACGGGTTTGCGGCAGCGCTCCAGGCTGGTCAGGGTGTCCTGCAGGTCGAGGATGAGGCGGCGCAGCTTCTCGCGCATCCGGCCTTCGCAATCGTCGGCAATGTGCGATTGCAGGCCCAGCATCATCTGCAGGTCGATCCCGGCGGTGAAG
>Ga0206117_101752_pt1 | contig 10069 bp, 13 predicted proteins | sample 3A5Ametagenome_FD_177997 | JGI IMG/M metagenome (GOLD analysis project Ga0206117, IMG submission 177997) | Enriched microbial communities from leaf-cutter ant dump, University of Wisconsin, Madison, United States - 3A5A | ecosystem: Environmental > Terrestrial > Nest > Insects nest > Nest dump... | reverse complement strand
GGTCGATGACGATCCGCTCCGCCTGCCGGCGCAGGTCGGCCTGCAGGCGGGCATAGGCGTCGGCAATCAGCTGGTTGCGGACAGCGCGCAGCGCGCTCAGCGCGTCGTCGGCCGTGGCCGACACGTCGATGCCGGGCATGAGTTGCAGGGTGGCCGTTTTCGGCAAAGCCCCCCCAGGCGCCACAACCTCGCGCAGCTTGCCTACCTCTTCGTCCAGTTCAGACGAGGTCAGGGTGCGGAATGTCGCCGGGTCGAGACGTTCGAATGGCTCTTCCGGCACTGGTCCGGCCTCGGCCTCCGCCGGCTCGTCCTCGATCTCCTCGGCGATCTGCCGGGCCGGACGCTCGACCTGCCCGAGGCGGATCGCACGCGCGAAGGCGACAAAGGCGCGCCATTCCGGCTCGGGATGCCCGATCGCACGCATCGCGTCGAAGAATGCGTCGAAGGCGCGTTCGTCCTCGACCTCCTCCCTGGCGGTTCCGGCCGCCATCTGGATGCTGTCCCAGACATCCGCCAGCGCCGGCATGGCGGCCTCCGGCAGGCTCTCGAAGTACCCCGCCTGCGGCACCTGCGGAATGTCCGCATCGACGCCGCCCGGCAGGACGGGGCGCTCCGCCATGCCGCCCTGGACGGCCGCCACCCACCGCTTCACCACGGCGCGCGGCGGCGGCGTGACGCCGCAGGCATTGAGGCGGGAAACGAGATTGGAATAGGCCGCGAGCTGGTTGCAGCCCGGCGCCGATACTTCGTCGTAAAGCACCTGGACCGCCGGGATCGCCTTGACCGGCAAGGCGGAGAAGAAGGGAATGGGTGCGCTCATAGCACACCGCCTTTCGCGCCGCCCTCGACAATGGCGATGGCGAGCTCCCGCTGCATGTATGTGGCGAACATGTCGAGCAGCTTGGCGCCCTGGTCGCGATCCTTCGTCGAAAGCAACTGCACGGCGACCTCGGCGGGCGTGTAGTCGAGGTTCATCGCCTGGCTCCAGCCGGTCGCTTCGGCGGTGAGCCATTCCGTGATCGCATCGGCGACGATCTGGTCTTCTGTCTCGCTGCTTTCGGGGCTGTAGCCTGCGTCGATCTTCGCCTGATAGAGGCGGACGGCAGCCATGATGATGGCGTGGGCCTTGCGCAGATATTCCTCGACCTGCGGCTCGACCACCGCAACGGAAGCGAACTGGCCGGCGATCATCCGCTCGACCACTCCCTTCGCGACGGGCTCGAAGGGCTTCAATTCGTAATCGACGCGCGTCGTGAGGCCGAGCTTCACCCCCTCGAACCACACCCGGAACTCCTCGAGCGTCGGCCCGGGTACGCCCTCGCCGGAGATCTCGGCGAGAAACGCCCTGTGCTGGTCGGAAACCATGTCGCGGGAGGTTTCGGCACGGTCGCAGGCGCGGCGAATCGCAGGCAGGAGACGCCGCGGGATGCGCTCGAAGAACGGCACCGGGACGGGATTGGTGACGGTGATCATGAATGGCCTCCAAGGACCTGGTTGAAGATGCAGATCAGGGATGCGGCGAGCCCGAGGAACGCGGTGCTGAAGATCAACAGGGACTGGGCCGCCCCGCAGAACCGCGAACGGGCGGGGATGAAAAGGGGATCGGGCATGTCAATGTCGGGGACCGAGGCTGACATGACCGGGCTCATCACGCGGCGACCATGTCAGCGGGGCGAAGAGTCTTTTGACCTTCTGCCGGTCCCCATTTTGCGCTATCGAAGATGGCGGAGGTCTTCCTGGGGTAGCGATCCGGCCAGAGGTCTTCGGGCTTCTGGTCGATGAAGGCCGCAAGCACGGCCTGGGCTTCGTAGAGCGTCGCGGATTTCACCTTCCTGATGAGGGAGGGGTGCATGCCGTGACGGACTGCGAGTTCGGTGAAAGTCATCTTGCGGCGATGGACTTCGGCCTTGATGCCTTCCCAGTCCATCGACGGTTTCGCTTTACTCATAGGAATACTCCACTTGAAAGCCGGGCGTTGCAGCGCCCTTTTTTCGGGTTCACTTGTTCGCGACGGCGAAGAGCTAAGGCGCTTCGCAGAGTATCAGTACGGACAAATATGTCTGACGTAAAGACAAATTTGTCCTTACTGATACGTATTTGATTTTGCAGGTGTTTATGTCTGACGATCCAAAGGAAGATAGCGCGCAGGAAGCTGAATCGCCCGAATCAGGGCTGGAGGAGATTGGGAATCGGCTGCGCCTACTAATCAACCACATAGGGATGGACACATCTGTCCAAATTACCGACAAGTCCGCCAAGCAGCTCAAACGCTACTGCGACGGCGCAGAGCCACCATTCTCCGTTTTAAAACGTCTTGCGGAGGCTTCGGGCACAACATTGGAATGGATTGCCTATGGAAGCACGCACTCTTCCATCGATGTGCAATTAGATATCCAGGAATCGGAAGCGCGACTTGCCCAAATCGAACGAGAACTCCGGCGGAGGCCAAAGCCTGCGGAAGAAGTAAGAAGTCGACTACGCCGAGAGGCTGACTTGCAGCATCAATCCATCGCAGTTCAGCGATCAGTATTGAAGCTTATGGCGGATATAGGTCCCGAGTACCGGCATCCGATAGAGAAATATGGCAGTCGAGCGCCAGCAGAGAAATTAATTCCACCAAGCGCTGAGATTGATAATGCTGAGCTAATTCGTATTCCTCGGTACAACATTGCTGCTGCCGCTGGTGACGGCTTCGTGCCCGTCGACGAGTTCGACGAGATGGGCGATATCGTTCTGGCGCGCTCGTTCATCCGCAGGCTCGGCGGCATCCCTGAGCAATGCCATATCATCTTCGCCCGAGGCGAAAGCATGCTGCCGACGATCCCGGAGGGCTCGCTTCTCCTGATCGACCGCAGCAAGGTTATGATCGAAGACAACGCCGTCTTCGTTTTCCGTGTCGGGGAAATGCTCAAGGTCAAGCGGGCGCGATGGCGCATCGATCAGCGCCTCGACCTCGTCTCGGACAACCAGCTCAACGGCTACCCGCCCGAAACCTATTCGCGGAGCGACCTGGAATTCATCGCCCCGCTCGGCCGCGTCATCTGCATCATGCGCGGCCCGTAACGATGGGGGAGACGGTGGACATAGACTGGAAGCAGGCCCCGAAGAGCGCCCGCTGGTGGGCTGTCGATGCCGACGGCCTGGCGCATTGGTACTGCGCCCCGAACATCGCCGCCTTCACCAATTTCTGGTTCGCGGAAGCCACCCCAGCCCCCAAATTCGGCTTCACCGGCGACTGGCGAAACAGCCTCGTCGAGCGGCCGCAAAAAGCCGCTTTAAAGCCGACTTGAAATTTTCCACTTTCGGGAGGGCTCAATTTTCCGACATTCGCGTGAACGCCCTGGATTTCCGGCAAAAACGGCGAAGTGGAAAGTGCCGTAGAAAATGCCAAATTCACTTTCCACTTTCTGGCGCTCAATCACTGATTCCCAACACTTTTCCGGAATCTCGATCCGCGCCTTTTGCGCAACCCGCGCCAACTGAACTTGCGCGCGGATTTCCCGGCCTTCGCCAAGGTCGCCCAATTTTCTCCGCGTTTTCAGATAATTGGGCGAATTACCACAAATTACTAGATATTGGCCTCAGCGCCATCTGAACTTGCGGGATACAAAAACTGATGCTCTCGACGTTGTCCTTGAGCCAGCATTCGCTGACGGTGAGCAGCCGCTTGCCATCGGCCATCAGATCCACGCCGGGCAACTCAGGCCAGAACTTGCCGGCCGTGAATGTTGCCCCGTTTTTCAGGCGGACGATCGTGCCGGGCTCGTAGAGGTCGAGGTATGTCATCGGGAGCGGGGTCATCACGCCGACTCCGCCAAATAGTACCGATGTTCGAGCCGGCTGGCGGCAGCGTCAACTTCGGTCACTGCATCGAACGCGGCCGAAAGCCCTCTCTTTATCTGACGGAGATGGTACTCCGTGCAGGAATCGCCGCGCTGCTCGGCGGTTTTATGCAGCGCTTGCACCTCGCCGAGGATCTGCTCCAGCGCGATCGTCGCAAGCCGCGACTGGCGGAACGCCACGTTCATGTCGTCTTCCAGGTCGAAGAAGGCGTCGGCGAGCCTAACGGTTCTGGGGTTCAAGGGATGGGTTACTACGTTCTGCGTCATTACTTAGCACCTCAATGTCTGTCAATGCATTACATTGCAATACACAACCTCATCCTAGCCGTCAAGTTTAAAATGCATTACATTGTATTGCAGGGTCTCACCAACCCGCTACCACACTGAGGAGACAAGATGAGCAAGACGGCAAACCTCGCACTGCGGCTTCCACCCGAACTGAAAGCCGCTCTGGAAGAAGCGTCCCGAGCGGATGCAAGAAGTGTTTCGAATTATGTAGAGTTGGTGCTAACCAACCATCTTCGCGAAAAGGGATTTCTTTCAAAAGCAGCTTGATATGTACCCGCCGGGCCGAACCGCTCGCCCCGAAAGAGGCGGGCGGCGTGCTTTTCATCGCCTCGAACGGTGAAGAGCTGGGTGTGAGAATGCGGAAGGGACAGGGCTGAATCGAAAAGGGAGATCAGTTTCCCGATCTCCCTTCCGTATTCTCGCCACCCGCTGCATGGCATGTGATACTCGCCCCTTATGGGCTGGCCTCATCTGGCGCTCGCTCGGGCCTGTCCAACTTACGTTGAACCTCATATTTAACGACCATGAGGTATACGCATGGTCGCGCCTTTCGGCGAATGTGCATTGAACATGGTACAGACTGGCACCAATGTCAATGCAAAACCTTACTACAGACCGCTTAACAAACAGAGTGCAGAAACGTGCGTCGCATCCTTTTCCTCGACCAGCGCTTGAGCGCATTTCAGCGTAGAACCGGTCGAGAGGAGATCATCCACAAGAAGCACTCGCTTGCCGCTTAAATCGCCTACACCCGGAGACAACGCAAGAGGGTGAAAGAAGTTGCGGACGCTGTTATCAACCTCCTTCATGGAAACGAACGTACCGGAAGGCATCTTCCTCCACTTCCGTATCTGGGATTTGTACTCCCTGGTTTTGTGCTTCCCCGCGTTCGGAATAGTGTCCGCATAAGCCTCCAACATTTCCCCAACCGTACGCTTCCGGAGCGCGTGAGAAATAACTGTCGGCAACCCATCGTGCCGTTTCGCTACTTGAAAGGCGAGGTATGAAGCCACCCTATGACCAGATGGCATTGGGATCACATAATCGACGTCTATTTCCAGTAGAGCCTTTTCGAGTATTGCTAAGAAATTCTTACGGAATTTCCACAATTCTCTGAGATCTATTTTGTAACCATTCTTATCTTTGAGCGCATAGATGAACGGGTTTCCGTCGCGGATATCACCGGACGTTTGCACCCGACGAAACACGCTTTGAATCCAGAGCCCCTTTATAATTCTGATACTAGGATTTTTATCAGTAGAGGTGTTCAACAGGCGCTCATGGCCGCCATTGAAGCGTATCGTCCCGTCTGCTTCTATATCGATTCCCATGCACCCACCTTGCTTGCCCGCAAGGTGGGTAACAAATACTGTGAATGTAGCCAAGCTGTACGCACTCACCCAAACGCCCTCAACGCGCTTTCCCAACCCTCGTCGTCGTAGAAGCTGCCGCCGTCCGCGCTCTCGCCCAGGCTCGCCCTATAGACCGCCATGGCGCATGCCACGGCACCATCAATGGAAAGCCATCTCTTTGACTTCTTGAGCCGGGTTTTGTGGCCGTGGCTGTTCGTCTCGACCTCGCAGTTCGCCATACAGTGCCGCAGGACAGGATGTCCGCCATGCTTGAACCTGCCGGCCAGGATCGATCGCTCCATCTCGGCGATGGCCGGCATCATGGACAGCGCGCCTTGCCGAAACTCGATTGCGGGGTAGCCATCGTCCAGAAGATTGTTGAGCACGTTGCGCGCGAGTGCCGGATCGAAGGCGATTTCCTGCACGTCGTAGGTCTCGCACAGTTCCCTGATTCGCTCCTCGACGGCGCGGAAGTCGACGACATTGCCCTCGGTGGCGGTTATCAGCCCATCTTCGGCCCAACGGACATAGGGCGCGCCTGAAGCCTCCTGCCGCTGCCGCAGGTTCTCTCGCGGGCAGAAGAAATAAGGAACGACGATCGTGTCGTCGCCGTCACGGAACGCCGCGACCACCACCGTGAGATCGCCGCTCGACGAAAGGTCGGCAGCCAGCCAGCATTCCCGGCCAGCCAGCGAATCCATGTCGATCGGGTTGCTGCCTTCATCATAGGTCGCCATATCAACGAAAGGCGACGTGGCATGGTCAGGCCAGAAATTAAGGTGATATTGCTTAAAGGCGTCCAGATCGGCAGGACGATTGGCAGCTTCACGCGCCATTGCCCGCAAGCCCTTCAGATCGGGATAGCCAAGCGCTAGGCCGGGATTGACCTTGTGCCAGACTGCCTCGTCCTTCCAGTCGTCGCCCTCGTCGGGCTCGAACAGCACCGGGAGGAAGGACGGATCCTCGATCTCGCCCGAGGCAACCTTGCGGGCGTAAGAAACGAGATCAAACGCAAGATTATCTTCGCCGCGTCCTGCCGTCGTCGTGATGACATGCAAGGACTCTGCCGTTTTCGCCAGCGACGTTTTCAGGGCTTCCCATAGGTCTCTCTTCTTCCAGGCATGAATCTCGTCACTCAGCAGAAAGTTCACCGTCCTGCCGTGCTGTGTCGCGCCATCCGACGAGATGGACTCATAGGTCGCTCCCTTCTTCGGATGCCTGATCTTGTGCGTGCCGACACGCACCTGAAGCTTGGAGGCTACCTCTGGCATGGTCGTAGCACCCGAGCAGCATCATCCTCGGCCGACAGAAACAAGACACCTCCACTCTTGACAGGTCTCAAAAAGGCAGGAGCCTTTCCCGTGGTGATTGCTGCGGCAAGCGCGGCGGTAAAGGTGGACTTTCCTTGCCCCATATGGCCGTCAATTACCGTCAAGGCGCCCTGCACCACATCCTGTTCAGAAGCTTGCGATCGAGGGCGTAATGGGAGCTGATGACATTGGTTATTCGTTTATCGAGCAGGACACCGGCGCATCAGTGATTGTACATCGGTCACCTGCCAGCACACCGCGTCGACCTAGAATGTATGGGCATGCCCTGAGACGAGTAGGATACGGGCCAGAAGCCGGCAGAATCCTGGGGTGCTCGAAGTTTCGGGATATTTTGTTGGAGGTTGTAGGTGGTCGTGATCTACGAGGTCGAGAGGTCTGGACTGAAGAACTGGTTTATGGCCGAATTCGTCACCTGCAGAATGAATATGGATTTCCTATTGATGCTGCCGATCTTCGAGAATGCCTAGAGGTTCTCGAGCCGCACGCTGACAAGATGGTATCCGGCGAAAGCTTTAGAAAGGGACAGAGCTTCTCGATTGAGCGGCTACTGCAGGACATTCGTTGGCTGATAGATCGAGGAATCTCCTCGATAAAACCTTGGTGGCACGACCTAGAGCGATTGGGGCCACAGTCCGCGAATGTTGAACAGCTGTACCAAGAAACGCTGGACGAGTACTATCGACGCCGCCAACTCGCGTATGCGGAGATTATTGAAGAGAGCTTGCCCGCGCTCAGACCTTACCTGACTCGCTTTAGAAGCATGCCATTTTCCATGCAAATCGAGATGGGATTCAACTCTGGTAGTGATTATGCACGCACTTGGCTTCACAAGCGTGGATTTCCTGTGGCCAGCTATCAAGACGCCGGTGCTGTCGTAACCTTTCCAGAGGCTCCTTCCGACTGGAACAGTTGGGAAGCAATAGAAGCCTATATGGCGGAAACTGATCATTTGCGGAAGCGCCTGCGGCGTCCATCAGAGGGTAGTTATACCTTCTGGCAATCAACGATACTCCTGTGGAGAAAGCGCATTATACACTTGGTGGGTACTGATGCGACTCGTTGTTATGCCCACGTCCGCAATGCATATTTTGAGCGGAATTAACATGAAAGCCAACTGGCTCCGTTCTGTGGTCTGGGTATCGCAGGGGAGTCAGATTTCCTGCTCTTGATTGCTACAGGCTGAAGCAACGGGATACGGATTGGCGGTGCTGGCTGTAATGGCGTCAATATGTTGGCGCATCCAGTTAGCATAAGATGCATGGGACTGCCACGCCTACCAGTCCTGTTGAAAATCCGCGTGTCGGTGGTTCAAATCCGCCTCCGGGCACCATTTTCCTCGCCAAAGCAAGAATCTCAAAGGCTTCCTGAGCCGGCGCGCGCTGGAAACGAGCTGGCGCGTCCCGCGGAACCGCTTCCTTCCCGAGGTCGACGGCTTCGGGTTATCCGTGCCGCCCGTCGTGTGGTACCTTGCCGCCGGCTTGAAGATCCCGGGATCTTGTTCATGAATGATTTCAACCAGATCGATATGCGGCAACTGCGTGTGCTCCTGACCCTGCTGGAGGAGCGCAGCGTGACCCGGACCGCACGGATCCTTGACCAGTCGCAGCCCTATATCAGCCTCGTCCTCAAGAAGCTCAGGGCCGCGACCGGAGATGCGATCCTCGTGCGCAGCGGCTCCAAGCTCGTCCTGACCGAGCGCGGGCAGGCCATGATCGAGCCGGCGCGTGCCGCGCTCGCCGGCATCGAGCAGATCGTTTCGGAGCCGCGGCCCTTCGATCCGCTGACGGAGCAGGGGACGTTCCGCATCGCCTCCGCGGACTGCATCGAAACGCTGATCCTGCCGCAACTGGTGGAGAGGGTGCGGCAGGAGGCGCCGCATTCGCGGCTCGTCGTCCATCCGGTCGACAGGGTGTTCGACTATGCCGGCGCGCTGGAGCGCGACGAGCTCGACGCGCTGATCTGCAACTGGCCCGGAGCCCCGGAGCACCTGAAGACCAAGGCGCTCCTGAGCGAGGACATCGACTGCATATTCTCCGCGCGCCATCCCTTCGCCTCCAGGGACGAGATCACCATCGAGGACTATCTGGCGGCCAAGCATGTCGCGCCGGTCGCGCGCTCCAAGGCCGACCCCGGGCCGATCGACAGCCAGCTTGCCCGCCACGGGCTCCGGCGCGATATCCAGCTCATGATCCCCGAGTTCAATCTCATTCCCCATGTCCTGCTCTCCACCGACCTGGTGTTCACGAGCAGCCGGCATTTCGCCCGCCATTTCTGTTCCCTGCTGCCCTTGAGACGCCTGCCGGCGCCGAGCCAGTGCGGCGAACTGTACTTCCACCTGCTTTGGCACGAGCGGGCACACGTCACCGGGCGGAACGTCTGGCTGCGAAGCCAGATCCTGGCGGTGGCCAAGCGGCTCCAGGCGGCGCGTGGAACATAAGCCATTCGATATAGAGTCCATATCACCTACTCGACTAATCTTATGTCCGGTTCCTGCCTAGTCTCTCGCATGCAGAGAAGATTGAGCGCCGCATCCGATCGGGACGACATCTGCCGGGCGGCGCGACAACGGACAAGGACGCCCGAAAATGCATTCGACATTGCATTCGACGCTGGAAGCGACGGAAGAGGAGAAATCCGGACGCTGGGCCGGCCGCAACATCGACAAGGACCAGTTGCGCAAGGAGATCTGGGAGAGGCTGGAGGCGAGCGGCCTCAATATCGGTCCCGTCTGGAGCCGCATTTCCAACTGGGTGGGCGCGGACGAAGCGGCCCGGCGGCTGTCCGGGCTGGATATCTGGAAGCGCGCGAAGGTCGTCAAGTGCAATCCCGATCCGCCGCAGATCCCGGTGCGCCTGCGCGCGCTCTATGACGGCAAGCTGCTCTACATGCCCGTGCCCGAGTTCGGCTCCGGGGAGTTGCCCTGGGTCCTGCTGGACCCGCGCAGGCTGGAAGCCGACGGCATCCAGTTCGAGCTGGCGGCGACCTCCGCCGGTGCGGTCCAGGTCGGCCAGCGGCTGCATTTCTACGACATGCTGCCGCTCGATCTCGCCGTCTGCGGCTGCATCGCGGTGACCCGCGTCGGCGGCCGCACCGGCAAGGGAGGCGGGTTCGCCGACCTTGAGCTCGGGCTTTTCCGCGAGCTCGGCAAGATCGATGCGCAGACGCCGATCGTCACGACCGTGCATTCCAGCATGGTGGTGGATGACGACCGCCTGCCGATCCAGGACCACGACTCGCTGCTCAACTGGATCGTCAC
>Ga0206117_101751_pt1 | contig 10078 bp, 12 predicted proteins | sample 3A5Ametagenome_FD_177997 | JGI IMG/M metagenome (GOLD analysis project Ga0206117, IMG submission 177997) | Enriched microbial communities from leaf-cutter ant dump, University of Wisconsin, Madison, United States - 3A5A | ecosystem: Environmental > Terrestrial > Nest > Insects nest > Nest dump... | reverse complement strand
CGCGCCGTGTGGTCAGGGCGCGCAACTGGTCGGCCAGCCTGCGCCGGCCCCCGACATACAGCAGCGTCAGTCCCGACAGGTCGATCGGCGGGGCCGCATCGGGCGCTGCGGTCAATTCGGCCAGGGCCGCTTCCAGCGCGGCGATCTCGGCCTGGCGGTCGGTTTCGGCTGCTTCCAGCGAGGCGATGCGCGCCGTGCCCTCGGCCAGCGCCCGGCCCTGCCCGGCCAGGCGAACGGCCAGGGCCGCGGCACGCGCCTGTTCGTCGGCCAGGCGCTGGGCCAGCGCCGCATCGTCGGTGGCCATCATCGGCCCGGCGGCCGCCTGCAGGCCGCGCAATTCGCTTTCCAGCGCCTGGATGCGGGCGGCCGACGCGCCCTTGTCGGCGGCGGCCTGGCGCAGCCGCGCCTCCTGCCGGGCGATCTTGTCGCGTGCGTCCTGCAGATCCTGTTCCAGCACGCGCAGCCGGGCGATGTCGGCGCGGTTCGACGTGCCGACCAGATGGGACAGCATATGGACTTCGCCGAACACGTCCTGGACCAGCGCCCGATCGGTGGCGGGATGGGTGAGCGCCGCCCAATAGGCGCCGGGAATGTCGCCGCGATCGAACGATTCGGTCCACAGCCGGCGCACATCGTCGACATCGCGCGCCTTGGCGAACCGCTTGATCTGCGCCTCGTGCCGCTTGTCGAGCAGCTTGTTCAACAGCTTGGCGGCCAGATCCTTCTGCCCCGCCGCCAGCACCGCCCGGCCATGCAGCACATGGTCCGACGCGCTGCGCGCATCGGGCTGGTTTAGCTTGGCAAACATCTGCCGCAAATCGCCCGCCGTCAGGCAGGTGCCGATGACCGAACAATGCAGGTTCGCAGGCAGGTCCCACAACCGGTCGCGCGAGGGCGCCGGCCCGGCCAGCACGGCCGCCGCCGCGGCGGCCCCGAAACGCAGTTCAGGGGTGAAGGCCGATGGCTTCGACAACGGCAAGGTCGACAGACTGGACAAGGGCTCACGCTCCCATCGATATATTCAACAAAATATATCGTCGAGCGCCGGTTGGCTAGAGGGGCCTGACGACCCGCCGGCCCGACGGGGTGGTCTCAACGTCAAGGGGAATGCCGTAAAGGCGGCTCAAGGTGCCGCCGTCGAGCTGGTCCGGCGCCGCAAAACCGTCCGGCCCCAGGGTCCAGGCCCGGCCGGCCAGAGCAAAGACCTGCTCGGGGTCGTGGGTCGACAACAGGATCGCCGGGCCGGTTGCGGCCAGCGCCCGCACGCGGTCCTGCACCAGCAGGCGGTTGGCCAGATCCAGGCTGGCGGTCGGTTCGTCCATCACTACCAGCCCGGCCTGCTGGGCCAAAGCGCGGGCGATCAGGGCAAGCTGGCGCTGACCGCCGGAAATCCGCAGGGCGTCGCGGGGCGCCAGATCGGCAATGCCCAGCGTATCGAGGGCGGCCATCGCGCAGTCGATGTCGGCCCGGTCGGGGCTGGCGAACAGCCCCAGATGCGCGGTGCGGCCCATCACCACCAGGTCCAGCACGGTATAGGCGAAATCCCCGGCATAGCCTTGCGGGACATAGGCGATGCGGCGGGCGATCGCCTGGCGGGGCAGCGCGGCGATGTCATCGGAACCGGCCAGCACCCGCCCGCCCAATGCCGGGATCAGCCCCATCAGCGTGCGGATCAGCGTGGTCTTGCCGACGCCGTTGGGACCCAGGAGGCAGGTGATGCTGCCCGCCTGAAGTGTCGCGTCGATGCCCTGCGCCAGCGGGCGCCCGTGGCCGAAGGCCAGGTCCCGCAGCGCCAGCACGCTCACGGCAGGCCGTCCCGTCGCCGGCGCGCCAGCAGCCAGACGAAGATCGGCCCGCCGATGGCGGCGGTCAGCACCCCCAGCGGGATTTCAATGCGGGCGCCGGTGCGGGCCAAGGTATCGACCGCGACCATGAAGGCCGCCCCCAGCAGGATCGAGGCCGGCAGCAACCGGTCGAAGCGCGGCCCCACCAGCAGCCGCGCCATATGCGGCACCATCAGCCCGACCCAGCCGACCACGCCCGAAATCGCCACCACTGCCGCCGTCGACAAGGTCGCGGCGGCGATGACGACCAGGCGCAGCCGGCGTGCTTCGACCCCCAGGGCACGCGCCTCGTCGTCGCCCAGCGACAGCACGCCGATGCGCCAGCGCAGCGCGACCAGCGGGGCCAGGCCGATCAGCACGGCGGGCAGGATGGCCAGCACGTCACCCGCCTTGGTGCCGGCCAGGCTGCCCAACAGCCAGAAGGTGATCACCGGCAACTGGTCGTAGGGATCGGCCAGAACCTTGACCAGCGCGATCGCCGCGCCGGCCAGCGCGCCGACGACGATCCCGGCCAGCACCAGGACCAGCACGTCGCCCCCACCGCGCAGGGATCGGGCCAGCAGCCCGACGGCCGCGACCGTCGCCAACCCGCCGCCGAACCCCAGCAGCTGGATCGCCGCGACCGGCAGGCCCAGCAGGATGCCGACCACGGCCCCCAGCCCGGCCCCGGTCGAGACGCCGAGGATGTCGGGCGAGACCAGCGGGTTGCGGAACACGCCCTGATAGGCCGCACCCGACGCCGCCAGTGCCGCGCCGACCAGTACCGCCGCCAAGATGCGCGGCAGGCGGATGCGGAAAAGCACGGTTTGCGCCGCCTCAGGCCCCTGGCCGACCAGGGCCGACAGCACCTCGGACGGTGCCAGGCGATAGGGCCCGACCATGGCGGCGACCAGCAGCACGCCGGCCAGCAGGCCGGTCAGCAGGATCAGCGTGGCGGCGCTGCGCACTCAGCCGCCGGCCAGCAGCCGGTCGATGGCGGCATCATCCAGCTCGACCTGGTAGAACAGCCGGCAGAAATTGCGGACCTCAGCCCGCAGTTCGCCTGGCGCCGCGCCGGGGTAAAGCTTGTGCAGCATCCAGGTCAGCCCGATCAGCCGGTTGACCGAGGGCGGCGCGTCGATGAAGCCGTAAGGCAGGCTGGGCGCCAGATGGACCCGACCGGCCGCCACCGCCGGTACCGAGCGCCAGACCGGGTCGGTCGCGGCGTGATCGCGGAAGCCCGCATCCAGCGTGATGATCACCTGGGGCGCCCAGGCCAGCACCTGTTCGGGCGACACGGTGACGATGCCGCCCTTGTCGCGCAGGCCGTCGACGACGTTGATCGCCCCGGCCCGCTCGATGATCTCGGTATTGATCGATCCGCGCGAACCGCTTTCCAGGCCTTGCGCCCCGCGGGCAAGGTAGACGCGGGGCCGGCGGTCGGCCGGGACGGCCGCGACCACCCGATCCGCGGCCGCCAGGATGCGTTCGGCCGCAAGCGCCAGCGCCTCGGCCCGCGCATCCACACCAAGGATGCCGCCCAGCAGCCGCAGGGCGCCCGGCGTCGCCGCGAACCGGCCGTCGATCACCAGATAGGGAATGCCGGTCTGGGCCTGAACCCGATCGGCCAGCGACCGATAGATATCGCCGGTCGTGCCGAAATCGACGATCAGGTCGGGTTTTTCCGCCACCAGCCGTTCAAGGTTCAGCGTATCGCCGCGTCCGGTCAGCCGGCCGATCTCGGGCAGGTTGCGCACCGCCGGCAGCAGATAGGGCAATTCGGCCGGCCTGGGCGCCCGCACCCAGCCGATCAACTTTTCCGGCGCCAGCACGTACAGCAGCGCCGAGGCCGGTGGGCCCGCGGCCAGCACCCGGTCGATACGGTCGGGCACCGCAACCTGCCGCCCTGCCGAATCGGTCACGCCGCGGGCCCAGGCGGGCGCCGCCACGATCAGCAGCAGCAGGACGATAAGGCGGATCACCGATCGCCGATGTCGGCGTCGCCGGGCGTCGGCGGGGCCAGCGGCGTGAACAGGGTACGGTCGGGCTTGATGTCGAGAAGCGGCGTGCCGTCGAGGCAATCCAGCCCGCGAACCAGCAGCGTCGTGCCTTCGACCGCCACCAGCGTCGCGATCGACGTGCCGATCGGGTTCGGCCGCACCGGCGAGCGCAAGGCGAAGGTGCCGCGCACCGTGCCGTCGTCGCGCGGGCTTTGCAGCACCAGGTCGCGGCGTGACCGGTGCAGCCAGTACAGCACTTCCAGCCGCTCGTATTCGGCGATGCCGTCCAGCGCCTCGGCCCAGGGCCCGAAAACCTCGATGCGACAGGTCGGGCCATCGGCCCGGCCCTGGCGCGGACACCTCATGCGCGACATCCAGGGCGTATGGATGCGGCCGACGAAGACGAGGCCGGCATCCGCGGCTCCGTCCCAGGCGATCGCGCGTTCGGCGCTGCGGATCTCGTCGCGGCGGACCATCAGTCGGTGGCGACCAGCACGTCGGACGCCTTGATCACCGCATAGGCCGGTTTGCCCTTGGCCAGTTGCAGCTCGTCGACCGCCTCGTTGGTGATCGAGGCGGTGACGACGACACCGCCGCCGATGTCGATGCGGACATGCGACGTGGTGGCACCCTTGACCACGTCGACCACGGTCCCTTTGAGCTGGTTGCGCGCACTGATCTTCATCGTCGGCTCCACATGAAATGGCGTCGATCGATGTATATCGCAAAATATATAGGAGTTCAGCCCCAAACCGGCGCACCCCGGATCACGGGGGCCGATCTATCGATCAGCCGATAGCTGCCTTTCTCGTATTTCTCGCCGGGGAAGACGTTGAAGACCTGCGCGAAATCCTCGATGTGGATCGCGCCGGCCTCGCTGCGGTCAAACCGCCTGACGGCAAAGGCCTGGCCCTCCAATTCGCCGATGCCTTCGGGAAGGCCCTCGATGTCGGCGATATCAACAAGCTGCACGGCCGGCACGGCCATGCCGAGCCGGCCTGCGAGCGTCATCATCGTGAATTCGTTTTCGGGTAAGCGGGGGAAGCGGTCCGAAGGCAGCTTGACGATCCACGAGCCGCCGACACCCGATACCGGGATGGTCAACCCTCGCCCTTGTTTCAGTGCCGAGAACTTCAGTTGCACCCCGGCGAGCGAGAAGAGCAGGACCTTGGCGCGGCGCTTGCGCTCGATCTCATCGGGCTCGCCGCCGTCGGCGATTGCCGGCCAAGCCTCACCGTCGATGGGTCGGATCGTCAACGCGCCGGGCAGGTCCCGACCCAGGATCCACAGCAGGAAGAATTCGCGCGTGGCATTCACGCCGGCCTGCTGCGCCAGATAATCACGCAGATGGCCTTCGGGCAGCAGATTGGAAAAGAATGGCGGAGCCGATGTGCTTGTCGGCCTGACGTCGGTGATCAGTTCGCCGAAGGAATCCTTGAATGACAGGCTGAGGGTCGGCTGGCCGGATCCTCGATATACGACGCGTTGAACGCGAACAGGGTCTGCCGCCCCTCCAGCAGAGCGAGGGTGCCGATCGGAACATCGTGGAGCAGAACCTGCAGGATCGGGACGTCAGGCACCGTCGTCGTCCTCGGGGCTATAGACTGGTCCGGGCGGCAAATGATGCGCCGGTGCCGACCGCAACAGCCCCTGCACCGCCGGAACGAGGCGGCGCGGCACCAGCACCAGTTCGAGCTCCAACGCACGGGCGATTTCAATCAGACTGGAAAGACGAATATCGGACCCGCCATTCTCGATCTTCGAGATATGGCTTTGCGGCACGCCCGCCTTGGCGCTGAGTTCCCGCTGACTCAGCCGCTTGCCTTGGCGAGCCGCTCGCAAGGCATTGATGATATCGTCGCTTTCGTAGCTCATGATCTTCTTTTATAGATCAAATATCAGTTTTGATCTATTATTCTAGATCATAAACAACCTGTCTCCGGGCGGTGACCGCCGACGCAGTAAATCAGCCCTGCTCCTGCCCCCGCTTGCGCACCCCCTCGCGCCGGGCTTCGATCTCGCCGGGTGCGATGCGCTTGTTGGCGCTGCGCGACCGTTCGGTTTCCAGGGCCAGGGCGGCACCCAGGTCGAGGGCCAGGCCATCGTCGATCAGCTTCTTGTAGGCGACCGTCATATGGGGCGGGCAGGAGGCGATGTCGGTGGCCAGCCGGCGGGCAACCGTCAGCAATTCGTCGGTCGGCACCACCCGGTTCAGGATGCCCCAGGCGACCGCCTGATCAGCCCCGACGAAATTGCCGGTCAGCGAGATTTCCTTGGCGCGATAGACCCCGACCAGACGGCTGAGCTTCTGCGACAGGCCCCAGCCCGGCATCACGCCAACGCGCGCATGGGTATCGGCGAAACGTGCCTCGGGCGCCCCGATCAGGATGTCGCAGGCCAGCGCCAGTTCGAAGCCGCCCGTGATCGCCGCGCCGTTGATGGCGGCGATGACGGGTTTCGGGCAACGGGCCAGCGCGCGGACCGGATCGGTCTGCCAGCCGCCGCCCAGCGCCTCGGCCTCGGCCGAGGACTGGCCCAGTTCCTTGAGGTCCAGGCCGGCGCAGAACGCCCGCCCCGCCCCGGTCAGGACGATGGCCCGGACGGTATCGTCGCGGGCCAGGTCGTCGATCGCCACGACCAGGGCGCGGCGCAGGGCCAGCGACAGGGCGTTCATCGCGCCCGGCCGGTTCAGGGTCAGCACCGCATGGCCGTCGGCGGCATGGCGTTCGATCAGCAGCAGGGATTCGGTCGTCATGGCTACCCCCGTCAGATGTTGCGATAGACCGGCTTGCGCTTTTCCAGGAACGCCTGCACCCCCTCGGCGAAGTCGGGCGACCGGGTGCACAGGACCTGGTTGCGGTCCTCCATTGCGATGACGGCTTCCAGCGAGCCGGCGTCGACGCTGACGTTCAGGCATTCCTTGGACAGGCTCAAGCCCAGCGGCGAGGCATGCAGCATCGCCTCGACATAGGGATCGGCCGCGGCCTCCAGCGCATCCTCGTCGACGACTTCGGAGACCAGACCCACGGCCAGCGCACGCCGGGCATCGATGAACCGCCCGGTCAGGATCAGTTCGGAGGCGACCGAAACGCCGACCAGCCGCGGCAGGAAATAGCTGGACCCGATGTCGCAGCCGCCCAGCCCCAGCTTGATGAAGGCACAGTTCATCCGGGCATTGCTGGCCGCGATCCGGATGTCGGCGGCCAGCGCCATGGCAAACCCGCCGCCCGAAGCCGCGCCCTGGATCAGCGCGATGATCGGCTGCGGGCAGCGGCGCATGCGCATGACGATGTCGGCGATGCGCCGCTGCGACCGCAGCGTCTCGGGCACGGTGCCCGGGCCGCCGCGCGCCTGGAACTGCGCCAGTTCGGCCTTGAGGTCGAGGCCGGCGCAAAAGGCACGGCCGGCGCCGCGCAGCACCACGACACGGGTGTCGCGGGCGTCGGTCAGGCCGTCGAAATAATCGCCCAGCGTCTCGATCATCACGGGATCGAGGGCGTTCAGGCTGTCGGGGCGATTGAGGGTGACCCAGTCCACCCCCTCGCGGTGCTCGATGTGGACCGGGCTGTTGGTCATCGGACCTGTTTCCCTCCGGGTTAGCGCGGAGCCATGCGGATGGCGCCGTCCAGGCGGATGGTCTCGCCGTTCAGCATCGGGTTCTCGGCGATATGCACGGCAAGGGCTGCATATTCCGAGGGGTCGCCGAGGCGCGGGGGGAACGGCACCTGGGCGGCCAGGCTGCGCTTGGCGTCGTCCGACAGGGTCATCAGCAGCGGCGTCAGGAACAGGCCGGGCGCGATGGTGTTGACCCGGATGCCGTACTGGGCCAGGTCGCGGGCGATCGGCAGGGTCATGCCGACGACGCCGCCCTTGGACGCCGAATAGGCGGCCTGGCCGACCTGGCCGTCGAACGCCGCGACCGAGGCGGTGTTGATGATCAGCCCGCGTTCCTCGCCGATCATCGGCTGGTCGACCAGCCGGGCGGCGATCAGGCGCAGCACGTTGAAGCTGCCGATCAGGTTGATGTTGATGATGCGCGCGAAGGCATCCAGCGGATAGGGGCCGTTCTTGCCGACGGTCTTGATCGCGTTGCCGGTGCCGGCGCAGTTGACCAGGATGCGGGCCGGGCCGTGCGCGGCCTCGGCCTTGTCGATCGCAGCCGTAACCTGCTCTTCGCTGGTGACGTCGCCGGTCAGGGCGACGCCGCCGACCTCGGTCGCCACCGCCTGGGCGGCATCGGCGTTCAGGTCGAACACGGCGACGCTCGCGCCGCGGGCGGCCATGGCGCGTGCGGTCGCGGCGCCCAGGCCCGAGCCGCCGCCGGTGATGAAGACGGGGGTTTTTTCAAGCTGCATGGTCTTTCCTCCTCCCTAGGGGGTTTTCAAAGGTTCAGGCGCCGACCCAGGCGGGGCGGCGTTTTTCGGCGAAGGCAAGCGGACCTTCGCGGGCATCGGCCGACGCCATCATGGCCTCGATCGCGGGATAGGCGGCCTGGTCGGCCATCGCCTGTTCCAGCGAGACTTCCAGGCCGCGCATGACCGCCTGCTCGGACGCGCGCACCGACATCGGGCTGGCCTCGATGATCTGGGCGGCCCAGCGGCGCGCCGCCGGCATCAGGTCGTCGGGCACCACCACCTCGTTGACGAAACCGAGCTCGAGGCCTTCGCGGGCGCCGACCCGGCGGCTGGTCAGGATCATGCCCATCGCCCGCTTGACCCCGATGGCGCGCGGCAGCCGGTGCAGCCCGCCCGCCAGCGCGGCCAGGCCGACGCGCGGTTCGGGCAGGGCGAATACCGCATTCTCGGACGCGACGATCAGGTCGCAGGCCAGCGCGGTCTCGAACCCGCCGCCCATGGCGATGCCGTTGACCGCGGCGATGACGGGCTTGTCCAGATCGAACCGCGTGGCCAGCCCGGCAAAACCGCTGGGCGGCACCTCGCGCCGGCCGCCCGCGGTCGCCGCCTCGACCTTCAGGTCCTGGCCGGCGCAGAAGGCGCGCGGGCCGGCACCGGTGACGATCGCCACCCATTGGGCGGGATCGGCGGCAAAGGCATCGAAGGCGTCGTGCAGCTCGAAATGCGCATCGGCATGCAGGGCGTTCATCACCTCGGGCCGCTGCAGGGTGATGATGGTGACCGGGCCGTCGCGTTCGATCGAGATATACTGGGGCATTCTGCTAGTTTCCCTTCACCTGGTCAGGATTGGTCAGGGTCGCGCCCAGCACCATGTCGGTGACATGCGCGATCAGCCGGCGGCGCAGGTCGTCGCCGACCTCGCCCACGCCGAAACCGTGCCGCAGTGCCTGGCGGCCGTAGAACAGGTGGTCGCAGGCACCGAACAGCGTGAAATAGAAGATCAGGGGATCGACCGGGCGGAACTCGGCCCGTGCCACCCCCTCCTCCAACAGGCGCCGCTCGAAATCGACCAGCGGCTTGACGAAGAAATCCGACACCGCCTGGGCCATGTCGGGGCCGCGCTGGTGCAGCAGCAGGTGGATCAGCCGGTTCAGGTAGGGCGACCGGTGATAGGCATTCACGATCCCGGCGATGTGCAGCTTCATCCGCGCCGTCGGTGAGGCATCGAGCCGTTCCAGCGCATCGAGCGCCTTCATCGCCGACGAGGCGTCGCGTTTCAGCAGCGCCAGCAACAGGCCGTCCTTGTTGCCGAAATGATATTTGACCAGGGCCGAATTCAATCCCGACTGCCGGGCGATGTCGGCCAGCGACACCGCGGTTTCGCCGCGTTCGATCATCAGGGCGCTGGCCGCGGCCAACAGGCGCGTGGCGGTGCCGCCGCGATCCTGCTCTGCCCCTGGCTTCTCCCCGACCGTTATCGACACCGGCTTCCCCTGATGGCTCGTGTCCTTTCCTAACTATGTGATTAACTCGGTGCCCGCAACTTTAATTAATCACTTGACTAATTTTACCTCGCTGGTGATCCTCCACCATCATTCAAAGCCAAGGGAGGTCGATCATGGCTGAGGCATATATCGTCGCGGCGGCGCGTACGGCGGGCGGGCGCAAGGGCGGCCGGCTGTCGGGCTGGCATCCCGCCGATCTGGCCGGTGCCGTGCTCGACGAACTGGTGCGCCGCACCGATGTCGACCCCGCCCTGATCGAGGACGTCATCATGGGCTGCGTCGGCCAGGCAGGCGAGCAGAGCAACAACGTCGCCCGCGGCGCGGTTCTAGCCTCGAAGCTGCCGGAAAGCGTGCCGGCGACGTCGGTCGACCGTCAGTGCGGCTCGTCCCAGCAG
>Ga0206117_101750_pt1 | contig 10081 bp, 12 predicted proteins | sample 3A5Ametagenome_FD_177997 | JGI IMG/M metagenome (GOLD analysis project Ga0206117, IMG submission 177997) | Enriched microbial communities from leaf-cutter ant dump, University of Wisconsin, Madison, United States - 3A5A | ecosystem: Environmental > Terrestrial > Nest > Insects nest > Nest dump... | reverse complement strand
CTCTCCATGATCGGTGCCCTGCAAGACAAGGGCCTGGCCTACCAGGCCCCCGGTGGCGACATGCTGTTTGCCGTACGCCAGTTTGCGGGCTACGGCAAGCTGTCCGGCAAGTCGCTGGACGAGCTGAATGCCGGCGAGCGCGTGGCCGTGCAGGATGGCAAGCGCGACCCGCTCGATTTCGTGCTGTGGAAATCGGCCAAGACCGAGGAGCCCCAGGAAGTCAAATGGGCCAGCCCCTTTGGCGCAGGCCGCCCCGGCTGGCACATCGAATGCTCGGCCATGGGCTGCGCCCTGCTGGGTGAGAGTTTCGACATCCATGGTGGCGGGGCCGATCTGGCGTTCCCGCACCACGAAAACGAAATCGCGCAAAGCGAAGGCGCTACCGGCCAGCCGTTTGCCCGCACCTGGATGCACAACGGCTTCATCAATGTGGACAACGAAAAGATGTCCAAGTCCCTGGGCAACTTCTTCACCATCCGCGATGTGCTCAAGGAGTACGAGCCGGAGGTGGTGCGCTTTTTCGTCGTGCGCAGCCACTATCGCAGCCCGCTGAATTATTCCAACGTGCATCTGGACGATGCCCGCAGCGCCCTGAAGCGCCTGTATACCGCTTTGAGCGTGGTGCCGCCGCAGGAGATCGGCGCCATCGACTGGGCCACCCCCTACGCCGCCCGCTTCAAAGCCGCCATGGACGAAGACTTCGGCACCCCCGAGGCCGTGGCCGTGCTGTTCGAGCTGGCTGCCGAAGTCAACCGCAGCCAGTCCGCCGCACTGGCCGGTTTGCTCAAGGCCCTGGGCGGGTGCCTGGGGCTGCTGCAGGCCGCGCCGCAAGCCTTTCTGCAAGCTGGTGCGGCGGGTATGGATGCGGCGGCCATCGAGGCGCAGATTGCCGCTCGCACCGCTGCCAAGGCAGCGAAAAATTGGGCCGAGGCCGATCGCATCCGCAGCGACCTGCTGGCCCAGGGCATCGTGTTGAAGGATGCGCCCAGCGGCACCACCTGGGAGGCTGTCCGGTAATCGGGCCGTTCTGGCAATCATGGCTCCTTCCACCAAAGTACCGCTGCCGGTTGTGCCTGATTACGCACCGCCGTATTGGGCGCAGGCGTGCCAGCACCTGGTAAAGAAAGACCGGGTGATGCGCCGCCTGATTCCGCAAATCGGCAGCGAGGCGCTGGCCTCGCGCGGCGATCCGTTCATCACGCTGGCACGCTCCATCGTCGGCCAGCAGGTATCGGTCAAGGCCGCTGCCAGCATCTGGAAGCGCCTGGAAGCCCTGCCGGTGGCGATGACGCCGGAGCAATTGCTGCTCCTGAAGGTGGATGACATGCGCAGCGCAGGGCTGTCGGCCCGCAAGGTGGACTATCTGGTCGATCTGGCCATTCACTTCACCGAAGGGCGCCTGCACGTGCAGGACTGGCCCGGCATGGAAGATGAAGCCATCATCGAAGAGCTGGTCGCCATTCGCGGCATTGGCCGCTGGACGGCGCAGATGTGCCTGATGTTCTACCTGCAGCGGCCCAACGTCCTGCCGCTGGATGACGTGGGGCTGATCAAGGGTATCAGCCAGAGCTATTTTTCTGGCGATCCGGTCAGCCGCAGCGATGCCCGTGAAGTAGCCGAGGCGTGGAAACCCTGGGCCACGGTGGCAACTTGGTATATTTGGCGCTCGCTGGATCCCCAGCCGGTGGCCTATTGAGTGAAGCAGTTCCCAGGGCCGCCGCGCCGGGACAAGGAGAAAAATCTTGGCTAAGAAAACCTTTCTGGACTTCGAGCAACCCATTGCCGAGTTGGAAACCAAAATCGAAGAACTGCGCTACGTGCAAAGCGAAAGCGCCGTGGACATCGCCGATGAAATCGAGCAGTTGAGCAAAAAAAGCAACCAGCTGACCAAGGACATCTACAGCAGCCTCACGCCCTGGCAAATCACCAAGATCGCCCGGCATGCAGACCGCCCGTACACCCTGGACTACGTGCGCGAAATCTTTACCGACTTTGTCGAAATGCATGGTGACCGCCACTTTGCCGACGACAAATCCATCATCGGCGGCCTGGCCCGCTTCAACGGCCAGGCGTGCATGGTCATCGGCCACCAGAAAGGGCGCGACACCAAGGAGCGCACCCTGCGCAACTTCGGCATGACCCGCCCCGAGGGCTACCGCAAGGCGCTGCGCCTGATGAAAACGGCGGAAAAATTCAAGCTTCCGGTGTTCACCTTCGTCGATACGCCCGGTGCCTTCCCCGGCATTGATGCCGAGGAGCGCGGCCAGTCCGAAGCCATTGGCCGCAACATCTTCGAGATGGCGCAGCTCAAGACCCCGATCGTCACCACCATCATCGGCGAAGGCGGCTCGGGCGGCGCCCTGGCCATTTCCGTGGCCGATCAGGTGCTGATGCTGCAATACGCCGTGTATTCGGTCATCAGCCCCGAAGGCTGCGCCTCCATCCTGTGGAAGACCGGCGAAAAAGCGTCGGAAGCAGCCGAAGCCATGGGCATCACCGCCCACCGCCTCAAGGCCCTGGGCGTGGTAGACAAAATCGTCAGCGAACCTGTCGGGGGTGCCCACCGCGATCCCAAGCACATGGCCAGCCTGCTCAAACGCGCCCTGGCCGATGCCTGGCGTCAACTGGCCGACCTGGGGCCGGAGGCGCTGCAGCAGCGCCGTTACGACCGCCTGCAAAGCTATGGCCGTTTCACCGATACCAAGGCCCGTTGAGCGGTTCGTGCCTTTTTCCACCATGGCCCTGCGGGGCCATTGTTTTTAGTAGCTGCTACCGCTTGATATACGGTGATTTAAGAATTATTAATCTTTGAAATCCTTGTAAATAAAGCGGTAGCAGCTATCAAAGATTTTCATGTTCACGACCATGCCTCCCGCATTCGCCCAGGCCATCGCGGCCTTCGCACCGCCCCTGCCGCTGGCCGTGGCCTATAGCGGTGGGGCAGATTCCAGCGCCTTGCTGCGGGCCTGTGCCCTGCGCTGGCCTGGGCAGGTGGTGGCGCTGCATGTCCACCATGGACTGCAGGCAGCGGGGGATGATTTTTTGCAACACTGCCAGACGGTGTGCCGGGAGTTGGCGCTTCCTTTGGCCGTTGCCCAGGTCGATGCACGCCACCGCCCGGGCCAAAGCCCGGAAGATGCCGCCCGCCAACACCGCTACGCCGCATTGGCTGAACTGGCCCGCACCGGCTTTGCCCAGCCTGTCCGCCACATTGCCCTGGCCCAACATGCCGATGACCAGGTCGAAACCTTATTGCTGGCCCTGTCGCGGGGCGCTGGCGTCGCAGGCCTGGCGGCCATGCCCGCGCACTGGCAGGCCGCAGGGATCGACTGGCACCGCCCCTTGCTGGCCGTTCCGGGGCAGGACTTGCGCCTTTGGCTGCGCAGCATCGGCGCAGCCTGGGTCGAGGATCCCAGCAATGCCGACCTGCGCTTTACCCGCAACCGCATCCGCCAGCAACTGCTGCCGGTGCTGGAACAGGTGTTCCCGCACTTCCGGCACGCCTTTGCCCGTTCCTGCGCCCATGCCGCCCAGGCCAAAAATCTGCTGCACGTCCTGGCCGAACAGGATGCTGCCATCACCGGGCTGCCCCCGGCCATCGCCGTCCTGCAAACCTTGAGCGCGGAACGCCAGGCCAATGTACTGCGCCATTGGCTTCTGCACTGCCACGGCACCACCCCCAGCACGGCTCAGCTGCAAGCCCTGCTGGTACAAATCGCTGCTTGCCGTACGCGAGGCCACCATATCCAGATCAAGATGGGTTCAGGGTTTGTTTCTAGAAAAGGCCCAAATCTGCATTGGTACAATCCCCAGGTTTTGGTCCAAAAACCCTGAGTGCGAAAACCGGCGGCGCGCCAAAACACAGCTTTTTCACAACAGCGCCGTGACCCGTAGTTTCGTCACACCTTTATTCAATGGCACTGTTCGTTCATAAATACGGCGGCACCTCGATGGGCTCCACCGAGCGCATCCGCAATGTCGCCAAGCGCGTGGCCAAATGGGCCCGTGCCGGACACCAAATCGTGGTCGTGCCCAGCGCCATGAGCGGTGAAACCAATCGCCTGCTGGCCCTGGCCGGCGAACTCGCTCCCGATCACCCTGACACCAGCTATTACCGCGAGCAGGACATGCTGGCCGCCACGGGCGAGCAGGCATCGTCGGCCTTGCTGGCCATTGCCTTGCAGGCCGAAGGAATGCCGGCAGTCAGCTACGCCGGCTGGCAAGTGCCCGTGCGTACCGATAGCAGCTACACCAAGGCCCGCATCGACTCGATCGACGACACCCGCGTGCGGGCAGACCTGGATGCAGGCCGTGTCGTCATCATCACGGGTTTCCAAGGCATCGACCCCAATGGCAATGTCACTACCCTGGGGCGTGGCGGATCCGACACCTCCGCAGTGGCTGTGGCCGCCGCCATCAAGGCCGACGAATGCCTGATTTACACCGATGTGGATGGCGTCTACACCACCGATCCGCGCGTCGTGCCTGCGGCCAAGCGCCTGAGCAGCGTCAGCTTCGAAGAAATGCTGGAAATGGCCAGCCTGGGCTCCAAAGTGCTGCAAATCCGCTCGGTCGAATTTGCCGGCAAATACCAGGTTCCGATGCGCGTGCTTTCCAGCTTCACCCCCTGGGATATCGATCTGGCCGAAGAAGCCAGCTCCGGCACTTTGATTACTTTTGAGGAAGACGAAAAAATGGAAAAGGCTGTCGTTTCCGGCATCGCATTCAACCGTGGCGAAGCCAAAATTTCCGTACTGGGCGTATCGGACACTCCGGGTATCGCTGCAGCCATCCTGGGGCCTGTGGCCGATGCCAACATCGATATCGATGTCATCATCCAGAACATCTCCAAGGACGGCAAGACCGACTTCAGCTTCACCGTCAATCAAACCGATTTCCAGCGTGCCCTGGATCTGCTGCGCGAAAAGGTCGCTCCTGGACTGGGGGCTGCCGAAGTGGTGGGCAACCCGAATATCGCCAAGGTCAGCATCGTTGGTATCGGTATGCGCAGCCACGTCGGCGTTGCCTCCACCATGTTCCGCGCATTGGCTCAGGAAGGGGTGAACATCCAGATGATCTCCACTTCCGAGATCAAGACCTCCGTGGTGATTGACGAGAAGTACCTGGAACTGGCCGTTCGTGCCTTGCATACAGCCTTTGGTTTGGACAAGGCGGAATAATTTCTGCCGAGTTCGTCAGAATCGCTCAAAATTGTGCTTACAATAGCGGTTCAGCGGAAACGTGACCGAGTGGCCGAAGGTGCTCCCCTGCTAAGGGAGTATGGGGTGTAGAGCCTCATCGAGGGTTCGAATCCCTCCGTTTCCGCCAAGAATCAAGGCTCTGAGTGTTATCACTCAGGGCCTTTTGTGTTTCTGGGAATGCCGCAAGGATTGCGCGAAATCCTTCGGCGGCCTTTTTCTCGTCCTCCTTTTCGGACTGCTCTAAGTCCTCGGCTATCTCTGCCATGAATGCGGCGGCTGGGTCTTCACCCAGGATGGCACGCATTCCCCCTCTGATACGCCAGCTCGCTGGTCGTACCCCTTTTTTCATGTCTGTTATGTGGCTCCTTGGGATTTCAAGGATGCGGGCTAGCTTTGCCTGATTGCCTGCGGCTGTTGCTGCTTCGTCGATAAGCGCATTCAATGCCTCGATTGTTCCCATGATGGTTACTTTCCGTGTATGATGTTCTCAATTTGGGAACTAATTGTTCCCGGATTGGTAATTTTCGCATGGAGCTACACATGTCCCTCTCTCCCTCCCGCATCCCCCCTTGCTCGCCCCCTGCTGATCCCGGCTCCGCTGCCGTGGTAGCTCACGCTGCTGAGTCCAGCAGTGGGGCGGGCAACCTCTCCCCCGAAGCTGAGGCAACCTGCGATTGGCTCGAAAACGATTGGGATGCTTTCGCTGATGCCCTGTTCGGCAAAGTGGGGCGGCTATGAGGTTACCGCATTACATCTTCCACTCTGATGCGTGGGATCTTCTTCGCCTCCCGTTCCAAGCGTTGTCGCTCCTGCTCCTTGGCTGGCACGCCTGTGGCCTGTTCCACCACTCTTTCCATCTGGCGGTTCATATCGCGCAGCAGAGATTCACGTCCCCTGCGGTGCGTCCCGCTGAGGTTGTATGCGCCTTCCGTCGGCAGTATGTCCACCTCCTTGGCTCCTGCGCACGGTTCATCGCTGTACGTGTTACCGCATCGGTAGATCGTCTGCGCCTGGGCGCTTCCGGCCAGCAGTACCGCTACCGCCATCGCTTTCGCTCTCATGTTGTCTCTACTCCTGGCTAGTTCTCCGCATTTCCTCGCGTGCGGGGCAATGCAGAGGGTTATTTTATTTGCCCTATCCCTCAGGGCTTGGAGTTGTCATGTCTGAATCTGCTGTCACTACTGTTCGTCTGCCTGCCTTTATTAAAGTCCTGATCGTCCAGCCTCTCAAAGAGGGGGTTGGCAAAACTGGCAAGCCCTACAAGATCCAAGAGGTTGATTGCATCGCCCTGGATGAACACGGCGAAGCCCTGCAAGTTGGTGTCTTGTCGCTGCCTAATTCGCTGATCGGCGCTATTACCGAAGGTATTTATTCCCCCGTTTACGGTATGCGCGTTGATTTTCAAACCCGCAAGATCGGGCCGTCCATTATTGGTTTGAATCGCGTTGAAAACCGCCAGCGCGTCTCTACTCCTGCGGCCACTAAATGACCGATCAGGTAATCCATTGCCCTGATTCATGCACTGTCACGATAGTGCATGAATTCAATAATCCTTTGTTGAATCTTTCGATTCAGGATGCCAGTTTGCTAATGGTGCCTATAACCCTGGTTTTTTGCGTAGCTTGGGGAATCCGGGCCATGCTGCGTGTTGTCAATACCCGGAGTTATGAAGGAAATCACGATGATTAATCGTTTGAAAGTATTGGGCACATCTGCTGCCCTGGCCGCCTATGGCTCTGCCGTGCAAGCTGCTCCTTCCCTCCCTGATGTGACTGAGGGGGTGGACTTTATCGAGGGCTTGCTCGTTCCTATTGGTCTGCTGGGCGCTGCCTTCCTGATTGTGTCCATCGCAATCAAGGGTTGGAAAATCATGCGCTCGGTCTAATCGCCCACATTCACGGGCGACAGGGCACAGATAGCTGTGCCCTTTTTTTAGCCCCGGCCGTAAAAGCGTAGCGCGGCCGGGGCTAAAAAAAGGGGGTTACATCATGGGTTTACTAGTTCTGCTGGTTTATATGGGGGCGTTATGGCTTATCGTTTCCGATTGATTGTTGCGCTGTTTTTGTCGTTGTTTTGTTTTAATGTTTTTGCCGCTTATTATGATGTTATCAATGGTAAAGCAGGTGCTTATTCTTTATCGGAGTCTGAATCTAAGTTTTCTAATTATTTAAGGGCTAATTACTCTGGCTATTCTTTGTATGCTGTTAGTTTTATTCAGGTCGGTTCTGATCTCTACGAGTACCGTTTTAAGGCTTGTCGTCCTTCTTATCCTTATTATGATTCTTCTGTCGATAAGTGTAGCAATTCTGCTCCTTCTTGTGACGGCGTTCTCGTCAAGGATAATTACGGGGCTTATGTCTGTGAATTGCCTCAAGAACCTGATTCCTGTGAGTCGTTGGCCGAAAAATGCGAAACGCTATCCGGCTCTTTAAAAGTAATTGACATAAAAAAGTCTGTAGATTATCGGCCTTTCAAAACCTGTACTCCTGCGGGTTTGGTTCCTGGCTGTTCTAAGGGCTGTGCTATTCAGTCCTCCGGCCTTGGGACTTACTATAAAGATCAATCGGGCAATTCTTACTTTCAGGGTCAGGGTACTGTTTTAGCTGAGACTTGCCTGCCTGTAGTGGATGGGAACGGCGAACCTCCAAAGGAAGCGGATAACCCGCTTCCTCCTAGTGAGCCTGATGAAAAGCCCTGCAAGCCTGGGGAATATCAGGGGACTGTAAACGGCACTAAAGTTTGTCTCCCTGCAAAGTCCTCGGAAACTCTTGTAAAGCAAGAAACTGCGGAAAATGCTGATGGCTCCAAAACTGAAACAAATGTATCCGTTAAATGTGAAGGTGGTAAATGTACTGTTACTGAGACTGCGACAAACAAGGATTCTTCTGGTGCCACTACTGGCACGGCAAGCAAGGATTCTGTAATGTCTCAATCTAATTTCTGCGCTTTAAATCCTGGCTCTGAAGTTTGCAAAAGTGCTAAATCTGACGGTGAGGATGGCGAGGACGATAAGAGCACCTTTACAGGCTCTTGTGATTCCAATTTCAAGTGCGAGGGTGATTCTGTTCAATGCGCCATTGCATTAGAGCAGCATCGGACATCTTGTAAATTATTCGATGAATCGAACCCCTATTGGCAAGCCTTCAAGGATGCTGAAGCTGGAAATTCTACTGGCGTTGAACCTACTACTGTTGATTTAGCTTCTCACGTTACTGTCGATTCTGTGATAGGCGCTGGTGCTTGTCCTGCTGATGTTGAGGTCATTGTCTTTAATCAGACTATTCCTTTTCCGCTTTCTAAGTTCTGTCCTTACTTTGATACTATGGGGATGCTGATTATGCTGGGTGCTGCTATTGGTTGTCTGCGTATTTTAGGGAGTGGTTGATTTATGCCAGTTATAGCGGGGATTATTTGGGGTGGTCTGTTAAACATTTTGGGCACGCTGGTTGGTCGTGTCTTGCTGGCTATCGGTCTTGGCGTTGTTTCCTATGTCGGGTTCGGGTCTGCCCTGGATCAGATTACGTCCGTTGGTCGTAGCTCTTTAACCAGTTTGCCTCCTGAATTTAAGCAAATTATGGGGCTTTTGCGTATTGGTGAAGCTTTTAGCATGTATTCATCTACCGTTTTAATTAAAATGGTTTATCAACACGGGCTGTCTAATGGCACCATAAAGCGCATGAGGTATCGCTGATGTTTTATTTAGTTACTGGTGGTGTTGGTACGGGCAAGACTTTATTTACCCTTCAATGGGTGCGAAAGTTGCAAGAGGAAACGGGGCGTCCTGTCTGTTATTGCCTGGATGGCAAGGGGGAAACGGTGCTCCGGCTCAAGGGGCCAGCTCTGGATTTCGGTTGGCGTGAGATCGATTTCGTTACCTGGGAAAACGAAGCTGACGGGACGATCTTTATCCTGGATGAATGCCATGAATTGCTGCCTGTGCGCGGCTTGTCTAAGGGCCAGCCTCCCGAACATATCCAGAATTTAGCCCGTCATCGCCATCGCGGTTTTGATTTCTTCCTGATAACTCAGCATCCAAAAAACCTTGATGCTTTTGTCCGTCGTCTGATTGCTGATCCTGGTTGGCATCGTCATTTGAAGCGGCGCAATGGTGGCAAAACCGTTGCTCAGTTGCAATGGCCTAATGTTTTTGAGAAGTGTGAATCCAATACAGCCGGTAAAACCGCTACCGTTACTGATGTTCGTTATCCAATAGAGGTTTTTGAGTGGTATGAATCCGCCAGTATTCACACTGCAAAATACAGGATACCGAAGCAAATGTTTATCATCGTTCCCGCTTTGTTCCTGGTTCCGCTTTCCATCTGGTACGCCATTCATTTTTTTACCAGTGGCAATGGTATCTCTGGGGGGGCAAAGGTAGAACCTGGGCTTCTCGATAGCGCCAAGAGTTTCGGCGTTCCTGGTATCTCATCTGCCTCTAGTGAAGGGCGTGTAATGACACGTCAGGAATACATCGATTCTCTCAAACCGAGAATTGAAGCTCTTGCCTGGACTGCTCCGCGCTATGACCCGATCACAGAACCGGTGAAAGCTCCTTTCCCTGCTGCCTGCCTGCTCCAGCTCGAGAAGGAAAAGGATTGCAAGTGCTGGACACAGGAAGCTACGCCATTAGCAGTTCCTTTCGAGACTTGCCGCGATATTGCTCAAAACGGGGTTTTCTTGGATTGGCAAACTGGCGGCTACAGCGGTTCGGCTGCTTCGTCAGGTTCTCTTATGCCTGCTATTCCTGCGGCTTCTGCCGGGTCCAGGCCTATCTCATGATCTCGGTGGTTTCTCTTTCCTGGCTGGCCATTTGGTGGCCATTGCCCCTGTGGGTAAAAAGATTTTCAGTATTTCCCCGGATTGCCTGTGGCGGGTTTTTT
>Ga0206117_101743_pt1 | contig 10118 bp, 11 predicted proteins | sample 3A5Ametagenome_FD_177997 | JGI IMG/M metagenome (GOLD analysis project Ga0206117, IMG submission 177997) | Enriched microbial communities from leaf-cutter ant dump, University of Wisconsin, Madison, United States - 3A5A | ecosystem: Environmental > Terrestrial > Nest > Insects nest > Nest dump... | reverse complement strand
TAGGGCCGGATCCAGTCCAGCCGCTTGCCTTCCTCGCCCCAGAATGCCTCAGGCTCGGCAATCGAGCGCCGGTACATCTCTTCGTACTGGTCGGCACGGACCCACGCCCGCTCGCGCCACGAGGCGGGGACCGGAAACACGTCGTTCTGGGTCATGGTGGGGCATTCCTCCGCAGGAATTGAGCACTTTCTGGATGTTGGGCCAGATTTAAGCGAAAACCGCGGACGCGACAAGGCGCCGCCGGACGGCGGTGCGGAGGGAGCAGGGGAAGGAAGGGGGGCGGCTGGCCTGCTATCGAACGTCGGGGGGGAGACGAGGTGCTTGGGGGAGGCACCTTGGGGTCGGTAGCAGACCAGCCGATGCTGTGATAACCGCGTGCCCGGAAACCGGTTCCGCGGCCTTTAAATTATTTTTTACTCTCCGCCGGCAATGGTGATGGATTGGCCGGTCGGCGGCGAAATCGTCGCGATCGCCTGGGTCAGCGGGACAAGCCCGTCGCCGGTCAGGCGCACGTTGTCGTCGGGTGCGGTCAGGACGGCAAAGCCGAGGAACAGGGCCATCGCCGCCATCGCCGTGAGCTTCGGCATGGCTTCAAGCCTCCTTGACTGATTCGAATGACTGGATCGATTGTGTCAGGAAAGCGGCAGCGGCCCTTCCGGTTCCCTTCGTTCTCGGCCACAGTCACGGGCCATCTGTGAAGGAGGATCCAAAGCCACCATGTTGCTGCATCATTGTACCTGGGCGGAGGTCGACGCCTATCTCAAGCGGTCGACCGGCATCATCCTGCCCATCGGCTCGACCGAGCAGCACGGCCCCAACGGGCTGATCGGGACCGATGCCATCTGCGCCGAAGTCATTGCCCGCGGCGTCGGCGAGGCGGCCGATGCGCTGGTCGCGCCGACCATCAGCGTCGGCATGGCCCAGCATCACCTGGGCTTTGCCGGCTCGATGACCTTGCGGCCCTCGACCCTGATCGCCGTCATCCAGGACCAGCTGGCCTCGCTGGCCCGTCACGGCTTCACCCGCTTCTTCTTCATCAACGGTCATGGCGGCAATATCGCCACGGTCACCGCCGCCTTCTCGGAAATCTATGCAGCCGTCAGCCTGCAGCCCCAGGGCAACGCGACCGCGATCCGGGCGCGGCTGAAGAATTGGTGGACGGCGCCCGGCGTCGGCCGGCTGTCGAAGGAGCTGTACGGGGCCGAGGAAGGCATGCACGCCACCCCGTCCGAGGTCGCGCTGACCCAGTATGCCCTGCCCGAAACCATCAAGAAGGCCGAGATGAGCCCCCGGGTCGCGCCGGTCGGCGATTTCACCGACGCGGCCGATTACCGCCGCAACTTCCCCGATGGCCGAATCGGCTCGAACCCGGCCCTGGCCAGCCCTGAGGCGGGCAAGCGGCTGTTCGACGCCGCCGTCGCCGACATCGCCCAGGATTATCGCGCCTTCCTGGACGAATAGAACATCAGCCCGTAAGGCCGCCGGCCGTAACAGGAATCCGGCCGGCGGCCGTAAAGAAGACCCAAGCGTGCCACATCTTCGCCACGCCCCGGCGGTTAGCTGCGCCCCGGTTCCAACGCGCCTTGACCGGGGAGGCCGGCATGGACGATCGCCAGAAACAGCCGGAGACCAAGCCCGGCGTTCTGCGTGCAACGGGCAAGAACGAGGGCAGGCTGATGACCCACGCGAAGATGCATGTGTTCCTGGAGCCCACGCTCGACGATCTGCTGGGCGACCCCTTGATCGCCAAGGTGATGGCCAGCGATGGCGTCAGCCGCGAGGCATTGCGTGCCCTGGTGACCCGCCAGGCCGGCCTGTTGCAGCGCCGCCGTCCGCAGGGTTGAAGGCGATTTCGCGCAGCAGCTTGGCGATAATCGCCCGGCCGAAATCGGGAAAATCCCTGGCCACCATCAGGAAGGCGCCCGGACCGCCCAGCACGTTGTCCATGTAATACTGGTCCAGCGCCGGTTCGGGTTCGCCGCGCCAGTAGGGAATCGGGTTGGGGCGGTCGTTGATGATCGCCAGTCCGTTGATGATCACGCCCTTGGCCACCGCCTGGTCGCGCGCCTCGGTGACCGAACGGCCCGAATTGTTGATGCCGTCGCCCGACACGTCGATCACCTGCCGCCGGCCCTTGTGAGGGTTCTTCGCGAACTGCTCCATCGCCGCGTCGATGCCGGTCGAGATCGAGGTCCGGCCGGCGAAGGTCCGCGGTTTGCCCTCCAGCGCGCGGGCGAAGGCGTCGGCATCCTCGATATTGGCAATCGTCATCCAGTCGATGACGACGGCCTGTTCCATCACGCCCGACCATTCGACCAGGGTGACGGCGATGCGCTGCAACTGTCCTGACGCGATCGCCTCCAACACGCGTTCGTCGCGGAAGGCATTGGCATAACCCTGGCGCTGCAGGTCGAATTCCCAGGCATCGATCGAGCGCGAGACGTCGACCGACAGGACCAGTTCGATATCGACCGGCAGTGCCTGGGCCGGGCGCGACGGCCCGGTCAGGGCAAGGGCCGAAAACAGCAAGGCTACGAACAGACCCCCAAATCGGCGCATGGCCACCTCCCTGGCGGGTTACGGGGTTACGGGTGCGCAACATCCTCCTCGGGCGATACCGGGATCCTCGCCGGAAACCGGACGGTGACCGCGGTACCGCGGCCGAGGGTGGAATCGACCGATATGTCGCCGCCGTGCAGCGCCATGATGTGCTTGCAGATCGACAGCCCCAGCCCCGAGCCGCCGTGGATGCGCGACAGCGTGGGGTCGGCGGCCTGGAAGGGTTCGTACAGCCGGGCCAGGCGTTCGGGGGCGATGCCGATGCCGCCGTCGCGCACCGTGACGGTCAGTTCGCCCGACGGCCGCCCCTCGGCCTCCAGCGTGATCCAGCCGCCCTGGCCGGTGAACTTGACGGCGTTCGACAACAGGTTGATCAGAACCTGGCGCAACGCCCGCTCGTCGGCGGCAACGGTCTGGCCGGCGACCACCGCGGCCGACAGGGCGATGCCCTTGCGCTCGGCCTGCGGGCGGACCATGGCCAGGCAATCGTGGATGACCGGGGCCACCGCGATCTCGTCGATGACGATGTCGTAGCGCCCGGCCTCGATCCGGGCCATGTCGATGATATCGTTGATGATCGACAGCAGGTGCCGGGCCGAACCGTGGATGTCGGCGGTATATTCGCGATAGCGATCGGATCCGATCGGCCCGAGGATCTCGCCCTTCATCACTTCCGAGAAACCGATGATCGCGTTCAGCGGTGTGCGCAATTCGTGGCTCATATTGGCCAGGAAGCGGCTTTTCGACTGGTTGGCTTCCTCGGCCCGCAGCACGGCGTCTTCCAGTTCGGCCTCGTGGCGGCGGCGTTCGGTGATGTCGCGGATGATCGCGATATGCAGCCGGTCGCCCTGGTCGTCCAGCCGGGTCAACGCCAGTTCGGCGGGGAAACGGCGTCCATCGTGGGCGGTACATTCATGGACCCGGCCGCCGGCCTGGCCGTCGCGGGTCCAGTCCAGGTCGGGGATCAGCGCCGCGATCGAGCAGGCCTCGAACGGGATATGGTCCTGTGCGCAGTCGGGCAGGGCGAACAGCCGGCGTGCCGCCGGGTTGGCGGTGACGATCCGGCCGTCGGCGCCGAACGTGACGATGGCGTCGCCCGCGGTATCGAGGATGGCGCGCAGCCGCGTCTCGCTGTCGCGCAGTTCGGATTGGGCGGCGCGCAGCGCATCGGTCAGCCGCTTGTTCTCGCGGATGTCGATATAGAGGGTCAGGACCCGGCTAACGGTCCCCTGGGGGTCTTCCAACGGCAGCTTGGCGAACAGGAATTCGCCGCGGCGCAGCAGATTGGTGTCGTGGGGGAATTCCTGCAGCGGTATGGCGGTGCCGGTTTGCAGCACGCGGTCGTTCAGCGCCTCGATCAGCCGGGCGCTGGACGCATTCATCGTGTCGGCGACCGCCTTGCCCACCATGTCTTCGGGCTCGAACCCCGAGGCACGGGCGAACTGGCGATTGACCAGGGTATAGCGGTGGTCGCGGTCGGTGGCGCCGATCCAGACCGGGACCGAATCGATGACCGTCTGCAGCAGGCGTTCGCGGGCGCTGAGATCGCGTTCGGCCATGACCTGCCGGGTGACGTCGCGAATGGTGACCACGCCCATCACCTTGCCCGACATCGGGTCGCGGAACTGCGAGGACGTCATCCGTGCCTCGATCACCCCGCCGTCCGGCCTGACATAGCGCCGCGGCGCCTCGAGCGTTGCCCGCTCGTCGCCATACAGCCGTGCCTGGTTGCGGCGCGCCTCGTCGCCGTATTCGGGATCGAGCAGGTCGTAGTACCCATAATTGCGGGCCTCGGCCGCGGGGATGCCGAACAGCCGTTCGAAGGCCGGGTTCACCAGGGCGATCGGCGCGGCCGTCTCGTCGATATGGCAGACCACGATGGCGACGTTGACCGACGCCATGACGGCGGCCCAGCGCCGTTGCAGCGCTGCCAGTTCCACCGATGGCGCGGGGCGGGCGGTGACCACGACATGCTGGCCGTCCGGCATCAGGGTCAGGGCGATCTCGCGCTGATCGAAGGTCCAGCGGCGCTCGATCCGCCGGCCATGGCTGCACGCGTCGGCACAAAGGGGGGTGAGGTCGGGCAGGGCTGCGTGGGCCAGGTCGAACAGGACCGCCGCGGCGGGATTGGCATAGGCCAGGACGAACCTGGACGATCGCCGGCCGGCCGAGTCGCTATCGGGTTGCAGAACCAGGATGGCGGCATCGACCGCATCGAAAAGCGCGAACGCCTCGGCCGCACGCAATGGGTGGCCGGGGACGTTCACGACGGGGTCACCGTATGGGGCGCGGCCGGGCCGGCGCCCTGCTGCCGCCGGATCCCGGGGCGACCGGGTGCGGGTGGCAGCGTGGCGGCGCACTGGCGCGGCAACCGGCAGACCGATGACGCAAGGCGTTCTCCCCGGGTGATGAACCCTGGGCTAGCCTAGGCAGCAAAACGCTGCCGCTCAACGCCTAAAAAGGCGGATTCGTAAAGGTCGCCGGTCAGCGGAAGGGGAAGACGGCGCGGCGTTTGCCCAGGAAGGCCGCCGTACCCTCGCGATAGTCTTCGCCCGAAAATGCCCCGGCCAGCAGGCTGAGGCTGTGGGGGGTATCGTCCTGGGCGCCGCCTTCGACCAGCCGGACGATTTCCTTGATGCCGCGCACCGAATACTGGGAATTGGCGCAGATCTCGCCGGCATAGGCGGCCAGCCGGGCGTCGAATGCGTCGGCCGGCACGACAAAATCGACCAGACCGGCCCTTGCCGCCTCGTCGGCGTCGAGCAACCGGCCGGTGAACAGCATGTCGCGGGCGCGCGACGGGCCGACCACCGCCACCAGCCGGCGGGTATCGGGCACCGAATAGACCAGGCCGAGCCTGGCGGGGGTGATCCCCAGCCGGGCGTCGTCCGCGGCGAACCGGATGTCGCAGGACAGGGCCAGGCCGCAGCCGCCGCCGATGCACAGGCCCCTGATCGCCGCGATCGTCGGCTTGGGGCAGGTCTCGACCCGGGCCATCGCCGTCTTGACCGTCTCGTAGAAGGCGTCGATCGCCGGACCCGAGGTGTTCTTTTCGACGAATTCGGCAATGTCGGCGCCGGCGGCAAAGGCCCGGGCATCGCCCCTGACGACCACGACCTTGATCCGGGCATCCGCCTCGGCATGGTCCAGCAGGGTCGGAATCAGCCGCCACATGCTCAGGTCCAGCGCGTTGCGCTTGTCGGGGCGATTCAGCACCAGAGTCGCGATCTCACCCTCGGCATGATAGAGAATCGGATCCTCGGTCATGTGACGAACCCCCTTGCGCGCCGCGTTTTCACTGCATCGGAAACGCGATTTACGAAAACAATCCTGGCTTGCGGAACGATCCGCCGCTAGTTTCGGTTTTGCTTGCGAATCTCGCTCCGCTGCATAACTTAAGGGAGCGCAGGGTTACCAACAAAAAAGAGGATGAGCCAAATGTCTTCGATCAAGATCCTTGCCGTCGCTGCCGCCGCCGCGTTCCTGCTGGCCGGTTGCGAAGGCTACAAGTATGTCGGCACCGACGTCTGCAACCAGGAAGGTGCGGTCGTGTGGTACATCAAGCCGAACAGCCAGGGCCGCGTCGACACCGCCAACATCAGCCAGGCGAACTGCCAGCTCAAGAAGTAAGCCGGATCGCCGCAAGGCTTTCTGCCCGGCCGCCCGTCGCCACCCCCTAGGTAGGCAACGGGCGGCCGGCTTCGTTTCTGGGCCTTTTTTTGTTGTTTTCGAGGCATGCCGTGGCTTGGACCGGTCCCCGTCTTTCCCGTCGTCATCTGCTGGCCGGCCTGGGACTGGCCCTGGCGCTGGGCGCAGGACCGGCAGCGGCCCAGGCGCCCCAGACCAATCTGCCGACCTCGACCGTGACGGTGGTGACCGCCGACGGCCGGCAGCATGTCTTCAAGGTCGATGTTGCCGATACCGATGCGACCCGGGCCCGCGGCCTGATGTACCGCCGCACCATGCCCGCCGATGTCGGCATGCTGTTCGACTACAAGTATGAAACCGAAACGGCCTTCTGGATGAAGAACACCTTCATCCCGCTCGACATGATCTTCATCCGCGCCAACGGCACCATCGCCAATATCGCCGAGCGCGCGGTGCCGCATGACGAAACCTCGATTCCCTCGAACGGGGCGGTGCGCGGCGTGCTGGAGGTCAACGGCGGCACTGCCGCCCGGCTGGGCATCAAGCCCGGCGACAAGGTGCTGAACCCGATCTTCGGCAACGCTAAATAGGACGAGCATCCAGTCCGCTGGCGGCGCCTGCGTCAATTTCGCGGTGTCAATTCGCACGGCGCGACGAATTTTCAATTCGCACGACGCGACGAATTTTCAATTCGCACGACGCGACGAATTTTCAATTCGCGCGGGGCAGGCAGCGCGGCGGGTTCAGCCGGTATAGATAGGCGTAGGCGCCGACATCGACCCGGACCGTGCCGCCGTCGCACATGCCGTTGGCCCGGTACAGGATGGGCTGCTGCACCTCGATCGACCAGCCTTCCGTCAGGTTCAGGGTGATGGCGGCGGCGTCCTGGGCCGCCAGGATGTCGCCTTGCTGGCGGGCGGTATCGATGCCGCGTGCCGGCTGGCTCAGCAGCATCAGGTTGCGGTTTTCCAGGAATGCCTTCTGGTTCAGCGAGGCCAGCTGGCGTTCGATATCGTCGCGTCCCAGGCTGAACCGGAAGGCATCGAAGGTGCGATAGAGCTGCGGACCGGCCAGGGCCGTGATCAGGCCCATGACCGCCAGCAGCACGATCAACTCGATCAGCGTTACGCCGGCCTCGCCCAGCCGGGGTCTACCCGGGCGATGGCGGTGCCGGCGTTGCATGATGGTCGCGATCGTGGCCTGCGTCAGTTCGGCGGCAGGTCGCCGATTTCCGCGTCGTTGCCGGTCCCGCCGGGCTGGCCGTCGGCCCCCAGCGAATAAAGCGCATAGGCGCGGCCGTCGCGGCCGGGCAGCGAATAGACGTAGTTGCGGCCCCAGCCGTCCTGCGGCAGGCGGCCGCCTTCCAGATAGGGGCCGTTCCAGCGGGCGCGCAGCGTCTGGTCCTGCGGCGCGGTAACCAGCAGGGCCAGCCCCTCCTCGGCGGTCGGGTACCGGCCGACATCGAGTCGCAGGGTATCCAGCGCGCCTTTGAGCATCTTCAGCTGGGTCAGGGTGGTATCGACCTTGGCGCGGTCGACGCGGCCCAGCAGGTTGGGGCCGATCAGGCCGACCAGCAGGCCGATGATGACCAGCACCACCAGCATTTCGAGCAGGGTGATGCCGGCCTCGGCCACCACGTTGCGGCGGCGGGTCCGGTTCTGCAGGGCGGTTCGCAGGGCGAGCAGGCGGGCGGCAAACGACAAGGGGGCGCACTCCGGTAATGGCGGGCGGTCGGCCGCCGCGATTATCGCGATCGGGGGCGGCAGGTCAACCGCCGCCCCCGTCCGGATCGCGTTCAGTTTACCGTGGATGTCACGTCGACCAGCCGGCCGATGGTGGTCTGGCCGACCGCCTGGGTGGTGAAGGTGGCTACATCGCTGCCGGCGACATAGGGCGGGAAGAACGGATCACCGGCGGCGAACTGGTGCTGCAGCGGTACGCCCGACCCATTCACGGTGAAGAAGATGAAGCCGGTGCCGACGCCGCCGCCCAGGTTCCGCGGGTTGCCGCCCGCCACCGCCTGGCAGACCGGCGTGTTGAACGTGCGGTTCGACGGCCAGCCGACGGTGTTCAGCTTGTTGCCCCAGGCATTGCTGGTCGAATAATGCGACAGGCAGGATTCGTCGGCGACCTCGACCGCCCAGACCGCACCGGGCAGCGATGCCTTGTTCGAGCCCAGGGCGGTCGGCACGATCGAATCGCACATGTTCTTGTTGGCCGCGGTCACGGTGCTGCAGTTCACTGCGACCTGCTGGGCCGGGCCGATCGCGAGCATGACGTGGCCGGTATCGCCCTTCGACGCGACACCGTTGCAGAACGTCGTGCCGCACCAGGCGATGATGTCGCCGGGCTGGATCGTGCGCAGGTCGGTCACCGCGGCAAAGCCGGGAATCGCGGTCGGCTGGGTCTGCAGCAGCTTGAAGCCGGCGGCATAGACGAAGGCCTGGGGATAGTTGTCGCCCGAGCCGTAGCCGGGGTTGTTGCGCTTGAACGTCCCCATGTAGTTCTGCAGGAAGGCGTAGAAGCCGTTGTAGTTCGCGGTGGCGCTGCCGCCCAGCAGGTAGCTGATCCAGCCCGAACAGTCGGTGTCGACGTCGTATTTGCCCGATGTCGCGTTGTAGCTGACATTGGGCAGGCCGCCGTCGGTCTCGTAGCTGTAATAGGTCTGCCCCAGATTCCCCAGCACGATGCGGGCGTGGTTGAAGACCTGGGCGGCGGTCTGGCTGGCCGGCGTGCCGGTGGTGGCCGCGGTCTGGGCCAGCGCCGCACCGGCACCGAGACACAGGCAGCCGGCGATGATGGTGGATGCTGCCAGGCGCATCGAACGGGTGGTCATGGGAAAACGCTCCGATAATCGGGATGACGGTCTTGGACTGCGGCGCATTATCCGCAGTGTGCCGATCCCCGGCCATTGACGGCAATCACCTTGTACGATTGTGACATTTAATTAATCCCGCCGCGGCGGTGGGGCGCATCGCACAGAACCGATCGGCCGCCCGATCGTTGCGCCGGCCGTAAAATTTTCCCGGCGGTTCAGATCTGGATGTTGGAGATCGAGGTGACGGCCAGCATGATCGCGGTGACGATCAGGCCGATGACCGCGCCGATGATGATGATCGCCAGCGGTTCGATCACCAGCAGGAAACGTTTCATGCGGTCCTTGGCCGACCGCTCGTTCAGCGCCGCCAGGCTTTTCAGCATTTCCGGCAGGTTGCCGGCGCGTTCGCCGATGCGGACCAGGTTCAGGCCGATCGGCATCATGTCGGTATGGGCGGCCAGCGCGTCGGCCAGGCTGCGGCCGCCGCGCACGGCCTTTTCCACCTGCGACATGCGGTCGCGCACGCTGGGCACGCGCAGGCCCGACCGGCTCAGTTCCAGGGCCTGGATCAGCGGGATCTTGTTGCGCAGCAGGATCGACAGCATGGCGGCCCACCGGCCGACCTCGGTCTCGTCCAGCCAGCCGCCGAACAGCGGCAGCTTGGGCGCGACCTCCATCGCCGCGGCGCGCACCGCCGGGCGGCGCGACAGCATCATGACGATGATCACGAACAGCCCGAAACCCATGCCCAGTTCCAGCAGATGGTCGCGGGTGAACAGCCCGATGGTCAGCACGATCTTGGACAGCATCGGGATCTCGATGCGCGCCGATTGGAACATCGCGGCAAAACGCGGCACCACCACGATGAAGATGAACAGCACCGCCGTGACGCCGGCCCCCACCAGCACGCTGGGATAAACCAGGGCGTTGCGGATGTCCTGCAGCACGCGGAAGTCGTAATCCATCTGGGCCGCACCGTCGCGCAGCGCTTCGGCCAGCTGGCCGGTCATCTCGCCGGCGGCGACCAGCTGATGCACATAGGACGGCAGCATCGGCAGATTGGCCTTCAGCGCCACCGAGAACCGCTGGCCCT
>Ga0206117_101739_pt1 | contig 10132 bp, 9 predicted proteins | sample 3A5Ametagenome_FD_177997 | JGI IMG/M metagenome (GOLD analysis project Ga0206117, IMG submission 177997) | Enriched microbial communities from leaf-cutter ant dump, University of Wisconsin, Madison, United States - 3A5A | ecosystem: Environmental > Terrestrial > Nest > Insects nest > Nest dump... | reverse complement strand
CTTCAGACAGGCTATTACGCACCAGAAGCAAAGTGGCGGCATCGCGCAAAGGCGCAGGCGGGCAGGCTGGGTAAACATCGTATTCGGGTCGCATGGGAAGATTATTTGGCCAGCCGGGGTACAAAAGCTGCCTGTGCAGTCACTTTCGCTCCGACCATGCCAGGGAATCCGGGGCCGCTTCAGGCGTTTACCCCGGTTGCTACGATCGGCCCATGAGTCTGTACCAAGCCTTCGCCGAGCACACCGCCCAATTGATTGCCGATGGCGTGTTGCGCCCTGGAGAACGGCTGCCATCCGTACGCCAGGCTTGCAAAGCCCACGCCATCAGTCAGGTTACCGTCACTCAGGCGTACCACCTGCTGGAAAGCCAGGGGCTGATCGAGGCACGGCCCAAGTCCGGCTACTTCGTACGGGCACGCCTGGGGCGCAAACTGCCGCAGCCGCCCGTCCCCGGCCAAGCGGGCGATTCCACCGATCTGGCGGTGAGCGACTTTATCTTCCAGATCCTCACCAGCGTGCGGGATCCCTCGATCACTCCGCTGGGGTCGATTTTTCCCGACCCGCAACTGTTCCCCCTGGATAAGCTGGGCCGCTTCCTGGCCGCAGCCGCCCGCAAGTTCGACCCGCTGGCGGCAATCACCGACCTGCCCCCGGGCAACGAGGAACTGCGCCGCCAGTTGGCCCTGCGCTACCTAGCGCAAGGCGCCAACGTCTCCCCGCAGGAAATCGTCATCACCGCCGGAGCCATGGAAGGCTTGAGTCTGTGCCTGCAGGCCCTGACCCGGCCCGGCGACCTGATCGCCATTGAATCGCCCACCTTCTACGCCGGACTGCAGGCCTGCGAGCGCCTGGGGCTGAAGGTGATCGAAATTCCCAGCCACCCGCAGGATGGAGTCTGCCTCGATGCGCTGGCCGATGCCTTGCAGCGCCACCCGATCAAGGCCTGCCTATTCAGCCTGAACTTTGCCAACCCCACGGGAGCACGGGTGTCCGATGCCGGCAAGCACGCCTTGCTCGACCTGTTGCGCCAGCACCAGGTGCCGCTGATCGAAGACGATGTGTACGGCGAGCTGTACTTCAGCCCCGACGCCCCGCTGCCCAGCAAGGCCCTGGATACCGACGGCTTGGTGCTGCACGTTTCGTCCTTCTCCAAATGTCTGGCCCCCGGCTACCGCCTGGGCTGGGTGGCGGCCGGACGTTTTGCGCAACAGGTACAGCGGCAAAAATATTCCACCAGCCTGGCCACGGCGGTTCCCATCCAGGCAGCCCTGGCCGACTACCTCAAATATGGTGGCTTCGATAATCACCTGCGGCATTTGCGCAAAAAACTCATGGCCCAGAAAGCGCAACTGGTGGCCGATATTGAAAAATACCTCCCCATGCCGTTTGAAATGACACAGCCCGGCGGTGGCTATTTTCTCTGGATCGCCCTTCCTGGAATAGACACCCTGCAAGTCCACCGGGAGGCCCTGGCTCAGGGCATCAGCATTGCACCGGGCCCGATTTTTTCAGCCCAGCGGGCGTTTATCGACTGTCTGCGGCTGAATTTCGGCTATCCCCCGACACCTCGGCAGGAAGCCGCATTACAAACTCTGGGCTCCATCATCCGGCAGCAACGCCAACTCCGTGCACGGGCACCTTCAAAATAAAAAAGCCATCTCAACAAAAATTGAGATGGCAAACACCATAAGCAATTAAAACATCAAGGCTCTACGATAAAACGCGAACGCATTTCCATATGCAAAGCGTGGCAGAAATGGGTGCAGTAGCACCAATAGACCCCAGGCTTATTGGCCTTGAAAGTGACGGACTTGGTTTCCTGCGGATTGACAACGAAGTTGATATTATGGCGCTCAATGGCAAAACCATGCGTCAAATCCTCAATCTTGTCCAGATTGGTAAGAATGATCGTCACCTCGTCGCCCTTCTTCACCCGAAATTCTCTCAGACTGAAAGCAGGGGCCTGGCTGGCGATTCGGATGGTGACCTTTTTCCCCTCCCGAAAAACACCGCTCTCCTTCGGGTTTTTTATAGCCAAGGGAAACTGGTCAATATCATATACCTGCTTGGTCTTGATAATATCGCGGCGGATGATAATCGAATCGTGCGGCTCGGAAGTGACCGGGTTATCGTGCACCAGTTTCATTTTGTCGCCGCTGATGTCGATCAGCTGCGAAGTCTCCGGATGCAGCGGCCCCACGGGCAGGAAGCGATCCTTCGAGAACTTATTGTCCGAAATGAGGTATTTGCCATCGGCCTCGCGCGTCTCGCCCATCGAAGTAAAGCCATGGCCCGGCTGGTAATGCACGTCCAGTCGATCCAGCACCACCTGTGCGTTCTTGTCGCCCTGGTAAAACTTGATTGCGCCTTCCACACTCCACTTGACGATCTGGCTATCCAGGAACAAGGTGGTGTACGCATTCCCCCGGCCATCAAAGGCTGTGTGCAGCGGGCCCAGGCCCAGCTCCGGCTCGGCCACCACCGCATCACGCGAATCGGCCAAGACCCCGTCGAACCACTGCAGCACTTTTTCATGGGCAATCAAGCTGGCCGTCGGTGAGAGCTTGCCTGCACAGGCGTAATACTTGCCATCGGGGCTGATGTTCACGCCGTGCGGGTTCTTGGGAATAGGCACGTAGCAGGTCAGCGCAGCCTTGGGGTCGGTGTTACTGTCCCGACGGCCATCGACGACCGGCACCTTCGACTCCCCATAGGTGGTGAATCGACCGTCCTTCACGGCTTCCTCGATCCGGGCGATGTTGAAGAACAGGCAGGTATCCATTTCTGCGGACATCATGTCCTCATAGTGCACCCCCATTTCGGTGTTGTACTGGGTGGTGGCAGCCAATTTACCGTCGTAGGAAGATGCCACCAACTCGCAATTGCCATCGATCAGCACCTGCCAGCGCACTTCCATGGTCTCGGCATCGATGCAACTGAACAGAGAACGGTAATTGGCCTCATCGTCAATCCCCTGGCCAAAATTCGGCAAGGGAACGGAAAATTCCGAACCGCAAAATACCCGGGTGGTGTAGTTGATGTCCGGATTGACCGGGTCCCGCTTGTCCGGGAAGGTGCCGTGAAATCCCTGAATATTCGGAATTTCGGTGATCTTGTCGCATTCCATCGTATCCAGGCGTACCCGCCCCAGGCGGCAATTGAGTTTGTCATTGACAAAAAGATACCGGCCATCATAGGTACCGTCGGTGTACGAAGGATGGATATGGTGGGTATCACCCGTATTGTATTTCACCCGGCCATCGGCGTCGGTTCCGATAATGGCCTTGGATTCGTTGGTAATCCCCCAGCCGACCATGCAATCGGTATTGAAAACCGGCACCCGCTTGAATTCCCGCCCCGAGGGGAGGCCGAAAATACGCACATCCCCGGCGTGACCTGCGCTGGAGAACATATAGTATTCATCCAGCTGTCCGGGAGAAACAGAGTATTTGCCATGTGGATCTGCACCAGGCGTACTCTGCGCTGAAGCACTGGCAGCAGGAGACTCCGGAGTGCAACCACCCAAGGCAATACCGGCAAGACCGGCCGTTGCCGCTTTATTCAGAAAATTGCGGCGCGAAGTATTACCAGGCAGCTTAGGGTCGGTATTTTTATCCATTGCAGAACTTACCATTTCGTATATATTGACATTTATCAAAAAAGCAATCAACGCCAATTTCAAGGCTGAAGAAAATTCGAAAATCAACTCGACCGATATTTTCTACACCATTTATTGAAACAATAGGCACAGATCACCCCAATTCCACCCGACACAGATGCCCCGCCACGCTGCCCACACCCCTTCCCTTCACCCCTGAGACGAAAAAAAAGTGCTTGAAAACAAGCACCTGAATATGAAAATACGAAAAGCGAAAGTGTGAAGCCCACCGATAAGCCGGATTCTGTGCGCCCCGTTGCCGGGGCGTGACCGCCATTACTCTGGGCCGGGGGTCGCCCCACCGGCTCGATGCCACCTACCCGCACACTCCGGGGGCCCCGTCAACGTGTGCCTACTTGGTGTTGCTGCGCGTAGAGATTGCCCGTTTCACCTCGTGCGCTTCGCGCCCGAGGTGGCTGCGTCGTGCCGGGCTTGCACCCGTCACCGTCTGGCTTGCGCCAGCCGCGCCGACTTGCGTCGGCGAACCGCAGAACACCCCATGACGGACGTTGTTGCGCTCGAACTCGTCTCTGTTGCTCTGATCCTCACCTCGCGGTGGACAGCCGTTAGCTGCTACGCTGCCCTATGCAGTCCGGACGTTCCTCCAGTGCGGCTTTTCAGCACTTGCACCGGCGGCGGTCTGGTGGGCTTCACGGCCGCGATTATGCGGGCAAACCCTGGACAGCTTATCCGTGCAAGTCATATTCATATGGTTGCTTATAGGAATGGCTGGGCCACAATGCTTCCCATCGTTCTACCGCATACCGATTGGAGCCCCCATGAAAGCCGACAACATCCTGCAAACCATTGGCAACACCCCGGCCATCCGCATGAACCGCATCCTGGGCCCCAACGCCCAGGTCTGGATCAAATCCGAGCGCGGCAACCCCGGTGGTTCGATCAAGGATCGCATTGCCCTGGCCATGGTCGAAGCGGCAGAAAAATCCGGCGCCCTCAAGCCCGGCGGTACCATCATCGAGCCGACCAGCGGCAACACCGGCGTCGGCCTGGCCCTGGTGGCCGCCGTCAAGGGCTACAAGCTGATTCTGGTGATGCCCGAGAGCATGAGCATCGAACGCCGCCGCCTGATGTTGGCCTACGGCGCCAGGTTCGACCTCACGCCCAAGGAAAAAGGCATGAAGGGCGCCATCGCCCGCGCCGAGGAACTGGCCGCGCAGATTGCCGACTCCTGGATTCCCCAACAATTCGACAACCCGGCCAACGCCGACATCCACGCCAGCACCACTGCACAGGAAGTGCTGGCCGACTTCCCCGAGGGGCTGGATGTGCTCATCACCGGCGTAGGCACCGGCGGACACCTGTCGGGCGTGGCCCGCGTGCTCAAGGCCAAGTACCCCCGCCTGAAAGTCTTTGCCGTGGAGCCGAAGGAATCGCCCGTGATCTCCGGCGGCACCCCCGGCCCGCACGCCATCCAGGGCCTGGGCGCCGGTTTCATCCCCAAGAACCTGGACACCAGCCTGCTGGACGGCACCATCCAGGTCGATGCCGAAGCCGCCCGCGAATACGCCCGACGCGCCGCCGCGCAAGAAGGGCTGCTGGTGGGAATCTCCTCCGGCGCGACCCTGGCCGCCATCGCGCAAAAACTGCCTGAACTGCCTCCCGGCAGCCGCATCCTGGGCTTTGCCTACGACACGGGCGAGCGCTATCTATCGGTCGAAGGCTTCCTGCCCACCGCCTGACCCGATTCCCCCAACTCCCTCCCTTGACCGCCTTCGTGGCGGTTTTTTTATGGCGGCCTCTTGTCTGCCACCGGCTGCACGGCTTGCCTATACTTTTCCTTCCCCGGTTCATCCGTCGCTCAGCACGGTCATTCAGAAAAGGAAAAATCCATGCCACAGAAAATCGCCATCGTCATCCACTCCGCACCCTATGGCAGCGAACGCTGCCTGTCGGCCCTGCGCGTTGCCAACATGCTGGCCGCGCACGACGAACAGCCCGAAGTCACCGTATTCCTGATGTCCGACGCTGTCGTCCTGGCCCTGCCCGGCCAAAACGACGGCCAAGGTGGCAAGGGCCTGCAAAACCACCTGGAAATGCTGATCGACGCCGGCGCCACCGTGCGCGTGTGCCGTACCTGCGCCCAGAACCGGGGCCTGATCGACCTGCCGCTGCTGCCCGGCACCGCCATCGGCAACCTCACCGAGCTGACCGACTGGATCATGGCGGCGGACAAGGTGCTGACGTTCTGAATGCCGGGAACTTTGCCTTTAGCACTCACCTCTACCGAGTGCTAATATCCGCTGCTGGATGAAAGGACGAATTGCGATGACCCACACCCCTGCTTGCACTGCAACGACCTTGGCGCCTACCAATCCCTGGGCGATGCTGCCCTCGCTAGGCAATCTGGATGCCTACATCAGTGCCGCCAACCGGATGCCCATGCTCACTCTGGAGGAGGAGCAGGAATACGCCCGCAAGCTCAAGGAACACAACGACCTGGACGCTGCCGGGCGGCTCATCCTGTCGCACCTGCGTCTGGTCATCTCGCTGTCGCGCCAGTACCTGGGGTATGGCCTGCCGCAAGGCGATCTGATCCAGGAAGGCAACGTCGGCCTGATGAAGGCCGTCAAGCGCTTCGATCCCGACCAGGGCGTGCGGCTGGTGAGCTACGCCATGCACTGGATCAAGGCGGAAATCCACGAATACATCATCAAGAACTGGCGCATGGTGAAGGTGGCCACCACCAAGGCGCAGCGCAAGCTGTTTTTCAACCTGCGTTCGATGAAGCAGGGGATGCAGGCCGATGCTGCGCTGGACGACGACACCACGCTGCGCGACACCCTGACGCCCGAGCAGATCGGCACCATGGCCGGCAAGCTGGGCGTCAAGCCCGAAGAGGTCATGGAAATGGAAGCACGCCTGGCCGGTGGCGACGTGCTGCTGGATCCCAGCCCCAGCGACGATGGCGAAGCCGCCTTCGGCCCCATTGCCTACCTGAGCGACCACAGCCACGAGCCGACCGCGATGCTTGAATCGCGCCAGCGCGACGTGCTGGCCAGCGACGGCATTGCCCACGCACTGGAAGGTCTGGACGAGCGCAGCCGCCGTATCGTCGAGCAACGCTGGCTGGACGTGAACGACGACGGCAGCGGCGGCATGACACTGCACGAACTGGCGGCCGAATATGGCGTCAGCGCCGAACGCATCCGCCAGATCGAAGTGGCAGCGATGAAGAAGATGAGAAAAGCGCTGGTGGAGTTTGCTTAAAACATTTCTTGTCAAAAAAAAGAGCTATTGCCGCTGGTATTCAAAAGAACTCATATATTTTTATATATGAACTCTAATAAATATAAGCGGGAAAAGCTCTTTTTTTAATATCAAGCTGCACCGCCAAAGCCGCTCTGACGCCAGGCCTCGAACACCGTCACCGCCACGGCATTGGACAGGTTCAGGCTGCGCTGGTCTGGACGCATGGGCAGGCGCAGGCGCTGTGCGGGCGGGAAAAAGCCTTCGCGGATGGCCTGCGGCAGCCCCCTGGTTTCGCAACCGAAGACGAAGTAATCCCCCGGCTGGAACTGCAGGCCAAAAGCATTGCTGCTGCCGTGCGTGGTCAGGGCAAACATGCGCTGGGGCGGGGGCTGTTGCGCTACCAAAAACGCCTGCCAATCGGCATGGCGGCGCACGCTGGCGTACTCGTGGTAATCCAATCCGGCGCGGCGCATGTGGCGGTCTTCCATGGAAAAACCCAGCGGCTCGATCAAATGCAGGCTGCAGCCGGTGTTGGCCGCCAGGCGGATGACGTTGCCCGTGTTGGGCGGAATCTCGGGGTGGACAAGCACGATATGAAACATGGGGCGTGATTGTGCGCCTGTTGATGCCATCACGCCGCAGGCGTGCGAGCCACAGCCAGCACAGTAATGGCGGCGGCCCCGGCATGCAGCAGCGCCTGGCTGGCGCCGCGCAAGGTGGCCCCGGTGGTCAGCACGTCATCGACCAGCAGAACATGCCGCCCCTGCACCAAGGCGGGCATCGGCACGGCAAAGGCGCGGTGCAGGTTGTGCAGCCGTGCCGCCCGCGACAGGCCACGCTGGCTGCGCGTTTCCTGCGGCCGCTGCAGGGCGGTGAGCAAACATTTTTGCGGCGCCAGCAAGCGGGCCAGTTGCGCCGCCTGGTTGAAACCCCGCTCCCGCAGCCGCTGCGCCGACAGGGGAATGGGCACCAGTGCATCGGCCTGCGCCACCGCAGCGGCAATCGCCGGGCTGGCACGCAGCCATTGCGCGATGGGCCGCGCCAGGGCCGGCTGCGCGTGCAGCTTCCAGCACGTCAGGATATCCGCCCACGGGTAGCCGTAATCCACCCACACATGGCAATCCTGCCAGGGCGGGGGCTGACGCAGGCACTGGCCGCAGCGTTGCCCCGTGTACCCATCCGGCAAATGCAGGGCGCAGCCGGTGCAGCGGCGCCGGGCAACCGGCGCAAAGCAGGCCTGGCACGCTGCGCACAACGGCCCGCCCTGTGCCCAGGCATGGCATGCCAGGCATTGCTGGGGCAGACGGGAAGATAGCCACAGGGCCGCGTTTGAAAGCATCAGGCCAATATACTGCGCAGCGCTTTGTGTGAACCCATGTCCGATTTTCTGCCCCCCACCATCGACCCCATTGCCGCCCGGCGCTGGCAACGCAGCGCCCCGGCGCTCTCCCCCTGGCTGCACGAAGAAGTCGGGCGGCGGATGCAGGAGCGCCTGGACTGGATCGCCCAGCCCCCCGCCGTCTGGTGCCATTGGCACGCCCTGCGCGGCGGAGTGGCCACGCACGACCTGATCGCCCAGCGCTACCCCCAGGCGCTGTGCTACGTGGTGGAAAGCCAGCCGGCTGCCCAACAGGCCGCCTGCCAGCGCTGGGCCGCCGCCCCCTGGTGGCAGCCCTGGCGCCAGGCCAAAGTGCAGGTCGCCGCACCGCCCGAGTTGGGCGCCAACATGCTCTGGGCCAACATGCTGCTGCACGAGCAGCCCGACCCGCTGGCCCTGCTGCGCCAGTGGCACGCGGCGGTGGCGGTGGACGGCTTCGTCATGTTTTCCTGCCTGGGGCCGGACACGGCGCAGACGCTGCACAGCCTGTACGCGGCACTGGGCTGGCCCCCTGCCGGGCACAGCTTCACCGACATGCACGACTGGGGCGACATGCTGATCCAGACCGGCTTTGCCGAACCGGTGATGGACATGGAAACCATCACCCTGGGCTTTGCCACCCCCCAGCGCCTGCTGCAGGAGCTGCGCGAGCTGGGACGCAACCTGCACCCTCAGCGCTTTGCGGCCCTGCGCGGCCCAGGCTGGCATCAGCAGTTGCTGCAGGCCATCGACCAGCATCTGCGCCTGCCTGATGGACAATTGGGCCTGCGCTTTGAAATCGTCTACGGTCACGCCTTCAAGGCCGCACCGCGCAGCGCCCGCCAATGGAAAAAAAGCCGCGCTGACCTACGTTGAACCGCCCCGTTCTCCATCCCTGGGGAGCCGGGCCAGGGAGAGAACCATGAACCGCCACCCCAACCGCCGCCAATGGATGCTGGCCGCCACCGCCGCCTTGGCCACCATCCCTCTTTTCGGCTGCCAGTCCCAAAGCGATCTGCCCCTGGAAGGCATGGACCTGACCGGCGCCGAGCACGGCAAGGACTTCCCGCTGTTCGACCCGGAAGGCCGCCAGCGCTCGATCAAGGACTTTGCCGGCAAGGTTGTCGTCGTCTTTTTTGGCTACGTCCAGTGCCCGGATGTTTGCCCCACCACGCTGCAGGAACTGGTCGAGGCCAAGGCTTTGCTGGGGCCGCTGGGCGAACGCCTGCAAGCGGTTTTCATCACCGTCGATCCCGAGCGCGACACGCCCGAAGTGCTCAAAAGCTACACCCAGAACTTCTCGCCGGACTTCGTCGGCCTGACCGGCACCCCCGAACAGGTGGCCCAGGTGGCCCGCAGCTTCAAGGTGTTCTACAAGAAAGTCCCGGGCAGTACGCCCGGCACCTACACCATGGACCACTCGGCCGGGATGTACATGTACGACCCAGAGGGCAAGCTGCGCGTCTACCACCGCTACGGCCAGGGGGCCGCAGCCCTGGCGCACGACGCCAGGCTGCTGCTGGAAGCCATGCCGTAATTTCATAATTTTCAAATATCCCCACCCTATGACCATCCGACATATTTTCAGCAGCCGACAATGGCAATTTTTTTGGGCATTATTCATCCTCTCCACCTGCACAGTAGCTTTGATATTTGGCGCAGGCGGATTTCCCTTGCCATTTCGAAAAATAGCCGTCGCCCTACTGCTCGCCCTAGCATGGGCGGGTTTATTTTTATATTTTTACAAGAAAAACCAAGCTGCCGTGGTTCTGGGGGGCTACTATCTTTTCGTGATGACCGTCCTAGTTGAGAAAATAAACTTCTCCTACCTCGACACCCCCAGCCTGGGGGCCAATTTGATTGTTACACTATTTTTTGTTTTTCTGACGGTATTTCTCCTGCAAAAT
>Ga0206117_101737_pt1 | contig 10139 bp, 10 predicted proteins | sample 3A5Ametagenome_FD_177997 | JGI IMG/M metagenome (GOLD analysis project Ga0206117, IMG submission 177997) | Enriched microbial communities from leaf-cutter ant dump, University of Wisconsin, Madison, United States - 3A5A | ecosystem: Environmental > Terrestrial > Nest > Insects nest > Nest dump... | reverse complement strand
GCAGCTTCCGCGGCGCCTTCGCCGAGCTGCAGCAGAACGTCAACGCCACGCTCGCCACGCTGCAGCGGACGATGCGCGAGGTGCGCTCCTCGACCGACTCGCTGAACGCCGGCTCCGGCGAGCTGCGCTCGGCCTCCGACGACCTCTCCAAGCGCACCGAGCAGCAGGCCGCGGCGCTTGAGGAGACCTCCGCCGCGCTGGAGGAGATCACCGCCGCCGTCAAGAACTCGACGGAGCGCGCCCAGGAGGCGACCGTCATGGTCGGCGAGGCGACGCAGAGCGCCAAGCAGTCCGGCGACGTCGTGCGCAACGCCGTCGACGCCATGGGCCGCATCGAACAGGCCTCGAACGAGATCACCCAGATCATCAACGTGATCGACGAGATCGCCTTCCAGACCAACCTGCTGGCGCTCAACGCGGGCGTCGAGGCGGCGCGTGCCGGCGATGCCGGCAAGGGTTTCGCCGTCGTCGCCCAGGAGGTGCGCGAGCTCGCCCAGCGTGCGGCAAGTGCGGCCAAGGACATCAAGGGCCTCATCACCAAGTCGAGCGACGAGGTGTCGGTCGGCGTGAAATACGTGCAGGCGACGGGCTCGGCGCTCTCCGACATAGAAAACCGGGTGGTGAAGATCAACGACCATATCCATTCGATCGCGACCGCCGCCCGCGAGCAGTCGACCGGCCTGCAGGAGGTCTCCACCGCGATCAACCAGATGGACCAGGTGACGCAGCACAATGCGGCGATGGTCGAGGAGACCTCGGCCGTCACCCACAAGCTGAAGAACGAGGCGGACGGTCTCGCCGATCTCGTCGCCCGCTTCCGCACCGGCGAGGCTGTCGCCCGTCCGGCCGTCGCGGCCGCCACGGCGGATGCGCGGCCGGCCGCATCGCCCGCCCGCCGGATGATGGGCAATGTCGCCCGCGCCTTCGGAGGCCGTCAGGCGACGGCAGCCGCGCAGGACAACTGGGAAGAGTTCTGATCCCGGAAACCTCCTCCTCCGTCATGGCCGGGCTCGACCCGACCATCCATCGCCGCTGAGGCGGATGGATCCTCGGCTCAAGGCCGAGGATGACGACAGTGCGGATGAAACAAGCCGAGGGCGCGGCGGCGAAAGCTGCCGCGCCCATTTGCCGCCCGGCCTGCGGCGTTGGAAATTCCCGGCCGATCCCCTATGATGGCGGGCGATCGATTTGCCGCGCGGCGGCATGGCCGGGAGCAGGAAGATGATGGACAGGGAGCCGCCTCCGTCCGAGGCCGGGACGCCGGTTCCGGTGGCGGGCTTTCTGTCCGGTCTCTCCGGCAAGCTCCTGATGCTCACGGTCGCCTTCGTGATGATCGCCGAAGTGCTGATCTTCGTGCCGTCCGTCGCCAACATGCGGCTGATGTGGCTGCGTGACCGCCTCAACACGGCGGCGGCCGCAAGCGTCGTGATCGAGGGCCTGCCGGATCGCGAGCTGCCGCGCCCGGTGCAGGACGAGACGCTGATGGCGACGGGCACCAAGGCGATCGTGCTGCGCCGCGCCGACGCCTCGCGCATGGTGGCCGCCGTCGACATGCCGCCGAGCGTCGACGGCCAGTACGACATTGCCGGCGTCTCCTTCCCGGCGGCGATCTACGATGCCTTCGACACGCTCCTCTTCGGCGGCAAGCGCATCATCCGCGTCTACGGCCCGGTGGCGGATTCTCAGACGACGATCGAGCTCCTGCTCGACGAGGGGGCGCTGCGCCGCGCCATGCTCGTCTATGCGCGCAACGTCTTCGCGCTCTCCATCGTCATCTCGCTGATCACGGCGAGCCTCATCTTCTTCGCGATCAACCGCCTGCTGATCCGGCCGATCCGGCGGATGACGGCGAACATGCGCGACTTCGCCGCCGATCCCGCCGATCCGGCGCATGTCCTGGCGCCGGCACCGGGCAGGGACGAGCTCGCCGTCGCCGGCCTTCACCTCTCCCAGATGCAGCAGACCCTGCAGCGCACGCTGAAGGAACAGAAGAACCTCGCCGATCTCGGCCTTGCCGTGTCGAAGATCAACCACGACATGCGCAACATCCTCTCCTCGGCGCAACTGATGTCAGACCGGCTTGCCGCCGTCGACGATCCCGTCGTCAAGCGCTTCGCGCCGAAGCTGCTGCGCAGCATCGACCGGGCGGTGGGCTATACCAACGAGGTGCTCGCCTATGGGCGCATGCAGGAGCCGGAGCCGCGTCGCCGCTTCGTGCCCCTGCGGCCGCTGGTGCTGGAAGTGTCCGAGATGCTGGCGCTCGACGCGCGCACCGACATCGATTTCAGCCTCCAGGTCGAGCCCGGCCTGCAGGTCGATGCCGATGGCGAGCAGCTTTTCCGCGTGATCCACAATCTCTGCCGCAACGCCGTCGAGGCGCTGTCGCAGAAGGGCGGCGCGGCGCGGCGCAGCCTCGCCGTCACCGGCCTTCGTACCGGCAGCGTCGTGTCGATCGCCATCGAGGACAACGGTCCCGGCATGCCCGCCAAGGCGCGGGAGAACCTCTTCGCCGCCTTCCGCGGCTCCGTTCGCTCCGGCGGCACCGGCCTCGGCCTTGCTATCGCCCGCGAGCTGGTGCTCGCCCACGGCGGCACCATCGCGCTCGTGGAGAAGAACACGCCCGGCACGCTCTTCCGCATCGAGCTGCCGGACCGTCCCGTCCCCCTCGACGCCTTCCGCCACCGCGCCTGACGTCTTAGGGCGCGCGAGACGCACGGAAAAGTGCATTTTTCTCCAAAAGACGCTTGCAATAGGCCGGCGGACGCTTTAGGAGATCGCCTCGCAGCCGGGCGTCACGCCCCGCTGCCAGCGCACCCGTAGCTCAGCTGGATAGAGCACCAGACTACGAATCTGGGGGTCAGGAGTTCGAATCTCTTCGGGTGCGCCATCTCTTTTTTCTCACCGGAAATCTGCGCTAACATCTTGAACGGCAACGATAAATCCATCGTTCTAAAGCCCTCATTTCGCGTGTATTGCAATGGCTTCGGGAACGTCAGCTTTAGTACCGTCCGCTTGTCTTCCAAATTGCCTTTCTTCCAAATATTCCAAGGGCTTGATATAAATTCAAGCGCCGTTCTAAGTGCTTTGTCGAAGCTGGCGGCGGGGCGATGTCCGTTTGCCATTCTTTCTTGCACGGCGATCTTCTCTTCTTGCAGTTTGCGAATGCGCTCCTCATAGGCCGATATGACGGCGGGCATGCTCGTTTCGACAATGCGCTGGAGGAACTGATTCACTTCGCGGTCGATTTTGACGAGTTGCGCACCGAGCGCCTTTGTCTGGCTTTGCGTTTGCGTAGCGCGATGATCCCATAAATCTTTGAACATCGCCCGCGCGACCTTGAACAGGCTTTCGCTCGGCTGAACATTTGCAAGCAGGGCTTCGAACTCGCCTTCAATCTTATCGCGGCGGATAGACTTGCCGTAATTCTCGCATCCGCGCTTCGGGCAGAGATAATACGGGTATTTGCCATGCGAGCCTTTCGACCAGCAAGCGGTCAAAGGCGTACCGCAGTTGCACATGACGAACCCACGCAAAGGGAAGTCCTCATTCACATTGCGCTTGCGCGGCGCATAGACGCCGCCATGCAAGCGTTCTTGTATCTTCTGGTAGGTCTGGAAGCTGATAAGCCCTTCGTGCTCTGCGGGGCGCAGAGGCACGCCCCAATCGGGCAGTTCCAGATACCCGGCGTAGAGCGGCTGATTCAGCATCTGGGTGACGCGGAAATGCCTCACGATTCCTGTCCCATCCTTGGGGAACAATGGATGGTGTTGGAGGAAATGCTGAACGGCGGCTTAGCGCCCTTGATAGCGTCCATCGGCCCACATTGAACTTTGCCGCAAGGCCCGTAATCGTGTCCTGCTGTAGCTCAAGCCGTTGCCGTGCTTCTGCTATCTGATCGTCGTTCAGCTTGCGGGGGCGGCCTAGAATTTTCCCTTCCGCCCGCGCCACCTCCAGTCCTTCTTTGGTGCGACGGGAAATCTTGCGCCGCTCCAGCTCGGCCCGCGCGTTTTCCATGACAAAGGAATAATAGCCCTCATCGGTATTCGTATCGATGGGGAAATTCAGGACCTGCATCCGCACCCCGCGCATGGACAGGATATGAAACTCATTCAAGGCGTCGCGTGTGTTGCGATAGGCGCGGTCGATGTCGAGGATGAATGAACGGGGCAGCGCTACCGGATTTCAGAAGGGATTTTGCTCGCAGCGTAAATTATCGCCGCGAACTGGAACGCTTCATGAAAGAGCAGGAGCGCGAACGCGCCAAGAAAAACGACAACGATGATCGTCTCGAAGACGATCTCGCCGATCTCGCCATAACCGTGATGGCAAGCGATAGCGAGATTGCCGACTTCTGCAAGCGGCTGGACAGCTATCGCACCGCCACCGTTGAATCCCTCATGGAAAATGAAGAGAAGTTGGCAGAGGTGCAAAAACGCCTTGATGATATGCTCGGGAAAGCTCATGTCCTGCCGGACGGTCGCCGCGTCTTCAAGACCAAGGACGGATTACGCGTCTTCGACGAAAGCGGTATTGAGATTGGTGCCAAGGACATCGACCCCGACAGTATCGAGGATTGGCGACCCTATGCAGAAGGCTATCTTATCGATCTGCGAAGCAAACATGGTTTGCTGGAAGACCGCGACCGAAAACTTGAACTTTTGGATCGTATGGACCGTATGGAAGAGCGGATCGCGGAAGGCAATCTGATGCAGGACGACCTGAAAGAACTGGAAGAAGAACTTGACGCGTTCACGCCGCCCGATATTCGCGCCCGTGCTGCCAAGGGCATCCCGAAGTCTGCACCCCAGCTGTCGCCGCGCTCGCCGCCTGTTGTGTTCCCACCAAGGACAAAGCCCATGCCTGACCACGCCGCACCCGAACGCATCTTCAATGTCCTGTTTCTCTGCACCGGCAATTCCGCCCGCTCGATCCTTGCCGAAAGCATTTTGAACAAGGACGGCGCGGGGCGCTTCCATGCTTATTCGGCCGGAAGCCAACCAAAGGGCGCGGTGAACCCGCTCGCCATAAAGACGCTGGCAAGCTTCGATTATCCTACCGAGGGCCTGCGCTCGAAGGCATGGGACGAATTTGCCGGGCCTGGGCGAGCGACGGGCGCATGCAGGAAGATTCCGGCATGTGCCGCCAGATTGCCAGCCTGACGCAATCGCGCGACCAGTGGAACGCCTATTCGTCCGTCATTGTCGAGCGGCTGCAAGGCTTTCAACCGGGTTCGGCGGCGCGGGCCGCAACTGAACGCAATTCCTTCGACCCCGCCGACATGAAGCATGAGCGCACGGCGCTTTTCATCATCGGTTCGGCCCGCTCCGAAACCAGCCGCAACTTCGTCGGCTCCATGACTGCCGCCATCGTCGAGCGCTTCGCCGACGCGCACGGCCCGCTGCGCGCCCTTCTCGTCGGCGAGGAATGGGGACAGCTTTACGTCTCCAATTTCTATGAAATCCTCACCTTGTACCGACAAGGCGGCGTCAATTTCCTCGGCGTATTTCAGAACGCGGCGGCGCAGATCGAGGCCAAATACGGGCGCGAAACCGCCCGCATCTGGAAGAAGGCCGTGGCGCACACGCTCTATCGCGGCTTGCCCGATACGGAGACACTGAAAGAGATAGAACACCGCTCCGGCAAAACCTCGGTGATGGTGCGCGGCTTCAACGTCAACAACAACCAGGTGAACGGCTCCGGCGACAATCTTTCGGAACAGGCCCGCCCCCTGCTACAGGTCGAAGACATCCGCGCCGCGACGGGCGGGGAAAGCGGCCTGCTCGAATCCCGCGACCATGGGTATTTTACCGTCGATATGCCGAGTTTCTGGGAGCGGGAAGAGATGAGCGGTTTGCTCCGTGACGTGCGCGAGAAACCCGATAAATACGCGTGGCTTAGCCGAAACCGCGCCGTTCCGACTCTGCAATTCAACACTGCCGCCTATTCAACGGAAAGCTGACGGCGCGGAAGTGACTGGCTCGAAGGTGATGCGCAGATGCGTACCTGTCGCCTTGGCGAAGCGCTCCAACGTGCGCGCGGATGGCTTCATGCGGCCACTCTCAAGCCGCGCAATGGCGCTTTGGGACGTATCCATGCGTTGCGCCAGTTCTTCTTGCGTCAAGCCCGCCTTGGCCCGCGCCTCGATCATGGCATGGGCCAGCGCAAACTCTTCTTCAAGCGCTTCGTACTCCTTCCGGTATTCCTCATCCTTCATCCATTCGGCATGAAGGTCTTTCATCTTGGTCATTTGACCTCCTTCACCCGTTCGCGGGCTAGCTCAAACATGAGACAAGTGCGCATGTGGCCTCGCCGTCAGTTCAATGCCGAGCGCCTTCATCACCGCAATTGTCGTTTTCAGGGTCGGATTGCCGTTCTCACTAAACGAGCGATAAAGCTGTTCGCGCGAAAGCCCTGTTTCAGTAGCAATCTGCGTCATGCCCTTGGCCCGCGCGACCACACCGAGCGCATGGGCGATATAGCCCGCATCCTCGGATGCGAAGGCTTCAGCCATGAAAGTTGCGATTGCTTCATCGGTCGTCAGCCCCTCTGCGGGGTCAAAGGCGGTAATTTTCTCTGCCATGTCATTCACTCCATTCTGCAGCAAGACGTTTTGCCGTTTTTATGTCCTTGCTTTGCGTGCTCTTATCGCCACCGCAGAGCAAAAGAATAATCTCGCTGCCACGCTTCTGAAAATACACGCGGTAGCCGGGACCGTAGTGGATGCGTAGTTCGCTAATCCCTTCGCCGACTGGCTCAACATCGCCCGCATGGCCGTAACCCAACCGATCAAGCCGGGCAAAGATCACGCCTCTGGCGCGCTGGTCTTTCAGCTTGGTCCACCACTTACGGAAAGTTTCCGTCTGCTTTAATTCAATCATACGCAATTGTAGTTTTTAAACTACGATGTGTCAAGGGAATTAAACCGCCTTGTTCCCTGTTCGATGCGGGCCGCAGGCCGCGAGAACCCGCCCGCAGGGCGGAACCGATTGTTCCCCGTCCCGATGCTTTCAGGCTATCGCGGAAGCGGGCAAATTGCATAAGCGCAGCGTTGCAATAGGCGGTTTTCCGGCTCGCCGGAAAATGCCCCAACGGGGCAAGTCCGGTTGCCCGGTTCCGTGATAGACTGGCGGCTATGAAAGGGCGAACCCGCTACAGTGCCAAGCGTCAGCCCGGCGCGAATTGATCGAAGGTCCGGGCCGGATTCTGGAATGCGGTAGGCATGACGCCGGATGCCGCGTCAAAGTGACCCTTCATGGACGGCGGCGTCAATTCGACGCCTTCGGTAGCCCGAGCAAACCGTTGCGTGACCTCTACATGCCCATTACGAGATAAGACCTAACGCAAAGTCGTCATAGGCTCAGATTTACGCGACAAGCGAAAACTATAGAGGCGTCATCAGTATTGGACACAGAAGTAATTTGGCTAGGGATAGCCTTTCTTGCGATTGCCTTGATCTATGCGGCGGCTGGGCAAGCCGGAGCATCAGGTTACATCGCTGTGATGGCGCTATTCGGATTTGCGCCGCTGGTTATGAAAACGACCGCTCTTGCCCTCAACCTATTGGTTGCGGCGATTGGAACCTTCTATTTCCTAAAAGCTGGTCGATTATCTTGGCGGAACGTCTACCCCTTCGCTGTTCTCGGCTTCCCCTTCTCGCTTCTCGGTGGAGCAATCCAGCTCCCGGAAGGAATTTACTACCCTGTCGTTGGGTGGGTGCTCGTGATTTCAGCGGTTCAAATGGCCCGATCGGCGTTGCGTAAAAAGGAGCCATCCTCTACCGCGTCGATCTCTCCACCTTTCTATGCGGCGCTAGTGACAGGTGCGATTATTGGCTTCATCTCTGGAACTACCGGGACCGGGGGCGGCGTGTTCCTCGCGCCGATCATCCTTGCCATGAATTGGGGCACAGCACACCAGACAGCCACAACCACGGCGGTTTACAATCTCATAAATTCAGCAGCCGCCTTGATGGGTGCCTATGCGTATTGGGATCAGCTTCCGGTAGCTCTGCCGTGGTGGCTTCCTGCCGTCGCTATTGGAGGATCAGTTGGGGCCTTTGCTGGAAGCCGATACCTCTCCGATCGCTGGCTACGCGGCATCCTCTCCCTGTTGCTGCTGGTGTCGGGCCTTAAACTACTCTGGTAGCATCCTGTCGCGTAATTCCTAAGTTTCGCGACATAATCGCCAATGCTGATTTTGCAGGGAGGATTCTGTCGCAAAGAATCAGGTGCAAAAGTCGAAATTTGCGCGACAGATTTTTGCGACACTTCACAGCGCCCTTTTTTTGATCGATCCAATCAGCGTTCGAGAAAAGCGGGGCTAAAAGCCCCGCGCTCCGATCGTCATCACACGGGAGATGTTCTCCAACGTCGCAAGGCCGTTGCGGCGCTCCGGCGTATTGATCGCGGTGCGGGCAAGAGCCTGACTGGCCTGCCGGAACAGGGCGCGCAGCTCGGATTCGGTACGGTGTTGCAGCTCAGCGATGGTCAGCAAGGTGTTCATCTTCGTTTCTCCTCGTTCTCGAGGCCCCGGACATCAGGGCCGTTCCGTGCCTCCCCAGCACACAATTGGCACAGGGGAACGGACCGGCATGACCGGGGACGAAGCAGAACATGAGAAAGGAAGGGGACGCCGCCGCTGGCCGGCGTCTGATCTGAAACAACGGCAGAAGCCGAGCGGGGCGGGCGCATCCGGCAAAGCCGGACCAGGCTCTACGCAGCCGCCGTCAAGCCACCGGACTGCGCCGAACCCCGCAAAGCGGATTTCGGCTATGCGGTGACGATCCTTTGCGTGGGGCGCGGCATAGCCGCCGCGTCGAGCGGCCCATAAGGCCGCGCTTTGATCCGCTGTTTATTAGGGACCTGCGGTCCCCGTTCGCCAAGGACTGGACGCAAGCGCAGCGCGCCGGGTTTCCCCAATATTCCGCGCCGTTGGCGCAGAATCCCGGGTGATCCCCCTCCCGGCGCACTGGTCCTTGACGATCTCCCCCCGCTCATTGGCGCGGGCCTAGTCCGGTTGCATGCGCAACCACTTTTAAGACTAGGAGAAGATCAATGAAAACAGACGTTTATCAACGAGTAACCGACAGTATCGTGGCCGAGCTGGAAAAGGGAGTGCGCCCTTGGCTGAAGCCTTGGAACGCCGAACATGCGGCAGGGCGCATCACGCGACCGCTACGGGCGAACGGCATCCCTTATCGCGGCATCAACATCCTGTTGCTGTGGGATTCGGCGATCATGCACGGTTTCACCGCGCCGCTGTGGATGACCTACAAACAGGCGCAGGAGATGGGCGGGCAGGTACGGAAAGGCGGGAAGGGGAGTCTTGTCGTTTATGCCAACACCATCACCAAGACCGAGCAGGACGAGGCGACCGGCGAGGAGCAGGAGCGGGAAATCCCGTTCATGAAAGGCTATACCGTTTTCAACGCCGAGCAGGTGGACGGGCTGCCCGCGCATTTCTACGCCACGCAGCCGCAAACCGTCGATTCCGTGGCCCGCATCGACAGGGCCGAGGCTTTCTTTGCCGCGACCGGCGCGGATATTCGCCATGGTGGCAATCGGGCATACTACACCGCCGCAGGCGACTTTGTGCAAATGCCGCCCTTTGAAGCGTTCCGCGAAGCAGAAGCCTATTATGCCACTCTGGCGCACGAACTGACGCACTGGACGAAGGCACCGCAGCGCATTGGCCGCGATCTTGGCCGCAAGCGGTGGGGCGATGAAGGCTACGCCATGGAAGAACTTGTCGCCGAACTGGGCGCCGCGTTCGTCTGCGCTGATCTGGCATTGACGCCGGAGCCGCGCGCGGAACACGCCTCCTATATCGCCTCTTGGTTGAAAGCCTTGAAGAATGACAAACGCGCCATCTTCACCGCCGCCGCCCACGCGCAGCGCGCCGCCGACTATCTCACAGGATTGCAGCCGCAGGAATTGGAGGAAGCCGCGTGAGCGATGGCCGTAAACGGCGTGCGGCGCAGACCCCCGTCTGCGCCGCACTACTGCCTCTCATTGCCATCGTAGCAAAATGGCAGGGTGGAAGCAAAAAATTTGCCGCCCGGCCATACCGGGCGGCGGCTCAGTGGATCGTGACGTTACGCTCCACCGAGGGGCGGTCGGCGCTGCCGACATTCTCTCCCT
>Ga0206117_101733_pt1 | contig 10167 bp, 6 predicted proteins | sample 3A5Ametagenome_FD_177997 | JGI IMG/M metagenome (GOLD analysis project Ga0206117, IMG submission 177997) | Enriched microbial communities from leaf-cutter ant dump, University of Wisconsin, Madison, United States - 3A5A | ecosystem: Environmental > Terrestrial > Nest > Insects nest > Nest dump... | reverse complement strand
CAGCGGGCGCCCCGGCAGCGCCAGCCGCACCGGCGGCGGGGGCGGCACCGGCAGCAGGAGCGGCACCGGCGGCAGGAGCGGTACCCGCAGCGGGCGCCGCACCGCCCCCTGCCCCGCCGATGGCATTGCCGGCAGCGGCGACGACGGGTTGGGCGGCACCGGGGATCGCGCCCTTGGCGGCGGTCTCGGCGGCGGTTTCGGCCTTGGCCGCGGCGGCGGCCAGTTGGGGCGAGGTGCCGCCCGGTGCCGGCGCGGTCGCGGTCGACGGCGCGCCGCCGGCCAGGAAACCGGCGATGAACGACAGCAGGGCCAGAAAGAAGACCCCGACGATTACCGCGATGAGCTGCCAGCGGCTGAGCATGCCATGCCCCTTGGAAGACACGTTACGCGCCGATACAATGAACCGCATCGGCGCATATCGGATAGCACAACCGGGCGGGCGAAGAGAGTAAAGATCGCAACGCGGCGCGTGACTCCGATCACCATTAACGTAATGTAATCCCAAAAGCGGTTGCCGGCATGATGGTGCCGGTGATAGTCAAGGCTGCGTCGGCACTTAAGGAAGTTGTTCCAAGGTCGATGAGAAGTAGATTACGGGCAGATGAAACTCTGTTCGTAAGGGGGTAGTGGGGGGCGATCCGGTGGCAATGCTGCGTCAGCAGTCGAGACCTGATCCGATGGATGCGCGGTCCGTTTCCGGCCGCCTCGCATCGCGTCGCCTGATCCTGGCGGGACTACCGCTATTGGTGGCCGGTTGCGGCCTGATGCCCAAGATGTCGCCGGATGCCAATGTATCCACGGTGACCCTCAGCGCCTCGCCAGATGCCAATGACGGCTTTCCGGTGCCGGTCGACATCGTCGTCGTGCGTACCGACGGCCTGGTCGGCACGGTCGGCGCCCTGGCGGCGCGCGACTGGTTCGCCAAGCGCGACCAGATGCGCAAGGACGCCGCCGACCGGATGTCGGTGTGGTCGTTCGAGATCGTCGCCGGCCGGACCCAGGCCCCGTTCTCGATCAGCCGGTCCGACCGCTGGGATGCCAAGGGCATCTTCGTCTTCGCCAATTACATCGCCCCGGGCGATCACCGCCTGCGCATCGACACCCTCGACCGCGCGGATGTGATCCTGGGGCCGCGCGACATTTCGGCAGCCCCGACAGCCCAGTAGTAGCGACGGCAGGAGCGCCCCTTTGGCAACCGATCAATCATCCGCCGCCACCCGCTGGCTTCTGCCCGATCCGGTGCTGTGGCATGACGGCATGCTGCTTCTGCCCCAGCATTTCCAGCAACAGTCGCTGCGCCAGGAAGGACTGGTCGATTACCGCATGCGGCGGGCGCATCCGTTTTCGTACGGGATCGTTCAGCTTGCCGTCGATCAAAGCGCATTGCTGGGCGGTTTGTTCCGCGTCCAGCAGCTGGAAGCGGTCATGCCCGACGGCATGCCGATCCGTTATGTCGCCGGCGACCGCGACAGCGACCTGACGCTCGACCTGTCGCCCTATGCCGAGGCGATGCGGCGCGAACCGCTGCGCATCTATGGCGCGGTCCCCAGCCACGACGAGATCAACCTGCAGGGCGGCGATCCGGAATCGCGGCGCTACCAGTCGAACGACGGCGAACCCGTGCTGGACATCGTCACCGGCGAAGGGCGCGAACGGATCCCCCGGCTGGTCCCCAATCTGCGGCTGGTCGCCGCGCGCCAGCCGTCGGCCAAGCTGGTCACCCTGCCGCTGGCCGAAGTCAGCTTGCGCGACGAAAACGTCGAGCTGACTTCCTATGTGCCGCCGATGATGCTGTTGTCGGCGCGTTTCGCGCTGTGGCGCGAACTGACCCTGCTGGGCCGCCGCCTGCGCGAGAAGATCTCGTTCATCAGCGAACGGATCGACGCCGCCGGCACGCGCGAGGCCGAGGCGGTGGTCTATCGCCTGACCCTGTCGGCGATGTCGACCTTCCTGCCCCAGCTGGAGACCCAGCTGCTGGCCGAGGCGAGCTCGCCCTTCGAGGTCTACCAGACGCTGGCGGCCATCATCGGCGCGGTATCGCCCATCGGCCGCAACCGGGTGCCGCCGACCCTGCGGGGTTACCAGCATGAAGAACCGCGCGCGGCCTTCGACGAAGCCGTGCGGCTGATCTCGACCGCGCTGGACGAGATCCAGGAAGACTACCTGTCGATCCCCTTCGTGCCGACCGCCCAGGGGTTCTCGCTGCGCCTGCGCCGCGAATGGATGACGCGCAACCTGATCCTGCGCGCGCGCATCCCGCCCGGCGGGCGGGAGGAAGATACCGTGGCCTGGATAAATTCGTCCGTGATCGCGTCGTCCCGGATGATCGGGTCGCTGCGCGAACGCCGCGTGCTGGGTGCCGCCCGCCTCAAGGTCGGGCCCGAACACGGCCTGGACCTGCCGGTCGGACCGCGCACCCTGCTGTTTGCCGTCCGCAATGATGCCGAACTGATCGTCGAGGACGAAGAATTCGTCGTCGCCAACTTCCTCGACCGCCAGCAATCCTCGCGGCCGGCCGAGTTGATCCTGCATGTCAAGCAAGGCCCGGGAGACGCCCATGCCGGCCGCGGAGCGACGCGCTGAACCGAACGCCCCCGTGGCGAACCCGCCCGCGCGCCGAGGGCGTGCCGGCGGGGGCGGCGGGCGACGTCAGGGCGCCGAAAGTTTCGATTTCACCGATCGCTTCGCCGCGTTCTATCGCGATGTGCTGGTGGCCAAGGCCATGGCGGCCGAGCCGCTGGCCGAAGTAAGCCAGGCCTATCGGCACAGCCGCTACAACGTGATCTTCTCGCACCTGATCGCGGCGCTGGAAGAGCGCATGGGCGAGATTTCCGAGTTCGGCGGCGAATATGCCCGCCGCCTCTATGCCCGGTTCCTGTTCATCCTGGTCGCCTTTGCCGACGACGTCCTGCTGTCGATCCCCTGGTGGGGGCGCGAACAATGGGTGTCGGCGCCGCTGGAGGCGCATATCTTCGGCACGCGCGTGGCCGGCGACACCTTCTTCGACGACATCGACGGCGACTTGGCGGGTTACGGCATCGGCCGGGCCGAACTGGCGCGCGTCTACCTCGCCGCGCTGGCACTGGGGTTCCAGGGCAAGTATCGCGGCCGCGATGCGGCCGGGCTGATGGACGACTATCGCCGCCGGCTTTACGGCATCGCCTATGGCGTCGCGGCCGAGCGCGCGACCGCGGGCGACCAGCTGGTCGGCCAGGCGCTGGACCATACCCGCCGCGGCGGGGTGCCCCGCCGCCTGCCGTCGCTGAAGCCGTGGATCCTGGCCGGCATCTGCGTGATCCTGCTGTACATGGCGATCGGCCACGCGATCTGGACCTACGAGATCGGCGACCTGATCGACCGGGTGCAGGCCCTGCGCCTGCGGTTGAACTAGGGGCGCGACGGTCATGGCCGAAATTTCCGCCCTGATGCAGCGCTGGTCACCCTGGCCCGAGGTCGTGCTGGGCCTGCTGGCGCTGATCCTGCTGGTGGCCATCGTCATCGTGCTGGCCCGCGCCCGCCGCCCGCTGCCGGGCGCCAAGGCCGAGCCGCCCAAGCCCAACAACAACGAACTGGTGCACCAGTCGCTGCGCCGGTCGTTCCGCGCCGCGCGCGAAACGCTGCGCGACCTGTATGGCGGCCGCGACTTCCGATATGCTAGCCCGCTGGTCGCCGTGGTCGGCGCCCCCGATTCGGGCAAGTCGTCGTTCATCGCCGGATCGGGCCTGACCCCGGTCACGGCCGGCGCAGACGGCCCTGCCGCATTCTCGTTCTTTGCCGATGGCGCGCTGCTCGACCTGCGCGGCGACCTGCTGGGCCTGGACCGGCCCGCCGGACTTTACCGCCCCTGGGAAGAAGTTCTCAGCCAGCTGGACATGCTCAAGCCCGAGCGGCCGCTGGACGGCATCGTGCTGACCATTTCGGTCGCCGATCTGTCGGGCCCGACCAAGCTGCGCCCCGAGGCGCTGGCCGAGCGCGGCGAGGTGTTCAACCGCCGCCTGGGCCGGATGCAGCGCCAGCTGGGCATGCAGTTGCCGATCTATATCGTGCTGACGCAGGCCGACCTGCTGGACGGCTTCACCGAACTGGTCCAGCTGACCCGGACCGCCGACCCCGAGGAAATCCTGGGCTGGTCGTCGCCCTATTCGTCGGACGCGGCCTTCACCCCCGACTGGGTGGCCGAAGGCATCGCCCAGTTGCAGACCAACGCGCGCGAAGCCGCGATCGCCGGCCTTGCCACCGTTCCGAACGCCGAACGCTACGGCCCCGCCGTGCTGCTGCCCGGCGGCATCGGCGAGTTGGCCGAGCCGCTGGGCATCCTGCTGGCCACCACGCTGCGCCAGTCGACCTTCAACGAACTGTCGATGCTGCGCGGCATCTACATGGTCGGCGGATCGGGCAGCAGCGCCGCGGAAAGCGGCCAGGCCCCGGCGCGCCTGCCGGCCACGATCGAGGCCGAGGGGCCCGCCACCGGCCGCGGCCGCCGCCCGGCCATCGCCTTCGCCCGCGATCTGATCGCCGAAAAGATCCTGGCCGAGCGCGCCGTGGCCCAGCCGCAGAGCCGCGGCCTGCTGGTGCGCCGCCGCCGGCTGCTGGTCGCCCAGGCGGTAGTCGGCGCGCTGATCATCGCCGCGCTGTTCGGGTTCGTCTATGTCGAGCGCACCGTGTCGCAGCGGTCGTTCGAGGTGCATCGCCTGCTGCTGGCGATCGACGAGCAGATCGAGCGCGAGAACCGCCCCGGCGAACAGCGCGCGGCGATGCGCGCCTCGTCGGTCGACCTGATCCAGCAGCTGAATTTCGTGCCCAACGACGTGCTGTCGCTGTGGGTGCTGCCGTCCAGCTGGGCGACGACCGCGACCCGCAACATCGCCGGGCTGAAGATCGACGTCGTGCGCGGCCTGTTGTTCCGTAACCTGCACGACCAGCTGACCACCAAGCTGGCCTCGCTGCCGGCCGAAGCGCGCCGCCAGGTGGTGGCGGTGTCGGGCGGCACGACGAACGGCGACACGCTGATCACCAACTACTTGGCGCAGATCAACGGCTACGAGCAGTTGATCAACCTGTACACCAGCCTGGGCACCCTGCCCGGCCAGCGCAACGCCAGCACGCCCCCGGTGCGCACCGCCCTGCACGAGATCGTCTCGCGCCTTGACGGCACCAACCTGCCCGACCGTTTCCTCGATATCGGCGCCCAGGCGATCCGCGAATATCCGAGCCAGCTGCCGCCGATCAACGTCGACCTGTACCGCAACGGCGCGCGCGAAGGGCTGAACGCGATCTTCCGCGCCTATGTCGCCCAGCTGTCCGAGCACAACAAGCTCGAATACCTGGTGCCGCAGCTGATCACGACGCTGGACGAATCGGTCGATGTCGGCACCGCCGGTTACGTCGACCTGGTGCGCCTGCCGCGCATGCAGGGCCTGTTGGACCAGATCGACGAGATCATCCGTGCCGGCAGCTATGACTGGGTCCTGCGCGACGACCTCGACCGCGACACCGAATGGCGCGGCTGGCTCGAGACGATCCGCGCCTCGACCCTGCTGGGCCCGGACCTGGCCGACCAGATCGAAGCCCAGGGGCTGTCTGCCCGCAGCGATTTCATGGACACCGTGGTCGGCGCCCGCTCGATCACCATGGGGCCGATCTTCACCACCACCAACGACACCCTGTCGCTGAGCCCGCAGCTGCAGGCGCTGCGCCAGACGGTGGCGGCGGTGCCGACCACCCAGGGCAACGACAATGCCGGCCAGCCGCTGCTGACCCAGATGCGCCCCCTGCCGCGCGGCGTGGGCCCCGGGTCCTACGTGCAGTGGGACGCCGGCTGGCTGGGCCGGGCCGTGGCCGAGATCGCCAATTACCAGGGCGCGCTGGGGGCGACCGCCGCCGGGCGGTCGAACGTCGGCATCAAGGACCTGGTCGAACGCGACCTGGACCAGCGCCTGGCCGTCTATCTGGGCCGCGCCATCGTCGTGCGCCCGGTGCCGGCAGGCGCGAACGGCCTGGACGAGGAAGTCTTCCTGCAGCAACGGGTCGACAATTTCGTCAGCGTCGTGCCTACCTTGAACTCGATCCTGCTGACCCTGCGCCAGATCGGCTCGAACCAGAACCGCGCCACCGTCGCCCGGCTGGCTGCGGGCGAAGCCTATTCGATCCTGGATGCGGCCCGCCGCCTGGTCGACACCGCCCGCCCCTACCAGCCGCGCGGCGGCGATTTTGCGTGGTGGGACGGCTCGGCCAAGGCCGCCTACGGCGCCTTCGGCGTCGCCACCGACGCCGACCTCAAGCTCTACCTGAAATACCAGCGCGAGCGCATCGCCCATTGGGCGCGCGACTTCGCCAAGCCGGCCCTGGACTTCCTGATGCAGCAAAGCGTGGCGGGCGAACCCGTCGGCCTGGACGCGCTGAATTTCTGGCGCCAGATCCTGGACCAGCTGCAATCCTTCGACCAGCAGGACCAGTCCAGTTCGGTGCTGCAGCTGGAAACCTGGATCAGCGGGCCGCTGAACACCGCCACCATCGACGATTGCGGCAGCCTCGGCCTCAGCAACATGCCGGCCCAGCCCGGCGGCTTCTTCCTGTCCCGCCTGGCCGACCTGTCGCGCGCGGCGCAAAGCCGCTGCGACGTGCTGGCGATGCAGCGCATCGACAAGAACTACGGCGACCTGGCCAACTATTTCAATTCGCGCCTGGCCGGCAGCTATCCGTTCGCCACCAACCAGAACCGCCAGGCCGCGATCCCCGCGATCTTCCAGTTCCTGGACCGGTTCGACGCGTTCATGAATGCCGGCAACGGCGACCCGGCGCGCTGGACCGACCAGAGCCCGGCGGCCCAGGCGGCGCTGAAGTTCCTGAACCAGATGGATGCGGTCGACGCCTTCTTCCGGGAATCGCGGGTCTCGATCGGTCGCCAGCCGTCGATCGCGATGTCGGTGACCGCGTCGTTCCGTGTCAACCGGTCCAAGGAACGCGCCGCCGACGAGGTGGCGATGTGGTCGATCAAAATCGGCGACACCACCCTGACCCAGTATGACCCGGAAAAGGCGATCACCTGGACCCCGGGCCAGGCGGTCTCGGTCGGTTTCCGCTGGGCGATCGATGCGCCGACGCGCCCCCGGGTGCGGACCGGCTCGCCGCCCAACCTGTCGACCGACAATGGCGAGGCGCGCTACAGCTATACCGGACCCTGGTCGATCTTCGGCCTGGTCGCCGATCATGCCGCGCCGCCGTCCGAAGTGCCGATCGAGGAGGCGCAGGAAGGCACGCGCCTCCTGATGTTCGACGTGCCGCTGGTCGATTCCGACGAGAACGCCAAGACCGCGCGGCTGTTCATCCGGCTGACCTTCCGCGGTCCCAACGAGCTGGGCGCCCCCCTGCTCGACTTCCCCGACTTTCCCGTGGTCGCGCCGCCGGCCCGGTCGCAGCCGGCGCCCAGCGCCCAGCCCGCGGCCGCCCCCGGCCGGCCGGTCCGTCCCCGCATGGGAGCCAACCTGCAATGAGCATCGATCGCGACAGCCTGCTGCAACCGATCAAGCCGGATGCGCCCAGCGGCCCGTCGCTGCATTACGAGCCGCTGTACGACCAGATCAAGGAAGCCCGGCGCGAGGATGACGCCCTGGCGCCCCAAGGCATCTGGCAGACCACGCTGAAGACCGCGAACTGGCGCAAGGTCGTCGACCTGTGCGCCGACGGCCTGAAGAAATCCAAGGACATCCAGCTCGTCGCCTGGATGACCGACGCGCTGTGCCAGACCGATGGCTACGAGGGGCTGGCCGAAGGCCTCGACCTGCTCGACAAGCTGAGCCAGGGGTTCTGGGAAACGCTGTGGCCCGAACCCGATGATGTCGAATCGGGCGACTATGAATCGCGTATCATCGTCTACGAATGGCTGCAGCGCCAGTTGATGCGCCGCCTGCCCTTCGTCACGCTGACCGACCCGGCCAGCCGGACCGAGGATCCCTACGACCTGCTGGTCTGGCGCAAGGTCGGCGACCTGCCGGTCGATCCCAATGCGCCGGACGAAGGCGACGCCCCGACGCCGAAGCGTTTCCAGGCCAGTCTGGCCGCCACCCCGACCGAGGTGCTGGCCGACACCCGCCGTGCCGCCGCGGCGTCGGCCAAGTCGCTGTCGGACCTCGAAGCCTTCCTCGACCAGCATTGCAAGACGCAGAGCCCCAGCTTCCGCGAACTGAACAACCTGCTGGCCGAAGTGGTGCGGCGGCTGGACGGCGTGCTGGCCGAACGCGCCCCGGCCCCCGCGCCGGAACCCGAGCCCGAGCCCGAACCGGAGCCCGTCGCCGAGGCCGCCGCGCCGTCGGACTGGGTGCCGGTATCGCCCTCGGCCCCGCCGGCCCCGGCGCCTACCGCCGCGGCGCCGTCGCTGACCCCGAAGACCCGCGACCATGCTTATGCGATGCTGGCCGCGGTGGCCGATTATCTCGGCCGGACCGACCCTCACAGCCCGGTACCGTATCTGCTGAAACGGGCGGTGAGCTTCCGTGAGATGACTTTTGCCGACCTCCTCGGCCATCTCGTAGACGACGAACGGCAGCGCAGCCATCTGCTCAAGCTGATGGGCCTGCCGCAACAAGGACAGGGATGACGGATAGCCTTTTAGTGACCGCCATCACCCACCGAACAAGCTGAACTTTATTTGAGATTTCCGTCACAGTCCTGTCACCTGCTTGAAGCTAGAACGGACGTATCGAGAGCCAGTCAAGGAGCGGAGCAATGAGCGAGAGTCTTCAGAAGAAACTGAACCGGGTGCGCCCACCTCGCGTTCAGATCACCTACGACGTCGAAACCGGCGGCGCGATCGAAAAGAAAGAGCTGCCCTTCGTGGTCGGCGTCATGGCGGATCTGGCCGGCAAGAACGCCGGCGCCATGGCCCCGCTCAAGAATCGCAAGTTCGTCGAAATCGACCGCGACAACTTCAACAACGTCATGGGCGGGTTGAAGCCGAAGCTGGCCTTCCGCGTGCCCAACAAGTTGGCCGATGACGGCACGGAAATGAGCGTCGCGCTCGAATTCCGCGACATGGACGACTTCGATCCGGCCAACGTGATCAAGCAGATCGAGCCGCTGCGCAAGCTGTACGAAGCCCGCCAGCGCCTGAACGATCTCCTGGCCAAGCTCGACGGCAACGACGACCTGGGTGAACTGCTGAGCGACATCGCCAGCAACACCGAGAAGCTGACCGCGCTGCGTTCGGCCGTCGGCGCCGACAAGGACGAGGGCAAGGACGCAACGCCCGAGGCGCCCAAGGAGTGAGGCTCGCCGAAGACGGCGAAGCCATCGGTGCCACGGGGATTGGAATTTCAGGAGGAATTATGGAAGCGCAGGCGCAAGGATCGGTCAGCATCCTCGACGATATCGTCGAGCAGGGCCATATGGCCCGGACCGAGGAACAGAAGTCGTATGCACAGGACCTGATCGGCGAGTTCGTCCGCCAGGTCACCGGCAGCGAGGCCATGGTCGGCCGCGATGCCGTCGCCCTGATCAACGAGAAGATCGCCGCACTCGACGCGCTGATCTCGGCCCAGATGAACGAAGTCCTGCATCACCAGGATTTCCAGAAGCTGGAATCGAGCTGGCGCGGCCTCGCCTATTTCGTGAACAACACCGAGACCTCGTCGCGTCTCAAGATCCGCGTGCTGCCGTCGACCCGCGACGAGTTGCAGAAGGATCTGGAGAAGGCGGTCGAGTTCGACCAGTCGTCCTTGTTCAAGAAGATCTACGAAGCGGAATACGGCACCTTCGGCGGCACGCCGTTCTCGCTCCTGGTCGCCGACCTCGAGTTCGGCCGCACCCCGCGCGACCTCAGCCTGCTCGAGAAGATGGCCGGCGTCGCGGCGACCGCCCACACGCCGCTGATCACCTCGGCCTCGTCGAACCTGTTCGACCTGTCGAGCTTCACCGACCTCGACGCCCCGCGCGACCTGTCCAAGATCTTCGAAAGCTCGGAACTGGCCCGCTGGCGCTCGTTCCGTGAATCGGACGACAGCCGCTATGTCTCGCTGGCGCTGCCCCACATCCTGCTGCGCGACCCCTACGGCCCGGACACCAAGCCGGTCGAAGGCCTGAACTTCGTCGAGGACGTCGACGGCAAGGACCACAAGAAGTACCTGTGGGGCAATGCCGCCTACGCGCTTGGCACCCGCATCACCTCGGCCT
>Ga0206117_101732_pt1 | contig 10168 bp, 7 predicted proteins | sample 3A5Ametagenome_FD_177997 | JGI IMG/M metagenome (GOLD analysis project Ga0206117, IMG submission 177997) | Enriched microbial communities from leaf-cutter ant dump, University of Wisconsin, Madison, United States - 3A5A | ecosystem: Environmental > Terrestrial > Nest > Insects nest > Nest dump... | reverse complement strand
TTCAACCACTCGCAATTTTTATCAGGAGTTGTTGGCACCTACTTACATGAAAATGGGCGATACCGCTCGAGCAGCTTTAATAATGCTAAAAGGCGATTTTATCCCGGATTCGACCAAAAGCAACAACTTTTCTAATCGAATGAGTTGGACTGCCCTTGATTTTTGGCAAAATTATTTGAGTGCCTCAACCTTGAGCCAGTTGGAAAAGAGGTTTACCAAGGCTAACGAAAGTAGCTTTGATGCTTTTATAAACGAGGACTTGCGAAAGTTAAGCCGATCTGATTTTTACGAACTTTTTGGAACTGCCTACTTGCGTGAGCATCAATATCAAAAAGCATTACAATGCTTTGAGAAGTTGGATCCTAACCATGAATTTAAAACTCCTGAAAATTGGTACGATGAAGGAACGATGTATGCCAATCCTTTTATCACAACGGTTAACGATTATCCAAAGCAATTTACCTCCAAAGCGCAAACCTATAATAAGAAAACCTTTGCCAAAGAAATGTCGCGTTTAGAAAAACTAATCGTTAGTGACAAGAAAAATGCAGCACAGTATTATTTCAAAATGGCCAATGGGGTTTATCAAACGGGATATTTTGGCAACTCATGGGTGTTTATTAGTTATGGATGGAGCTCTTACGCCGTTAATGAAAAACCAGTTTACACATACGATAATGATTATAGACTGGCCCAGACTGCTAAAAAATGGTATCTCAAAGCACGTAGTTTAAGCAAGGATCCAGAATTTAGAGCCAAGTGTACCTTTATGTTGGCCAAATGCGAGCAAAAACAAAAGGCAAATGGCGTGTTAAGTTCATCTAAGTGGTATGAGATTGACTATACCAATAGAATTAACCAATTATATTACTTAAACCGTAACAATATTTATTTCGCAGAATTAAAACAGCAATACTCAAATACGGCTTACTTTAAAAAAGCCAGTGATGAATGTAGCTATTTAAGCGATTTTATAGCGAGTAAGTAGACTTGGTGCGAAACCCGTCATTGCGAGGTACGAAGCAATCCTACAACTATAGTTAGTTAATCTCAGGATATCGCTTTAAGATTGCTTCGTACCTCGCAATGACGCAATCCTTATATGTTTTGATGTAAAAGGATAGTGAATATAAAGCCAAATCCCCATCAACCTAAAACTTCAAATCTGCCACGTCATAACTAGGGCAGGCACCCTTTTGTGAAGTGACGAATCCAGCTACCTTGGCAGCAAAATTTAGGCAGTCCTCTATTTTTTCGCCAGCAAGTTTTTTGCTCAAAAATGCCGCTAAAAAACTATCACCGCTACCCACGGTATCCACTACAGCTACTTTCTCAGCTTGGTAGTTAATGCTTTGGTTCGCATGGTAATAAGTGCCACCTTCAGCTCCTTTGGTAATTAATATTTCCGAGAGCTGAAATTTTTCCATTAAAGCAGTCACTACGTTTTGCTCGGCATGCTGTTCCGTAAACCAATTCCCCAACATTACTATTTCATTTTCGTTGAGCTTTACAAAATCAGCTTTGCTTAAAAAAGTGGCAATGGTATCCTTATCATAGTAAGGTGCTCTGAGGTTCACATCAAAAACTTTAAACTTGGCATGTTCCAATAATTGGAGTAGGGTTGCCCTACTTACTTCATTTCTTGCCGAAAGACTGCCGAAAATAAAAGCATCTGTCTCTGCTATTTTTGTTTTGAAGTCACTTTGCCAAGCAATATAATCCCAAGCTGTAGGATAAGTAATGGTATAAACCATCTCATTGTTCTCCTTCAGTTCCGCAATCACTTCACTAGTGCTTTGTAGCGGATCAACCTGTATGTTTTCAGCAGGAATTTCAATTGAAGCAATAAAATCAATCAGTGTTCTGCCCGCTTCATCATCACCAACACGGCTAATTAACGATGTGCTCACGCCTAGCTTCTGTAAATGGTAGGCCACATTCATAGGTGCACCGCCAGCCAGTCTGCCAGAGGGTAAATTATCCCATAAAATTTCTCCAAAGCAAATGGCTTTTTTAGGGTGATTTTGCATTGATGCCAAAACTTAGGATAAAATTTCTTGCATTTCCTTAAGTTCTGCTACTTTTTCAGCAGCGCCCAAATTCTCGTAGGCCGAAATCAGGTTTCTTAAAATTCGACGAACAATCTCGGCATTGCTGCACGGTGCATAAAAGCCTGGTTGCGGCTCCAAATTAAGTTGACGCAAAAATTGGTCTACATCATGCTTGCCAAAAATGGCACCTTTATTAAAAGCATTGATGTAAAACAAAACCGCTTGCTCTCTATCTGGATTACTTTCATCAATATATCCCAATATAAAGTGCTGCGGTAAATTCACGCCATAAACTGGAATATCTAGCTTTTGAGCAATGGTCGAGTAAATAATGGCCAATGAAATTTGGTTCCCTTTTTTGCTCTCCAGTACTTGGTTTAAATAGGAATTTTGAGGGTCGTGATGATTTTTGGTATTGCCGCTAAAACCAAACTGATTATAAAATACATGGTTGATCAGTTTAATTTTTTCAATGGAGCTCATTTCGTATTGCAAGCCTACCCAAACTTCCCTTTTTATATCTTCAATTTGGTTAATAATGGCTTGTTCATCCAAATCTGGGAATTGGTAGCGGTTAATGATCAGCGCTCCTTGTAAAAGATCAAAGGCCCCACTTTGGTACCATAAATTAAGATCCTGTTTCACACTGGTGAACTGAATAGTATGTACAATGTTCTCTATCCTTTCATGCAACATGGTGTCCAATGACTTCTCCCAAGCCGACTCTAGAGAGCTTATTGCATCGTTCCCATATTCGAGCAGTTTCTCTTGCACATGCATAAAAACTTCCTCATCAGGATCATCCAATAATTTTACCAACGCATCTATTTCTGCAACATTTTTCATTTGATGTTACCCTTTCTAACCATTATTGTGTTTATGTTTTCGAAAATTGAGGCTAGTTTTCCATCGGAAAAAGCAGCCCCACCTGTCCCGAGTTGCTTCGGTACTTTTCGTTTCAATCTTTTTGTCTCCGCTTCTCAAACCTCATTGGTTTTAGGCATTATGCAAAGAAAACCTTTGAGGTTTACCCCAATTTATACTTTTAACTTTCTGCTTTTCACTTTTAACTTTCTACTTTTGCCCCATGGTCCTACAATTTTTTGCCGATTATCTTAAGCATCAGTTTACTGCTAAAACCAGACATGGAACGCACTCACCCTTCGTTTATAAACTAGCGGATGAGGTAATTTACGATTTTTCTGCAAAAAGCGTTTACAAACACATCGAGGAGCAGCGAAAAAAACTTTTAGCTGACCAAAGGCTCATTACCGTAACCGATTTAGGTGCGGGTTCCCATTTGAATAAAAACCGTACCAAAAAGGTAGGTCAAATTGCAAAAAATGCCTTAAAGTCTCCCAAATTAGCACAATTGATTTATCGTTTAGTGGCCAATCATCAGCCTTCTAATGTCATCGAACTAGGGACTTGTTTGGGAATAACCACGGCATATTTATCTAAAGCGGCGCCAAAGGCCAATGTACTCACCATTGAAGGTTGCCCTCAAACAGCCGAGGTTGCTTATCAAAACTTTAATGAATTAGGTTTGAATAATGTGGAGCTGCAAGTAGGTAACTTTAACGATTTGCTGCCAAAAGCTATCAAAGAAAAGGACCAGCTAGACTTTGTTTACATTGATGGCAATCATACCAAGGAAGCTACACTCAATTATTTTGAATGGTGTTTGCCCAAACTTACTGAAAATAGTTTGCTGATTTTCGACGATATCTACTGGAGCGAAGGAATGAAACAAGCTTGGGAGGAAATTAAGTCGCATCCACAGGTTACCATCACGGTTGATTTGTTTTGGATTGGATTGGTATATTTCAGAAAAGGACAAGCCAAAGAACATTTTAAACTTAAAATCTAATTTTTATATTTAAAATTATCTTGTTGATAATCAGTGTTTTTGATTTGAAAACTGATTTTTTAGTTGTATAACTGAAAAATCAGTTATACATTCGGTTATGGAAGAATTGACCAAAGCCGAAGAACGTATCATGCAAATTCTATGGAAATTAGAGCATGCATTTGTAAAGGACATCATCGAAGAAATAGATGAAGAACCTAAACCTCCCTATAATACCATCTCTTCAATTGTTAGGCTTTTAGAAAAGAAAGGCTACGTAAGTTATAAAGCCTATGGTAAAACTTACGAATATTTTCCCGCCATTACTAAGGAACAGTATGCTGAAACCAGCTTTTCGAAATTATTCTCTGGCTATTTCGATAATTCCCCTAAAAGCCTACTGTCGTTTATGGTAAAACAAGACAAACTAAGTGAGGCAGATATAGAAGAGTTAAAAGCACTCATCAATAAAAAATCTTAACATGGAACTGTTCAGCTATTTACTCAAAGCAAGTACCAGCTTGGTGTTGTTTTTCGCCTTCTATTTGCTGGTACTTCAAAAACTTACTTTTTTTAAATTCAACAGATTTTATCTGCTTGGCACTTTAATGATAAGCTTTGTGATCCCAATATTGCATTTTACCATTGAAAGAGAAGTTCCGTTAGCAGCTAGTGAAATTGCATCAGTTGCCCCCTTGGCCAATATAGATGATTTGCAAGTTGCTTACGCCGAGCAAGGGGTTGATGTGTCCCGAGCTTTTAGGCCTGAAAAAGTAAAAGAACAACAAGCCAATTGGCTTGCCTTGCTCCCTTACGCTTATGGAGGGATTACTGTCTTGCTATTGCTTATTGGGATTAGAAAGTTGTTCGTGCTGGTTCGTTATACCCAAAAAAATGCCAAATCAGTAGGGGGACTAAAACTGTTGGCAAAGACAGAAGGTTTTACCAATTGTTCTTTTTTCAACTATGTTTTCATTAACGAATCGAATTTGGCTCCCAAAGAATTAGCTGTTCTACTCAATCACGAAAGGGTTCATGCACAACAATATCATTCCTTAGATAAAATTATCATGATGATGGCCAAAGCAATCATGTGGTTTAACCCAGTTATTTATTTATGGGACAAGGCGCTAGAACAAACACACGAATACGAAGCTGATGAAGCTACAGCCGATCATTTTGGTTCAAAAGATTATGCCTCCTTGTTGCTGAAATTGGCAGTGAGCGAAAACCAAACCACTTTGGTTCACAATTTTGTGAAAAGCCCAATAAAGGAGCGCATTAAAATGTTATTCAATGCTAAATCAAAGAAAATGAAAAAATTAATGTATGTACTGGTAGTGCCTATTATTTTAGGCCTTACTTGGGGTTTTACAATTGAGGTGGTTGATGTTTTGCCAAGTAAGGCAGGCCTGAGACAAAAAGAAAATCTTCAGGAAGATCCCTTGATTGGGAAAACCATTAAGGGTAGGGTAGATAGTATTTCGAAACAAATTTTTCCTAGAATACTGTATTTTAAAGTAGGAAATACTACTTATTCCATTAGACATGATATCCCAGCTAAAATTAAGGCGGGTGACGAGTTGACCCTTACCATTTCAGGAAAAATCCAAAAATTAAGCATAAAGGATCTTGCTAAAAATGAAGAACTAATTTACGATACTCCTATTTACATGATCAATGCCGCCTTCAACGTTAACGGCCAGTCATTAATGAAGGCTCCAGAAAAGCATGCTTTTTTATATGAAGCCAACAGAGCGCGGTTTGCTTATAGCAGTATCAAGAATATCAAAAGAAATTCAGCTGGATATGTGAACGAAATTGAGTTAGGTGATGGAACTTTTAAGATTTTATTGGACATATCAGCATTGAAAACAAAAGCTGAAAATTTTAAAACAGGGGACAAGGTCACCGCGAAGTTTATTGGGGAAAAATTGATTTCCAAAAATGTATATGCTACCAATAAACTTATTGCGTTATATTCTAATCCTAAAAAGTATGAATTAGTTAATCCAGCATTGTACGCCAAGTTTTATACTAAAGAAGGGTATCAAAAAGTAGCTGGAAGTCGGCAAGAGCCATTGAAGATCACGCCGATTTCTGAAGACCAAATAAAAGTGCTTTCAGCTGCATATGCTTTAGGAAATGTGAGTAGTGGGGTTAGTTATTTAACAAAGGCAAAACTACAGATAGGGCAAATAACCATTGAAGCAGAAAAAACCTCTTTGGATAGTAAAAATAAAATCATGTTTGCCGAAAATGCTAAAGTATATTTTGCCGATGGGAAAGTAAAGGTTTATCAAACTGTCATTTATAATATCAGTAAGAAAACTTATGATTTCTATGAGTTTGCAGTAAAGAAAGAACAGTCCAGCGTAATTTCTGGAGCAGGTAAAGAAGGTGCTTTGTCTTTTAGTAAAGATGTTGAACTGTCCAAAATAAAATGGTCTGCCACTGATTCTGCAAAAAAGCTATCTGTGCTTAATAGCTTGGTGTTGTATGGTAATGCAAAGTCCGAATTAGAAAAATATAAAGCCGAAGGTAAGGTCATTCATCTTGACAATGCAAACAAAAAAATGATCATCTATTTCGGTTCTTTTAAAGATGATACCAATCTTAAAGTTGAAGCTGAAGTAATAGAAGTGGATTTAATGGCCAATAGGTACAAAACAAAAAATATGGCAGAGATGAAATAGCTGCTTGAATTTAGTTAGATATTTTGTAGCTCTGAGCTAGTTGAAGACTGTATCAAATACTTTGACTAGCTCAATATGACAGAAGAAATTTTCTATATTTATTGAAGAAAGAATATAGAATGGGACTTAAAAGAATACATCATATTAAAGCTGCAGGACATTTGACCATTAGCTTGGTTCTTGCAATGATTATTTATTTTGTTTCCATGTTCTTGTTTGACAATCTATTCAGTAGGTTAATGATTTCTTGGATTACCTTTTGCCTTATCCAAACAGGAATTAGTTGGTTGATTTTCGCTAAATCATCGGCAACCCAAACCCGTTTACATGCCGGGATTGAAGATGGAGGAAGAGCCATTATTTTCATCATTGTATTATTGGCCACTTTTGCAGGAATGATGGCTGTTTTTATTTTACTGGTAAAAACAGATAATAGTTCAAAGCAGTGGGTTGATCTGCTATTGGGAATGGTGGGGATGTTTTTAAGCTGGATACTGGTGCATACCAGTTATACTTCCCGTTATGCACACCTTTATTATGGCTCAAAGTCAGGTAAAATACAAAAGGGTTTGGTTTTTCCAGGTGATGAAGAACCTGACTTTATCGATTTCGCTTACCATTCTTTTGTTATTGGAATGACCTTTCAAGTGTCGGATATCGATATTACCTCTAGGCAAATGCGAAGATTAACCTTGGGGCATAGTTTGATTTCCTTTGTATTCAATACCTGTATTGTAGCACTCACCATTAGTGCGGTGGCAGGGTTATTCGGATAAAAACCTACTCTCCTGGGCGGTATTTTTTCTCTATGTTGGCCAATACATCTTCTTTGTAGAACAGCACATCCTTAAATTCACCTTTAGCAAACATTTCTGCTTGGTCGTTAAAATGTTTAGAAGATGGGTTGCCGCTATTTCCACCAGCTAGCACTGATTTAGCTTTTACCTTTTCGCCAAACTCTACCGCACAAACAAAGCTGTTACCACTATAGCCATAACGTTTGTTGGTGTTAAATTGGTTGCTACGATAAGAAGGTAGCTGACCCCATAGTGCCGAGCCGTAAGCTACAGGAAGGCTAGGCGTATTGTCGTCATATTTTTCGTTAATTTCCCCCGTAAGGCGTTGAAATCTGTTTACTTCGCCCCAAGGCATTTGCCACTTGCCAAAACGTTTGTTCAAATCGTCAATAGTGGTTTTTAAAGGCTGTAGCAAAGTTTCGGCCTTTGCTGTTTTGGCAAATTCAGTAGTTTTCTCTACCTGATCTTTTTCACCAGGGTTAATGTATACGTTTTGAATATCCCTATTTACTCTTTGGGCCCATTCCATGGCCAAAGTAGCTGCTACAGAAGAAGTAGCGGAATAGTAGTTCCATTTTTTTAATTCGGCAATAGGTTCTCTTAAGCTTGCTCTTAGCGAATTGTCTAGCGGCAACTGCTCGTAGGCTTTAATTAGCGCTGGTAAAAGCACTTCAAAAGCGGGAAGATAAGTGTCGTACCCCATGCTGATTACGTCGTTTAAATCGTATTTTTTAGGTTGGTTTAATAAGCGTAAAGCTGCAACACCTCTGAAATTTTCACCATCAGGTGCCATGTAGCTTGGGTAGGCTGACTTTTTAGGGCTGTTTGCGCCAGCCACGGTGAATGGTGTGGAGTTACAGTTTTGCAACCAGCCATTTACTGGATTGTACAAATGAACGGTTTCGCTAACCGGGTGAAGGCCTTTCCATGCGGTAGCAGAAGTAGTGCCGTCTACTACTTCGCTCCAGTTATAAGCGGTGTCTCTTTTGGGAACAAAATTGCCATGCCAATAAGCAATATTGCCTTTGGCATCGGCATAAACCGTGTTATTAGATGCGTTGGCGTTTAAATCCATTGCTTTCTGGTAGTCTTCAAAACTTTTGGATTTGGTGCGAACCCAGCTTTGCAGTAAACTTTGAGGATTTTGGTTTTTGTGTTTCAAACTGATCCATTTACCATCTCTGATGGCCATTACTGGGCCATTATGTGTAAAATATGTCTCAAACTTTTTAGTTTGCTGAAGGCCATTTTCTAGATACTTGATTTCTATCGTTTTTTTGCCAATTGGATAAAGCTTCTTGTCGTATGTGTAATAGAGCGTTTTGTTCAGTTTGGTAATTTTTTCTGCATACATATCAGCCACGTCTACATTGTTGGAAGTATGCATCCAGCCGCAAAATTCATTGAAACCTTGATAGATGAAGAATTGACCCCAGGTAACAGCGCCGTAAGTATTCAAACCTTCCTCACTTTGCATGTGTATTTCGGGTCTGAAATAAAAAGTAGTATGTGGGTTAATATACAACATGGCTTTGCCTGTTTTGCTTATTTTAGGTGCAAAAGCGAAGCCGTTGGAGCCACTGTGCTGATCTCTGATTTGAGGTAGGGCGCTGGTTGGCGAGTAATCGTTGGTGTAGAATTTTTTAAGCTCGTTAATAGTCAGGTTGCCGGTACTGATAGCGCCTATGCTGCCATCGGTCCATAAAAATGGATACCACGGTTTAAATTTTGTAAGCAGGGCAGGTTTTACTTGAGGGTTTTTATACAGGTAAAAATTAATCCCGTTGGCGTAGGCTTCCAAGATTTTTTTAAACCAAGGCTCGGCCTTTTTATAGTCGCTAATGGCTTGTGTGCTGTCAATAAGTAGTTTAATTTGTAGGTCGTTGTACAAACTTTTTTCACCTTCAATTTCTGCTAAGCGGCCAAGTTTTTCAATATAGTTAAGCTCTATACGTTTAAAATCGTCTTCACATTGAGCATATAGCATACCAAAAACGGCATCAGCATCAGTTTTGCCGTAAACATGAGCAATTCCCCATTTGTCTCGTATAATTTCTATTTGTTCAGCTTGCTTCTCCCAATCACTGATTTCTTTAGGACTTGGTTTTTGCGCAAATACAGCTAAGGGTAAAAGCGATAGCAATAGAAACTTTTTCATCTGTTTATAATTTATTTTTCAGCGACGATGAGGCTATTATGGTCCGCAAATCGTCGTGAAGTTTTTAGATTCGAAATATTAGCGTTAAGCTAATTTCAATAAAATTAGCAGAAAGTTAAAGGTACTCAACTATTATTATGGAGAAATGCTTGTAAAAACTTCGTGTTAGTCCGTTTTGCTGTCTTAAAAAGATTCAGCGAAACTAATGTAGAACCCACTTTGACGTTTTTCATTTGGACGTTTTTCGCCAACACCATAGTCAATACGCACGCTTAAACCTTTTGCAGGATCAAAAAAGTATCTTCCTCCAATCCCATAATTAGGTTTCAAGTTGCTAAGGTCAAAATCATTGTTGGCAAAAACTTTACCTGTACCACCAAAAACAACTACGCCTAACCTTTCCATAAACCTATATCTAAGTTCTGCTTGGGTAGCAAAAAGATTTTCATCGCGATAACGTCCCCCGTAATACCCCCGCATGATTTCGTCATTACCCAATTGTGGTAGTAAATAAAAAGAAGTGTTTTTGCTTTGGACAGTATGGTATAAAGCCTGTACTCCTAAAACAATTTTTGGGCTTAAAGACCAAAAATTACGCACATTAACTTTGATTTGGC
>Ga0206117_101728_pt1 | contig 10176 bp, 7 predicted proteins | sample 3A5Ametagenome_FD_177997 | JGI IMG/M metagenome (GOLD analysis project Ga0206117, IMG submission 177997) | Enriched microbial communities from leaf-cutter ant dump, University of Wisconsin, Madison, United States - 3A5A | ecosystem: Environmental > Terrestrial > Nest > Insects nest > Nest dump... | reverse complement strand
TTCACCCTGTTCGGCCTCGTGCCGCTTTCGGCGGAGGATTCCGGGGGCCTGTTCGGCACGGCGGCGGAGAAGGCCTATGTCCTCTTCGGCCTTCTCGTCGGCATCGCCTTCGGCCCGGTGCAGGCGTCGGCCCGCTCCTATCTGGCGCAGAGCGTCCATCCGGACGAGGCCGGCCGCTACTTCGGCCTCTACGCGCTCTCCGGCCGGGCGACCTCGTTCCTGGCGCCGCTCTCCGTCGGCCTCGTCACCACGGCGACGGGATCGGCGCGGGCCGGCATGGCAGCGCTGATCGTCTTCCTCGCCGCCGGCCTGATCCTTCTCCTGCGCACGCCTTATCCGGCTAATGACGGAAATGCCGCATCCCGGTGAAGACCATGGCGACGCCCGCCTCGTCGGCGGCGGCGATGACCTCGGCGTCGCGCATCGAGCCGCCCGGCTGGATGACGGCGGTGGCGCCCGCCGCGATCGCCGAGAGCAGGCCGTCGGCGAAGGGCAGGAAGGCTTCGGACGCGACGGCGGAGCCGCGTGTCAGCGGCTCGGCGAGACCCATGGCCTTCGCCGCCTCCTCGGCCTTGAGGCCGGCGATGCGGGCGGAATCCACCCGGCTCATCTGGCCGGCGCCGATGCCCGCCGTCCGGCCGTCCCGGGCATAGACGACCGCGTTGGACTTCACGTGCTTGGCGACCTTGAAGGCGAACTTCATGTCCTCCAGCTCCTGCGCGGTCGGCGCGCGCTTTGTCACCACCTTGAGGTCGAGGTCCTCGACCATGCCGTTGTCGCGCGTCTGCACCAGGAGGCCGCCCGACACGGTCTTCGCCGAAAGGCCCAGCACGCGCGGATCGGGCAGGCCGCCGGTCACCAGCAGGCGCAGGTTCGGCTTGGTGGCGATGACCGCCCGCGCCGCCTCGTCGGCATGGGGGGCGATGATGACCTCGGTGAACAGCTTGACGATCTCCTCCGCCGTCTCGCCGTCGAGCGTGGTGTTGAGGGCGATGATGCCGCCGAAGGCCGAGACCGGATCGCAGGCGAGTGCGCGGGAATAGGCCTCCTTCAAGGTCTTGCCGACCGCGACGCCGCACGGATTGGCATGCTTGATGATGGCGCAGGCCGGGCCGTTCTCGGCCAAAAACTCGGCCACCAGCTCGAAGGCGGCGTCGGTGTCGTTGATATTGTTGTAGGAAAGCTGCTTGCCCTGCAGCAGGGTGGCGGTGGCAACGCCCGGCCGGCTCTCGCCGGTGACGTAGAAGCCCGCCTTCTGGTGCGGGTTCTCGCCGTAGCGCATCTCCTCCTTCAGCACGCCGCCGAGCACGCGATGGCGCGGCATGGCGATGTCGAGCGCTTCGGCGAACCAGTTGGAGATCGCCGCGTCATAGGCGGCCGTGCGGGCATAGGCCTTCGCCGCCATGCGCTGGCGGAACGCATAGGTGGCGGCGCCGGAGGCGATCTCCTCGATCAGCGCCGGATAGTCGGCCGGATCGGTGAGGATGGTCACATAGGCATGGTTCTTCGCCGCGGCGCGAATCATCGCCGGCCCGCCGATGTCGATGTTCTCGACGGTGGTCGGATAGTCGCCGCCCTTTGCCCGGACCTCCTCGAACGGATAGAGGTTGATGACGGCGAGGTCGATGGCGCCGATCCCGTGCGCCTCCATCGCCTGCCGGTGCTCGGCATCGTCGCGGATGGCGAGCAGGCCGCCGTGGACGGCCGGATGCAGCGTCTTGACGCGGCCGTCCATGATCTCCGGGAAGCCCGTCACCTCGGAGACGTCGGTGACGGCAAGGCCGGCATCCTTCAGCGCCTTGTGCGTGCCACCGGTCGAGAGCAGCCGCACGCCCTTCTCCGCGAGCGCCCGGGCGAGCTCGACGATCCCCGTCTTGTCGGAGACGGAAAGCAGCGCCGTGCGGATCTCGACACGGTCGGGGGCGGGGATCTTCTTGGAAATGACGGCCATGGCGCGCTCCGTTCTGACGGCCGCGTGCGGGAGGAGGGCAGGGGGCCGGGTGGACATGCGCCCCGTTATCATAGCGCCGGGCCTGAGAAAACCTCGAAACCGCGCGGAATCAGCGCCGCGTCAGAACCCACTGGACTTCCGGCACCGTATCGAGCGGCAGGGTCAGCGTGAGCTGCCGCGAGGCGCGCACGCCGGAGGGATCGGCGAAGAACACGTCCTCCTCCTCTTCCACCGGCACGTCGATGCAGGTGAGCGCCCAGACCTCGCCGTCGGGCGCGACGAGCCGCGTCTCGTTCGGCGAGGCATGGTAGAGCTGGATCGCCGGATGGATGTGGAAGCGCACGACCGCCTTGCCGGCAAGCGCGGCATCGGCATTGCCCGGATCGAAGAAGCGCTCGCGGCCGCGCACCTCGTTGCCGGCGGCGGCCAGATGGATGTCGCGCTCGTAGATCAGGCCGAATTTCTTGAGATAGCCGTCATGGCTGGCGCGGATGCCGTCGGCGCCGGTCTGGCTCTCGTAGCGCGACGCCTCGACCCTGCGCACGCCGCCGATGAGAATCGGACCGAGGAAACGCGAGGTCGAGATGCGCGAGGAGGAGGTGTCCTCGAGCGTCGCCACCGAATGGGCGGCGGTCGCCCGCGCCATCTGCCTGAGCGCCTCGCCGGCGAAGCGCGGCCGCCCGGAATTGACGATGAAGCGGTTGCGGGCCGACGACATCTCGATCGACAGCGTGCCGGCCGCCGCCGTCGCCGACAGGTCGACCGAGAGCGGCAGGCCGGTATCCATCAGCACCACCGTCTCCTTCGCGGCCAGCCGGTCGTAGCGGCTCGACGGCAGCGCCTTGAAGGGCGCGCCGCCCGTCTCGTCGTAGCGCAGCACGGACATCAGCTCGTGCGCCAGCGTATAGGTGGCGCCGTTGAAGAGCGCCAGCTCGCCGCCCTGGTGGCGGAAGAAACGCAGCGCCGGATAGATGCGGTCGATGGAGGGGATGAGCTGCGCCGGCATCTCGTGGCCGAGATTGACGTAGGTCTGGCGCAGCGGCAGGAGGTCGAGCAGCACGTCGAGCGCGGCCCGCGGATTGCGCGACGAATGGCCCCCGTCCGGCAGGATCTGGCGCATGAGCTCGCGGTCGAGGTCGCGCGCGGCCTTGCGCATGCGCGCGGCCGACGCCGGCATGGCGATGGAGGCCATGGCGAGCGCAATGCGCGCGCGAAGCCTGGGCTCGCCGTCGCGCATCGTATCGGCGATGTGCCGGAGATAGCGGACCTGGAAGGCGAGGCTCTTCAGGAAGCGCCGGTAGAAGGCGTAGTCGGCGTCCTTCAGCACGACCGGCGAATGGGAGAGCCAGGCGACGATGCGCTGCGCGATGACGTCCGGGCGCCAGGCAAGGCCTCCGATCACCCGGCCGTGGCTCTGCAGCCAGTCGTCGACGATGAAGCGGGCGGCGAGCGAGGCCGCTTCCGGCTCGACGAGGCGCATGTGGCGCAGCCAGCCGAAGCAATGGAGGCGGACGGCGAATTCCTCCGAGGGCAGCTCCAGCGCGAAGGGCGATTCGCCCTCGCTGTCGAGCACGCGGCCGGCAAGCGGAAAGCGCCCGCCGAGGATCTCTTCGCCGACGAAGGAATCGGCCGGGTGGAGGTCGGTCGGCGCGACGATCAGCCTGTCCGGCGCAAGACCCGCAAAGCGCAGCGCGGTGATGCGGCCGAGCGCGAGCCTTCGCGAGAAACGGCGCCATCCCTCACGCAGGTAAAGATAGAGAAGCCGCTGCCGGTCGGAAAGCTGCATGGTCAGGAAATGCCTCCACCGGCCTATTGGTAGGCCGAGGAACGGAGGGCCGTCAATCGATCCGCCACCGATCCGCTGTTGATGAGCGGCGGCCCGTTCATGCCTCCCGTCGCAGGCATACGGCGTAGAATCCGTCCAGCCCGCCGGCAAAGCCGCCCGTGGCCGGCAGCATGGCCGGCGTGGTGCGGAACTCGCCGAGCGGGGTGATCGCCGCTTCCAGCCCCGGCCAGTCGGCCGGATCGACGGGCACACGGCGCCAGCCGGGATTGTCGGCAAGCACCCGCGCCGTCACCGCCTCGCCCTCGTCGGGATCGAGCGAGCAGTTGGAGAAGACCAGCTCGCCGCCCGGCCGCACGAGCGTCAGCGCATGGCGCAGCAGCCGCTCCTGCAGGCGGGCGAGTTTTTCGATGTCCTCCGGCCCCTTGGTCCACAGCACGTCGGGATGGCGGCGGATGGTGCCGGTGGAGGAGCAGGGCGCGTCGAGCAGCACGGCGTCGAAAGGCTCGGCCGGCCGGTAATCGGCCATGTTGGCCTCGACGGCGGTGACCGAAAGCCCAAGCCGCGCGAGATTGCCGACGAGGCGCTTGAGGCGGTTTGCCGACTGGTCGAGCGCGGTGACCTCGGCGCCGGCAAGCGCGAGCTGCGTCGTCTTGCCGCCGGGGGCGGCACAGAGATCGGCGACGCGCTTGCCGGCGATGTCGGAAAACAGTCTCGCCGGAATGCCGGCGGCTGCGTCCTGCACCCACCATTCCCCCGCCTCGAAGCCTTCCAGCGCGGGAATGGCGCCGGAGCCGGCGGGCAGGCGCACGGAACCGGTCGGCAGCACCTGGCCGGAAAGCCGCTCCGCCCAGCCCCCCGCATCGGACTTGACGGTGAGGTCGATCGCCGACGGCTGGAGCAGCGCGTCGGCGATCCGCGCCGCATGGTCGGCGCCGTAGACCGCGACGAGCCGGCGGTAGAACCAGTCCGGCACGACCGGAATCACATGGGTCGCCGTCAGGTGGGACGCCTTTTCCCGCGACAGGCGTCGCAGCACCGCATTGACGAGGCTGGCGAAGCGCCGGTTGCGCGGATCGATCTGCGCCTGCTCGACGGCGAGGTCGACGGCGGAATGATCGGGAACGTCGAGATAGAGGATCTGCGCGGCGGCGACCGTCAGGACGTGATGCAGCGCCCGCGCGCCCTCCGGCAGCGGCGTGCCGACCAGCGAATCGAGGATCGCCTCGATGCGGGGAAGATGGCGCAGCGCGGTGTTGAGGATGGCGCGCACCAGCGCCCGGTCGGCCTCCGGCAATTGCCGGTAGACGGGATTGCCGTTTTCCGCGTCCAGCATGCCGTCGAGCGGCGTCCTGCGATCGACCACGGCCGCAAGGATGCGGGCGGCCGCCTGCCGCGCCTTCAGGCCCGGCTTCTCGTGCCGGGCCGGCGCGGCCGGGTTCTCGCCACGCGGCCGTTTCGGGTGAGGTCTGCGCTTCGCTTTGTCGTCGTTCAAGAGTTCATCATCTTTCAGAGTCTTCACGCAATTCCGGAAGCAAAACCGCTACACACTTTTGCTGGAATTGCTCTAGGACCAGGGACCCTTGGGCGGCTCGCCGCCGCGGCCCCAGCCGGTCGTCGGGACGGAGCGCGACTTGCGCACCGCGGTATTCGTCCGCGCAGTATCATCGCGGGCCGGCCCCGTCGAGCGCTGGCGCTCGCCGCGCGCCATTTCTTCCAGCGCGGCGATGCGGTTTTCCGTGTTCGGATGGGTGGAGAACAGGTTGTCCATCCGCTCACCCGACAGCGGATTGATGATGAACATGTGCGCGGTCGCCGGATTGTGCTCGGCCTCGTCGTTGGGGATGCGTCCGGCGGCGACGGCGATCTTCTTCAGCGCCGAGGCGAGCCACAGCGGATTGCCGCAGATCTCCGCGCCGCGCCGGTCGGCGGAATATTCGCGCGTACGACTGATCGCCATCTGCACCAGCATGGCGGCGAAGGGCGCGACGATCATGGCGATCAGCACGCCGACGAAGCCGAGCGGGTTGTTGTTCTCGCGGCTGTTGCCGCCGCCGAAGAACATGGCGAAATTGGCGAGCATGGAGATGGCGCCGGCGATCGTCGCCGTGATCGTCATCGTCAGCGTGTCGCGGTTCTGGATATGGGCGAGCTCATGCGCCATGACGCCCGCCACCTCCTCGTAGGACAGCGAATGGAGGAGGCCGGTCGAGGCGGCGACGGCGGCGTTCTGAGGGTTGCGGCCGGTCGCGAAGGCATTCGGCTGGGCGCTGTCGATCACATAGACGCGCGGCATCGGCAGGCCGGCGCGTGTCGCCAGATCATGGACGATGCCGTAATATTCGGGGGCGGAACGTGCGTCGACCTCCTTGGCGCCGTACATGGACAACACCATCCGGTCGGAGTTCCAGTAGGAAAAGATGTTCATGGCGAGCGCGACAAAGAAGGCGATCATCATGCCGCCCTTGCCGCCGATCAGCAGGCCCACGCCCATGAAAAGCGCCGTCATGACGGCGAGAAGCATGGCTGTGCGAACGATGTTCATCCTGTTCCGGCTCCTGTCTCGATCCGTTGCCCTGGTCGTCTCCCTTGATGTCAAGGGAATGTTTCACGTGAATCAGCGCTTTCCACAGCCGATCCACGCTCCTAAAGCGCAGCGCGATCTTTCAGATTCGCTTCCTGCGCTTTAGACCTTTGTTTTCGCGCATGTCTTTTTCCCGAAACCGGTTCCCACTTTCGGGAAACATGCTCTATATGATGGTCATCCGACAGGACTTCTTCAATATCCGGGAAGGATGCCGATTCTCATGGAAAGCGACAACGACAATCGCGCGGGCGCCGAAAAGGTCCTGGCGCCGGCGGCGCTGAGGGCGCTGAAGGAGGCCGAGGAGCGGCGCAGGGCCGCGCAGTCAGCCGATCCCGCCCCGGAGATCGGCGGCCGCGGCGGCGCTGACCCGGCCCGCTTCGGCGACTGGGAGATCAAGGGCAGGGCGATCGATTTCTGAGGGGAATCCGGCTTACGATCGAACTCCACGAGCCGCCCTATCGTCATGGTCGGGCTTGACCCGAGGATGACGGAAGAGGGGAAAGCAGCTTCTGCGAACGAACAAACGGCGGCCCGAAGGCCGCCGTTTCCGTTTGAAAAGCGGTCAGCCGGCCGCCCTGTTCTGCCGGTTCTCGATCAGGTCGTCGACGACCGCGGGATCGGCGAGCGTCGACGTATCCCCGAGCGCGCCAAAATCGTCCTCGGCGATCTTGCGCAGGATGCGGCGCATGATCTTGCCCGAACGGGTCTTCGGCAGGCCGGGGGCGAACTGGATCTTGTCGGGCGTGGCGATCGGGCCGATCTCCTTGCGCACGTGCTTGACCAGCTCCTGGCGCAGCGCGTCCGTTCCCTCCTCGCCGGCCATCAGCGAGACGTAGCAATAGATGCCCTGGCCCTTTAGGCCGTGCGGATAGCCGACCACGGCGGCTTCCGAGACCAGATGGTGCGAGACGAGCGCCGATTCGATCTCCGCCGTGCCGAGGCGGTGGCCGGAGATGTTGAGCACGTCGTCGACGCGGCCGGTGATCCAGTAATAGCCGTCCTCGTCGCGCCGGCAGCCGTCGCCGGTGAAATACTTGCCCTTGTAGGTGGAGAAGTAGGTCTCGATGAAGCGCTTGTGGTCGCCGTAGACGGTGCGCATCTGCCCCGGCCAGCTATCGGCGATGCAGAGGTTGCCGTCGGTCGCGCCGGTCAGCACCTTGCCTTCGCCGTCGACGATCTCCGGCTTGATGCCGAAGAAGGGCCGCGTCGCCGAACCCGGCTTGAGATCGGTCGCACCGGGCAGCGGCGAGATCATGATGCCGCCCGTCTCCGTCTGCCACCAGGTGTCGACGATGGGCGAACGGCCCTCGCCGACCACGTGATAATACCATTCCCAGGCTTCCGGATTGATCGGCTCGCCGACCGAGCCGAGCAGGCGGATCGACGAGCGCGAGGAGCGCTTGACGAAGGCGTCGCCGGCCCCCATCAGCGCGCGGATCGCCGTCGGCGCGGTGTAGAAGATGTTGACCTTGTGCTTGTCGATCACCTCCCAGAAACGGCCGGCATCAGGGAAGTTCGGCACACCCTCGAACATCAGCGTCGTCGCGCGGTTGGCGAGCGGCCCATAGACGATGTAGGAGTGGCCCGTGACCCAGCCGACGTCGGCCGTGCACCAGTAGATGTCCCCGTCCTGGTAGTCGAAGACGTATTTGTGCGTCATCGAGGCGAAGACGAGATAGCCGGCCGTCGTGTGCAGCACGCCCTTCGGCTTGCCGGTCGAGCCGGACGTGTAGAGGATGAAGAGCGGATCCTCGGCCTTCATCTTTGCCGGCGGGCAATCGCGCGGGACGGTGGCGATCTCCTGATGGTACCAGAGGTCGCGGCCCGGCGCCCAGCCGGTCTTGCCGCCGGTGCGGCGCACGACCAGAACCTTGTTGACGATCACGAACTGCTTGGCCGCGATGTCGATGGCGATGTCGGTGTTTTCCTTGAGCGGGATCGGCTTGCCGCCGCGCACGCCCTCGTCGCAGGTGATGACAAAGGTCGATTCGCAGTCGACGATGCGGCCGGCCAGCGCATCCGGCGAGAAGCCACCGAAGACGACCGAATGGACCGCGCCGATGCGCGCGCAGGCGAGCATCGCATAGGCCGCTTCCGGGATCATCGGCATGTAGATGGTGACGCGGTCGCCCTTCTTGACGCCGTGCTTCTTCAGGACGTTCGCCATGCGGCAGACGTGCTCGTAAAGCTCGTTATAGGTGATCTTCTTGTCGATATAGGGATTGTCGCCTTCCCAGATGATCGCCACCTGGTCGCCATGCGCCTTCAGGTGCCGGTCGATACAGTTGTAGGAGACGTTGGTGATGCCGTCCTCGAACCACTTGATCTGGACCTTGCCGGAGAAGGACGTGTTCTTGACCTTGGTATAGGGCTTGAACCAGTCGATGCGCATACCGTGCTTGTCCCAGAAGCGGTCCGGATTCTCGACGCTCTCGCGATACCAGTTCTGGTAGGTCTCGTTGTCGATGAGTGTGCGGTTCCTGGCGGACTTCAGAACCGGATAGGTCTTCGTGGACATGAAATTCCTCCCTCGATGCAAGCGCGCGGAGACCGTCTCCGGCGGCCCCGCAAGTCTCGCCCATACATATCAGGTCGAAGCCTTCCGGCAATTAGACGAAGGTCATTTGCCTTGCGGAGAATTGCATTTCTTCGAAAGCGCGGTTATAGAGGGCCAAATTCCCGGAAAAAGTGGTTTCGATCCCACGGCCCGCGACACCGGCGCGGACGGACAGAAGGACTATATCCATGGCTCAACAGCTGCTCATGCCCAAGGCGACCGCCGTCTGGCTGGTCGACAACACGGCCCTGTCGTTCGATCAGATCGCACAGTTCTGCAAGCTGCATCCGCTCGAGGTGAAGGCCATTGCCGACGGCGAATCGGCGCAGGGCATCAAGGGCCTGGACCCGATCGCCACCGGCCAGCTCTCCCGCGAGGAGATCGCCCGCGCCGAAGGCAACCCGGCCCACAAGCTGAAGCTCTCCGAACCGAAGGTGCGCGTGCCGGAATCCAAGCGCAAGGGCCCGCGCTACACCCCGGTCTCCAAGCGCCAGGACCGCCCCAACGCCATCCTCTGGCTGGTGCGCAACCATCCGGAGCTGAAGGACGCGCAGATCTCCCGCCTCGTCGGCACCACCAAGTCGACGATCGAGCAGATCCGCGAACGCACCCACTGGAACTCCGCCAACCTGACGCCGATGGACCCGGTCACGCTCGGCCTCTGCTCGCAGATCGATCTCGACCTCGAAGTGGAACGCGCCTCGAAGGGCCGCCCGCTGCCGACGGCGGCGGAACTCGGCGCCACGCTCGAATCGGCCCAGGAAACGGAAAAGCTGCCCTACAGCGACCGCGAGGAAGAGAAGGAGATCGACGCCGACGCCGTCTTCGCCAAGCTGAAGTCGCTGAAATCCTCCTCCCCCGACGAGGACGAGGACGACGACCGGTTCTGAGCCTCATCCCTCTCCCTCGTCATGGTCGGGCTTGACCCGACCATCCATACCGCGGGGTGCCGCGTGGATCCTCGGCTCAAGGCCGAGGATGACGGAGAAAGGGAGGTCGGAGTTTCGACAAGCAAGCCCGGCCATCGGCCGGGCTTTTTTCATGCGCCGATGCCGCGGGCCTGCAGCGCCTCGGCGATCTCGTCGAGGATCGACGGGTCGTCGATGGTGGCGGGCATCTTCCACGGCTCGCGGTCGGCGATCTTCTGCATCGTGCCGCGCAGGATTTTTCCGGAGCGCGTCTTCGGCAGGCGTTTCACGCAGATCACCGTCTTGAAGGCCGCGACCGGGCCGATGCGGTCGCGCACCAAGCCCACAACCTCACGCTCGATTGCCGATGATTCACGTGAAACACCGGCA
>Ga0206117_101726_pt1 | contig 10185 bp, 8 predicted proteins | sample 3A5Ametagenome_FD_177997 | JGI IMG/M metagenome (GOLD analysis project Ga0206117, IMG submission 177997) | Enriched microbial communities from leaf-cutter ant dump, University of Wisconsin, Madison, United States - 3A5A | ecosystem: Environmental > Terrestrial > Nest > Insects nest > Nest dump... | reverse complement strand
ACGTCGACCGCGACCTGCTGCTGATGTCGCGGCTGTTCGGGGCGTCGGGCTTCCGGCTGTTCAGCCACGTCCGGCTGCCCTGGGCACTGCCGGGCGTGTTCGCCGGCCTGCGACTGTCGCTGATCTATTGCAGCGGCGGCGCCATCATCGGCGAGATGATCGCCGCCCGCAGCGGGCTGGGCCTGTTGGTCCAGACCTACAGCGGGCGCTTCGACGTCGCAAGCGTCATGGCGCTGATCCTGGTCGTCGCCTGCATGGTGATGGCACTGACCTCGCTGATGGATCTGGCCGAACGCCGGCTTCTGGCCTGGAGCCGGGGCAGCACCGACGTGCCGGGCTGACCGTCCCCCATTGCGTCCCTGCTGCAACAGGTCGCATCGATACCGCGGTTTTGTCGTCCGGTTCCCTTTGTCAGGCCCGGCGAACCTGGGTTAGGGTCGCAAGGCGACGGCCTTGAGCCTTAGGGAGCCTTGATGCGCAGCACCTATCTCGCACTGGCGGCGATCACCGCCGGCATTGCGATCGTTTCGATGGGCTCCGGCCTGGTCGGCAACTTCGTTCCGCTGCGCCTGAACCTGGCCCAGGTACCGACCACCGTCATCGGCGTGGTGACCACGGGGTACCCGCTGGGCTTCCTGGTCGGCTGCCTGACCGCGCCTTGGATCATCCGGCGCGTCGGCCATATCAGGGCCTTTGCCATCCTGTCGGCCCTGACCGCGACCGGTTGCCTGTCGCTGGCCATCGACATCGAACCGGCGATGTGGACGATCATCCGCACCATCTCGGGCTTCACCTCGGCCGGGCTGTTCGTCATCGCCGAAAGCTGGATGAACGAACAGACGCCCAACGAACATCGCGGCCGGGTCTTCGGCGCCTACATGGTCATCACCAAGCTGGCCTATGGCGGCGGGCAGCTGCTGCTGATGGCGGCCAACCCGACCAGCCTGGCGCCCTACATGATGATCGCGGCCTGCTATTCGCTGTGCCTGGTGCCGGTCGCCTTCACCAACGCGCCCAGCCCCCGCCCGCCCGAGCGCGCGGCGCTGAACCTGCCCTGGCTGTGGCGGCTGTCGCCGGTCGGGGTGATGGCCTGCATCGTGTCGGGGATCTGCAATACCTCGATCGTGTCGATCGGGCCGGTCTATGCCGCCGACCTGGGCTACGACATCAAGGACATCGCCATTTTCACCGCCACGATCCAGTTCGGCATCATGGTGTTCCAGTATCCGATCGGCATGATATCCGACCGCTTCGACCGGCGCAGCGTGCTGATCGGGGTCGCCGCCACCACGGCGCTGGTCGGGCTGGCCATCGCGCTGGTCGGGCATAAATCGTTCTGGATCCTGTTGGGCCTGTCATTCGTTTACGGCGGCGTGTCCGGAACCATCTATACCCTGGGGGTCGCCCATGCCGCCGACCGCGCCGACAAGTCGCAGCTGGTCGCCATGTCGGGCGGGCTGCTGATGTCGTGGTCGATCGGGTCGATCATGGGGCCGATGCTGGCCACGTCGACCATGGCCCAGCTGGGACCGGCCGGGCTGTTCTTCTTCACCATCACCATCACCGCGTCGCTGATCCCGTTCGTGCTGTTCCGCATGAAACTGCGTGAACCCGCCCTGCAGGAGCCGCAGGCTCATGTCGGCGCCCCCGTACCCACCGCGCCGGGGCTGGATGCCGGCGGACCCAAGGGCCAGCCCCAGGGCCAGACCGAGTGACGTTGACCGATACGCAGGGCGATGCCGTCCGCCGCGCCGAACTGCGCCGCCACAAGCTGCGCGCGACCGGCCTGCTGGTCGCCATGGGCGCGGCCTTCGTCGGCACCAGCCTGATCCCCGAGCCCGGCTTCGGCTGGCGGCTGGCGCGGGCGGCGGCCGAGGCCGGCGTGGTCGGCGGACTGGCCGACTGGTTTGCGGTGACCGCCCTGTTCCGCCGGCCGCTGGGTCTGCCGATCCCGCATACCGCGATCATCCCGACCCACAAGGACCGCATCGGCGAAGGGCTGGGACGGTTCGTCGAACGCCATTTCCTGGATCCCGAACTGGTCGCCGCCCGCCTGCGGCGCAGCGATCCCGCCGCCCTGCTGGCCGGCTGGCTGGCCCGCCCGGAAAACGCCCGCGCGGTGGCCGACCGGCTGGCCGGTGCCCTGCCGCGCCTGCTGGATGCCGCCGGCGATGCCGAACTGCGCCGGTTCCTGCACGAGGCGCTGGGCGAAAAGCTGGCCCACGCCGACCTGGTGCCGGCAGCCGTGCGACTGTTCGAGACGGTGACGGCCGAAGGCCACCATCTGCGCCTGTTCGACGATCTGCTGGCCCTGCTGGACGACCAGATCGGCCTGAGCCAGGACCGCATCCTCGGCGAGGTCGCGGCGCGCTCGGCCTGGTACGTGCCCAAGATGGTCGACCGCGCCATCGCCGAGCGGCTGGTCAACGGCCTGCGCGCCTATCTGGCGGAATTGCGCGACCCCGGCCACCCCACCCGCGCCAATCTCGATACCGCCTTCCGCGGGTACCTCGACCGGCTGCAGCACGACCCGGCCTTCCGCCGGCAACTGGCCGGGCTGCGCGACCGCCTGCTGAAGGACCCGCAGACCCGCGACTGGATCGAAGCCGCCTGGGGCCATGCGCGTGAAGCCGTGCTGGCCGACCTGGGCCGGCCGGAATCGCGGCTGCGCGCCGGCCTTGCCACCGGGCTGGTCGCGCTGGCCGAGGCGCTGGGCCGCGACGAAACCATCCGCGCCGGGCTGAACGATACCGCCGAACGGTTCGTGCTGGCCGTGATCGTGCCCGCCCGGGCCGAAATCGGCCGGTTCATCACCGACGTGGTCAAGTCCTGGGACACCAGCCTGGTGACCGAACGGGTCGAACTGGCCGTCGGCCGCGACCTGCAATACATCCGCCTGAACGGCACGCTGGTCGGCGCCCTGATCGGCGCCCTGCTGTTCCTGGGCGCCCAGGCCTGGGGCGGCTGAACCGCCAACCCCAGGCCACGGCCTCAGAACGGCACCGTCAGCGCCTCGAACGTGCCGTCGGCATCCAGCAGCACGACCTTCTTGCGCCGGATCAGGAAGGCGTCGCCGTGGGGCACCAGGTCGTGGGTGACCAGGCCGCCGAACAGGCGCTGGCGGCCCTGGCGATATTCGATCACCACCAGGGACGAGGTGGCCGTCACCACCCCCGGAGCCGATGGATCGTCCAGCCGCACGTTCGACACCAGGCGCAAATTGCGCGGCGGCGGATCCTCGACATGGATGTCGGGATGGCGCAGCCGTTCGATGCGGGTGCGGCGCAGCGCGCGGTCGTCGTGGAAGATCGACACCTCGGACCAGGGATCGGGCTGGTCGGGCCGGGCCGGCACCCAGTAGGTGCCGTCCTCGGTGAACAGGGTTTCCCAATCCTCGAACCTGCGTTCATCCAGCAGGCGGGCTTCCAGATAGAGAAAACGTTCGACCCGGGCGATGTCGGCCAGCGGTTCGGGCGCGGCGCGGCGGGCCGTCGCGGCGGTCATGCGGCCACCCCGCCGGCGACGTAGTCGATCCAGGCACGGTACTGGTTGCGCACCGGCATCTCGCTGGTGCCGATGCCCGACCAGCTGCCGTCGGCCTCGCGCCGTTCCTGGTCCAGGCCGCGGGCATAGACCAGCCATTCGAAACCGTCGGCATCCAGCCCGACCTGGATGCGCCGGAAGGCTTCCAGGTCGTCGGTCTGGATCAGCGATGCCGCCGAATGGGTCAGGTTCAGGTGGCGCACGACCTGGCGGTTGATTTCGTCGGGCACGCCGCCCAGCAGGATCGGATAGACCCGGACCTCGGTGCGGTCGACCGCGATGGGATTGATCACGCGGATATGCTGGGCCGCCGATTGCAGGCACAGCGTGGGATAGACGATCAGGTTGTGCCAGTCGGGGTTCAGGATCTGCTCGGCCCGCTCGGGCCCATGCCTGGCCGCCAGCCGCGCCCGGTAGTCGTCGAACGCGGCGCCGCCGCGATCGCCTGAGAACGGCATGGCCCCGCAATAGCTGTGGCCGCGATCGAAGCCCCGCAGCGGGATCTGCTCGAAGGTCGCGTTCGGCCCGCCGCCACCGCCGCCGGCGCCGATCTGCGGTCCTTCGGCGTCGCCGGCCCGGCGCTGGAACTGGCGCCCGTCCTTGCCCGTGGTCGAGGCATGGGAAAAGAACGGGTGGTACATGTCGTTCAGATTCTCGATCTGATGTTTCCAGTTGCCGCGGAATTCATAGCGATGCACGCCGCCCGTGACCTTCAGCGTCTCGTCCGGCGACAAGGCGATCAGGTCGTCGAACTGGCGCGTCGCCGGCCCCAGAAATGTTTCGAGGTCGACCCCGTCCGCCGCGAAGCTGGCAAAGACGAACCCGCGATAGGAGGCGACCCGCGGCAGCTGAACCATGCCGAGCGACGGGTCGGTCAGGTCGACATCCTCGCCATATCCCTTGCGCAGCGGCACGCCGACCAGCCTGCCGTCGGTGGCGAAGGTCCAGCCGTGATAGCAGCAGCGGAACGACTTGGCCTGACCCTTGTCCTGGTTGCAGACGACCGCGCCGCGATGGCCGCAGCGATTGAACAGCACATGGACCGCGCCGTCCTTGTGGCGAACGAAGACGACGGGCTGGCCGATCAGGTTCAGCGTCTCGAAATCGCCGGGCTGCGGGATCTGCGATTCATGGCCGACGAACAGCCAGGCGCGGCCGAACAGATGCTGCCGCTCCAGCTCGAAGATCCCGGGATCGCGATAGAGATCGCGATGGACGCGGTCGGGACGGACCAGGTCGCGCAGGCGGGTGGTATCGGCCGCGGTCATGGCGCCACCTTGCTGGCCAGGCGGTTGTCGATCAGCACGGCATCGGGCGAGATGTCGGATGCCTTCAGGAAGATGCGCGACGCCTTGACCTTGGCCGGATCCAGCACGACGGTCGCGGGGAAATGCGGCAGCAGGTTGGCCCAGGCGGCGTCGCGGATCGCCGCGGGGAAGGCTTCGTCGGTATTGGCCTGTTCGGCAAAGAAGTCATAGGCCGCCGCCTTGGCCTTGTTCGGGTCGGTGCGGATCAGGTCCAGCGCCTTCTGCACCGCGCCCAGGTAGCGTTCGACCACCGCCGGGTTCTTTTCCAGGAAATCCTGGCGCACGGTCTGGACCGTATATTCGATGTCGGTGACATCCCTGAGGTCACGGGCCGGCACGACCAGTTCGACGCCGTAGCCGTCGGCCGTCGCGATCTCGCCGGCCGGCGACGAATTGACGAAGGCGTCGATCCGCCTGGCCTTCAGCGCCGCCAGCTGGCCGGCGATGGTGGTGATGTTGACAACGGTCGCCTGGTCGTCGGCGACCCCGCCGGCGCGCAGGATCAGCCGGGCGAAATCGCCGGTCGACCCGCCGATATCGGTCACCGCGATGTTGCGGCCGCGCAGGGCGGCGCCCTTTTCGGCCAGGGTCGAGGCCGGCGTGACTTTCAGTTCCGCGGCCAGGTCGGGGCGGATCACCAGGGTCTGGGGAAAGCCGCGCAGGCCGGTGCCGACCAGTTTCAGGGCCTGGCCCTTGTCGACCGCCTGGGTGACGTTCTTGAAACCGATGATGCCGATCTGGGCCGAGCCGCCGACGATCGCGGCCACCGCGTTCGACCCGCCATTGCCGTCCTGCACCGTGACGTCGAGGCCTGCGGCCTTGAAGTAGCCCTGCTGCTGGGCGATGTAGACCGGCGCAAAGATCAGGCCTGCGACCGAGGTGACGACCTTGACGCGATCGGCCGCGTCGGCGCGCGGCACGTTGACGCCGGCGGCGACCGCCAGGCCGAGGACTAGGCCGAGGATTATCTTCATGACAGGCTCCTGACTGAACGAAATGGCTGGAGGGGTTAGGGCGCCGCCCCGGCGCGCCAACGGCTGCGCCCGGCCGCCCAGGCGACAAGGGCGCTGGTGCCGGCACCGAGCAGCGTGAGGGTGAGGATGGCGGCAAACATGCCCGAGGCATTCATGGCCGCCGCGTTCGACTTGGCCAGCGCGCCCAGCCCGCCGGTCGAGGACACGACCTCGGCCCCGACCACGGCGACGAAGGCATAGGGCACGGCGGTCCGCATGCCCGCCAGGAACCAGCTGAAACCCGCAGGCAGATACAGGATGAACAGCAATTGCCGCCGGTCGGGCCCAAGCAGGGCCAGCGCATCGCGCAAGGCCTGCGGCACCGAGCGCGCGCCTTCCGCCCCGCTGAAGAAAAAGAAGAAGAAGGTCGTGGTCGCTGTCAGCGCCAGTTTCTGCATGTCGCCGGTGCCGAACCACAACACGAACAGCGGGATCAGCGCGACCTTGGGCAGCGCGAAGGCCGCGTTGACGAAGGGTTCGACCAACGCGGCAAGGCGCCGCGACAGGCCGACGGCGATGCCGAACAGCAGCCCGGCCCCGCCGCCCAGCAGGATGCCGGCGCAGGCGATCCAGAATGTCGCCAATGCCTCGCGCTGCAGGACGCCGCGCACCAGCCAGCGGCTGGCCTGGCGCCAGATCGCGGTGGGGCTGGAAACCAGCATCGGATCGAGGAACCGGCCGGACGCGAACTCCCACAGGGCCAGGGTCGCGGCGACCAGCCCCAGCTGGATCAGCAGGACCAGGACGCTGCCCCTGCGCCCTTCAAACATCGTCGCCGCCCAGATGGCGCCACATCAGGCGCTCGATAGCCTCGAGGTCGGCCGGGCTGCGCCCCGCCGGCACGGCGATATCGTCGACGATGCGCGCCGGGCGGGCGCTGAACACCACGATGCGATCGGATAGGGCGGCCGCTTCGCGCAGGTCGTGGGTGACCAGCATGACGCCAAGGCCGAGGCCCGCCACCAGCCGCTTGAATTCGCGCTGGATCAGCGTGCGGGTCTGGGCATCCAGGGCGCCGAACGGTTCGTCCAGCAGCAGCATGCCCGGCCGGTGGATCAGCGTGCGGGCCAGGCCGACACGCTTGCGCATGCCACCCGACAGCTGTGACGGCAGGTGGCGTTCGAACCCCGACAGGTTGACCAGGCGCAGCATCTCGCGCGCCCGCTCGATCCGTTCGGGGCGCGGCACGCGGCGGATTTCCAGTGCCAGGGCGACGTTGTCCAGCACGTTGCGCCAGGGCAGCAGCGCATCGTCCTGCGTCATGTAGCCGACGCGGGTATTGGGGCCCGATACCGCGTCGCCGGCAAAGGCGACCCGGCCGCGATCGGGCCGCGCCAGCCCGGCCACCAGGTTCAGCAGCGTGCTTTTTCCGCAGCCCGACGGCCCGATCAGCGACACGAACTCGCCGGGCGCCACATCGAGCGACACGTCGTCGAGCGCGAGCAGGTCGCCGCCGGCCCCGGCAAACGACTTGCGTACGCTGTCGATGGCGACGGCGGGGATCATGCGACCCTCGCGCCGGGCTGGCGGGCGATGGCCAGCGCCAGCAGCCGCAGCAGGATCAGCGACAGCACCGCCAGCACGCAAAGCGCCGCCAGCACGCCGTTGGCATCCATGTCCGACGCGGCATAGACCAGCAGATAGCCCAGGCCGCGGTTGGACGCCGTCATCTCGCCGACGATGGCGCCGTGAAAGGCATAGACCAGCCCCTGGTGCAGCCCCAGCGCCACGAACGGCAGGGCCGCCGGCAGGCGCACGGTCAGCGCGGTGCGCAGGCGGCCCGCCCCCATCAGCGTGACGGTGTCGACCAGCGCCGGGCTGACCGCCCGCACCCCGGAATAGACGTTGAAGAACACCATGAAGAACCCGGTCAGGAACGCCATGCCGATGGCAGACCACGACCCGATGCCCAGCCACAGGATCAACAGCGGCGCCAGCACGATCTTGGGCAGCGAATAGGCGACGAAGACGAAGGGCTGCAGGACGCGGTCCAGCGCGCGGATCGAACCCAGCAGCAGGGCCGCCGCAATGCCGACCACCGCCGCCCCGGCAAAACCGGCCAGCGTCGTGACGAGCGTCGCCGACAGATGCCGCCACAACGTGCCATCGACCGCCCAGACCCAGACCTGGGCCGCGATCGCGGTGGGACGGCTGAGGTAGTACGCATTGAACAGCGTGCCCGACGCGCCTTGCCAGATCGCGGCCAGTACCAGCGCCAGGGCGATCGGCGGCCAGCGGCGGCGCACCCAGGAAATCAGGGCAGCCTGCACGACGGCCGGCGCATACGTATCGGCCAGATCTGCCGAGAGCGGTTGCGATGTCATAAATTAATCTAATCTATGTATTTAGTAGATTGTCAACCGGGGTACGACCCGTCGCCTGCTCGCCTAAACATGCGGATTTACCAGGGGTGGACCGTGGTTCGCTGTCACGCCATAGTCCTGATGTCAGTGGGGGAAACGTGGCGTGATCATCAGGCAAGGCGCGGCAGAAGCCGCCAGGTCAACGGTCGTGGACCGCCGTTCGGTATTGTTGTCCGGGACCGCCGCGGCGGGGTGGCTGGCCGCCGGGGGACTGCCCGTACCCCGGGCCCGTGCCGCCAGCAGCGTTCCCCCCAGCCGCCTGGCCCGGCTGGCACGTGGCGTGCAATTCACCCGGCAGTTCGAGCACTACACCGATCCGGTGACCTTCGCCGCGCAGATGAGCACGATGCCGATCACCACGGCCGACCTGGATTTCCTGAAATCGGCCGGCATCACCACCTGCCGCGTGGCGATCGGGGCGGACTGGATCCTGCGGCGGCACAACCCCGTCGCCGTGCGCCGCGAACTGTTCCGCAACGAGCTGGGCACGTTCATCGATCAGGCCATCGCGCGCGATTTCGCCGTCCAGCTGTGCTTCATGGCCGACAACGTCTACAAGAACGCGATCGACCAGGCCGGCGACTACACCCTGCTGGAAGCCGACCTGGCCGAGATCTGGACGACGCTGATCGACTGGTTCGGCGACCGCAGCCCCGAACATCTGTTCCTCGAATTGATGAACGAGCCGACCGGGCGGATGGTGGGGGTATGGCCCGGCATCCAGGCCCGGACCGCCGCCCTGGTCCGCGCCCGCCTGCCCAATCACACGCTGATCGCGACGGGCGCCCATTACAGCAGCCTGGACGGGCTGGCGGCGCTGACGCCGCTGGCCGACGGCAATGTCGTCTATTGCTTTCACTGCTACGAACCGCATGTGTTCGTGAACCAGGGCGCGCTGGCCCCGATCGGCGACCTGGCCTATCCGACCGACCCGGCCCAGCGTGCCCGCGTGATGGCGGCGGCCGCCGGCCGGCCCGAGGCCGGCCAGTATCAGGCCTATTTCGACATTCCCTGGAATGCCGGCCGCGTCCACGGCCTGCTGGCCGGCGGCCGCGCCTGGGCCGACCGCCACGGCGTGCCGGTGATCGTCAACGAATTCGGCATCAGCCAGCCGGTCGCCGGCCGGCCCGCGACCGATTTCGCCAGCGCGGCGTCGCGCACCGCGTTCTTCCGCGATGTCCGCCAGGCCTGCGAAAGCCTGGGCCTGCCCTGGGGCATCTATGGCTATGACGATCCCTGGGGGCTGGCGACCACGACGGCCCCGCCCCTGCCGACACGGCAGTTCAGCCCGGCGATCTTCGATGCGCTGGGGCTGACCAATGCCGCGGCCGGCAACAGCCTGCCGGCGGTCATCGGCTGGAACCCGCTGGCGGCGGCCGAGAACGGCTGGTGGTGGAACCCGGCGGCGGGCGGCATGGGCATCGCCTTCGAGCAAAAGGAGCGCCGCGGTTTTGCCGCCGTCTTCTTCTTCGACGATGACGGCGCGCCGATCTGGCATTCCGGCGGCGGCGGCGTCAGCTATTGGGGCAGCGGGCCCGGCACGATGACCACCGGCACCGCCCTGATGCTGGACAGTTTCCGCGGCGGCACGCCGTTTTCGGGCAGCTACCGCACCGCGCAACATGTCGGCAACGCCACCCATTTCAACCTGGTCGCGGACAGCCCGCGCAACGCCACGCTGAACTGGCGCTGGCCGTCGATCGCCCTGCAGCGCTTCGCCTTTGTCGCCAACGGCCCCGACCTGCCCCCGCCCGAGGGCGTGGTGCCGGAAACCGGCTGGTGGTGGGTGGCCAACGAACCGGGCTGGGGCATCTTTCTGGAAGTCCAGGGGACGGCGGCCTTCCTGGCCGTGTTCACCTACGAAGACGATGGCCGGCCGGTCTGGTTCGTCGGCCAGGGCAGCGTCGGGCGGGGGGAGCTGAACGTCGTGCTGCAGCGCTATCGCAGCGGGCCATCGGG
>Ga0206117_101723_pt1 | contig 10203 bp, 10 predicted proteins | sample 3A5Ametagenome_FD_177997 | JGI IMG/M metagenome (GOLD analysis project Ga0206117, IMG submission 177997) | Enriched microbial communities from leaf-cutter ant dump, University of Wisconsin, Madison, United States - 3A5A | ecosystem: Environmental > Terrestrial > Nest > Insects nest > Nest dump... | reverse complement strand
AGCCATCAGCACATGCGACCCGTGCGCCGCCGCGGCGATGGCAATGACATTGTCCAGGCTCATCACCGCGTCGGCAACGACCACGGTGAAGACGGCGCGCAGCCACGTGTCGGGCGCCGCGACCTGCTGCTCGCCCTCGTCCTGCGCGGTGGCCAGCTTGACCGCGACGACGGCCAGCAGCACGGCGCCGATGGCCTTCAGATACGGCACTTCGAGCACCACGCCCAGCGCGCCGGTGAAAGCGATGCGCAGCACGACCGCCGCGCCGGCGCCGCAGATGATGCCCCAGCGCCGCTGACGTTCGGGCAAGGAACGGCAGGCCATGGCAATGACCATGGCGTTGTCGCCCGACAACAGAATATTAACCCAGATTATTTCGAGTAATGACAGGCCCCACGACCAGACGTCTGTACTGATGGCTGTCATGACGGAGGCTCCGGTTCGACAGGGCGACCCGACAGTAATTAACCCGAGATCATCGGGCCTCCAAGCGCACTATTGCAGTGACAGATCCCAACTGTCGGCGGTGGTCCCGCGACGGCAGCCGGACAACTGCCGGCTCATCACGATCGCCCCGGGCTGGAAATGGCCGGACACGTCGCGGGTGCGATAGGCCAGCAATTCGGCGGCGATGCAGTCGGCGGCCGGGGGGGTGCCGCGCGCCGGCTCGATCAGCAGCCCCAGCGTGCAGGCGGTGTCGCCGCCCGGCCGCGAATAGAGCAGTTGGCGTCGCGGCTGAGTCAGGCGGGTCGCGCTGTCGGCGTAGCGGTAGACGCCGCGTGCAAGGCGTTCGAAGCAGTCGGGCCCGATCAGCGGGGCAACCTCGGCCAGCAGACCACGGATCCTGGTCATCGCCGCCTCGGTTCCGACCGGCGGCGGATTCCACGGCGCCCCGACGGCAGGATCGGTGGTCATGACGGCCGCGGTGCCCGGCCGCGGTTCGGCCAGCAGCAGCGTTGCCGCCTGGGCCGGCGTGTACCGATAGAAATAGATCAGCCCGCCATCGATCGCCCGGCAGGCATCGCCGACATCCTCGCCGCCCTTGCCGGCACAGAACGTCGCCAGCGTCCGGGCCGGCGCGTCGCCGCGCTGGGTGGCGGCGGTCATGGTCAGCCGAACGGTGTAGACATGGAAATCGCCCTGGTCGCTCTCTTCGATCGGCTGCTGCTGGATATAGGCCGAGCGCGACGAATCATAGCGATGCTGGAATTCCTGGGCGAGGTTCTTGACCGTCAGCCGCCGCCCCGCGGGCTCGCCGGGACGCGGCGGCGAAGACGGCAGCGGCTCGGGATCGCCACCGCAGGCGCCGAGCAGAATGGCAACGACAAGGAACGGAACGCCAGAACGGAACATCGACGGTTTCCCGGCCGGGAAGGGAGTTTGCGAAAACGGCAGGCCGGCATGTCGGTTCCCGACGCCGGCCCGGGCGCACAGCACTTAACATCGTTCGCGCCGGCCGCCCACCGTTAAGCGCGGGGCGGCGATTGACCCACATCGATGTTCACTATATGTTCAATACCACCTGCGGGAGAGGGATTCGCCTGTTGCGGCATCCCGATGCTGTCGCGGCCTGAACCCGCGGTTTCCCGCGGCTTTCAAAATCCGACGCACAAAACCCGACGTTAGACGGACAGGCGCCCCCTTCCCGGGATGCCTGGACGACACCCCATGCGAGGAGCCCGATGACCCATCACGACGCGACCAGCGCGGCGCGCTTTGCCGTGCCCGAAGACCGTATCGAGGCGCAGACCAATCTGGAGCTGGACGCCCTGGAGATGGGGCGGCGGCGATTCCTCGGCAGCTTCGGCAGGGATGCCGAACGCGAGGGGCTGGGCAACACCGGCATCGTCCGTCCCCTGCTGGCCGCTTCGGTACCGGATGTCGCCGATGCCCTGGAAGCCATCCTGGATGGTTTCACCAACAAGGCACCGCGCGCCCGTCAGCCCGCGGCAATCAGCGCACTGCAGGGGTTCGAACTCAGCCACGCCGCGGTGGCCGGGCTGACCTGCGCCCTGTCGTCGGCGGCAACGGCCGAGCCCCTGGCCCTGCTGTCGGAACGGGTGGGCCAGCTGATCGAGAACGAGATCTGGCTGGACGCCTGCCGCGAGGCGGATGCCGCGGCGGCCGAACGGATCGCGACCCGTGCTGCTCGCAACGGCGCCAGCACCAGCCGCCGCAAGGCGATCAAGGCGATGGCCGGCAAGGCCGGTTTCACCTGGGAAGAATGGGACCGGCCCAGGCGGGCACGCGTCGGCAGCTTCGTCATCAATGCCGTGCTGAAGGCTTGCCCCGACATCTTCGAGGTTCATCGGCTGCGCGACCAGCGCATCATCCGGTTCACCGCCGATGCGGCCCGCATGATCGCGCGCAACATCGAGACGGTCTCGTGGTGCCAGCCGACCTACCAGCCGATGGTGGTGCCGCCGCGCCCCTGGGAAGGCATGGACACGGGCGCCTATCTGACCGAGCGGATGGCCCGCACGGTCAAGCTGGTCCGCACCCGCAATCGCGAACACCGCCGCCAGTTGAAACCGTCGCTGGCCTCGGACCGCGCCGCGCCGTTGCGCGATGCCGTCAATGCCATCCAGGCCACGCCCTGGCGCATCAATCCGGTCATGCTCGATATCGTCGAGGCGATGGTCGATCACCCCGTTCCCAATTCGGACATGCCGGGTCAGGCCGTCAGCGCGCCGCCGCGGCCGGAAGACTGGGACGCGCTGCCCCCCGAATTGCGCAAGGCCTGGCGGATCGAGGCGGCCCGCACCGCGCAGATCAATCGCGAGATCGCCGGCCAGCGGGTGGTGTTCGCCCAGGACATGGCCACGGCGCGGGCGATGCTGGCCAACGGCAACCGCTTCTGGATTCCCCACAACCTCGATTTTCGCGGCCGGGTCTATCCGGTCCCGCATTTCAATCCGCAACGGGGCGACAGCGTGCGCTGCCTGTTCGATTTCGCAGACGGCGTCGCGCTGGGCGCCGACGGGCTGTACTGGCTGGCGGTGCATCTGGCCAATTGCGGGGACTTCGACAAGGTCAGCAAGAAATCCTTCGGCGACCGCGTGCGCTGGGTCGACGATCACCTGGACGACATCATCGGCATCGCCCGGGATCCGCTGGGGCGCATGGCGTGCTGGACCGGCGCCGACGCACCCTTCCAATTCCTGCGGGCCTGCCAGGAGTATGCCGCCGCGATCACGTCGGCCGATCCGGCCGCTTTCATCTCGCACCTGCCGGTCGCCCTGGACGGATCCTGCTCGGGCCTGCAGCACTATGCCGCCAGCCTCAGGGACATGCCTGGCGCGCGGCTGGTCAACCTGGTGCCGACCGACATCCCCGGCGACATCTATGCCGCCGTGGCGGCGGCCGTGCGGCTGCGCATCGACGCCGACCTGACCCACGACGACGCCGAGACACGATCGATGGCCGCCCTGTGGTCGGGCCGGATCGAGCGCGCGACGGTCAAGCGGTCGGTCATGACATTTGCCTATTCGTCCGAGGAATTCGGTTTCCGCCAGCAGATCATGGAAGAGACGATGCGGCCTTTGTCGCGCCGCATGTCGCTCGGCGAACTGGCCGAGCATCCCTACGGCGCCGACGGTGGCTGGAAGGCGGCGGGATATCTGGCACGGCTGGTCTGGCAGGCGGTCAACGAGGTGGTGTCGGGTGCCGGGGCCGGGATGGCGTTTTTCAAGAGCGTCGCGGGGCTGCTGGCCCATGAAGCCAAGCGACTGAGCTGGACCACGCCGCTGGGGCTTGAGGTCATCCACGAATATCCCGAATGGGATCACAAGGAAATCGACCTCTATTTCCTGAACACCACGGTGCGGGTGGCCGAGATGGGGCCGCGCGACAAGGCGGTGGACGGCTCGGTCTACAGCCGGGTCCACGCCCTGCTGCGCACCACCCCGACGACCCGGCTGGACAAGGCCAAGCAGAAATCCGCCGTCGCACCCAACGTCATCCACAGCATGGATGCCTCGCACCTGCTGATGACCGTGCTGGAAGCCGCGCGCCGCGGGATCGGCCACTACGCCCTGATCCACGACAGTTTCGGGACGCATGCCGGCAACACCACCCGATGGTCGGTACTGATCCGCGAAACCATGGTGCAGCTCTACGAAAGCTTCGACCCCTATAGGGCGATCCTGGACGCGGCCCAGGCCGCGATCTCGGACGCGGGCCGGTCGAAGCTGCCCCCCCTGCCCGCCCGCGGGACACTGAACCTGCGGGACATCATCTCGGCCGAATACGCCTTCGCCTAGGCCCAGCCCTGCCATCCCGACATACAGAAGGAAGCTTTCCGATGACCGGTTCACCGCAACACCGCGCCCCTGCCCCCACGATACCGCCTGCCATCCTGTCTCCCGCCGCCGGCCTTGTCGTTCCGCCGGGCGCCTGCGCCTTCGGCGTGACGCTTGCCAATGTCGACGTTCCCCTGGCGCCGATTCCGCCGGCCAGGGTTACCGAGGCCGACATCTATGAGGATGCGTTGGTCATCTATGCCGGCGATCAGCCGATCGTGTCGATCGATCCGGCATCGGCGGTCAGGCTGGCCGAGAAGATCGTCGAAACCTATCGCGTTTCGGCCTGAAGACGATGGCCACGAATATAGGACGCGGATCCTCGGCCCCGGCATCCCTGGCCGCATGGCGGGCCAGGCCCGATCATGAACGCCAAGCGATCGCCGACCATGTGGCGCGCGTGATCCATGCCCGCGATCGCACCGACAGCTTTGCCGCCGCACGGGCACGCTCGTGCCTGCTGAACAACAGCGCGGTACCCGCCGACATCCTGTCCGACCGCGATATCGACGCCGCCCCGCCGGCGGTGCGTCGGCTGCTGCGCCGGCGGGGCGGGCGCTGATGCGGTCCGACGCGGCTGACCAGCATGCCATCGTCATCCAGCTGGGGGCCGCCATGCAACGCACCCGCGACCAGGCTGCCGCCGGCTGGACCAGGAACCTGGCCAGGCAATGGATCGACCTGAAGCGACGCCGCGACACGCTGATCGGATCCCTGCGTTCCGGGATGCGCGTCGCGAACGGCTGACACCCGAGATCATCCGCAGAGAGGGAGTGAAGAATGACATTGGCCAACCATGGGGCGAACCGGATCAGCCCGTCGGGACATTGCGCGGGCTTCGGTGCGCCGGCACGCGAGACCCCGGCAACCGGCGATGCGCCGGACCTGGCGATCGTCGTCACGACGGCCTTTCACCACCCGTTTGCGGCCGCCTCCGATTTCGCCTGCCGCCACCTGCCCGCCATTGCCGAGGCCGCCCAGCGCGGCTTCATCACCACCCGCGATGCGACGGGCGGCTTCGGCGGCCCCTGGCAGGCGACGATCGCCGGCGAACGCGCCTTCGACCTGTGACATGTGCATCCAGGACACAGCGATGACCGACACGGGACAGCCCCAGCAGGCCCGACACGATCGTCCCGCGCGTTGCAAGCCATGCGGCGGCACCGGCGCCGCCGACATCTTCGCCATGGATCCGTGCGATGCCTGCCGGGGTACCGGCCGGCACGCGGACGCGGCGTGGCGCCGACCGGCATCGGCAGGATCATGAGACTTCCCGGATCGGTCAGGGTCGGCCATCGCGCGGTCCCCGTCGCCCTGCGCCGTTTCGACGATCCCGCCGAATACGGCCAATACCTGCTGCATCGCGACCGCATCGAAATCAACCAGTCTCTCGGACCGTCGCTGCGGGCCAGCGTGCTGGTCCACGAAATCCTGCATGCGATGTTTGCCACCGCGATGATCCCGGTCGACGACGCGACCGAGGAAACCGTGATCCGCGCCCTGACGCCCCAGATCCTGGCGCTGATCCGCGACAACCCGCGGCTGATCGCGGCGCTGGCCGCCCGCTGAACCGGCCGATCTTCGGCCGGCGAAATCGGTGTCGCGACAAAACCCGACGTTAGACGGAACGCTGCCTCCCCGTGACCCGAAGGCGGCTTGCCCATGCACCAACAACGGAAGGACGCCGCACCGTGCCCCTCGAAAGCGCGCAATACATCTCGCAGCTGAACGCGAACAACCCGGCACCGACCGACCCCTCGGGCGCGGCCGACGATCATCTGCGCCTGATCAAGGCCGCCGTGAAGGCGACCTTCCCCGGCATCACCGGCGAGGTCACGGCGACCCACGGCCAGATCAACGAACTGGCCGGCATTCTCGAAGACATCAGCGGCCTTCAATCCACCGTCGGGGGGCTGTCGTCCAGGCTGGTCCCGACCGGGGTCATCCTGATGTGGTCGGGCACCGCCGATACCGTCCCCGATGGCTGGAAGCTGTGCGACGGCGCCAACGGCACGCCCGACCTGCGGGACAAGTTCGTCATGGGGACAAGCGACACGGCCGCCGCCGGCTCGACGGGCGGTGCCACGACGGCAAACCTGACCACGGTGGAAGCCGGCGGGCACACCCATGCCGGCGTCACCGGCGACACCACGCTGACCGTCGCCCAGATCCCCCAGCACGACCATGTGACGGCAGGCACCGGATCGACGGGCACCGCGATCAGGGCCGACGGCAACAACCTGGGCAACACCAACAACTATTCGCTGCAGACCGGGGGCGGCGGCGGCGAATTCCGGTCTGACAAGATCGGCGGCGGCAATCCCCACAACCACACCATCGCCCTGGACGGTGCCCATACCCATACCGGCAGCGTCACGGTGCCCAGGCCGCCCTACATGGCCCTGTGCTTCATCATCAAGTCCTGAGGAACGGGGATCATGCCGCTCGTTTCGCTCAGGGGCCTCGGCCAGGCCGGCCTGGTCACCGATCTGCCCGCCGTCGACCTGCCCCTGCCCGCGCTGACCACGGCCCGCAACGTCGTCTTCCGTGACGGGGCCATCCGCCGCTCGCCCCTGTTCCGCCGGGCCCTGCATACCGGATCGATGCCGGCGGCCCCGCAGGGCTTCGGCACGATCACGCCGGCGGCCGGGTTCGACCGCCTGATCGTGGTCTCGCAGGGCGGGGGCTACGTCACGATCGACAACGGCCACGTGATCGACGCGAACCCGGACCATTACGACCCGGCCAGCGCCCCGGTATCGAGCGCCGCCGTCAGCTTCGCCAGCCATGGCGGCACCTGCGTCATCAACCGCGCCGTCGAGGTGCCTTATTATCTCGACGCCGGTTCCCAGCGGTTGCAGCCGTTGCCCGGCTGGGACGACAACTGGCGCTGCGCGGCCCTGCGCTCCTACAAGGATTTCCTGGTAGCCGTCGATATCGCCAAGGGCGGGGCACGCTTTGCCAACACGGTGAAATGGTCCGACATCGTCGATCTGTCCCGGGGACCGGTGCCGCAAACCTGGGCGGAAACGGTCGTGACCTACAACGAAGTCACCAAGCTCAACGAATCCAGGGCGACGTCGGCGGGGGAAAATACGCTCGCGGGCCTGGCCAGCCCACTCGTTGACGCGGTGGTGCTCAAGGATGCCCTGATCCTTTACGCCGTGGGCGAAACCTGGGTGATGTCGTATGTCGGCGGCAACGACATCTTCCGTTTCGATCCGTTGTTCGAACGCCGGGGGGCGCTGAACACCAACGCCGCCATGGGGCTCGACGGCCGCCACTATGTCTTCGGCGACCAGGATCTGTGGTCCCATGACGGCGTGTCGGCGCAGTCCGTCATCTCGGGCCGCATCCGCAACCGGGTCTATCGTCATCTCGACCCACGCAAACGCGACCGCGTGTTCGTCACCACGGACCGGGCGCGCCGGCTGGTCTATTTCTGCTATCCCAGTACCGAAGCCGGCCTGAAGTTCGCCGCGAACCGCGGCTGCAACGTGGCGGTGGCGCTGCAACCGGATACCGGGGCGGTCGCCGAAATCGACCTGCCCGATGTGGTCGCGGGCCAACCTGCCAACGTCAACTGGGCCCCGACCTACGACAGCGAGACCGGAACCTACGATACCGATCCGCTGGACTATGCCGACAAGGGCGACACCTTCGATAAACCGCAGGTTTTCCTGACCGCGGCAACGCTGCTGGTGATGGACGAGGCCGGCGAGGCGGCGATGCTGCCGGGCCTGGAAACGTCCGCCGACGACAACGGGGCGCCGCTGGTCGCCCGGACAGGCCTGTCACTGGCCGACATGGCGGGGCTGGATGCCTACAAGGTCTGGCGCGAGATCAATCCGCTGATCGAACTGGAGGACCAGGCGGACGCGGTGGTCTTTCGCTTCGGGGCGGCCCCCTGGGTCTCCAGCCCGACCGCCTGGGGGCCCGAGATGACCTTCAGACCCGCGCAGCACCGCCACCTCAACTCCCGCGTCGGAGGCCGCATGCTCGCCTATGAATTCCGTCCGTCCGATCCGCTGCGGCCATTCTGCTTCAGCGGGTTCGATTTCGACCCCCAGCCGCTCGGCCGCCGTGGCTGACCCCGCCGTCACCGCCCGGCCATCCATCGGTTACAGCAAGGGCCTGCCGCCAGCCTCGGCTGCCTCGCAGCCGGGTTACATCCAGACCGAGCTGGGCAAGATCGAACGGGCCAGCCGCGACATCATCGGTGACCTGACCGCGCGGGTCGCGGCGACCGAAGACAAGCTGAAGGCATTGATCGCGGCCGAGGCTAAGGCGCGCGAAGAAGGCGACCAAGGCAGCGCCAAGCGGGCCATCGAGCTGACCAGGTCGCTCAAGCTCGAGCTGGGCGAGGTCAAGGCCGCCATAGAACGCGAGGAAAGCGTCCGCGTCACCAATACCGAGGCCGTCGCCAGGGTCATCGAACGCCTGCGCGCCTCGATCTCGGACGGCCTGGTCCGGTCGCGTGCCGAGATCACCGACGAACGCCTGGTGCGCGCCAGCGCCCTGGAAGCGCTGGCGCGCCGGGTCGAGAGCATGTCGGCATCCTTCGCCTCGTCCCAGGGCCAGGCCAATGCGCGCATCCAGACCGAGGAAGAGGTGCGGGCATCGGCCGTCGAGGCGGTGGCGACCCGCACCAGCACGCTGGAAACCGAGGTCTTGACCGGCCCCGGCGCCCTCAAAAGCCGGATCCAGACGGTCGAGAGTTCGGTGACCAACCTGCAGGGCACGACGGCCAGCCGCCTGGCGACGCTGGAGAGCGAGGTGATCACCGGCGGGCCGGGGTCGATCAAGGCTCGCATCGCCAACCAGGAAACCACCTTTGCCAACTATCAGGGCGCCCAGGCGACGATCAATCAGACGCTGTCGGCGCAAGCGACGGGCGAGATCGGACCGCTGGCCGAAACCAAGGCCCTGGCAGCCTCGATCAATACCGACCTCAAGACCTGGGCCAGCCTGAGCGGCGCACAGGCGGGCGCCAGCTTCATCCAGGCCCTGACCTCGAAATTCGGCGACGTCACCGGATCGATCACCACCGTCGCGCAGACCGTCTCGGGCCTTGACGGCGTCTCGCAAAAATACGGCATCACCCTCAACGCCAACGGCCATGTCACCGGTTTCCAGATCCTGAACGGTTCGAGTCCCGGATCGTCGGAATTCTTCATCGCGGCCGACAAGTTCGCGATCGGGTTTCCCCATACCGCCCTGGTGCCGTTCCGGTTCGAGAACGTCCTGATCAACAATGTCTGGACGCCGACCCTGACCGTCGACGGCGTGATCAGGGCGAACAAGATCGAGGACAACGCGGTCAGGACCAACACGATCCTGCCCGGCAGCGTCACCAACGCGGTCGGCGCGGCCGGCAACTACGCCCCGCCGATCACCACGGTGGGCGGCCCGGTGCTGGTCATCGCGGTCTGCAAGGCGCCGCTGATGTTCGTGGGCGAGAACCCGGTCGAGACCACGGTCCTCCTGCAGCGCAATGGCGGCACGATCCAGGCCCGCACGGGCGCCGGCCACATCTCGTTCCTGGCAATCGATACCCAGCCGCCCGGCAACTACACCTACAACCTTTTCACCTCGGCGGTGTCAGGCATTTCCGAGGCAACCATCGCAGTCATCGAACTGCGGAGATAGGAGGTCCTCATGTGGGGGGCGATCATTCCAGCCGCCGCGAGCATCGTCGGCGGCTTGCTGGGCAGCAAGGGCAGCTCCAGCAGCCAGACGGTGAACAAGGAACCCTGGGCTGCCCAGGCACCCTACCTGACCGCAGGTTTCGGCAATGCCCAGAACCTGCTGAACCAGAAGCAGAACACGCCCTGGTACCAGGGCCCGCTGACCGCCGCATGGAATCCCACCCAGCAGGCGGGCGTCGACTATACCACCGGCT
>Ga0206117_101719_pt1 | contig 10231 bp, 9 predicted proteins | sample 3A5Ametagenome_FD_177997 | JGI IMG/M metagenome (GOLD analysis project Ga0206117, IMG submission 177997) | Enriched microbial communities from leaf-cutter ant dump, University of Wisconsin, Madison, United States - 3A5A | ecosystem: Environmental > Terrestrial > Nest > Insects nest > Nest dump... | reverse complement strand
GGTTGCCATGGCGACACCCTGGACGAATCGTTGGCGGCTTTCAAGCACGGCAACTGCCGCCAGACCATCCTTTCCAAGGTGGACGAGGCCGTCAAACTTGGCCCGGCGCTGGATGCCTTGATCCGCCACCAAATGGTGCTGCGCGGCATTACGACAGGGCAGCGGGTGCCGGAAGATTTCGAACGTGCCGTCGCCAGTGAGCTGATTGCTTCTTCCATGCGTACGCACAGCAAATCGGCCTTTGATCCGAGCAGTCTGGATCTGGACTTTTTCTACGCAGATTCCCCGCTGGGGGCAGCCGGTGGAGGTTTCCATGCTTGATAGCGGTCTGCACCAAGGCAGCAGCTTGCGCTGGCACGCCAGTGGCTTGCGCGTCTTGAACGTCATCCCCTCCGGGGAACCCGAAGACCTGTCGGCCCTCTGGAGCGCTTGCGCCGTATTGCAGGAGCAAGGCTACCCGGTGGTGATTCTGGATGGCCTGGAGCGCGAAACAGACCAGGCCCCAGGGCTGCAGGATCTTCTGCAGGGACACACCGAGTGCATTTCCACCGCTTTGCCGGCAGATATCACCCGCCCCCATGCCATTGCCAGCCTGCCGGCCGCGCGGGGGCTGGTGCAGTTGGCTCATTTGGGACAGGCCAGCGGCCAGCTCCCCTTGAATCTGCTGTATCGGCATCTGCGCAACCATGCGCTGGTCGTGCTGCTGGCTCCGGCACCCTTGCTGGCCCCGGTATTGCAGGGAGTGCAGCAAGCCCCTTGGGTACTGGTGCCTGCGCGGCGCAGCAGTGTCGTGCCGTGCTACCGGGCACTCAAGCATATGTTCATGCATACCGGGGTAATGCCGCAATTGCTGGCCCTGCGTCCTGCGCATACGGGACTGGATCCTTTGCTGAAATCTGTTGCGCAGTGTGCGCACCATCATCTGCGTATCGAACCGCTGGCGCAGCAAGTAGATCCGCATGATCCACGAGCATTACAGCGCTGGGCGCTACAATGCTTAGAGCAGGGGCAGATCATTGCCGCTCCGGAACAGGCCACTGCGTCTGTTGCATTCTTCTCTTCCTCGCCTGCTTTATCTTCAGTGTGGAATCATTGAGCTGATGTACACCGTTCACGGTCAGTTAAGTCTTGAAGCTCTGATACGCCAGCACGCTCCGTTGGTGCGGCGTATTGCGCAGCACATGATGGCCAAGCTGCCCCCCAGTGTCGAGTTGGATGACTTGATTCAGGTAGGCATGATCGGTCTGGCCGATGCGCTGTCGCGCTACGAGGCCAGCCAGGGTGTGCAATTTGAAACTTTTGCCAGTCAGCGCATCCGGGGCGCCATGCTCGATGAACTGCGTGGCAATGACTGGATGAGCCGCAGCGCCCGCAAAGGCCAGAAGGACATCGAAGCGGCCATTCATCGCCTGGAGCAGACTTTGGGGCGTGCCCCCAAAGAGTCGGAAATTGCCCAGGAAATGGCACTGGAGTTGGCCGAATACCAGGAATTGCTGGGCCGGGTGCGCGGCACCCAGCTTATCTATCTCGAAGACATCGGCCAGGGCGGGGACGAGGGGGAAAACTTTCTTGATCGCCATGTAGCCGATGCCGAAGCCGATCCCTTTGCCCAGTTGCGTGATCACCGTCTGCGCCAAGCGTTGGTGCAGGCCATTGAAAACCTGCCTGAGCGTGAGAAATACGTCATGGCCATGTACTACGAGCATGACATGAACCTGAAGGAAATCGCTGCCGTGCTGGAAGTCACCGAATCGCGGATCAGCCAACTGCACAGCCAGGCCATCGCGCGGTTGCGCACCAAAATGCGCTTGCATTGAAGTGCTCAAGTTTTCGGCAAACCCGCCGATAAAAGGCTAGGCCCGGCGTGCGCAAGGAACAGGGGTCAAAAGGATTGGATGGTGCTAGCGGTAGTTTTTGGGCTTTTGCTCCAAGGCCGGTAGTACCACAATAGACACTAGTGCATGCATGACCTGTGGTTTTTGCATAACGGTTTGAGGAGTATTCATCATGGCAATTTCATCTGCAGGTATCGGCAGTGGCTTGGATGTCGGCAAAATCGTCGAACAGATGGTGGCGGCCGAAAAAACCCCGCTGAAAAAGCTGGAGGTGAAGGCCGAAGGCATTCAGACCCAGATCTCCACTTATGGCGAGATCAAGTCGCTGACCTCCAAGCTGGGCGACATCGTCTCCAAGCTGACCCGCGACAGCGCCTGGAACGGGGTGAATATCAGCTCCAGCAACAGCACCATTTCCGGCACCATGACCGGGATTGCCGCGCCGGGTACTTACAACATCAAAGTCGATCGATTGGCCCAGGCCCAGACCACCGTGTTAGGCGGGAGTGGTTTGCCTGGAGGCACTACCTTGGACAGGGGAACGCTGACCATCGACATGAAACCGTTGTCGATCACACAGTCGGAAGATCAGTACAAGGTCGAGATCAAGGTGACCGGCACGGACACGCTGGAGACGCTGGCGGCCAAGGTGAATGACTCCGGGCTTGGGATACGGATGCAGGCGTCGATCGTCAAAGACGCCGATGGAAAGGAGCGGCTCATGTTGCGCTCCAAGGACACTGGTGAAATCAACGAATTCACCGTCAACTTTGCCGCCGATGACGCCGGCAGCAGTACCAACAAGCTGGGCGCAGATGACAAAGGCAATTTTGCTGCAGCGCAGGCAGCCCAGAATGCCAAAGTCACGCTCAACGGCGTGGAGATGGAATCCAATTCCAATACCTTTGCCAATACCCTGCCCGGCATGTCCTTCACGGTGTCGGAAGTAACGACCAATGCCACCCTGACCGTCAAGGCCGATACCGAGGCCATGAAGAAGAACATTCAGGAGTTCGTGGATGCCTACAACGAACTGAACGATCTGCTGGCCCAGTCCACCAAATATTCCGAGGAAACCAAACTGGCCGGTGCCCTGCAAGGCGATAGCGCCACCGTGAGCCTGCAAAATACGCTGCGGATGCTGACGCAAGGGATTTCCGGCAGCAAGGGCGGCTTGACGCGCCTGTCCGACATCGGCATCCAGATGCAGGAAGGCGGCAAGCTCAGCCTGGATACCAGCAAGCTGGACAAGGCGTTGACCAACCTTAACGACTTGAAAGGGCTGTTTGCCAACAAAGCCGACAGCCTGGGCATGGGCGGTGGGATTGCCGTGAACTTCAAGAACTTCACCGACAAACTGCTGTCGCTTGACGGCACGCTCAACACCAAGACCGACTCGCTGGAGCGCACGCTCAAAAGCAACACCGCCGAGCAGGACAAGGTCAATAAACGTGCTGATGCGCTCGAGACGCGGCTGTACCAGCAGTATTCGGCGCTGGACGTGAAGATGGCGTCCCTGAATGCGTTGAACTCCTACGTCACGCAGATGGTGACGACATGGAATAAAGCCAAGGACTAATACTGGCCTCCAAGCCAGGTTTGCGCTTGTATTTTTTACGATTGCCAAGGATTCGCATGTTTTCTTCTCCAGGATTCAACAGGGCCAATGCCTATCGCCAGGTAGGTGCGCATTCGGGGGTGGAAAACGCTTCTCCCCATGCCTTGATACAAATGCTGTTCGATGGCCTGTTCCAAAGCCTGAATGCTGCCCGCGGCGCGATACAGCGCGGCGAGGTGGAAGAAAAAGGCCGCCATCTGGGCAAGGCCGTGCGCATTTTGCAGGAGGGGCTGGCGGCCGGCCTGGATTTGGAAAAAGGCGGTGAGCTGGCGGGCAACCTGAAGCTGCTGTACGACTATTGCGTCAAGCAATTGACCCAGGCCAACGTACACAACGATCCGGCGCTGGTCGAGGAAGTCATGGGAGTGCTGCAGCCCGTAGCACAAGGTTGGAAAGAAATTGGCCCACAGGGCAGCACAACTGCTGGCGCTTGATTGCAACGCCAAGGAGTGAGGGAGATGCAATTGCTGGATTTTTACAAAGCTATCGAGAACAAGAGCACGGACATGCTGCAGGCCGCCATAAACAGCAACTGGGATGCAGTTGCCGATTGCGAAAAGGCCTGTTCCGTGCTCATCGGGGAACTGCGTGCGCAAGGCGAACAGCAGGTGCTGACGCCGCAAGAGCGCAAGGAAAAAACGCGCATCATGCAGCGCATCCTGCGCAACGATGCCCAAATCCGCCTGCTGGCCGAGCCCTGGCTGGCTACCCTGGAATATATGGGAACAGCACCGGCGGGCTCTGCGCTGCATTGATTGGTTGTTGATTTTTCAAACACCCTCCAAGGTGTTCTTCATAGCCCGGATAGCTTGCCTATCCGGGCTTTTTTGTTGCGCGTGTCGGTTCAGCGCAGAAAGAGCCGGTATGCCGGGTTGTCGGTTTCTTCCACCCAGGGGTATCCCAGGCTGTCCAGGAAGGCGGCGAACTGGGCATTGTCCTGGGCGGGCACCTGGATGCCTACCAGGATGCGCCCATAGTCGGCACCCTGATTGCGGTAGTGAAACAGGGAAATGTTCCAGTTCGGGTGCATCAGGCTCAGGAACTTCAGCAGGGCGCCGGGACGCTCCGGGAAAACGAAGCGCAGCAAGCGCTCATCCTGCGCCAGGGCCGAGGCGCCGCCGACCATGTGGCGCAGGTGCTCCTTGGCCATATCGTCGTGGGTCAGGTCAAGTGCGGCAAAGCCGTGGGTCTGGAAGTGTTCGACGATCTGGGTGGATTCCCCGGGAGCGCTGGTGGAAAGCCCCACGAACACATGGGCCTGGGCCTGGTCGCTGATGCGGTAGTTGAATTCGGTCACGCTGCGCGGCCCGCCCGGCAGCAGGTCGATGAGCTGGCAGAAACGGCGGAAGCTGCCGCGCTCCTCGGGAATGCTCACGGCCAGCAGGGCTTCGCGTTCTTCGCCGACGTTGGTGCGTTCGGCCACGAAGCGCAGGCGGTCGAAATTCATGTTTGCGCCGCACAGGATGGCGGCGTAGGTCTCGCCCTCCGTCTTGTTGTGGGCTACGTATTGCTTGATCGCCGCCACCGCCAGGGCACCGGCTGGCTCGACGATGGAACGGGTATCGACGAACACATCCTTGATCGCCGCACAGACGGCATCGGTATCAACGACCACGAAGTCATCGACCAGGCTCTGGGCAATGCGGAAAGTCTCCTGCCCCACCAGTTTCACCGCCGTGCCGTCGGAAAACAGCCCCACGTCGGGCAGCTCCACCCGCTGGCCTGCCCGTACCGATTGCAGCATGGCATCCGAATCCTTCGTCTGCACGCCGATGACCTTGATGTCCGGACGCACCGCCTTGATGTAGTTGGCCACGCCCGAGATCAGGCCGCCGCCGCCAATGGCCACAAACACCGCATCCAGGCGGGGGCTGCCCAGCTTTTGCAGCTGCTGCAGCATTTCCATGGCGACCGTACCCTGGCCGGCGATGACGTCCGGGTCGTCAAACGGGTGAATGAAGGTCAGCCCCTGCTTTTCCTGCAGCACCACCGCGTGCTGGTAGGCGTCGGAATAGCTCTCCCCCGCCAGCACCACCTCGCCGCCCAGGGCGGCAACGGCATCGACCTTGAGCTGCGGCGTGGTCGTCGGCATGACGATCACGGCGCGGCAACCCAGCTTGCGGGCCCCCAGGGCCACGCCCTGGGCGTGGTTGCCGGCAGAGGCGCAGATCACCCCGCGCTCCAGCTGGCCGGGGGTGAGATTGGCCATCTTGTTGTACGCGCCGCGCAGTTTGAAGCTGAATACGGGCTGCTGGTCTTCGCGCTTGAGCAGCACTTTGTTGCCCAGGCGGCGGCTCAGGTTCCTGGCCACCTCCAGGTCGGTTTCCAGGGCGACGTCGTAGACGCGGGCGTTCAGGATGCGGGTCAGGTAGTCGGCGGGCGTGAGCGCGGTAGATTCAGGGGGCAAGGTCGTCATAAGAATTCGGCAATACCGGGGCGGGCCGGTGCCCGTCCGCAAAACCAAACATCATAGGCACTACGCTTGGCTCCTGCGCAAACGCAGTACGACGCCGGGCATCGTCAGCCTCTATTGGCAAGAATGGGCGAAAAAAAACCCCGGGTCGTGAAACCCAGGGTTGGAATCCACCTTTGGAGGGTGGAGGAGACAACAGGTGCGATACATTCGCGATATCAGGGATTCTAAGTAGATTCTTGTTGCATCGCAACAAAATTAATTCACAAGGAGATTGCATGGAATGCACAGTGAGCTGGACGGGCGCCAGCGGTACCCGCTCTGGGATGGGCTTTGTCGCGGAAACCGGCAGCGGCCATATCGTGAACATGGACGGTGCGCCCGACGAGCGCACCCCGGCCAACGGCGGCCAGAACCTGGCGGCGCGGCCCATGGAGCTGCTGCTGGCCGGCATGGGCGGCTGCACGGCCTACGACGTGGTGCTGATCCTCAAGCGCGGCCGCCACGACGTGCGCGGTTGCACGGTGCAGATTCAGGCCGACCGCGCCGAGGTCGAACCCAAGGTGTTCACCACCATCAACCTGCATTTCACCGTGACGGGCAAGGATCTGCCAGAAGCGGCTGTGGAACGCGCCATTGCCCTGAGCCACGAGAAATACTGCTCGGCCAGCATCATGCTGGGCAAGACCGCGCAGATCACCACCAGCTTTGTAGTTGTTCAAGTTTAATAGCTTGTTCCGCTTGAATATAGCCATTTTCAAATAATAAACATATTGAAAATGGCTTGAATCATGCGGTAGCAGCTCTTGATATTGAAAAGTTGCTGGATGTGGTCGATAGGGATGTGCGGGCCTAAAATCGGGCGTTTTGCCTGGGGATGCTTCCGCCCCCTGGCAGAACGATCAACATAGAACCGCACATGCTCACCTTCCAAGACATCATCCTGAAATTGCAGACCTACTGGGCCAACCAGGGCTGCGCGTTGCTGCAACCGTATGACATGGAAGTGGGCGCAGGCACCAGCCACACCGCCACCTTTCTGCGGGCCATCGGGCCCGAGCCTTGGAAGGCTGCCTACGTGCAGCCCAGCCGCCGCCCCAAGGATGGCCGCTATGGCGACAACCCCAACCGCCTGCAGCACTACTACCAGTACCAGGTGGTTTTGAAGCCCGCTCCGGCCAACATCCTGGAGCTGTACCTGGGCAGCCTGGAAGCCCTGGGTTTCGACCTGAAGAAGAACGACATCCGCTTTGTCGAGGACGATTGGGAGAACCCCACCCTGGGCGCCTGGGGCCTGGGCTGGGAAGTGTGGCTCAACGGCATGGAAGTGACCCAGTTCACCTACTTCCAGCAGGTGGCCGGTATCGACTGCAAGCCCGCCACCGGCGAAATCACCTATGGCCTGGAGCGCCTGGCCATGTACTTGCAAGGCGTGGACAACGTCTACAACCTGCAATGGACGGATGGCCTGACCTATGGCGACGTCTACCACCAGAACGAGGTGGAGCAGTCCACCTACAACTTCGAGCATTCCAACGTGGACTTTCTGTTCACCGCCTTCACCGCGCACGAGCAAACCGCCAACCAATTGATTGCCGAACAACTGGCCCTGCCCGCCTACGAACAGGTGCTCAAAGCCGCGCACACCTTCAACCTGCTGGACGCACGCGGCGCCATCAGCGTGACGGAACGCGCCGCCTACATTGGCCGCATCCGCAACCTGGCCCGCGCCGTGGGCAAGAGCTACCTGGACAGCCGCGCCCGCCTGGGCTTCCCCATGGCACCGAAGGCGCACGCCGACGAAGTGCTGGCCGAACTGGCCAAGGCCGCAGAAAAACAGAAAAAAGCCGCCTGATATTTTTTAAGCCATTTTGCCCTCTAGCGCTTACAGGATAAGCGCGAGAAGCTACCAAATTATTATGACCACTGCCAACCTTCTCGTTGAACTGTTCGTCGAAGAACTCCCCCCCAAAGCCCTGCAAAAGCTGGGCGACGCCTTTGCCAGCGTGCTGCGCGACCAACTGGCCGCGCAAGACCTGACCACGACGGCCTCCCAGCTCACCGCCTACGCCTCGCCCCGCCGCCTGGCCGCGCACATTACCGCCGTGCTGGCGCAGGCGCCGGACAAGGCCGTATCGCAAAAACTCATGCCCGTGGCCGTCGGCCTGGACGACAGCGGCCAGCCCAAACCCGCGCTGCTGAAAAAACTGGCCGCTTTGGGGGCCGATGAAAGCGCCGTCGCCAGCCTGCAGCGCGTGCATGACGGCAAGGCCGAAGTGCTGTATTTCGAGAGCACCGCCCACGGCGCCACCCTGGCCGCCGGCCTGCAAAAAGCGCTCGATGAAGCCATTGCCAAGCTGCCCATCCCCAAAGTCATGACCTACCAGTTGCAGGACGGCTGGAGCAGCGTCCACTTCGTGCGCCCCGCGCATGGCCTGGTGGCGTTGCATGGCAGCAGCGTGGTGCCCGTCACCGCCCTGGGCTTGAGCGCAGGCAACAGCACCCAGGGGCACCGCTTCGAAGCCAAGGTCAACCCCGTGGTGTTCAAAGACGCCGACAGCTACGCCCGGCAACTGCGTGACGAAGGCGCCGTGATTGCCAGCTTTGCCGAACGCCGCGCAGCCATTGAACAACAGCTCAAACAAGCTGCAGCCCAAGTGGGTGGCGGGGTGGCAGCTATTGAAGATGCCGCATTGCTGGACGAAGTCACCGCCCTGGTCGAGCGCCCCAACGTCCTCGTCTGCGCATTTGAAAAGGAATTTCTGGAAGTGCCGCAGGAATGCCTGATCCTGACCATGAAGGCCAACCAGAAATACTTCCCCCTGCTGGACGCACAAGGCAAGCTCACGCACCAGTTCCTCATCGTCAGCAACATCGCCCCGCAGGATGCCAGCGCGGTCATTGGCGGCAACGAGCGCGTCGTGCGCCCGCGCCTGGCCGATGCCAAATTCTTCTTCGACCAGGATCGCAAAAAAACCCTCGCCAGCCGCGTGCCGCAACTGGACAAGGTCGTCTACCACAACCAGCTGGGCACCCAGGGCGAGCGCGTGCAACGGGTACGCGCCATCGCCAAGGCCATTGCCGTGCAACTGTTCGACAACATCGGCGCCCGGCACGCCAGCCTCAGCAGCCACGAAGGCGAAGTGGCCGAAGAATGGCTGCTCACCTGCGTGGACAACGCCGCCCTGCTGGCCAAGACCGACCTCGTCACCGACATGGTGGGCGAATTCCCCGAACTGCAAGGCACCATGGGCGCCTACTACGCCCTGAATGACGGCCTGCCCGACACCGTGGCCCACGCCATCGAAGACCACTACAAACCCCGCTTTGCCGGTGACGACCTGCCGCGCGACAACGTCGGCCTGATCGTCGCCCTGGCCGACAAGCTGGAAACCCTGGTCGGCATGTTCGGCATCGGCAACCTGCCCACCGGCGACCGCGACCCCTTCGCCCTGCGCCGCCACGCCCTGGGCATCATCCGCATGCTGGTCGAGCGCGACTTGCCGCTCAACCTCGGCCAGCTCCTGGCCAGCGCCATTCCCGCCTTTGGCGACAAAATCCAGGACCCCAGCAGCGCCCTGGCCGACTTCATGTACGACCGCCTGGCCGTCAGCCTGCGCGAACAAGGCTACAGCGCCCAGGAAGTCGACGCCGTGCTGGCCCTGCGCCCGCAGCGCCTGTCCGACGTGGCCAAGCGCCTCGCTGCCGTCCGCGCCTTTGCCGCCCTGCCCGAAGCCCCCGCCCTGGCCGCCGCCAACAAGCGCGTGGGCAACATCCTGAAAAAAGCCGAAACCGCAGTGCAGCCCCAGGTCAGCGCAGCCTTGCTGCAGGAAGAAGCCGAAAAAGCCCTGTTTGCCGCCCTGCAAAGCATTGCACCCCAGGCGCAGCAGCAACTGCAGGCCGGCGACACCACCGCCCACCTGCAAACCCTGGCCGCCCTGCGTGTGCCGGTCGATGCCTTCTTCGAACATGTCATGGTCAATGCCGACGATGCCGCGCTGAAAGCCAACCGCCTGGGCTTGCTGGCCAGCCTGCACCAGGCCATGAACCAGGTGGCTGACCTGGCGCGGCTGGCAACCTGACCCCCTTTTGTTTGCCATCCCGTTGCCCTGTCTGGAGCCGCAGCACGCTTATGTCCAAAAAGAAACAGCCCATCCCCCCCCAGCCCGGTTCGGTAGAAGAAAAGCTGCATGAAATCAGCACGGAGCTGGTCGCCAAAGGCAAGTTTGTCGAGGCACTGGCAACTCATGGTGCTGGCCGCAGACCACGTTACCAATGCCCAGTTGTGGATGCTGATCGGACATATCTATGCCCGCATTGCCAACTGGTCGGACGCATTGGGGGCGCTGGACACCGCCATTGCCC
>Ga0206117_101718_pt1 | contig 10232 bp, 5 predicted proteins | sample 3A5Ametagenome_FD_177997 | JGI IMG/M metagenome (GOLD analysis project Ga0206117, IMG submission 177997) | Enriched microbial communities from leaf-cutter ant dump, University of Wisconsin, Madison, United States - 3A5A | ecosystem: Environmental > Terrestrial > Nest > Insects nest > Nest dump... | reverse complement strand
TCGAGCAGGAAACGCTCACCAAGGTCATCGAGGCCCGCGCCAAGGCCACCTCCATCCAGGTCACGCCCGAGACGCTGAACAACCCCGAAGCCTTCAACCAGTTCCAGCAGGCGCAAGGCGAGCTGTCCAGCGCCCTGAGCCGGTTGATGGTGGTGTCCGAGCGCTACCCCCAATTGCAGGCCAACCAGGGCTTTCGCGACCTGCGCGTGACGCTGGAAGGCACCGAGAACCGCATCACCGTGGCCCGCAACCGCTACATCGAGGCTGTGCAGCAATACAACGTGCTGGCCCGCAGCTTTCCCAGCAACCTGACGGCAATGGTGTTCAGCTACGCGCCCAAGCCCAATTTCAGCGTGCAGAACGAGGCGCAGATCAGCGCCCCGCCCACCGTCGATTTTTCCAAGTAAAAAGTGCCTCCATCCCTTATCTGGAAAGTGCTGGCAGCTATCGCCCTGGTAGTTGCCGGGCTGCTGCCTGCCAGCGCCCAGGCGCTGCTGCCGGTGCCCGCGCTGACCGGGCACGTCATCGACCAGACCGCCACCCTCTCCGCCCCTGAACGCCAGGCGCTGGAGGCCCAACTGGCCGCCATCGAGCAGCAGCATGGCTCGCAAGTCGTCGTGCTGCTGGTCGGCGCTACCGCACCGGAAGACATCGCCGCCTTTGCCAACCGCGTCGGCAACACCTGGAAGATCGGCCGGCGCAACGTGGGCGACGGCGTGCTGCTGATCGTCGCCAAGGACGAGCGGCGCATGCGCATCGAAGTGGCCAAGGCGCTGGAAGGGGCGATTCCCGACATCGCCGCCGCCCGCATCATCGACGGCGCAATGAAGCCGCGTTTCCGCAACGGCGACTTTGCCGGCGGCCTGCAAGCCGCCGTCGAACAGATCGGCGCACGCATCGCGGGCGAAGACCTGCCGCCACCCGATGGCAACCACGCCACTACCGACGACGAGCTGGACTGGGGCGACCTGGCCATCTTCCTGTTCTTCGGCGTCGCCTTCATCAGCCCCGTGGCACGCGCCTTGTTCGGACACATCGCCGGCGGCCTGCTCATCGGCGCCGGCACAGGTTTGCTGGCGTTCTGGATGACCGCCAGCGTCGGCCTGTCTGCCGCCGCCGGGATCATCGCCCTGCTGTACACCTGGATTTTTTCCGGGCGCGGCGGAGGCGGCGGGGGCGGATCAGGCACTGGCGGCTGGAGCAGTGGCAGTTGGGGCAGCAGCAGCGGCAGCAGTTGGAGCAGCGGCGGCGGCAGCAGTTGGAGCAGCGGCGGCGGTGGCAACTTCGGCGGGGGCGGTGCCTCCGGCGACTGGTAGGAAGGCTTGCCTGGGATTCATGACATGACACAAACCGCATCTGCCCCCACCCTGCCACGCCGCATCGCCCGCCTGCTACGCCACCGCTGGGCCGAAATCAGCCAGCGCCGCGCCCTGCCGTCCGATCTGCTCCAGCGCCTGGGCCAGCGCGTGGCCGCCAGCGAGCGCCGCCATACCGGCGAAATCCGCATCTGCATCGAGGGCGGCCTGCCGCCCTCCTACCTGTGGCGCGGGGCCAGCGCACGCGAACGCGCCGTCACCCTGTTCGGCAAGCTGCGCGTGTGGGATACCGAACACAACAACGGCGTACTCATCTACCTGCTGCTGGCCGAGCACGCCATCGAAATCGTTGCCGACCGGGGGCTGGCCCAGCGCGTGCCCGCCGCCACATGGCAAACGCTGGTGGCCCGCCTGAGCGCAGCCCTGCGCCAAGGCCACTACGAGGACGGCCTGACCGAAGTGCTGGCCCAGGTATCGGCATTGCTGGTGGAACACTTCCCCGCCGAAGCAGACGGCACACCACGCAACAACCAGCTGCCCGATGCGCCGGTACTGCTTTAGCTTGGCACCGAACCCCACAGCGCACACTCATGGCATTCATCGAGTTCAGTACCCGTCACTACCTTCCGCACGAGCGCCTGGATGCCACGCGGGAAACCTGCGCCGCCCTGGCGAACATGGCCCCGGATATTTCAGACGACGGCGCTCTGGACCTGTCCGTGCGCATCCGCCTGCTACCCGGCGTGGCCGTGGCGACCTTCGAGACTTCGCCCCTGAGCGTCACCCGCACTGCCCGGCAGCTTGCCGATGGCAACGACGATGTGCTGCTGTTCCTGAACCCCGGCGGCCCAGGACATGCCGACAGCGCCTGGACAGTGCGCCAGCGCGGGCTGGGGCACCAGGACGAAATGGTCTGTGCCACCGATTCTGGCTGCATGGCCCTGAACGAGCGGGTCGGCACCACCAGCTTTCACCACCCCAACTCCCGGTGCCTGCTGCTGGCTTTTCCGCGCGAGCGCCTGCTGCCGCAACTGGCGAACGTGGACCGCACCCTGCGCCAGAACCTGGCGGATTCTCTGCCCTTGCGGCTGCTGGCCCGGCAGGCGCTGGAGCTGACCGGCTCGTCCGTCCACGCCAGCGACACCAGCGATGCCGAGCGCCTGCGTGCCAGCGACCAGCTGCTGGACTTGAGCGCCCTGGCCCTGGGCGCCACCCCCCAGGCGCAGGCCCGCGCCAGCGCACGCGGGCTGCGGCAGGCGCGGCTCAAGGCGATCCAGGCCGATCTGCGCGTGCACTGCGGGCGTGGCGATCTGTCGCTGCAATGGGTGGCGGCCCGCCATGGCATTTCCCCCCGCTACGTGCGGGGGCTGTTCGAGCAGGAAGGTATCGCCTTCAGCGACTACCTGCTCGAACTGCGCCTGCAACGCGTTGTCGAGCAGCTCGCCAGCCCCCGGTACGCCGGACACACGGTCAGCGCCATTGCGTACGACGCCGGTTTCAACAACCTCTCATGGTTCTACCGGGCCTTCAAGCAGCGCTTTGCCGCCACACCCAGCGATGTGCGGCATCTGCACGGGCGGCAGCCCTGCGTATAAACCCGAATCGCAATCTCGGGCCGCCGTGGCGCTCAGTGGAGGCGTCTTGCACCTTGCCCGCCTAGCCTTGGCGGCATGGCAGCAACCAGTATTCCATCGTCCCGTTTCGACTCCGCCCAGACCGCAGGGGAAAGCCGTTTTGCCGCGTGGCAAGAAGTCATCGGCGTCGTCTTTGACGTCGCCCCGCTCTCGCGCGAGGGGCTGGAGGGCTTCCAGGCCAGCGTTCATGCCAGCCACCTGGGCCAGTTGCTGCTGGTGGAACACAGCTTTGGCGCACAGCAGTTCTCGCGCCAGACTGCCCGCATCGCCCGCGACGGGCTGGACCATTACCTGGTGCAGTGCTACCGCCAGGGCGGCTTCATCGGCCAGTGCGATGGCGAGCAGGACATCCAGGTGCGGGCGGGCGACATCGCCGTCTTTGCCCTTGACCGCACCCAGCACACCCTGGCGCAGGCATCGCGCGGCGTCTCCCTCATCGTGCCGCGCACGCTGGTGGACGACGCCTTCGGCCACGCCACCCCCGACCTGCATGGCCGCGTGCTGGGCGCAGGCAACCCGCTGGGCGGGCTGCTGGGCGACCACGTCGCTTCCCTGCAACGGCACCTGCCCGCCGTCACCCAGGCCGACACCCCGGCCCTGGCCCAGGCCACCGCGCAGATGCTGGCTGCCTGCCTGCGCCCGGACAAAAACACCTGGGGCCAGGCCCGGCTGGCGCTGGAGGCCGTCACGCTGGAGCGCATCCAGCAGCACATTGCGCGGCAATTGCGTGCGCCCAACAGCGCCGCCCTTGCCCCACAGGCGCTGGCAGACGCCTTCGGCATCTCGCGCAGCCAGCTCTATCGCCTGTTCGAGCCTTTGGGCGGCGTCACCCACTACGTGCAGCGCAGGCGCTTGCTCAAAGCCTTCCATGACCTGACCCACCCGCTCAAACGGCGGCTGCGCATTGCCGAAATCGCCGCCCGCCTGGGCTTTGTGAGCGAGGCCCACTTCAGCCGTGCCTTTCGCACCGCCTTTGGCATCACCCCCAGCGATGCCCGGGCCATGGGCCAGACCGCGCAGACCCAGGACAGCCTCTGCTTGCCACCAGAAGCGGCCCACATCGTGGCCGAGTACACCCATTGGATTCAAGGGCTGTAGGCGCACACCTGCAAAGGCCCGATGGTGAAACGCCCAGGCAAATACCGCGAAACGCACAGTCAAACCGGGCGATTGACCGCCATCAAGAATCACCGCCAGGGTGGGCCAGCGTCCGCCAACCACTTTTTTTGAAACCACACCAGCACCGCCATGACCCACCACCCCATCACTGACCGCTGCGGCTTCACAGCCCACCTGACATCCAGCGCCTTGCTGCTGCTGACTGCCGCCGCTGTCCAAGCCCAGACAGCCCCCGCCCTGGACGCAGGCAGCCTGCAACGCGAAGCCGAACGCAGCCTGCAAACCCCACCCCGCGCCACCCCCCCCCCCCAGGCCGCCCCCGCAGCCAAACCCATGCCCGCAGATGCCAAGGCCACCCGCGTCACCGTGCGGCACATCGCCATCGAAGGCGCCAGCCTGATTGCGGTAGAAGAACTCGACGCCCTGGTCGCCCCCTACCTCGGCCAGAACCTCTCCCTCACAGAACTGGAACACGCCGCCCAGCAAATTGCCGAGCACTACCGCCAGCAAGGCTGGTACGCCCGCGTCTACCTGCCCCAGCAGGACGTCACCAACGGCACCATCCGCATCCAGATCCTGGAAGGGCGCTTTAGCGGCAGCACCCTCCAGCAAAGCGGCAGCCGGGCCAACGCCGATGCCATCCAGGCCCTCATCACCGACCGCCTGCAAGCCGGCTCGCCCCTGTCCTCCTCGGCCATCGAACGCGGCCTGCTGCTGGCCAACGACCTGCCCGGCATCGCCGCCAGCGCCACCTTGCAAGCCGGGCAAACCCAGGGTGACACCGCCCTGGCAGTAAACGTGCAAGACACCCCCTTCATCACCGGCGACATCGGCCTGAACAACCACGGCATCAAATCCACAGGCCGGATACAAGCCAGCGGCGGCTTTGCCCTGAACAACATCAACGGCAGCGGCGACCAACTCGCCCTGCGCCTCTTGATCGCCCAGGACATCCGCAGCGCCGTCGCCCGCTACAGCCTGCCCATCGGCCACAGCGGATTGCGCCTGGCCGCCCACGCCAGCACCCTCGACTACGACCTGGGCGGTGATTACAAAAACCTGGACGCCCAAGGCAAAGCCCACACCGCAGGCCTCACCGCCACCTACCCCCTCATCCGCCAGGCCGACCGCAACGCAAGCGCCAGCCTCGGCTACGAACACCGGCGCTACAACGACAACATGCTCGGCCAGCCCCTGCGCCGCCACCGCCTCAACGCCCTCACCGCAGGACTGAACGGCGACATCCGCGACAACCTCGGCGCAGGCGCCATCACCTGGGGCGGCCTGCAACTGACCACCGGCAGCCTCAACATCCGCAACGTCAACGGCGACAAAACCGCCGACGCAGCCACCGCCCAAACCCACGGCAGCTACACCAAACTCGCCTGGAACCTCAGCCGCCTGCAAGCCCTCGCCCCCACCTGGCAAATCCAGGCCAGCGCCAGCGGCCAATGGGCCAACGGCAACCTCGCCAGCAGCGAACGCATGACCTTGGGCGGCCCCAACCAAATCCGGGCCTACCCCGTCAACGAAGCCAGCGGCGACCAAGGCCTCCTCCTGCAACTCGAACTGCAAAAAAACCTGCCCCACGGCTGGCAAGCCATCGCCTTCTACGACGCAGGACAAATCCAGCAACACAAAACCCCCTGGGCCAACTGGAACGCAGGCAGCAACCAACCCAACCGCTACACCCTGCAAGGCGCAGGCCTGGGACTGAACTGGCGCAACAGCGACTGGATCATGAACGCCAGCGTCGCTGCCCCCATCGGCAACAACAAGGGTGCCACCAACGGGCGCAACAACGACAACAGCAAAAAGAGCAGCCCGCGTGGCTGGGTCAGCCTGACCCGATTGTTCTGACCCAAAAGCCAAAAAACCAAAAACATCAAAAAAAGAAGCTTCTACCGCTGGTGGATAAAAGGTCTCAGAAACAAAACAACATGAAACCAAGCAATTACCAGCGGAACAAGCTTCAAAAACCATAAGTTTCCAGAAAGCCCGCCATGAACCACACCTACCGCCTCGTCTGGAACCCGGAGACACAACGCTACGTCCCCGCCCCCGAATGCGCCAGGGGCAAGAGCAAATCCAAAACCAAAACCGGCAAGGCGCTAGCCCCGGCAGCCGTGCTTTTGAGCGCTGCCTTCGCCATGCCCGTATGGGCGCAAGCCCCGCCCGCCAACGCCTTGCCCACTGGCGGCAAAGTCACCGCAGGGCAGGCCACCATCAGCCAAAACGGCAACCAGATGACCGTGGGCCAGGGCAGCCAGAAAGCCATCATCGACTGGACCAGCTTCAACATCGGCAAGAACGCCAGCGTCACCTTTAACCAGAACAACAGCAGCGCCATCGCCCTGAACCGCGTCAGCGCAGGCGATGCCAGCCAAATCCACGGCCAGCTCAACGCCAACGGGCAGGTGTGGCTGATCAACCCCAACGGCGTCGTATTCGGCCAAGGCAGCAAGGTGGACGTGGGCGGCCTCGTGGCATCCACCATGAACATTGCCAATGAAGACTTTCTGAACGGCAACTACCAATTCAGCCGCAACGGCGCCACCGGCAGCATCGTCAATCAAGGTGAAATCACTGCCAAAGACGGCGGCAGCATTGCCCTGCTGGCCCCCACCGTCAGCAACGATGGCGTGATTACCGCCCAGCTCGGCACGGTGGCGATGGCCGCAGGCGACAAGATCACGTTGCAAGCGGGTGCAAACGGCCTGCTCAATGTAGAAATCGACCCCGCCACCATCCAAACCCTGATCGAAAACAAACAGCTCATCATGGCCGACGGCGGGCAGGTCATCATGACCGGCAAGGCCGCCGACCAACTGGCCGCCAGCGTGGTCAGCAACAGCGGCACGATTCAAGCGAATACGCTGCAAGAGAAGGACGGAAAAATCCTCTTGATCGCCGACATGCAGCACGGCGAAACCCAGGCCGCAGGCACGCTGCAAGCTAAATTCATCGACACATCCGCCGCCACGGTCAGCATCGACAAAGACCTGAAGGTCAACACCCACGGCGGTGAATGGCTGATTGACCCGGTGGACATCACCATCGACAGCGTCAAAGCCACGGCGATCGAAACCGCGCTGGGCACGGGCGATGTGACCGTTTCCACGGAAAACGAAGCCACCAACCCATGGGGCGACAACAACACAGCCGCAGACAAGGGCGACATCCACGTCAATGCCGACATCAGCTACAGCGCCAACAAGCTCACGCTAAACGCCGACAACGACATCCACATCGATGCCCGGATCAACGTCAACGGCAGCGGCACCCTGGCGCTGAACCATGGCAACACCGGTGCTACCGGGTTGAAGGTCAACGGCCAGGTGAATTTCGCGCAGGCGGGCAGCGGCCTGCTGGCCGTCAATGGCGCGGGCTATACCGTCATCAAGGACGTGGCGGCGCTGCAAGCCATCAACAACAGTGACAAAAGCGGCCGCTACGCCCTGGGCGGCGATGTGGATGCCAGCGGCTTTGGCAACTTCACCCCCATCGGCGGCAACTTCGGCGACGTGTTCGATGGCGTCTTCGATGGCCTGGGCCACAGCATCAGCGGCTTGACGATCAACAGCAACCTGGTGGGGGTGGGCCTTTTTGGCCGTATCGAAAACGCCGTGCTGCGCAACGTCGCCCTGGTGGGCGGCAGCGTTACCGGGCAGGCCGAGGCCACTGGCGTCGGCGCTTTGGTGGGCGGCAGCCTGGTGTGGGAGGCGGATGCGGGCATCTTCAACGTGTCCGCCAGCACGGCGGTGCAGGGCGCACGCAATGTGGGCGGGCTGGTGGGCAGTTTGGAGGGCGGCAGCATCGTCGATTCCCATGCCAGCGGGGCCGTGACCGGTGTCAGCGCCCCTGTCAATAACCTGGGGCGGCTGGGTGGGCTGGTAGGCAGCATTAACAGCGCCTCCGGCGTGACCCTGAGCAACGTGTATGCCAGCGGGGATGTGACGGGCCAGGACGGCAGCAGTGATTACGTGGGCGGGCTGGTGGGCCTGGCCAGCACCAGTTACGACGGCACGCTGAACATCAGCAATGGCTATGCCACCGGCAACGTCAGCACGGCGGGCCAGTACGCTGGTGGTCTGATCGGGGGCATCAGCAGCTACGGCGGGGTGGTGAGACTGCGCAACCTGTATGCCAGCGGCAAGGTGATGGGCGATGCGGCGGGCGGGGTGATCGGGTTTGGCCAGGGCAATCAAAAAATCGAACTTGAAAACGCCTATTGGGATGTGGGCAGCACTGAACAAAATAGCCCGACCGGGGTGTTTACCGATATCTACCAAGGGGCGTTCAACGGCAGCCTGACGACCAGCAACCGTTACAACGCCAGCGGTTACGCCGGTTTTGGCACCTGGACGCAGGCCAGCCCCGGCGTCTGGCAGGCCAGGGATGCCGATGGCTCAGCACAGTGGATCATGGTGGAAGGCAGCACCCGCCCCTTTCTGGCCAGCGAATACAGCACCACCATCCGCAACGCCCACCAGTTGCAACTGACGGCCTATGACCTGGGGGCCAGCTACCGCCTGGCCGGAGATATCGACGCCAGCGCCACCAGCGGCGCGAACGCCAGCGGCATGTGGAGCGGCGCGGGGTTCAGGCCCATTGGTGACGACAGCACCTTCTTTACTGGCATCTTTGATGGCCAAGACCACACCATCCGCAGCCTGACGATAAACCGTGGCGGCCAGGACTATGTGGGCCTGTTTGGCGCTACCAATAGTGCCGAGTTACGCAATGTTGCGCTGGAAAGTGGGGGTATAACGGGTCGCAACTATGTTGGCGGGCTGGTGGGCTGGCAGAGCAGCGGCAGCGGCAGCATCAGCCACGCCTCTACCAGCGGGCAGGTTAGCGGCAACAGTGAAATTGGTGGGCTGGCGGGCTACAGTGCTGGTAGCATCACGGCCAGCCATGCCACGGGCAATGTCCATGCTCAGGCCACTTCAGATACATCGGACAACAATTACTACGCTGGCGGGCTGGTGGGGCTGTTGACCAATGCCGGAACCATCAGCGACAGCTACGCCACCGGGGATGTCTCTGCCCGGGCGAATGACTCCGCGAACGGGTTTGCGGGCGGGCTGGTGGGCCGGAGTACCGGGGTCATCCGCACCAGCTACGCCACCGGCAATGCCACGGCAGAAGTCAGAACATATACAGGGCCGAATGGCGAGGTCAACTATGCCGGTGGTCTGGTGGGGCACAACAGCGGCAGCATCAGCGACAGCTATGCCACCGGCGATGCCCGCAGCGTCCTGAGGGCTTATGAGAGTTGGACACTCGACCTTCTGGGCGGTCTGGTGGGCTACAACGAGGGCGACCTCCAGCAGGTGTATGCCACCGGCCAGGCTGTTGGAAGCGACAAACCGTACCAATACCGTGGCGGGCTGGTAGGTGGCAACAGCGGCAGCATCAGCCATGCCTACTACGCCACCACCAATGCAGCAGGCAACGCTATCAATGCCGGAGGCACTGTCTCAGGATCGGTCTACCCCAACGGATCAGGCGGCTGGAGCGGCAATGCCCACGGCACGGGCAAAACTCGGGATGAACTGATGCACCCTGACCTCTATAGCGGCTGGGACAGCAGCGTCTGGTCACTGGCCCAGGGGGCGCAGGCCGAGGGCTATGAAGTCGGCCTGCCCGCGCTGATCGGCGTCACCCGTCCGCAGGATGTCGTGCGCAGCACCTGGTTCGACGGCGGCTGGGGCACGGAAGACAGCGCCTACGGCATTGCCGACTGGGGGCAACTGTCGAATATGCGGCGGCTGCTGGACAAGTACTACCAATTGAACAACGACCTGGACAGCAGCACCAGCGGCTACGCCCAGCACGCCAGCGCCACGGCCAATGGCAGCCAGGGCTGGCAGCCGATTGGCAGCGTGTTTGATGTCCCATTCACCGGCGTGTTTGACGGCCAGGGCCATACCATCGGCGGCCTGAACATTAACCGCACCGGTGAAAGTTACCACGTGGGCCTGTTCGGCTATACCAAGAATGCCGTGCTGCGCAATGTGGGGCTGGTGGGTATCAAGGTTGTGGGCAGGATTAGTGTCGGCGGGCTGGTGGGCTACGCCTACAACGGCAGCATCAGCCAGGCCTATGCCACCGGAGAGGTCAACGGCAGCGACCATGTCGGCGGGCTGGTGGGTACCCG
>Ga0206117_101715_pt1 | contig 10243 bp, 12 predicted proteins | sample 3A5Ametagenome_FD_177997 | JGI IMG/M metagenome (GOLD analysis project Ga0206117, IMG submission 177997) | Enriched microbial communities from leaf-cutter ant dump, University of Wisconsin, Madison, United States - 3A5A | ecosystem: Environmental > Terrestrial > Nest > Insects nest > Nest dump... | reverse complement strand
CGGTGGATATCCTGCTTCGCGGCGATATCGACGCCCTTGGTGGGCTCCTCGACGACGAGCAGGCGCGGGCCGATGTCCAGCCATTTCGCCAGCAGGACCTTCTGCTGGTTGCCGCCGGACAGCGCGCGGGCGTCGACGTCGACGCCGCCGCATTTGATGGAAAGGCGCCGCCTGTAGTTCTCCGCCGTCGCCCGGACGGCGCCGCGATCGAGGAACCCGCGGCGGGAATAGGCGGAAAGCCGCGCGGCGGCGATGTTGTCGGCGACGCAGAGGTCGAGGAACAGGCCTTGCGTCTTCCGCTCCGGCGGCACGTAGCCGATGCCGAGGCGCCTGGCCTCGCCGATGCCGCCGGGCGCGATGGCGCGCCCCGAAAGCGTCATCCGGCCTCCGGCAGGCCGCGACAGGCCGACGATCATCTCGGCGAGCGCGCTTCGGCCCGAGCCCATGAGGCCCGCCAGCGCGACGATCTCGCCGCACCTGACCTGCAGGCTCGCACCCTCCACCGCCGCGCCGTCCGAAAGGCCCTCCACGTCGAGAAGGATATCTCCGCCGGACGGGGAAGACCCGTCCGCGCGCGCCTCGATCGCCCGGCCGACCATGGCGTGCACGAGCTGCTGCGGATCGGTCCGCCCGGCCTCGACGGTCGACACGACATGGCCGTCGCGCAGCACGACGATACGGTCGGAAAGTGCCAGAACCTCCTCCAGATGATGGCTGATGAAGACGATGCCGACGCCCTTGGCCCTGAGCGAGGCGACGAGCCGGAACAGCGCCGCCTTCTCGTCGGCGTTCAGCGCGGAGGTCGGCTCGTCGAGCAGCAGGATGCGCGCCTCGCCGGACATCGCCTTGGCGATCTCGACGACCTGCTGGGAGCTGACCGGCAACTCGCCCACGACGGCATCCGGGGAGATCGAGAGGCCGAGCGTGTCGAGCAGGGCCTGCGTCTGCCGTCTCAGCGCATCGCGGTCGACGAAGCCGAAGCGCGACGGCAGCCGGCCGGCGAAGACGTTCTCCATGACCGTCTGGTTCTTCGCCAGGCTCAGCTCCTGGAACACGGTGGCGATGCCCGCCGTCCGCGCGGCGCGCGGCGACGGCAGCTCGACCATCCCGCCGGAGAGCCTCAACGCGCCGGCATCGGGGCGCACGACGCCCGAAAGGACGCCGAGCAGCGTCGACTTTCCGGCGCCGTTCTCCCCGACGATGCCGAGCACTTCGCCGCCCGCGAGATCGAACGACACGCCGCTCAACGCGGCGGTCGCCCCCCAGGATTTGGAGACGCCCTCCACCGCGAGCAGCGGTGCCGTTCCGTTCCCGGTCCTGTCCTGGCCGTCGGCAGGCTCATCCATTCGCAACGAAGCTCCTCCCGCATAAGCGGTCCCCGTTCTGACATCTGGTATATCATGTACAAAATCTCATATTCCAAAGCAAGCCGTCAAATCCGATATTCCGCAGCGTGGTGTATCGACGGCTCAAAAAGCCTGGCCCTGGCGCGCCTCCCCTTGCCGAAGCAGCCCATGTCGGCCCAAGCCGGCGCGGCTGGGCGATGGCGGTGTGCCGCTCCTTCCTACGATCTGGAACGCATTTCCCTGCCTGCCAGTCGCCACTAACCGGGCCGTCTTTTTATTTGTTCCTAATTTCTTCCAATGTTTGCTCAAAACAAAATTGACACGTACGCAATCTTTCGCATAAGCTTTTCACATCTCTCATGGAAGGAGGACGGAATATGACGAATGTTTTTGGAACACCCGAAAAGGCATTGAACCGTCGCAGGCTTTTCGAGCTGGGAGAACGGGCACTGGAGCAGGCGGGCTGGAGCATCGAGCGCATCCAGGGTATCGGCAAGTCCAGCGTTCGCAGGATCGTGAAGGGGGGCGAACGGCATACGGTCTCCATTCGCACGACGCAGGACACATGGATTGCCTTCCCGCGGAATGACGACGACAGCGGATGGGTCACGCTGGACGATGTGGATCACGTCGTGGCCGTCACCGTTGATGACAAGGACAATCCGAAGCACGCCTTGGTCTACATGGTGAACGGCGACGAAATGCGGGAGCGCTTCGACCGCGCTTACCGTGCAAGGCTGGATGCGGGGCACAGCATTCCCCTTGGGCGCGGTGTCTGGGTTTCGATGTTCGTTGCCGAGGACCCCGGCGCGCCCTCTTCGATCGGCGGCGGCATCGCTCTCGGCAAGCAGCCCCTTCTTGACGTGAAGCTGGACGACGTGGACGGCGCCCCCCCGGCTCAAACGTCCGCGCCGCATCAGGAGGCGCCATTGACCATTGCGGAGGCCAAGCGGCGCCTGGCGCAATCGCTTGGCGTTGACCCCGAGAAGATCAAGATTGTGATTGAAGCATGAACCGTCGCGGGGCCGACGAGGCGCGCTTGCCCTGCCCGGCAACCGCTTTTCGGCACGGGTGGCGTTGACCCGACCGAGTAGGCGGCTACGGCATGCGCGACTTCGTCGCTGATGCCGTAGCCGCGCCAGATTGACGTTCATCAATTACGCGCACTTTTTTCATTGCCTGCAAAATTTTTGCTGCGCGGCACTCTTGATTTCGCTCCCGCCTGATCAAGGTCCCTCCAAGGAGACCGGCATTCTGCGATCGGCGGAGGGACCAGCGCGATCATGACGCAGCTAACCACGGGCGAGCGGCAACTCGGCGCGATCGTTCTCATCGCGCTCGCGATTCTGGGCATAGCCATGGCCGCGGCCGGCCGGACCGATGTCCTCGGCATCCACGGCGCGATGGTGCTCCTCTACAGCCTCGCGCTTCTCTTCCTCCTGTTTTCCAGCGCATTCGGACCGGAACCGTCCCCCGACCGCCTGACGCGCTACTACGACGACCCGATCAAGGTCGGCGTGGGTCTGACGCTGCTCTGGGCGATCTTCGGCATGCTCATCGGCGTCTGGGCGGCCGCGCAACTGGCTTGGCCGAGCCTCAACTTCGACACCTCATGGGCGAGCTTCGGCCGCATCCGTCCCGCCCATACCACCGGCGTGATCTTCGGCTTCGGCGGCAATGCGCTGATCACCACCTCGTTCCATGTGGTGCAGCGGACGTCCCGCGCCAGGCTGGCTGATCAGTTCTCACCCTGGTTCGTGCTGTTCGGCTTCAACCTGTTCTGCCTGATCGCCGTCTCCGGCTATTTCCTCGGCGTGACCCAGTCCAAGGAATACGCGGAAGCGGAATGGTATGCGGACATCTGGCTGGTCGTCGTCTGGGTGGCCTATTTCGTCCTCTACGTGCGGACGCTCGCACGGCGGAAGGAACCGCACATCTATGTGGCCAACTGGTACTACATGGCCTTCATCATCGTCGTCGCCATCCTGCATATCGTCAACAATCTCGCGGTTCCCCTCTCCTTCGCCCATGCCAAGAGCTACACGATCTGGGCGGGCGTGCAGGATTCGATGGTGCAATGGTGGTACGGCCACAATGCCGTGGCCTTCTTCCTGACCGCCGGCTTCCTGGCGATGCTCTACTACTACCTGCCGAAGCGGGCGGAGCGGCCGATCTTCTCCTACCGGCTCTCCATCCTGAGCTTCTGGGGGATCACCTTCTTCTACATGTGGGCAGGCTCCCACCACCTCCACTATACGGCCCTGCCGCACTGGGTGCAGACGCTCGGCATGACCTTTTCCGTCATGCTGCTCGTGCCGTCCTGGGCCTCGGCCGGCAATGCGCTGCTGACCCTCAACGGCGCCTGGCACAAGGTGCGCGACGACGCCACGCTGCGCTTCATCATGATGGCCGCCTTCTTCTACGGGCTCTCGACCTTCGAGGGCTCCTTCCTCGCCATCCGCCCGGTCAACTCGCTCTCCCACTATACGGACTGGACGGTGGGCCACGTTCATGCCGGCGCGCTCGGATGGGTCGCCATGATCACCTTCGGCTCGCTCTATACGCTCGTTCCGGCGATCTGGAAGCGCGAGCGCATGTATTCGGCGGCGCTGGTGGAGGTCCATTTCTGGCTCGCGCTGGCGGGGACGCTCATCTACGTGTTCGCGATGTGGAACTCGGGCATCATCCAGGGGCTGATGTGGCGGACCTATTCGCCCGACAACACGCTGGTCTATTCGTTCGTCGACACCCTGCTCGCCATGTATCCCTACTACATCGCGCGCGCCTTCGGCGGCCTCCTGTTCCTGATCGGGGCGATCGTCGCCGCCTGCAACATCTGGATGACGGTGCGCTCCCCCTCCGACGCCCGGTTGCCGCTGGACGAGGACCTGCCGGTCGCCGGCCGGCCGCTCGACGGGGCCGCCCCCACACCTGCGGAGTGACGCGATGCCGGACGTGATGCACAGGAAGCTGGAACGGACGGCGACGGGCTTCATGCTGGCGATCATCGCGGCGGCGAGCGTGGGCGGCATCGTCGAGATCGCCCCGCTCTTCACCATCGACGACACCGTCGAGACGGTGTCGGACATGCGGCTCTACACGCCGCTGGAGCTGGCCGGGCGCGACATCTACATCCGCGAAGGCTGCTATGCCTGCCACAGCCAGATGATCCGCACGCTGCGCGACGAGGTGGAGCGATACGGCCCCTATTCGCTGGCGGTCGAATCGCAATACGACCATCCGATGCTGTGGGGCTCGAAGCGCACGGGCCCCGACCTCGCGCGCATCGGCGGCAAGTATTCCGACTTCTGGCACGTCAACCACCTCAACAATCCGCGCGACGTGGTCCCCGAATCGAACATGCCGTCCTACCGCTGGCTCGGCACGACGCCGCTCAGGCTCGCCGACCTGCCGCTGGCGCTGCGCGCGCAGCGTGCCGTCGGCGTTCCCTATACCGACGAGATGATCGAGAACGCGGCGCGGGACGCCTACGGCCAGGCCGTGCCGGACAGCGAGCAGGCGTCGGGGGTGACGGAACGCTACGGCGAGGCCACCCAGATCTCGGCCTTCGACGGGATCACGACGAACGTGACCGAGATGGATGCCCTGGTGGCCTATCTCCAGGTCCTCGGGCAGCTCACCCGCGCGGCCTACGAGAACACGGCCGCCCCGGAACGAATGCCCGATCCGGACAATTGAGAGGAGAAGAGATGTTCACGCACGAGACGCTCGTCGAAGGCTCGAAGATGTGGGGCCTCTTCTACCTGGTCGGTTTCTCGATCTGCGTCCTGATCTACACCTTCCTGCCCTCCAACCGGGCGCGTTTCGAACGGGCGGAGCGGGAGATATTCGACAAGGACGACGGCCCATGGAGGACGTGAACGAGGTCGATCCCGTCAGTGGCCGCAAGACCACGGGGCATATCTGGAACGGCATCAGGGAGCTGGATACGCCGATCCCGCGCGGCGTGCTGCTCTTCCTGATCGCCACGCATGTCTTCGCCGTGCTGTGGTGGGTCCTCTATCCGACCTGGCCGCTCGGCCGGACCTATACGAAGGGCATCCTCGGCATCGACCAGAAGACCACCGTCGAGGCCTCGCTGCGCGACAGCGCCGCGCTTCGCCTGCCATGGGTGAAGCTGATCGAAAGCCGCTCCTACGACGAGATCCGCGCCGACGAGCGCCTGATGGCATTCGTCCGCTCGAACGGCCACCAGCTTTTCGGCGACAATTGCGCCGCCTGCCACGGCCGCGACGGCAAGGGGCGCGAGAACTATCCCGATCTCACCGACGACGACTGGATCTGGGGTGGCACGCCCGAGGCGATCGCCCGGACCCTGACCGTGGGCGTGAATTCGCGGCATCCGGAAAGCCGGATGGGGCAGATGCCGGCCTTCGGGCGCGACGAGATGCTGGACCGCCAGCAGGTCGTCGACGTCGCCACCTATGTGGCCTCGCTGAGCGATCCCTCGGTTTCCACCGCGGACAACATCGCCCAGATCGACCGGGGCCGCGAGGTCTTCCAGGCCACCTGCGTGCCCTGCCACGGCGAGGATGCCAGGGGCGACCCCGAGCTCGGCGCGCCCAACCTGGCGGACGACCGCTGGATCTACGGCGGCTCGCTGCAGCGGATCATCGCGACGATCCACGGCGGCCGCCAGGGGCACATGCCGACCTGGGACGAGCGGCTGACGCCGGTCGAGATCAAGGTCCTGGCCCTCTATGTGAACGATCTCGGCAAGGGGAGGCCCTAGATGCGCGGCAACGTCCTTCTGCGTCCGGTCTGGCTGCTCGTCGCGGCCGTGCTGGTCTTTGCCGGCGCGAACGCGCATCTCGTCTATGTCGCGATATCGAGCGAGCCGGGCTGCGTGACGCATCTGAAGGGCAAGGCCGAGGTTTCCGGCCAGTATCGCGCGGCCAGATCTGCCTGCTGACGAGGAGATGGCAATGGCGACGAGAGAACAACCGGCGGGCGTCGTTTCCGAGGTCTCGGACATCGAGGAGATGCGCGACGAGCGGTGGAAGCGCCACCTGCCGGCGGATGCGCCGGCGACGTGGCTGCGCCGCGGCTGGCGCGACCTCTGGACCAACCCGCTTCCCAGCCTGTTCTACGGCCTGACGGTGTTCCTCGCCTCGATCGTCTTCATCGTCTACATGTTCCGGTCCGGCAGGGACTATTTCCTCTTCCCCGCCCTTGCCGGCTTCCTGATCGTCGGGCCGCTGGCGGCGGCGGGCCTCTATCTGAAGAGCCGCGATATCGAGACCGGCGCGCGCACGACCCTTCGCTCCATGCTGACCGTGCGGCCGCTTGCCGGCGCGCAGGTGTTCTTCACGGGCATGCTGCTCGTCATGCTGATGCTCTTGTGGATGCGCGCGGCCGTCCTCGTCTATGCGCTTTTCTTCGGCATCCGTCCGTTCCCCGGGCTCGACCATGTCACCGGCATGCTGTTCACCACCCCGACGGGCTGGGCGATGCTGGTGGTCGGCAGCCTGATCGGCGCGCTCTTCGCCGGATTCGCCTTCGCCGTCAGCGTCTTCTCCATTCCCATGCTGCTCGACCGCCGCACCGACGCGCTGACGGCCATGGGCATCAGCACGGTCATGGTCTGGAACAATCTCCGACCGATGATGGCATGGGGCGCGGTCGTCCTCGCCCTCTTCCTGCTGAGCGTCGCGACGGGTCTCGTCGCGCTCGTCATCGTGTTCCCATGGCTGGGGCATGCCACCTGGCACGCCTATAGAGAGATGCGGTGACGGCCATGACCGCGCTCGGCGTGCTCGTTCCGCTGTCGGTGGCCATGGGAGGCGCGGGTCTCTGCGCCTTCTTCCGGTCGCTGCGCACGCGGCAGGACGAGGAAGGCCCGAAGGCGGAAAACCGCAATCCGAGGAGGATGCTGTGAGCGACGACAATCCCTCTGCGACAGATGCGCCGGACGGTGGCGCACGGGTGGTCGATCCTTCGGATGCCGTCACGGGAATGGGGTTCGTGCTCGGCGCCGTCGGCGCCGTCATCGGCGTGATCGCGGCCCTGTTCCTTTCCCCCTCCCTCTCGGCGGCGACCGCGTTCTACTGTCTTCTCGCAGGCCTCGCCGGCGCCTCCGCGGGGATCGTCACCGGCGGCATGATCGGCGCGATCTTCGCGGTGATGCGAAGCCGGCGCGCGCCACCGCGGCCGCGGGACGATCACGGAAGACGGGTCTGACCGTCCTCCGGCGACACCGCAGGCGCGATGTCCGTTTGCGAGGGTTCGGCCCCCGTTTCGGCGTCGGGCCCATCCGGTGCGGTCCCGTCGGTGGCCGCTTCCCCGGACGGGGTGGATATCCGGTCGGAGGCGATCGGCCGGGGCGTAACCGAGCCGTCCGCCGAGGCGACGCGCCAGACGGTGTTGCCGGCGTCGTCGGCGATCAGCAGCGCGCCGGTGCCGTCGATGGCGAGGCCGACGGGCCGCCCGCGGGCCTTGTCGCCATCGAGAAAGCCGGTCACGACATCCTGCGCCTTGCCGGAGGGCCGCCCGTTGACGAACGGGACGTAGATCACCTTGTAGCCATTGTAGGCGTTGCGGTTCCAGCTCCCGCGGTTGCCGACGAACGCACCGTCCCTGTAGGCTTCCGGAAGCGCCGAGTCATTGCTGAAGGCAAGGCCGAGCGCGGCGACGTGGCTGGTGAGCGCATAGTCGGGCACGAGCGCCTTCTCGACGAGATCGGGGCGCTGCGGGCGAACCCGCGGGTCGACATGCCGGCCGTAGTAGCTCCACGGCCAGCCGTAGAAGCCGCCTTCCTTCACCGACGTGAGATAGTCCGGAACGAGGTTCGGCCCGAGCTCGTCCCGTTCGTTGACCACCGTCCAGAGCTCGCCGGTCTCAGGATGGAAATTGAGCCCGTTGGGATTGCGCAGGCCGGAGGCGAACACCTTGGACGCGCCGGTGAGCCGATCGACCTGCCAGATCGCGGCGCGTCCCTTCTCGGCCTCCAGGCCTCTCTCGCCCGCATTGGAATTGGAGCCGACGGAGGCGAAGAGATGGCGGCCGTCCGCACCGAGGGCGAGATCCTTCGTCCAATGATGGTTGATGGGACCGCCCGGAAGCGGCGTCAGGATCGTCGGCTCCGCGGTGATCTCGCCGCCGCCCAGCGGATAGGGATAGGCGAGAATGGCGTCCGCCGCCGCCACGTAGAGCGTCCCTTCGTGCCATGCCACGCCGAAGGGCGAGTTCAGCCCCTTGAGGAGATCGCGACGCTCGTCCACCACCCCGTCGCGGTCGGTGTCGCGCAGCAGCGTGATGAGGTTCGTCTCGCCTCCCCCGCCGCCCCCGCCTGCGGCCATGTCCATGATCCAGCCGCGGATGATGTCCTTCGGCCGGTTGAGCGGCTTGCCGGCGGGCGCCTTCGACTGGACGACGAGGACATCGCCGTTCGGGAGCGTATGCACCGTGCGCGGGTTCGCCAGATCCCCGGCGAACGCCGAGATGACGAGGCCCTCCGGCACCTCCGGCGCCTGCCCGTCCTGCCATCCCACCACCTCCGCCACCTTCAGGTCGGGCCAGAGGCTCTGCGAGGGCTCCGGCAGGACCGGATCGGGGCCGAGCTGCCGGGTCACGTCGAAATCGTCGCTGCATCCCGCAAGCATGCCGGCGCCAAGCGCGGAAAGGAGGATCGCCGTCCTACGCATGGAGACCTCCCGTACGGCCGAACAGGGCCACGATCGCCATGAGGACGACGGTCGCGACGGAGGTGGCGAGCCCATAGGGAACGACCGCCGTCCAGCCGTCCGCCGTATGTATGAAACTGTTCAGGACGGCCAGAAGGAAGACGATCGCGTATCCGGCCATCGTCGGCCATGCCGGACCGATCCGGCCCCTGAGGCGCCGGGCGACGGCGAGGATGCCGGCCAGGAAGCCGAACGCCAGCCCCGCCAACAGCAGCCACTCGGAAAAGTGCAGCCAGAGCAGATTGGCGGTCTGCCAGTAGGCGATGTCGGTCAGCATCGCGAGGAAGAAGCACGCGATCGGGAAGGAGAGGAGAAACCCGTAGGCGACGGGCACCGGTGGATTTGTCGCGGATGTCGAAGGAAAGGCCATTAGCGTCGCCCGGATTTCGTGTGATGACGTCGGACATCTACGCACGGGCGTGAAAAATGTTCCGACCAAACGGTCCGGAACGGCCGATCAGGAACTTTGCCGGCTTCGGCCGGTTGTCGAGGCAAGCACGTATCGCGCGGAGGACAGCCCGTGAAACCTCTTCGAGACAATGGCCTGACCGTCGTCCTCATCGCAGCCACGGCGAGCACGCTGGCCGGCATGGCGATGACGGGGCTCTCCGTCTACAACGACGAGCTCGCGCAGCATCATCGGCACGCCGTGTCGCTCGCCGCCTATCTCGCGAGCGGGCATTTCCTGTCCGCCCTGTTCGAGAACTGGGAGAGCGAGTTCCTGCAGATGTCGGCCTATGTCGTGCTGACGGCTTTTCTCTTCCAGCGCGGCTCGGCGGAATCGAGGGACCCGGACGGCCGCGCGGAGCAGGACGAAGACCCCGCGACGCATGCCCGCGACCCGGACGCGCCGCTCCCCGTCCGGCTCGGGGGCCTTTCGGCCGGTCTCTACGCCTATTCGCTGGGGATCGCGCTCTTCGCTCTGTTCCTGCTGAGCTTTGCGCTCCACCTGCAGCACAGCGCCGCCGCCGAGGCGGTCGAGGCGCTCGGCCACGGCCGGCCCGCACCGACGATCTGGCAGCATGCCGCAAGCGCGAAATTCTGGTTCGAATCGTTCCAGAACTGGCAGTCCGAGTTCCTGTCCACGGCTATTCTCGTGATCCTCTCGATCTTCCTGCGCTTTCGCGGCTCGCCGGAATCGAAGCCGGTCGCGGCGCCCCATTCCCGGACCGGAGGATAGGCGGTATCCAATAG
>Ga0206117_101713_pt1 | contig 10245 bp, 4 predicted proteins | sample 3A5Ametagenome_FD_177997 | JGI IMG/M metagenome (GOLD analysis project Ga0206117, IMG submission 177997) | Enriched microbial communities from leaf-cutter ant dump, University of Wisconsin, Madison, United States - 3A5A | ecosystem: Environmental > Terrestrial > Nest > Insects nest > Nest dump... | reverse complement strand
CTGGGGCTCAACGCCTTCACCGACTACCTGCTGCCCGAGGCGGCCATGGCCTTGAAGCAGGGCGTGGGCCGCCTCATCCGCAGCGAAACCGACCAGGGCATGGTGGCGATTGCCGATACCCGCTTGCTGGAAAAAAACTATGGCCCGCGCCTGCTGGCCGCACTGCCGCCCATGGGGCTGCTGACCACGGCGCAAGCTTGGCAGGCGCAATTGCGGCAGTTGGGGCAGGGGCGGGAATGAGCGGAATATCCCTCAATACCCCAGCGTGCGCCCGTCGGGGTTGCGCGGGTCGGAGTAGCCCCACAGCTCCTGGCCCTGGCGCTGTATCTGGATGGTCTGGGTGCGGCCCATGGCGGGCTTGACGGCGACGTTCTGGCCCTTCTGGCGCAGCAGGTTCAGCGTATCGGGCGAGAAGCCTTTTTCCACCCGCAGCTCGTCAGGCATCCACTGGTGGTGGAAGCGCACCGTGGCGGCGGCCTCGGCCGGGTTCATGCCGAAGTCGATGCCATTGACGATCTGCTGCAGCACAGTGGTGATGATGCGTGCCCCGCCGGGGCTGCCGGTTACCAGCCAGGGCTTGCCGTCCTTGAGCACGAAGGTGGGTGTCATGGACGACAGCGGGCGCTTGCCTGCCTGCACGGCGTTGGCATCGCCGCCGATCAGGCCGTAGGCATTGGGCACGCCGGGTTTGGCGGAAAAATCGTCCATCTCGTTGTTCAGCAAAATGCCCGTGCCGGGTGCAACGATGCCGGTGCCGAAGTTGGTGTTGAGCGTGTAGGTGACGGCCACCATGTTGCCCGCCTTGTCCACCACGGAGTAATGGGTGGTCTGGTCGCTTTCGTAGGGCTGCGGCTTGCCGGGCTTGATCTCGCGGGCGCTGCGGGCCTGGTCGGGGTTGATCTGCTGCGCCAGAGCGTCGGCGTACTTTTTCGAGGTCAGGCCCGCCAGCGGGATGTGCACGAAGGCCGGATCGCCCAGGTACTCGGCGCGGTCGGCGTAGGCCAGCTTCATCGCCTCGGCCATGTGGTGGATGGTCTGTGCGCTATTGGGGCCCCAGTCCTTGACCGGCCAGCGCTCCATGATGTTGAGGATTTGCACCAGGTGGGCCCCGCCGGAGGAGGGCGGCGGCATGGTCACGACCTGGTAGCCACGGTAGCTGCCGCGTACCGGCTCGCGCTCGACCACCTGGTAGTCACGCAGATCCTGCAAGCGCATCGGGCTGCCATGGCGGGCCATTTCGGCGGCGATCTTCTGGCCGATTTCCCCTTCGTAGAACGCTTTTGCGCCGTCCCGGGCGATCAGGCGCAGCGACTGGCCCAGTTCCTTTTGCACCAGCAGGTCGCCAGCGCGTAGCGGGGCCCCGTTTTTCCAGAAGATGGCCCGGGTGGCGTCCCACTGGCCCATGTGGGCTTTTTCCTGCTCCAGCACCTTGGCCAGGGTTTCGCTGACCGGGTAGCCTTTTTCGGCCAGCTCAATGGCCGGCTGCACCACGCGCGACAGCGGCAGCGTGCCCCATTTCTTCAGCGCATGGGCCATGCCGGCCACGGTCCCGGGCACGCCGACGGCGTAGTGGGTATAGAGCGATTTGCCGTCGATCACCTTGCCCTTGCCGTCAAGGTACATGTTGCGGCTGGCTGCGGCCGGGGCGATTTCCCGGAAATCCACCGCCGTGCTTTTGCCGGTCGGTGCGTCGTACACCATCATGAAGCCACCGCCGCCGATGTTGCCCGCGTTGGGCAGTGCCACTGCCAGCGCAAAGCCAATGGCCACGGCTGCATCCACTGCGTTGCCGCCCGCCTTGAGCACATCCAGGCCGATGTTGGAGGCGAGCACCTGCTCGGTGGCCACCATGCCGTGCCTGGCCACCACGGGGTGGAATACGTCCGTGGTGAAGTCGTAGGCAGCCGCGGCCTGTGCAGCAGCAGGGGGCTGGGGCAGCACCGCCGCAGACGGTGGCAGGTGTGCGGTGCTGCAGGCCGTCAGCATGGCCAGCGCCAAGCCGGTCAGCAGCAATTTTTGGGTGGATGAGGGCATTGTGTCTCCTTGTTGTGTGCTTGAACCATACCTGAACGGATAAAAAAAGAAGCTGCTTGCGCTTCAAATGAAACATTCTCAGACATCTTTTCATCTGAAAGTGTTGCATATCAAGCGGTAGAAGCTTTGTTTTTTGATTTTGCTGCAAGGGAAATCACCAACAAACACGGTGCTGCTTGAATGAATCATTGTGTTACATTTTTCTGAACGGTTGTACACAAATTTTTCCATGTCCCGCTTTTTGAACGCCTTGCTCACTACCGACCCGCGTCTGCGTCGCAGCCTGATGACGACCGGGTTGGCGTGCCTGTTCATGGCCTTGTGCGTGCTGGCGATGCAATTGGCGGTTGCTGCCGGGTTGGCGCAGCCAGGGCCGGTGCATTGGTGGTCCGTCGCCAGCGCTGGGTGCGTGGTGCTGAGTTTCGTGCTTATCCGCAGCGGCCTTACCCGCCACTGGCATGACCCGGCCTTCACCATGGTGCAGATCAGCTGCGCCCTGATCAGCAATGCCGTGGCCTACGCCATTGCCGGAGAGGCGCGGGGCATCGGGCCGCCCGTACTGGCCGTGGTGATGATGTTCGGCGTGTTTGGCCTGACGCCCGCCCAGATCAAAAAGCTCCTGGTACTGGGCACGGTCGTGTTTGCCACGGCTGGTGCCATCGTGCAGTGGGGCCACCCGGAAGATGCGCCGCCCCCGGCGCTGGCGGCGTTGTACATGCTGATGGTGGTGCTGGTGCTGGTATTCAGTACCATGCTGGCGCTGCACATGGAGGCCTTGCGCACGCAGCTCAAAATCCAGCGCCGCGAGCTGGCCCTGGCCATTGAGCGGGAGCAGGAGCTGGCCACGCGCGATGAGCTGACAGGCCTGCCCAACCGGCGCTATCTGGCCGAAGCCATGCGGATCAGGCGCCTGAATGCACAGCGAACCGGCCAGCCACTGCTGCTGGCACAGCTTGACCTGGATTTTTTCAAGTCCATCAACGACACCTACGGCCATGCGGCGGGCGATATCGCCTTGCAGGGTTTTGCGAAGATCGTCTCCGGCCAGGTGCGTGCCTCGGACATCCTGGCCCGCTGGGGCGGCGAGGAATTTGTCCTGCTGATGTGCGATACCTCCGTCAGTGACGGTGCGGCGGTGCTGGAGCGTGTGCGGGCCGCCGTCGCCAGCACGCCGGTGATCCTGCCCGAGGGCAGGCGCATCCGCTTCTCGGTCTCCATCGGCGCAGTGCAGTGGCAACCGGGCGAGGCGTCCGCAGCGCTGCTGGCGCGGGCTGACGCCGCGTTGTACGAAGCCAAGCACCAGGGCCGCAACCGGGTCGTCTGGGCGTAAACAGGTTCCAGCGGCGGGCGTTGCCGGCCCTATGCCTCTGCCGCCTGGGTGATCTGCTCGATCTCGTCGGTCAATTCCAGCCAGCGTTCTTCACACTGCTCCAGCGCATCGCCCACGGTTTTCAGGCGTTTGCCCGCTTCGGCAATCTCTGCCGGGGGCAGGGGGGTGGCCAGCTTTTCTTCCAGGGCGGCTTTTTCCTGGCCCAGTTGCGCCATGCGGGCGTCGATTTTTTCCAGTTCTTTTTTCAGCGGCCTGGTCTTGTCGGCCAGCGCCTGACGCGCCTGGGCGGCCAGGCGGCGGGCTTCGCGCGGGTCGATGGCCGGGGCGGTGCTGACCGGCTCGGGGCTGGCGGCGGCATCGGCAGCCCTGGCCGCTTCGCGCAGGCGGCGTGATTCTTCCAGCAGGTAGCGCTGGTAGTCGTCCAGGTCGCCGTCGAAGGTGTTCACCTGCCCGCGCCCGACCAGCCAGAAATCGTCGGCCACGGCCCGCAGCAAATGCCGGTCGTGGCTGACCAGCAGCACCGTGCCGTCGAAATCGTTCAGCGCCATCGCCAGGGCTTCGCGCGTGGGCAGGTCCAGGTGGTTGGTCGGCTCGTCCAGCAGCAGCAGGTTGGGGCGCTGCCAGACGATCATGGCCAGCACCAGGCGGGCTTTTTCGCCGCCGCTCATGCTGCCCACGCTTTGCGCCACCATGTCGCCGCTGAAGTTGAAGCTGCCCAGCCAGTTGCGCAAGTCCTGCTCGCGGCTGGCCGCCGGGGCATCCGCGCCCAGGTCACGCGCCAGGCGCACCATGTGCTGCAGCGGGTTTTCATCCGGGCGCAGCACGTCCAGCTCCTGCTGGGCGAAGTAGCCGATGCGCAGGCCCTTGCCTTCCGTCACCTTGCCCGATAGGGCGGTGATCTCCCGCGCAATGGTCTTGACCAAAGTGGATTTGCCCTGGCCGTTGGCCCCCAGAATGCCGATGCGCTGGCCCGCCAGCACGGTGCGGCTGACGCCCTGCAGGATGGTGGTGACGTTGCCCGCTTCGCTGGTGTAGCCAAAGGCCGCGTCGGTAATCGCCAGCATCGGGTTGGGCAGATTGGTCGGCTCTTGAAAGGCAAAGGTGAAATCCGCGCTGGCCAGCACGGGGGCCACTTTCTCCATCCGCTCGATCTGCTTGACGCGGCTTTGCGCCTGCTTGGCCTTGGTGGCCTTGGCCTTGAAGCGGTCGATAAAGCTTTGCAGGTGGGCGATTTTTTCCTGCTGGCGCTCGAATGCCGCCTGCTGCAGCACCAGTTGCTGGGCGTGCAGTTCCTCGAACTTGCTGTAGTTGCCGCCGTAGCGGGTCAGCCGCCCGCCGTCGATATGCAGCGTCACGCCCGTGGTGGCGTCCAGAAACTCGCGGTCGTGGCTGATGATGATGAGCGTGCCGCTGTAGCGCTTGAGCCAGGCCTCCAGCCACACCAGCGCGTCCAGGTCCAGGTGGTTGGTCGGCTCGTCCAGCAGCAGCAGGTCGGACGGGCACATCAGGGCACGCGCCAGCTGCAGGCGCATCTGCCAGCCGCCGGAAAAACTGCCCACCGGGCGCTCCAGCTCGCTGGTCTTGAAGCCCAGCCCCAGAATCAGCGCCTGGGCGCGGGCCGTGGCGTCGTGCGCCCCGGCGTCCTGCAAATCCGCGTGCAACTGGGCAATCTGCATCCCATCGCCCGTCACTTCCGCTGCCGCCAGCCGCGCTTGCAGCTCTTGCAGGCGCGTATCGCCCGCCAGCACAAAGGCGGTGGCGCTGTCGTCGGTATCGGGCAGGTGCTGGGCCACCTCGGCCATGCGCCATTGCGGGGGAATGAAAAAGTCGCCGCTGTCTTCATGCAGACGGCCCGCCAGCAGTGCAAACAGTGAAGACTTGCCTGCGCCATTGCGTCCCACCAGGCCCACATGTTCACCGGGATGGATGGTGGTGGAGATACCGTCCAGCACCAGCTTGGTGCCCCGGCGCAGGGAGATGTTTTTTAAGGTAATCATGCAAACGCAAAAAAGCGGCTCAAGCCGCCATCGGGTTTTGTCTGGTCATCGGAAGAAAAGCCCGAGATTCTCGCATGGACACTTTTCCCGACGCCAAACAGCTCTCACACCACCTGCCAGCGTAGGGTGAACAAAGTCTCTGACGAAGTTTTCTCCTGCAATCGTTACGCCACCAGTTCCTGCAACGTCTTCACCACCTTGTATTCCACGTCCTGCGCCAGCCTGAAGTGCGCCCGCCCGCATTCGATCTTCAGGTTCTCATCGCGCCGCCGGTCAGCCTCTACCGTGCTCGACTTGGTCTCGGCGACGAAATACACCCGCGCGTCGTTCTCGAACACCACCGCCCAATCCGGGTTGTAGCTGCCCAGCGGCGTGTCGATCTTGAAACGCCCCGGCAACTTGAAGAAAAACCGCACGCGCTCGTCGTTGGAGCAATCCTGCGCAAAACGGCTTTCCGGCTCGCTATCGCTCAACACGCAGTCAAATGCATCGCCCAGCGGGTCCTTCTCCTCGTTGATGGGCCGCGCCTGCAGCAAGGTTTTGGTCACAGGCGTACTCAGGCTGTCGTTGGACGGTGGGTACACGCTGCTCAAATAGGTTTCCGTCGTCTCCTCGAACAGCGCCATTTCGTAGGTTTTGCCGTTGATCTGGTGGTACTCGATGCCCTGCACCAGCAACTCCTGCAAACAGGTTTGAATGGCACCCACCGCCATGTCCAGAAACGCCTGCGGGTTGAGCAGCAATTCGTCCAGCCGATTCGATGCATCCAGAATCTTGAACAGCGTAGCGCGCGACAGATGCACACGGTTCTGGATATAGGCGTACACATCCGGCACCACCACGCTGCGGTACTGCGCATCGGCCTCGCCCACGGCGTTTTCCACGCCCTGCACGCCCTCTTGCGTCATCACCATCTTTGCCTTGCGCGAGCGCACCTTGGGCACCTGCACCTTGGGGTATTGGTTCTTATCGCTCAAGGCCTTGGTGCATTGCGCAATCAACGCCAGGGTATCCAGCTTGACGCTGTAGCGCGTCTGGTAATTGATCTTCTTCCAGATGGCCTCAAACAAGGCTTGGTCTTCGGCACTCAGGGCTTTGCGCTGAATGCACGCCTTGGCGCGTGCATTCTTCACGCGGCCCTTGAAGACCACACCGGTTTCTTCCTCAATCTCCTGCTGCAAGCTGCGTGCAAAGGCCTCGTAGCTTTCGTTGGGAATCACGGTGAGCACATTCACGCGCTTGTCCTGTATGCGCTCGCCCTTTTGGTTCACCGCCAGCCGCAGGCCGCGTCCGATTTCCTGGCGTTTTTTCAAGACGCTGCGGGTTTCGTTCAGCGTGCAGATCTGGAACACGTTGGGGTTGTCCCAGCCTTCGCGCAAGGCCGAATGGCTGAAGATGAATTGCAGCGGCTCATCCATGCCAAGCAGCCGCTCCTTCTCCTTCATGATGAGTGCGTAGGTATCGTCATCCTTGGCAACGTTGCCCTTGGTATCGACCCACACCGTTCTGGCCTTCGCGCCCTTGCCCTTTTTGTCGCCAGAGAAATAACCGCCATGCACTGCGCCAGCGGCATGAGGAATCAAACCTCGGTATTGCGGTTTGCTGGCGTACTTGTTGAACGCCTCTTCAAACCACAGAGCAAACTTACCCGCGACCGGCAGGCCCTCCTCGTCATAGCTGCGGTAATTGGCCACCTTGTCGATAAAGAACAGCGACAGCACCTTCACCCCCATGGGCTGCAGGTTCTTCAGCTTGGCAAAGTGCGCGGCCACCGTGCGCTCGATCTGAAAGCGCATCACATCCTCGACCAACCCACCTTGCTGCTCATGCAGCCGCAACACCCGCCCGCCGGAGAACTCGATCTCGCCATCGTCCGCGCGAATCTCGTTGAGGATGTAGCCATCGGCATACACATCGCGCTTTTTGGATTTGACGTAAACGTCGTCGCCGGGCTTGAGGGCAATTTCTTTGGTGTCCGGGCCACTTTTGCCATTCACATGCATGCGCACCTTGGCGGTGATGCCCCTGGGCTTGGCCTCAATCGCCAGCAATTCAATGAATGCCTCGTTGGGGTTGTCATCCGCCAGCACGCCATCCACCTCGATCTGCTTGACCAGCCCCAGGTCATAGGCCTGCACCGGGTTCAGCGCATACAGCAGGTTGTACGGGTTCTTGTGCGTGGCCGAATAGCGCAGCGTGCACAGCGGGTTCAACTCCGCCAGCGCGCGGCGGCGCACATCGGTTTCAAAATTCTGCGGCTCATCCACGATCACGATCGGGTTCACCGCCTTGATGTACTCCATCGGCGCAAAGGCCCGCTCACCCTTCTGGTTGATCTTGTTGCTGTCCTTGGTGAAGCTGTCGATATTGATGACCAGTACGCTCAAGGCATCGTTTTGCGCGAAATGGCGCAACTCCGTCAGCCGGCCGCTGTCATACAACATCGGCACGCAGGGCACATTCGCATAGTCGGCGGCAAAGTGGTTGCGCGTCACCTGCAGGTTCTTCATCGTGCCTTCACGAATCGCCACGCTGGGCACCACCACCACGAACTTCTTGAAGCCGTAGCGCTGGTTCAGCTCATACATGGTTTTGATGAAGGTATAGGTCTTGCCCGTGCCCGTCTCCATCTCGATGGTGAAATTGCGGGGGCAGAACGCCTCCTTGCCATCGTCGGAGCGGGACGCCTCCAATGCCTGCGACACGGCGACGCCATTGGCCTGCTGCACCTTCTGCACATTCGTCAGCAATTGCTCGTCCGACAGCCGCAGCGCATTGCCAATGCTGCCATCGGCCGCATAGTCCACGCTGGTGCTGCCACTGACCAACGCAAAATCGCTTTTGGCCGGTGGCTGGCCCTCAAACACCTGCACCACCGCCTGCACGGCACGCGCCTGGTAGTCCTGATGGGTGAATTGCAGTTGCATCATGTTCTGGGACATGGGCCGCTCCTCAAATCACCAGCAGGCCAATATCCAGCCCCGCCAATTCCAGCTGCAGATTGGCCAGCAGCTCATCGGCCTTGTCGCCCTCAAAACAGGAATTGAGCAGGATGACCTGCGCGGGCCGGGCACGGACCATTTCCTCCTTCAGCGCCTCGGTATAGGCGTCAAAGCACAGCCACAACTGCCGGTCGTCGGCCATCCACACACGGTGAACGGTAGCGCCCGCCAGCGTTTGGGGCTGGCTGATGGCATGCACGCCCAAGGCGCCCAGGCCATGTTTGAGCAGCAATTCCGCCAGCATGGCGGTTTGCGCACCTGCGTCATTCCCGCGAAGGCCGGAATCCAGAGCATCTACCCCCTGCGCCGATTTCTCCGCCTGCTGGAACAGCGCCAACTGCTCGCGCAAGGCATCGGCATTCGCCACGTCGCTGCGCCAGACCTTGAAATTGGACGGTGCCAACGTGAAGTGCGCGCAGGCCAGATCGGCGGTTTTGTCCGGGTGCTCGGCTTTGAGTTTGGCAATCACCTTGTCGATACGGGCGCGGGTGATGTCGGCGATGGTGCGGTAGCCGGCTTTATAGGCCTCGGTATCTTCACCCAAGACCTCGGGCATTTGCACGCAGATGCATTGACGGTTGCCGCCGTCTTCGAGGTTGAGTTCCATGACTGCCTGGCCAGTGGTTCCACTACCGGCAAAAAAATCGAGAACGATATCATTTTCTTTTGTCAAAAAATAAGACAACTTGCTTATTAATTTATGTGGTTTTGGCTTGGTAAAAACATCCTTTCCAAGTAGCTTTTTCAAAAATTCACTCCCATTTCTGGTTGGAATTTTTATAATGCTTTTCAAATTCTCATCTGATTCAGTTATATAAAGCTTCCTATAAGCCCTATCGCCTCTCCAAACGATTCTCCCATCAGCGATCAATTCATCTATATATTCCTGACTCATCCAATGCCGTCCTGCTGGGGCAGGCACCTCTTTCCCATTAAAAATCCGAGAAGGTCCTTCCCCCTCCCCACTCAAATCCACCGCATAATATATATTCCAATTTTCATCTATGTTCTTATAATTACTTAACCAGGAGTTTTCTCCAACACCTCTTTGAGCGTCCTCATCCAACAATGCGTTTATTTCTCGGGCCAAAATTTCTTCAGCTTTCTCCAAAGAATCTCCCTGTTTTTTTGCATAAAGCACTTTATCCATCAATACTCTTGAAATCTCTCTCTGTTTACTCCAAGAAATTTCATAAGCGGTATGCGTCTTAACATAAACAAAAATATATTCATGCTCAATCGCAACAAAAGGACTTTGGCGAGAAGAATTTTGCCAAGCGATTTGTGCAACAAAACTCTCAGCGCCAAATACCTCATCACAAAGCAATTTCAAATTAGCTGCCTCATTATCATCAATACTGATAAAAATAACCCCATCATCCCGCAGCAGATTACGCGCCAGATAGAGCCGCGGATACATCATCGACAGCCATGCGCTGTGATACTGCCCGCTTTCCTTGCTGTTCTTTTTCCACAAACTTTGTTTATTTAGAAAACCGGCCTCGTTCTTCTCGCCCGTGCGCCGCTGGTATTCATCCAGGGTTTCCGAATAATCGTCCGGGTAAACAAAGCTGTCGTTGCCCGTGTTGTACGGCGGGTCGATGTAAATCATCTTGACCTTGCCGTAATAGCTTTTCTGCAGCACCCGCAGCACTTCGAGGTTTTCGCCCTCGATCAGCATGTGCTGCGCCTGCTGCGGGTTGCCGGCATCGGGCCGCAGCGTGTGGCTGGTGGTTTTCTGGATTTCGCGCCGGGCGGCGGTCTTGCCGGCCCAGTTCAGTTCGTAATGCTCGGCCGGGGCAATGCGCTCTTGCCCCAGCAAGTCCTTGAGTCGCTCAAGGTCGATCTGGTTGTCGCTGATGACTTCGGGAACGGTCTGGCG
>Ga0206117_101712_pt1 | contig 10245 bp, 8 predicted proteins | sample 3A5Ametagenome_FD_177997 | JGI IMG/M metagenome (GOLD analysis project Ga0206117, IMG submission 177997) | Enriched microbial communities from leaf-cutter ant dump, University of Wisconsin, Madison, United States - 3A5A | ecosystem: Environmental > Terrestrial > Nest > Insects nest > Nest dump... | reverse complement strand
GCAGTTCGTAGAACAGCGGGCCATCGAGGGCGATGTCGCTGTCCATGGCCGTGTCGGCGGTATCCGCCGGGGGGGCGGCTTGCGGCGCAGGCGGTACCTGGGCGCAGGCAGTCAAGGTGCCAAGGATGACGCTTGCACTGCCAAGGGTGCGCCAGAACGGGTGCGAAGGGCGGGATAAAGAGGCCATCCGGCCATAATAATCGAAGGCCAACGCCGGTTTATCCAGCCCTTTGCCTTTCCCAAAGACCGCACCGTCCGATCCATGCCTGAATTACCTGAAGTCGAAGCCACGCGGCGCAGTTTTGCCGCAGACATTGCCGCAGCGCAGATCCTGGCGGTGCGCCTGGGCAAACCCTTGCGCTGGCCGCTGGGCTGCCCGCCGCAGGATCTGGTCGGGCAGACCGTGCAGCAGGTGCGCCGCCGGGGCAAATACCTGCTGCTGGACTTGAATGCCGGGCTGTTGCTGCTGCACCTGGGCATGTCCGGCAGTTTGCGCTTTGCCCCAAGCTTTCCTGCGCCCGGGGCGCACGACCATTTCGATTTGACGACCAGCCAGGGCACGCTGCGCCTGCACGATCCGCGCCGCTTTGGTGCGGTGGTGGCCGCCGCCGGAGAGGACGATCCCCGGGCGCAAAAGCTGCTGGGCGGCCTGGGCATGGAGCCACTGGACCCGGCCAGCTTCACCTGGGAGCGTTTTGCCGCCGGCCTGCACGCCAGCCGGGCGCCCATCAAGGCGGTGCTGCTGGCTGGCAAGCTGGTGGTCGGCGTCGGCAACATCTATGCCAGCGAAGTGCTGTTTGCCAGCCGCATCCACCCTGCCACGCCCGCGTGCGCCATCCGCCCGGTCAAGGCGCGGCGGCTGTTCGCCGCCATTGGACAGGTGATGGCCCGGGCGGTGGAGCAAGGCGGCACGACGCTGCGTGATTTTTCCAACGCACAGGGCATGGCCGGGCACTTCCAGCACGCGGTGCAGGTGTATGGCCGCGCCGGGCAGCCGTGCCACCGCTGCGGCCAGCCCATTGACCTGCTGCGCCAGGGACAGCGCAGCACCTACTACTGCCCGCGCTGCCAGAAAATTTAGGAAGGCTTCGACAAAAAGCGGGCGCAAGCGGTAACAAACCCGCCTGCTGGCGCAGCATGACCGGGGTTATAGTCGTTGCGCACGAATATCCACATTTCGGGAGAAAACAGGTGGGCCCATCATTTAACGAGCAGTTTGACCAGCTGGGGGTGTGGCGCAAAGGGTTTGCCAGCCAATTGGCCGAGTTCCGCAACTGGTTGGGCGAGCAGGAATTGCTGGACGTGGCGGTGCAGGATCATCTGCAGCGCCTGGAAGCGCAACTGCGTGACGACAAGGTGTGCGTGGCCTTCGTGGCCGAGTTCTCGCGCGGCAAGTCGGAGCTGATCAACGCCATCTTTTTTGCCCACTATGGGCGGCGCATCATGCCCGCCTCGCCCGGGCGCACCACCATGTGTCCGACCGAGCTGGCCTATGACCCGGCACTGCCGACCTGCATGCGCCTGCTGCCCATCGAGACGCGCGAGCAGACCTACAGCCTGGCACAGTGGCGCAGCCGCCCGTCCACCTGGGTGCAGCTGCCGCTGGACGTGAACGACCCGGACCAGCTGGCCGCCCAGATCGCCAAGGTGGCCGAAACGCGCACCGTGACGGTGGAGGAAGCCCGCACCCTGGGCTTCTGGAACGATGCCCTGCCCCAGGACAACCCGATGGTCAACGACCAGGGCATGGTCGAGGTACCGCGCTGGCGCCACGCCCTGGTGAACATGGCGCACCCCTTGCTCAAGCAGGGGCTGGTGATTCTGGACACGCCGGGCCTGAACGCCGTGGGCGCGGAGCCGGAGCTGACGGTCAATCAGATCGCCCTGGCGCACGCCGTGGTGTTTCTGCTGGGGGCCGATACGGGCGTGACCAAGTCCGACCTGGCCATCTGGCGCGAGCACCTGCTGCCCAGCCACCGCGAGGGCGAGTCGCACCTGGTGGTGCTCAACAAGATCGATGCGCTGTGGAACGGCATGGACAGCACCGCGCAGGTGCAGGGCCAATTGGAACGCCAGCGCCAGCAAAGTGCGCAGATGCTGCACATCTCGCCCCAGCGCATCCTGCCGCTGTCGGCGCAGAAGGGGTTGCAGGCCAAGATCGAGCAGCGCCCCGATCTGCTGCAGGAAAGCGGCCTGCCTGCGTTTGAAGAAGCCCTGGCCCAGGGCATCCTGGCGCACCGGCAAAGCATTTTGCTGTCCGCCGTTACCGGCGGCGTGCGGCAGATGCAGACCCAGGTGCGCCGGGCGATTCAAATCCGCCGCCGCGATCTGGACGAGCAGATGCTGGAGCTGCGCAGCCTGCGCGGCAAGAACGCCACGGTGATCGACAGCATGCGCCTGCGTATCGAGCAGGAGCAGCACAGCTTCGACTCCAGCAGCACGCGCATCCTGGCGCTGCGCACCGTGCATCTGCGCCTGATGAACCAGGCATTCCAGCACCTGGGCGCGACCTCGCAGCGCCGCGAACTGGAGCAATTGGCGCAGGCGCTGGAACATTCCGGGCTGAAGCTGGGCGTGCGCAAGGTCTATGCCTCCACCTTCGAGCGCCTGCGCGAGCTGGGCGACAAGGTGCGTGCCGCCGCCGCCGAAGTACAGGCCATGCTGGGCGCCAGCTTCAAGGATTTGAATGCGGAGTTCGGCTTTTCCCTGCTGCCGCCGGAGCCCCTGCAACTGCATGACTTCGAGCAGGCGCTGGGCCAACTGGAGCAAAGCTACCTGCAGTACCTGGGCTTTGGCAACGTGCTCAAGCTGGCCAACCCGCTGTTTGGCGAGCGCCTGATCAAGGCGCTGGGCATGCGCCTGCGCTCCATTTTTGAAAACGCCGCCAACGACCTGGATTTGTGGAGCAAGGCGGCCACGGCCCAGCTCGATGCCCAGCTCAAGGAGCGCAAGCGCAGCTTTGCCCGGCGCATCGAGGCCGTCGATCGCATCCAGCACGCCGCCAGCGGGCTGATGGAGCACATCGCCCAGGTAGAAAGCGCCGAAGCCCTGCTGGAGCAGCTTGACCAGCAACTGCACGCCAAGTGCGAACAACTGCTGCACCTGCCCGTGCTGGAAGGCGCGGCCTGCGCGGTCACCTCCGTCGAGACGGAAGACGGCGCCGCGCCGCCCCGGGAATAGGCACCGCCCCCCGGCCTGTCCCGCCCCCGCCGCTACACTGCCGGGCTTTGCTTTCTGGCGCCGCCCGCCATGGCTTCGTGGATCGGGCGGCGCAGCCGTTCATGCCAGCCCTCCCCGCTTCTCCTTCCGTCCCGGCCCGGCTGCCGGTCATCGCTCCTTCCCTGGTCGCCTGGCAGGCCCGCCATGGCCGCAACCACCTGCCCTGGCAGCACACACAGGATCCGTACCGCGTCTGGCTGTCCGAAATCATGCTGCAGCAAACCCAGGTGACGACCGTGCTGGACTACTACCAGCGCTTCGTGCAGGCGCTGCCCGACGTGGCCAGCCTGGCCGCTGCGCCTGCCGATCAGGTCATGGCGCTGTGGAGCGGCCTGGGCTACTACAGCCGCGCCCGCAACCTGCACCGCTGCGCCCAGGCGGTGATGGCCGAGCACGGCGGCCAGTTTCCGCGCAGCGCCGCCATGCTGGCCACCCTGCCGGGCATTGGCCGCACCACGGCGGCAGCGATTGCGGCGTTCTGCTTTCAGGAGCGGGCAGCGATTCTGGACGCCAACGTCAAGCGGGTACTCACCCGCGTGCTGGCGTTTACCGGCGATCTGGCCCAGGCGCAGCAGGAAAAAGCACTGTGGGCGCTGGCCGAGCAGCTGCTGCCCAAGGATGGCGCCGACATGCCGCGCTACACCCAGGCGCTGATGGACCTGGGCGCCACCGTGTGCACGCCGCGCCAGCCGGCGTGCCGGCAGTGCCCGCTGCAATTGCCGTGCCATGCGCAGGGAGCGGGCAATCCGCAGGACTATCCCGTCAAAACCCGCAAGCTGCGCCGCAGCAGCCAGGCGTGGTGGCTGCTGTTCCTGCGTGATGCGCAGGGACGCTACTGGCTGGAGCGCCGCCCGGCGCAGGGCGGCGCCAACGCCATCTGGGCAGGCCTGTTCAGCCCCTTGGTCTACCCCAGCGCAGCCGCTGCCTCCCAGGCGCTGGCTGCGCTGGCGCAAGCGCCGCAGCGCCACGATCTGCCCGTGGTGCAGCATGTGCTGACGCACCGCGACCTGTTCCTGCACCCGGTGGTGGCTGCGCTGGGGCCGACGGCCGATGGCGACCCCCTGCCCGGCATCCACCCTGCCGATGGCGCCTGGTGCACCGGGCCGCAGGCGCTGGCCTTGGGGCTGCCCGCGCCGGTGCGCAAGCTGATGCTTTCTTTTGAGGAGCTGTTTCCGCCTATCTAATAAAGATTTCAAAGCTATTTATTGCTTGAATCCTTATTAAATCAGCGGAAAAAGCTACGTTTTTAATTCATAGCACTGGTTCTACAATCCAGCTGTCGGCTCCGGCCGACACCAGCGTCTTCAGGGCGGGGCGAAATTCCCCACCGGCGGTAGGCGAGGCTGTGGCGCAATGCCACAGGGCCCTCGCAAGCCCGCGAGCGCCCATGGCAGCCGGTTGATTCGGCAGGCTGCCGTGGGGTCAGCAGATCTGGCACCAATCCAGAGCCGACGGTCACAGTCCGGATGCAAGAAGATGCGCCGCGTGTTGCTGCGTCCTGGATGACGGGGCGCAGCAACCGCTGCTGCGTGCCCCGAAAACGTCTTCTCCACCTGTTTGACCGAGGAGCGTTTCCCCATGTTTTCATCCCCCGTTGCCGAGCGCATCGCGCCGGACTTGCCCGAACTTTCCCCTACCCCCGAGGCGCTGCGCCAGCGTGTACAGGCGGCCTTGCAGGCCGTGCGCGAAGGCGTGCCCGTCGTGCTGATGGACGACTACGACCGCGAGAACGAGGCCGACCTCATCTTCGCCGCCGAACGCCTGTCCGAGCGCGGCATGGCGCAGATGATCCGCGACGGCAGCGGCATCGTCTGCCTGTGCCTGACCGACGACACCTTGCAGCGCCTGGATTTGCCGCAAATGGTGGCGCACAACGGCAGCCCCTACGGCACGGCGTTTACCGTGACCATCGAGGCCCGGCATGGCGTCACCACGGGCGTGAGCGCCCGCGACCGGCTGACGACCATCCAGGCCGCCATCCACCCCGAGGCCCGGCCGGACGACCTGGTGCGCCCCGGCCACGTCTTTCCCCTTCGGGCGCACCCCGGCGGCCTGGCGGCGCGGCAGGGGCATACCGAAGGCTCGGTCTGCCTGGCCCGCCTGGCCGGGCTGCGCCCCATGGGCGTGCTGTGCGAGCTGATGCACCCGGACGGCAGCATGATGCGCGGCAGCGATGTTTTCGCCTACGCCGCCCGCCATGGCCTGCCGGTGCTGGCGATTGCCGATCTGCTGCAGTACGTGCGGGAGACGGAGGGATAGGCGGTACAAGCTCTTATTTTTGCAATGATCGCGCGTCCATCTCCCGGTGGCGCAGCAAGGTGCTCCAGTGCGGGCGAAAGTGCGCCGCCAGTTGCTCGGTCAGGAAGACCGAGCGGTGCTGCCCCCCGGTGCAGCCGATGGCGACCGTGACGTAGCTGCGGTGGTTGGCCTGCAGCGCCGGCAGCCAGTGGGCGACGAATTGCTGGAGGTGCGCCTGCATCACCTGTACGTCGGCCTGCTGGCGCAGGAACTGCTGCACCGGCGCGTCCTTGCCGGTGAAAGGGCGCAGGGCCGGGTCGTAGTACGGGTTGGGCAACATGCGCACGTCGAAAACATAGTCCGCATCCAGCGGCAGGCCGTACTTGAAGCCGAAGGATTGAAAAATCAGCGTGAGCTGGTTGGCCGGTGCCTGGATCAGGCCCTTGACGTAGCTTTGCAGTTGCGGGCCACGGATGTTGCTGGTGTCGATGACGTGGGCGTGCTCGCGCAGCGGCCCGAGCAGTTCGCGCTCGTGCTCGATGACCTGGGCCAGGGCGCCGCCATCGGGCACGTCGGTGGGCGAGAGCGGGTGGCGGCGGCGGGTTTCGGAAAACCGCCGCACCAGCGTGGGCGTGTTCGCGTCCAGGAACAAGGTGTGCAATTGCACGCCCTGGCTGCGCAGGTGCTGGAGCTGGTGCAGCTTTTTCGGCAGGTGCGGCAGGCTGGCGGCGCTGCGGGCGTCGATGGCAATGGCCACGCGCTTGCCGTGGTGGGCGTGCTGCAGGCGCACGAAGGCAGGCAGCAGCTCCGGCGGCAGGTTATCGACGCAGTAGTAACCGGCATCCTCCAGCGCCCTGAGCGCAATCGATTTGCCGGAGCCGGACAGGCCGGTAATCAAGACCACTTCCAGCGTCATGGTGCTGCTCCCGGGGTGTTTTCGGTTTGGGCCTGGGCGAGCATTTCGCGGGCGTGGGCCAGTGTTGTCGCGGAAATGGTCTGGCCGCCAAGCATCCGGGCGATTTCCTGCTCGCGCTGCAGCGCATCGGTGGCCAGCACCTGGCTGGTGGTACCGTTCTTGCGCCGCTGTTTGCGCACCACATAGTGCTGGTGCGCAAAGGCGGCTACTTGCGGCAGGTGGGTGACGGCCAGTACCTGCCGACGGCGGCCCAGGCGCTGCATGAGCTGGCCCACGGTTTGCGCCACCGCGCCGCCGATGCCCGCGTCCACCTCGTCAAAAACCAGGGTGCCGGCGCTGCCCTGGGCGCTGGTGGCCACGGCCAGCGCCAGCGAGATGCGGGACAGCTCCCCGCCGGAGGCGACTTTGCCGATGGGCCGGGGCGTGGCGCCGGGATGGGCCGCGACCAGAAACTGCACTTCATCCAGGCCGTGGGCGCCGGGTTCGGCCAGCGGCAGCACCTGGACGGTAAAGCGCCCGCCTTGCATCCCCAGTTCCTGCATGGCCGTGGTGATGGCCTGCGCCAGTTGCACGGCGGCACTGTGGCGCTGGGCCGAGATGGCCTGGGCGGCAGTGCGGTAGCGTTCCAGCGCCTGGGCGGCTGCCTGGGCCAGGGCGGGGAGGTCGGCAGCCGCGTCCAGGGCCGCCAGTTGGCCGCGCCAGGTGTCCAAAAGCTGCGGCAAGTCCTGCGGCGGGTGCTTGTAGCGGCGGGCCAGTTGCAGCCACAGGCCCAGGCGCTCGTCCAGGGCAGCGAGGCGTTCGGGGTCGAGGTCGGCGCGTTCCAGGTAGCGTTGCAGGCTGTGCTGGGCATCGTCCAGTTGCGCCAGGCAGGATTGCAGCACTTCGTCGATCTGGGCAAAGCCCGGCTCCAGGTGGGCCTGGGCCTGTAGCTGGCTGCTGGCATAGGCCAGGGGGCGTTCGGCCCCGGTGGCTTCATCGCCCAGGGCGGCCAGGGCGCGTTGCGCGGCCTCCAGCAGGGTCTGGGCGTGGGCCAGGCGGGTGTGCTGGGTGTTCAATTCTTCCCACTCGTCGGCAGCGGGGGCGAGTTTTTCCAGCTCGTCGATCTGCCATTGCAGGCGTTCGCGCTCTTGCTGGATATGCGTCTGGCGTTGCTGGGCTGCCCCCAGCTGCGCCGTGGCTTGGCGCCAGCCCTGCCACAACTGGCGCAGTTCGGCGGTGGAGATGCCGGCGTAGGCATCGAGCAGGCTGCGCACGCTGTCGGCGTGCATCAGGTGTTGCCAGGCGTGCTGGCCGTGGATGTTCACCAGCTGTTCCCCCACCTGGCGCAATTGCGTGGCAGTAGCGGTCTTGCCATTGATCCAGGCCCGGCTGCGGCCCTGGGCATCGATCTGGCGGCGCAGTTCCAAGGCGGCTGCGTTCTTCAATCCCTGGGACTGCAGCCATGCGCCGATGCTGGCCGGAGCCTCAAACTGGACGCAGATATCCGCATCGGTGGCCCCTTCGCGCACCACGCTGGCGTCGGCACGGGCGCCCAGGGCCAGTTGCAGGGCGTCGAGCAGAATGGATTTACCCGCGCCCGTCTCCCCCGTCAGCGCGGTAAAGCCTGGGGAAAAATCCAGCGCCAGCGCCTGCACGATGACAAAGTCACGCAGCGTGATGCGCCTGAGCGTCATGGCCGGTAGCCTCTTTCGTTCCAGCCGAGCTTTTTGCGCAGCGTGGCAAAGTAGTTCCAGCCCTGGGGATGCAGGAAACGCACACTGTGTTCGGAACGGCGCACATAGATGCGGTCGCCGTGCAGGATGGTGGAGAGCGACTGCATGTCGAAGTTGGCGCTGACATCGCGCCCGCCGATCACTTCCAGCATCACCTCCCCGCTGTCGGGGATGACGATGGGCCTGTTGGAGAGCATGTGCGGCGCAATCGGCGCGATCACCCAGGCCGGGGTGCTGGGGTGCATCATCGGCCCGCCGGCCGAGAGCGCGTAGGCCGTCGAGCCCGTGGGCGTGGCAACGATCAGGCCATCGGCCCGCTGGTTGGACAGAAAGCGCCCGTCCACCTCCACACGCAGCTCCAGCATCCCGGCAGTGGCGCCGCGATTGACGACCACATCGTTCACCGCCAGGGCTTCGAACACACAGTTCTTTTCGCGCACCACGCGGGCGTGCATCAGCGGGCGCACGTCCTCGTCGTACTCGCCCAGCAGCATCGGGAACAGGGTTTCGCGGTAGCTGCTCAAGGGAATGTCGGTGACAAAACCCAGCCGCCCCTGGTTGATGCCCACCAACGCCGTGCCGTACTTGGCCAGATGGCGGCTGATGCCCAGCATGGTGCCATCGCCGCCCACCACCACCGCCATGGTGCAGTGCTGGCCCAGTTCATCCACCGTCAATGTCGGGAAGCGCTGGTGCAGCCCGGTATGGATGGCGGTATCCGCCTCGATCACCACCTCGCAGCCCTTGGCATGCAGGAACTCGGCAATCTCGGCCAAGGGCTGGTGCGCCGGGTTGGCCGGGGCGCTGTAACCAGACAGTTGGTGGTACTTGCCAATCAGGGCGACGTGGCGGAACTTGGGACTCATAGCCAGAAATTACATCATATTAAAATCACACGATGCTGGATGATCGTGCCAAGTTGTTGCTCAAGGTGCTGGTGGAGCGCTATATCGCTGACGGCCAGCCCGTCGGTTCGCGTACCTTGTCGCGGTCTTCCGGGCTGGAATTGTCGCCAGCGACGATTCGCAACGTCATGGCCGACCTGGAAGAGCTGGGCCTGATCGCCAGCCCGCACACCTCGGCCGGACGCATCCCCACGGCACGCGGCTACCGCCTGTTCGTGGACACCATGCTCACCGCCCGGCGCAGTGATTTCGTCGCCCCCGAGCTGCTGGCCGAGCAGCCGCAGAAAGTCATTGCCAACGCCGCCAACCTGCTGTCCAGCCTGTCGCAATTCGTCGGCGTGGTCATGGCGCCCAAGCGCAGTTCGGTGTTCAAGCAGATCGAGTTCATCAAACTCTCCGAGCGCCGGGTGCTGGTCATCATCGTCGCCCCCGATGGCGACGTACAGAACCGCGTCATGTTTACCGACAGCGAACTGGACAGCAGCCAACTCATCCAGGCCGCCAATTACCTGAACGCGCACTATGCCGGCATGGACATCGAACAGGTGCGCGAACGCCTGCGCACCGAAGTCGAGCAACTGCGCGGCCAGGTGGCCGACCTGATGCAGGCTGCAGTGCATCTGAGCGCCGAAGCCTTGAGTCCCACAGCGCAGGAGGAGCAGGTCGTCATTGCCGGGCAGAGCAATCTGCTGGCCGTGAGCGACTTTTCCCACGACATGCACAACCTGCGCCGCGCCTTCGACCTGTTCGAGCAAAAGACGCAAATCCTGCGCCTGCTGGACTTTTCCAGCCAGGCCGAAGGCGTGCGCATCTTCATCGGCGGCGAAAGCCAGGTCGTGCCGATCGAGGAGCTGTCCGTCGTCAGCGCCCCCTACGAGGTGGACGGCCAGGTCGTCGGCACCCTGGGCGTGATCGGCCCCACGCGGATGCACTACGACAGGATGATCCAGATCGTCGATATCACCTCCAAGCTGGTGAGCAATGCCCTAAGCCACCAGCGCTAGCCTTTACAATGCGCCGTTTTACGCCATGGGCACGGCCTGTGGGATAACGGGGGCGTTAGCTCAGTTGGTTCGAGCGAGGGCTCACAACAGGCAGTTCAGAACGCACTTTAATTAGTAAAACAATAGGTTATGCAAAAAGCACAAAGCCGAGCAAGTGCTAGTGCAAGCAGTCAGTTTTAAGGGCCTCTAGCTCATGCCTGGTTAGAGCAGCGGACTCATAATCCGTTGGTGCCGAGTTCGACTCTCGGGGG
>Ga0206117_101711_pt1 | contig 10252 bp, 8 predicted proteins | sample 3A5Ametagenome_FD_177997 | JGI IMG/M metagenome (GOLD analysis project Ga0206117, IMG submission 177997) | Enriched microbial communities from leaf-cutter ant dump, University of Wisconsin, Madison, United States - 3A5A | ecosystem: Environmental > Terrestrial > Nest > Insects nest > Nest dump... | reverse complement strand
GATGCTGGCCGCGGCATTCGTCGGGCCGGTCACCAGGGCGATCTTGCCGGACTTGCCCGACGTCGTGCTGCAGGCCTCGATCGCCGACTGGGCATTGGACCGGCCGATATCGATCCAGTCCGTCCCCACGAAGACGTCCGGAGGCGTGGATGTGATCTGGTTGATCTCGATCACCGGGATGCCGTCCTCCTGCGCCTTGCGCACGAGCCGCGCCAGAGAGGTCACGTCCGGGGGCAGCGTCACGATCAGGTCGGGCTTCTCGCGGATCGCCGCCTGGAAGGCCTGGACCGCCGCATTCGTATCCCAGTTGGGATCCTTGACGATGATCTCGTAGCCGAGCCGGTCGGCCTCGCGCTTCATGCCGAGGTACCAGGCCCTGGTGATGTCGTAGTTCATGGCAATCGGGATGTAGACGATCCTCTTGCCCTTCAGCGACGCATAACCGGGCTCCGTCAGGTTCTCGACGACACTGTCGGCGAGAGCCGGGACCGCGCCGGCCGCCATCGCCATCGTGGCCACGATGGCGCATATCCTTGTCGCAAATTTCATAGCATTCCTCCCTTTTTTCAGTTCCAGAAAGTCAAATCAGATGTCACCCTGCTTTTCTGTCTGTTCATCACGTGGATTCACGTATGCGTCGATCATCAGGGCGATCAAAAGGATGCAGCCCTTGACGATGCTTTGAGATGTGTATGTGACGTTCAGCAACGTCATGCCATTGAGAAGTATTCCAACGAGGATCGTGCCCGACAGAACATTGAGAATACCTCCTTTTCCTCCACTCAAACCGATCCCGCCGAGAACGACGACGAGGATGATGTCGTAGATCATGGTGGAATTGATGATACGCAGGCTCATGCTCGACACGGTCGAGACGACAAGCATGCCGGCGCCATAGGCCATCGCGGCGGCCAAGGCGTATTTGAACACGGCCATGAGACGGACCGAGACGCCGGCCAGCCGGGCCCCTGCGGGATTGTCGCCCATGGCGTAGATGAACCAGCCATACTTGGTGAACCGGAAGAAAAGCTGGAACCCGACGGCGACGACGGCGACGACGAAAATCTGAACCGGGATGCCGAACAGGCTGAACGAGCCGAAGTTGCGGAACGCCTCCGCCGACTGCGGCAGGTGGGACACGTCCTGCGGAACCAGGAAATACTGTCCGAACCCGTATATGCCGACGCCGGCGGCAAGCGTCGTGAAGATGGCCGGCACCTCCGCATAGGCGATCAGGGTGCCCTGGAGGACGCCGACAAGAACGGCAAAGCCCAGCCCCGCGAGCGCGGCGACCGTCGGATGATAGCCGGCATTGTAGAGGTTGATGAAAAAGGCCGATGAAATGACCATGATAGCCACCATCGCCAGGTCGATGCCGCGGCCGATGACGACCAGCGCCATGGCCATGGCGAGAATGCCGAGCACCGACACGTTCCGCAGCAGCGACAGGACATTGTCGACCTTCAGGAAATCGGGCGAGACCACCGAGAAGACGACGGCCAGGCCAATGGCGAGGATCGTCACGATATGGTGCTGTTGCAATGACTTCATGGTTTTCCAGCTCCGCCTTCAGGCCTGCCCGCAACGCCGGCCAGCAGACATTCGAGTTGCGAGCGCCCCGTCCGGCCGGCCGAGAGCAGCGCGTCAGCCGCCGCAAGGACATGCTCGCCGGCCATTCCCGTCAGCCGGGAGAATTTTGCGGCATGGACGGCCGCGCTCATGGGATTTTGCGGAGAGCCCGGGACATCCTCGCAGTAGCCCTCCGCGGTGGACCCGTCGTGCAACCTTGCGACCAGACGGGCCGGAGCCTTGGAGGGATAAAGGCCGGTGAGCGCGTCGACGGCCTCGACGCCGATCCGGCCGCGGAGCGCCCGGATTTCGCTGTCGTGCAAGGCGTCCGCGGAAAAGGCCCGGTCGAGACTGCCATCCCGAAGCATGCACGCGACGAGATGCTTGAGGGAAAAGCGGGCTTCCGCCGGTGTGGCGGGGTTTTCCAGGCCGGCGACGTCGAGCGCGGCCTTGTAGGTTTGGATCCGGAGCGAAGCGATCGACGAGACGCCGCCGTTCCGTTCCAGGAGCTCGCCCCTCAGACGCCCCGCGACGTCGATCGCGGTATGGGTATGCCCGCAACAGGGATAGGCCTTGAAGGTCGTCTCGCATATCTTCCTTGCGTCGCCGTCGAGCCCCTCCACCAGGGCCGGGGACGCCGGATCGCCGCCGAGGGTGGCGAGGAAGCCTGCGGGGCCCGAGATCGCCCTGCGCGCGCCGGTTACGCCGGCCTTCGCCAGGTCGGCCGAGATGACGCCCATCATCGCCGCATGCGCCGGATGGAGCGGCTTGGAATCCGCCTTGTCGTCCAGAAACGCCCAGAGCCCGGCGGCGAACGTCGCTGCGGTTCCTATCGCATCGGCCACGCCGTCGGCCGCAAGACCGAGCAGGCGCGCGCAGGCGACGGCCGCGCCGATCGTCCCGACGGTGCCGGTGGTGTGGAACTTCCGATAATGCGTCACGCCCGCGGCCTGCCCGAGGCGAATGCCGACCTCGTATCCGGCCACGATCGCGGCGAGAAGGTCCGGGCCGCCTGCGCCATCGCGCTCGGCCACCGCAAGCGCGGCCGCAAGCGTCGGCGCGCCGGGATGGTAGATCGCGGCAACGTGCAGGTCGTCATATTCAAGCAGGTGGCAAGCGTGCGCATTGATGAACGCGGCCGTATGCGCCTGGCTGCCGGGCGCATTGTCCGGAGCGCCAGCTGAGAAGGAGGCCCGCACGCGCCCGGCCTCGGGGAGCCGGGCTCCCGCGACCGTGCACGCCAGGAAATCCGCCAGGGCCGTCACGGCCGAGGCTCGAACCTCCGCCGAAATCGCGGCGGCGTCGAGCTCGGACGCCCACCGGGCGAGCGCCGGCGTCGGGTCGGGACGGAAGGAGACCGTCATTCCGTCCTCCCCGTCTCGAACTGCTCCGCGGAGCGGCTCTGCAGCAGGCTGTCGATCGTCGTCTGATCGTAGTGCAGCAAATCCCGCAGCACGCTCACGGTGTGCTCGCCGAGCCTCGGAGGATGGCTGTATCCGGTGACGTCCCGGCCGTTCACCCTGATCGGATTGCCGACCATGTCGATCTTTCGATGATCCGGCGCGGTGGCCTGAACCAGCATTCCTCTCGCCAGAACCTGCGGGTCCTTCAGCGCCTCGGCCACGTCGTTGATGGGCGCGGCGGGGACCCCCGACGACATCAGCTTGAGGAACAGGTCGCGGGCGGAGAACTTCAGGAACGCCGCCTCCAGCTCGGCCCAGAGGGCCTGCCTGTTCTTCAGGCGCTCGCTGTTGGTCGCAAACCTCGGATCGGCCACGAGCTGCTCGCAGCCGAGCACCGCGCAGAGCGACGCCCACATCTTCTCGTTGTTGGCCGTCACGACGATGACGTCCCCGTCCCCGCAGACGAACGACCTGTAGGTCGGGATGCTGTCGTGGCCGCTGCCCTGCGGGCCGGGGACGTTGCCGGAAACGATATGATACTGCGCCTGATAGCAGAGCATGGAGATCTGGCAGTCGAGCATCGACACGTCGACGCGGGAGCCGGTGCCGCTCTTGTCGCGCGCGCCCAGGGCCGCGAGAATGCCGATGACGGAGAACATGCCCGCGCTCAGATCGCCGATCGGGACCCCTGCGCGCACCGCCGGCCCGCCGGCCGGCCCCGTCATGCTCATCCCGCCGGACAGGGCCTGAACGATCATGTCGTAGGCGGGAAACTCCTCATAGGGCCCGCCCGTGCCGAAGCCGGTGAGGGAACACCAGACGAGCCGGGAATTCGCGGCCTTGATGCGCTCGTCGGTCAGCCCGAGGCGCGCCATGACGCCGGGACGAAAATTTTCGACGAGGATATCGGCCTTGGCGATGATGTCGCAAAGGGTGGCGAGGCCGCTGCGGCTCTTGAGATCGAGGACGACGCTCTTCTTGTTGCGGTTGATGCTGTGGAAGTAGGCGCTGTCTCCCTCGACGAAGTAGGGCGGCAGGATTCGCGTCGGATCGCCGGCCCCCGGGGATTCGACCTTGATGACCTCGGCGCCGAGATCGCCGAGAATCTGGGTGGCGTACGGACCCGACAGGAATGTCGTCAGGTCGACGACCGTGACGCCTTCCAGGAGGTTTTTCGCGGGAGACGTCATCGGACCAGCACCGTGACCGCGCACGCGCCGTGATCGACGCCGCTGATGCCGCCGCCGGTGCAATGCGTGACGGCCACCTTGACGTCTCGGTCGACCTGCCTCGCCCCGGCCCGGCGCCGCATCTGATCGAAAGCCTCGGCGAACTGGGCAACACCCGTGGCGCCGAGCGCGTGACCGCGCGCGAGAAGCCCGCCGCCCGGGTTCACAGGGATCCGGCCGTCGATCGCCGTATCGCCGTTTCGAAGGAGCGACGCCCCCTCTCCCCGGCCGCAGAGACCGAGCGCTTCGTAATACATGATCTCGGCCGGCGCGAAGGCATCGTGCAGCTCGCAGAGCCCGATGTCCCGCGGATCGATGCCCGCCGCCTCATAGGCGATCCGGCTCGTATCCTTCGTCAGGCTGCCCGTCGTCACGTCATGCGGCGCGGTCCGGTATTTCCCGGACTTGAGCGCCGTTCCCGCCAGCCGGACCGGCGTGCCTGCGTAGGCCGGCTTCCGGCCGGAGAGCACGACCGCGGCGGCTCCGTCGCTGGTGGGGCAGCACATGTTCAGCCTGAGGGGATCGGCGACCATGCGACCGGCCATGATCGTCTCGAAGCTCACCGGCTCCTGGAAATGGGCATAGGGATTGCGGCTGCCGTTCAGGCGCGCCTTGACCGCCACCCGGCCCAGATCGTCCACGGTCGCGCCGGTCTCCGCCATGTAGCGGCGGGCGCGCGCCGCGTAGACCGCGGGCATGACCTGCCCTTGCGCCACCTCGATGTCCGTCACCTCGAGCGGCAGGGTGCCGCCGCCGAGAACCGACATCTTCTCGACGCCGATGACGAGGACGGTCTCCGCCCGTCCCGACCGGATCGCCCAGTACCCCTCCCGCAATGCGGAGGAGCCGCTGGAGCAGGCATTCTCGACGTTGCTTATCGCAATCCCCGTCATGCCGAGGTCGCGCAGGATCCGCTGCCCGACGAGCATCCCTCCGAGGACATTGCCGCAGCAGACCTCGTCGATATCCGCCTTGTCGATGCCGGCATCCCCGAGCGCGGCGATGACCGCCTGCTGCCCCATCGTCTCGATCGACCGTTCGGGCGTCCTGCCAAAGCGAACCTGGGCCGCCCCATGCACGAATACGTCAACCATGATCAGGCCGCCCGCCGGAACTTGTAGCCGAGAATGCGCTCGCCATCGCCGCCCCTGCGGATCTCGCCGACCACGGCTTCCACGCTGTCGCCCGGCGCAAACGAGGCCGCTTCACCTTCGAGCTGCGCGAACACGCGGATATCGGGATCGAAATCGACGTAGCCGACGACATAGGGCGTCGTGAATTCCTTCGGCGCCACATGGACTTCCGAGAAGGTGTAAAGCACGCCGCAGGACCCGAGGTCCGCTTCCGAGAAGCTCTCGCCAAGGCACGCATCGCAATAGATCGTCGGAGAGAAGGACCGCTTGCCGCATGTGTCGCAGCGGCGGCCGATCAGGGATGTCTTGCCGTTCTCGGCGGTTCGCCAGAGTTTCCGGGCTGCACTGTGGTCTGGATTCGACATGCTTCACCTAGCTGGAATGATCGCGGCCATCATCCGAAGTCGCCGCCTTGCGATGCTCGTGTCCGCGGCTAGATCGTTCGACCGCCGTCGACATCCAGGATGGTCCCGGTGATCAGGCTGGCGGCATCCGAGGACAGGAACACCGCGGCGTTGCCGATATCGGCCGGCTCGGCAAACCGGCCGAGCGGGATGGTCGCCTCGAACTGGGCGCGCCGCTCCAGCGCGTTGTCGCCGAGGAAGTCGGCCAGCATGCCGGTGGCGCCCAGGACGGGGTTGATGCCGCAAACGCGGATATTCTTCGGCGCCAGCTCGATGGCCAGGGCCTTGGTCAGGGTTATCGCCGCGCCCTTCGAGGAACTGTACGCGGCCAGGTTCGGACGCGGGCGGAGCCCCCCGACGGAGCAGATATTGATGACGACGCCGCCGCCCTGCTTTTCGAAGTGCGGCAGAAGGTGCGCGATGCTTCGCATCGGCGCCCACACGTTCACCTTGAACACCCGGTCGAATTCCTCCTCCGTGATATCGGCGAACGATTTGGCGCGGTGCGTGTAGCCGGCATTGTTGACGAAGACGTCGACCCGCCCGAATGCGCGGATCGCGGCATCGACGGATGCGGCGAGGTCCGCCTCCTTCGTCACGTCCGCCTTGACGAACAGGGCGCCGTCGCCGAGCTCGGCGGCCACTTTCCGGCCCGCGTCCTCGTTGAGTTCGGCAACCACGACCTGGGCGCCGGCCTCGATGAACTTGCGCGCGGTGCCCGCTCCGAATCCCGACCCCGCACCCGTGACGATCGCGACTTTGCCTTCATGGGTCATTTTCTGCCTCCCTCTCATTTTTCCGATTACCGGAATATGTTTCCAACATTATTGAATCACATTTCGGCCGTCAAGGTGAATCCCCATTTTTCTTTCTGCTGAAACGGTCCGCGGCCGAATCATTCGCGGAACGCACGCCCTGTCGGCGGCCGAAAGCGCGGCCGTGCCCGGTCGGGGATTACGTCTTGAAAACCAGCGCCGAAAGCTCCTTTGCCGCGGCGCTCAGCGGAGGCAGCAGCAGATCCAGGAGCTTGTCGTGGAAACGGAACTCCGGCATCGTGATGGCCAGACTGGCGACGGGCCGGCCCCGGACATCGAAGACCGGCATCGCGATGGAGGCGGAGCCTGCGACCTTCTCGCCCCTGGATCTCGCGTAGCCGAGATCGCGAATGGCCTTCAGGTCCGCGTCGAGCCCCTCCGACGACGGCACCGGAAGATGGGCCACCGGCGACGGCCTGGCCTCCTCCCGGACCCGGCCGATCGATTCCTGGTCGAGGAAGGCGAGGACAGCCCTGCCCGTCGCGCCCCACAGAGGCGACAACGGCCTGTTCAGCTCCAGCCGATAGCCTAACGCATTGGGAGAATTGACCGTTCTGGCATAATAGACGGTGCGGTCCTGACTGTTGTAGAGCGTCAGCACGACCGTCTCGCCGGTATCCTTGCACAGGCGGCCCATGATCGAATCGGCAAAATCGACCAGGTTGAACCTGCTCACGACCAGGGAGGCGACCCTGAAGAAGTCGTTGCCGATCGAATAGCGCCGGGTATTGGCATGATAGCTGATGAAATCCTCCTGCAGCAGCAGATCGAGCAGCCGGTGGGTGGTGCTCAGAGGCAGATCGAGCGCGCTACCGATCTCGGTCACCGACATGCTGTCCTGCGCCTCGGAAATCACCCGCAGGAGATGGACGGCACGCGATACGGTGCCCTTGTTCCGGGCGCTCTTCTCCTGCCTGTCGTCCACGTCGTCGCCCCGCGCCCGATCTGCGCGGTCGCCGCTGCTTTTCCTGCCGTTCATGCTGGCCTCCTATGCCGATGTGATCGCGCACGAACCCGAGGAGCTTCGGCGCGGAGAACTGGATTGATGAAATCCTATTCTACTGATCGGAATTTCTCAATCGCCCATAGGGCCTGGCAAGCGGCGATTCCGCCCCTGGCGCGGCATGCGCCTGCCCGTCCATGCGGCTTCGGATCGTCGGTCAGCCCTTGCGGAGGCGGGCAACTTTCTATAAGTTAGAATAACTTTCCGATAAACGGAATAGAGGAGGATATTCATGTTGGATACGAAACCGCGCCCGGAAAAGGTCGATGAGAAGCTCGCCCTGATCGGCGGCCAGTGGGTCAGGGCGGTCGAGGGCGAAACCCTGCCCGTCATCGACCCGAGCACGGGCAAATCCTACGCCACCGTTCAGCGCTGCAAGGCCGAAGACGTGAATCTGGCCATCAGGGGCGCCAGAGCCGCCACCTTCGCGTGGCAGCGGGTTCAGCCGCTGGAGCGCGGCAGGATCCTGCGCAAGGTCGCGACCCTTCTCAGGGACAACATCGTCGAGCTGACGGAGATCGAGGCGCTGGATACGGGCAAGCCCCGCGCGCAGGCCGCGTTCGATATCGAGGTCGCCATCCGGTATTTCGATTACTATGCGGGGCTCGGCGGGAAGATCGACGGATATACGATCCCGTTCGATTCCAACCATCAGGCGTTTACGATCCGCGAGCCGCACGGCGTGACCGCGCATGTCCTGCCCTGGAACTATCCGGCGCAGATGTTTGCCCGCGACGTCGCTCCGGCCCTCGTCATGGGCAACGCCGTCGTGGTCAAGCCGGCGGAGGAGGCCTGCCAGAGCGCCATCAGGATGGCGGAGCTCTGCCTCGATGCGGGCGTTCACCCGGGCGCCTTGAGCATCGTCACGGGACTGGGCGAGGAGGCCGGCGCCGCGCTGACGTCGCACCCGGGCATCGACCACATCTCGTTCACGGGCTCGCCCGAAGTCGGCACGATCATCCAGGCCACCGCCGCGCGCAACAATGTCGGCTGCACCATGGAGCTGGGCGGGAAATCCCCGCAGATCGTCTTCGCGGACGCCGACCTCGAACGCGCGGTCCCGGCCATCGTCGCATCGATCGTCAATAGCGCCGGACAGACCTGCTCGGCCGGGAGCCGCCTGCTCGTCGAGGCTTCCGCATACGACCGTATCGTCACGAAGGTCGCGGACGCGTTCTCCGGCGTCAGGGCCGGCGTGTGGCACAAGAATCTCCAGTGCGGCCCCCTGATCAACGACATCCAGCAGAAGCGGGTCCAGCGCTTCATCGATGCCGCCAGGTCGGACAATATTCCCCTGATCGCCAGCGGCCGGATCGACGAGGAGGCGGACCCCGCCGGCTATTTCGTGACCCCCTCGCTCTTCGGGCCGGTGCCGGAATCCAATTCCCTAGCGCATGAGGAGGTCTTCGGCCCGGTCCTCTCCGTGCAGCCTTTCGAGGACGAAAGCGATGCGATCCGCATCGCGAATTCGACGGAATACGGACTTGTGGCCTATATCTGGACCCGGGACGGCGGACGGCAGCTCCGGCTCGCCAAGAACGTTCAATGCGGGCAGGTCTTCGTCAACGGACCCGGAGCGTTCGGCAATGTCGAACTCCCCTTCGGCGGCGTCAAGAAGAGCGGCTACGGCCGCGAAAAGGGACTGGCCGCCATTGAAGAATACAGCGTCCTCAAGACGATCCTCATCCACCACGGCTAGCAGGAATGCCATCGGGCGCCGGAAACGGCGCCCGATGGAAAACCGCCCCGGAAACCGGGGCCTTTGGATCGCGCGTCCTCCACTCCGCCGCACCGGCCACGCTCGATCGACCAGCTCCCATCGGCACAATGCGGCATGCGGCGTTAGCCAGGCCGAAGCTCCACGGCGCACGGCCGCAGCCATCACGTCATGATCTCCCACTGTTGACGAGCGCATGGATGCGAACCAGTCTGGCGGCGACCGCCTCGGAGCCGGCATGGGCCGTCGCGGTCCTGCGGTTTGGGGTTGCGCCGATGCATTGGTATGCTATCAGTTATATGCTAACATTTATGAAGCGCAGGCCGTTTCCCGGAACACCGTCATGATCCCCAAGTTGCGTTCCGAAAGGCAGATTTCCCCGTCGGGCGCGGATTTCCTGCAGGATCTCGCCAAGGCCGGATTCGAGGGCGACCTCGGCCTCACCGCCGCCGAGCGCACCGTCTTCTCCACCGACAATTCCATTTACCAGGTCGAGCCAGACGGCATCGTCTTTCCGAGGAACACCGACGACCTGAGGCGCATCGCCAGGACCCTTTCCCGTCCGGAATTCTCCGCCGTCACGCTCGCCCCGCGCGGCGGCGGCACGGGGACGAACGGACAGTCGCTGACGACCGGCATCGTCGTCGACTGCTCGCGCCACATGAACCGCATCCTGGAGATCGACCCGGTCCGCCGCATCGCGCGCGTGGAGGCCGGCGTCGTCAAGGACCAGCTCAACAAGGCGCTTGCCCCGCACGGCCTGTTCTTCGCGCCCGAGCTCTCCACCTCGAACCGGGCGACGATCGGCGGCATGATCTCCACCGACGCCTGCGGCCAGGGCTCCTGCCTCTACGGCAAGACGAGCAATCACGTGCTGGGCCTGCGCGTCGTGCTGACGGACGGCACGGATTTCTCCTCCCGGCCGGTGCGCGAGGAGGAATTGCGGGCGCTGCAGGCGCGGCGCGACCGCATCGGCGAC
>Ga0206117_101710_pt1 | contig 10263 bp, 8 predicted proteins | sample 3A5Ametagenome_FD_177997 | JGI IMG/M metagenome (GOLD analysis project Ga0206117, IMG submission 177997) | Enriched microbial communities from leaf-cutter ant dump, University of Wisconsin, Madison, United States - 3A5A | ecosystem: Environmental > Terrestrial > Nest > Insects nest > Nest dump... | reverse complement strand
TTTAATATTGCCTGTTTTAGGATCCATAGCCATCATTGCATTACGCAATAATAACTTGTAATATTTTACGGAGTCAATTGGTTTCATCAAAGTATCGATGTTACCACGCCAAGTAAATATGGTCAATTTAGAAGGTGTATTGAAATCAGTATTGATTTCGTCATCTGATTTACCTTCTAATTTTAAAGCTTTATACCTATCAGACCTTTTAATACCTTGATCAATAAGTTGGTCTAGACCTTTAAACGGATTCCTGCCTTTCCAGCTTTTCGTAAACTGGGCCTGCAAAGTCTTCATGTATTCTTTTTGGGCTTCTTCGGCATACACTTGCATGTCGTAATTGATCGTTGTATAAATCTTTAAGCCATCTCTATCCAAATCATAAGGAGTCCCGTCGGCCCTGTTGATCGAACGTTCTTCCAAAATCTTTTTAACTTCTGTTTTTAAAACAGATCTGAAATATGGAGCAATACCATCATTGGTAGTGGCCGCATTGAAATGTAGGTTAAGTGGTTTTTCCTTTGCTCCAGCAAACTCATCTTGGGTAATGTAACCTTCTTTTACCATTAAGGCCATTACGGTATTTCTACGGTCTAAAGATCGTTCAGGATTTTTAGTAGGCGAATAACGGGTAATCCCTTTTTGCAAACCAATCAATACTGCGGCCTGAGGTACCGTTAATTTATCGGGAGTAGTATTGAAATATACTCTCGCTGCAGATTTAATGCCATATGCATTGTTTCCAAAATCAACCGTGTTAAGATACATGGTAATGATTTCTTCTTTAGTATAGTTACGTTCTAATTTAATGGCAATTACCCATTCTTGAAACTTTTGAATGATCCTTTTTGCAAAATTTTTGGCTCTTCCTTCTTCCGAAAAGAGGTTAAGCGCCAATTGCTGTGTAATAGTACTACCACCTTGTTTTTTACCAGTAATGGCGTATAAAAAAATGGTAAAAGTACGTTTGAAATCGATACCTGAATGTGAACGGTAGCGAATGTCTTCCGTGGCAATTAGTGCATTGATTACATTAGGTGAAATTTCACTATAGTTAACATTGGATCTGTTTTTCACAAAGTAAGTGCCCAGAACTTTTCCTTCTTCAGAAATTACCTCTGTAGCCTCATTGCTTTTTGGGTGCTCAATGGCTCTAAATGAAGGGATTTCTCCAAAAACACCAAAGCCTATCATGATAATGAAAATAGCAAAGGCAATAACGCCTGCGATTAGCACTTTCCAAATGCGCCAATTGTATTTTTTGATAAGCTCCGGAGATAATGAATTGTTTTTTCTATAGTTCATTGCTACTGATGTATCTGATATACCTTTCGAGAGTATTTCGATTGGTGATTTTTTCTAGATTTTCTTTACTAATGGCAAAGGTAACATAATTAGCGGCAGGAATTTTCATGATTTTGCCTAATTGAGGTTTTATGTTTTCCACGTATTGTTTTACATCGCCAACGCTGTTAAAGTCGCCTACAATAATCAATTGGTCTTCATTAAGTTCTCTAAGCTGGTGTCGAAGATTAGTGCCTGAATAGTTACCACGGTTAAATTGTCCAATACCAAAACGGGATGTGCTTACATTTAATGCAGCAGAATTGACCGCCACCACATAATAGTAGGCACTCGAAGAAGCTGGGTTGAACAAAGTTTCTTTTACAGGCGCTGGAACTACAGGTTTAGGAACAGTGTCCGCTGGTTTTGTAACTGCAATTGGTGTAGCTATGGTATCCTTTTTGGTTATCGGTGGAATAATTACGCTGTCTTTCTTTATTGGTTTAGGAACAATCACCGAATCCTTTTTAGGTTCAACCACTGGTTTTTTGGTTATTACTGTGTCTTTTTTAACCTCTTTAGGTACAGGTTTTACTTCCGGTTTTGGTTCTGTCACTGGTTTTTGCACTGGTTTTTCCTCTACAGGTTTTGGCGCAACAGTTTGAACAGGGGTATAAGTTTTTTTGCCTGTTGGATCGAGTAAATTGGCAATAATAGGTTCGTTAAATCTTATTCTTGTTTTATTTTCCGCAAATGGAATTTCATTAGTGTCATAGTCCACCAAAGCAATCTTCCTCTTTTTGAATTCGTTTAAATGGGCATTAATGTATAGCAAGTGCTCTTCTACCAAAGGTTTGATTAGGCGCTCATTTTGATACTTTTCCGTAATTTGTTTGAAAGCAGTAATCAATTGGTCAACATGTTCCGTACGACCAATGGCTATTGCCTTAAGGTAATCGTACTGAGGCTCCATGCTATTTCCTGGAAAGCGTTGGCTAATATTGTTCGCATCGGCGATGACAGCCTTAAACTCTTTTTCCTGTAGTTTTTTGAACAAGCTTTCGTATTCTCTATTTAACGTTGCTTCTAGCTCATTTTGCTTAGCAGAAAAATTAGGGTCGATGATGGTCTTAGCATAAACCGAATTAGGATATTTGCTTAATACTAGGTTTTTGTACTCGTTTGATTTGGCGTTATCATTACCTTGATAAGCTAAGTACAAACTATAATAAATCATGTCTAACTTGTTGTTGTTGGGAAACCTTTTCAACAAAAGCTGATAGGTTTTAATTGCCTCTGGTTTATCATGCAGTACTTGTTGGTAAAAGCTGCCCATGTCTAAATAGGCGTCTATGATTTTTTGGTTCGATTTTTCTAGTTGCGCAGGGCTAAGCGGAATAGAATCAAGATAAGATGTTACTTTGCTGGCATCTTTAGGTGCGTTATTTGACGTGACTGCATCTGGATTTGTTGGCAATGAGCCAGGTCCGTTATCCGCCGCCGCACTTAGTGCATCTTGTTGGTCTTGCGATGATTTCACACTTTGTCGCCAGTTAGGTGCTAATTTTCTGTTGCCCCAACGCTTTTTAAATTCATTAAAGCCTCGGCTAACAGCATTTGAGTTGGCAAAATAAAAGGTGCCCCCAGTTTGGTTCTGATAGTTTACGTTTGCTCTTCCGGTGTTGCCAGTGGTAGCGCCATTTGGATCAGTAGGGCCATTTGCAGCGCTAGGAGCCATTGCCGAAAAATAGTTATTTAATGCTATAGCACGATCATTAGCTGGAAGTAAAGCTATTTTCTGTAGCGTATCCTGTAAGTTAATGGTCTCATAGCGCTGTTGTAAATAAGCTAAGTTTTGGGCTTTATTGGCTATCGATTCATACAGCGGATGTGTTTTAGGCAACGTTAAAGCAGTACTATCGTAATAGAGCTTTGCGGTTACATAATCACTATAGTGTTTAAAGTTTAAATCAGCAATTTTTAAATATGATAATGCTTTCTGCGTTTGATTAACAGTACTGCTTTTAACAGAAAGGTTATAATATTCCTCAGCTTTGGCATATTGATCAGCAGCGTAATAATCTTCAGCAATTTCATAGTAAATCTGATCTTTGAAATCTACGTTCTTATCGTCCTTCAGCATTCTGGTGAGCTGTAGCTTTCGATCAAAGTTTTTGCCATCCAACATTTCCGCAATTCTAATCTTGCTCAGCTTGGCGTTAAAGTACATGTCAAAAGGGGCGTTGCTTTTTTCTACTTTTTGATAAGCAGCCATACTCTTGGCATATTCTTTCTCGTTTTCATAAAGCTGGGCCAGGGTATAAGTCCATCTTATTCTATTTAACGAACTTGGCCCTGCCTTTAAAGCACGTTCCAAATAATCAATGGCTTGTTTGTCGTTTTCTTTGATAATATTGAATTGAGCGATGGTAGCTAAGGGCTCTGATTTTTCCCTTTTTACCAAATCGAGTTCTATTTTAACCGTATCTAAAATCTTTTCTGCGTTTTCTAGGTCATCTAGTTCAATAAAACTACGCGCTTTCCAGTTAAGGGCATTGAGATAAACCTTGTGGTCTTTTTGATAAGCTTTGGCCACATAGTCAAAGTAGGCCATCGCATTATAATATTTGCCTTGAAGAAAATTTGTCTTACCTAAAAGTATATAGGCATCATCTATATAATTACTGTAGTTCTTTTCTGCAATAATGGTTCTTGCCTTTTGGTCTATCAGGTCAAGTTCTTTAATTTTACTGCCGGCGGTAGTTGCATCGGCAATAGCGGGAGCATAGTACAGCGGCAAAAAACTACTGAAATTATCTATTCTACTTTGATTAACACCTTCTAAATACTCTTCCAATAAAACATTAGAATTGTAAATAAGGTTATATCTTGCAGACAGATTTTGAAGTTTTCTGTTAGCAAGCGTGTCTTTTTGAGAAGAGCAGCTTACGATTAATGCGAGCGTTAAAAAGCCCAATAAGGCTCCGTAGCCATGTTTTCTGTAGGAGTTCAATTGGTTTTGAGTTATTTATACTATAACAAAATATTTGCAAAAATATTTTATTCGGCAATATAATCTTAATATTTGAAATGTAATTTACCAAATGTAAGCCAAACAATGGAAGAGGAGAAAGATAAAACTGCATTTAGCTACGCCAAATATACCGGGCTTGCTTTTCAAATGATGGCCACCATTGGCATTTTTGCTTTTATTGGTTATAAAATTGATGAGCATCAAGGAATCGAAAATTTTCTTTTTACCGCTATATTAGGAATAGTTGGAGTGGGAGCTTCATTATACCAAGTGGTGAGGTCACTAAATAAGAACAAATCGTAAAATTTTAGACCAATAGTTTAACTTTGCCACAAAAAAACTGTTTTGAGCTTAAGAAAATTTATTGTTGCCTATTTAATTTATACGTTAATACTAGCCGGTGTGGCAGTTTTGTTGAAGAACTTATTGCCGGGCGTTATTGCCGATCAATTTTGGTTAGTCTTTGGTTTTTTAGCTGGACTAACTCTGATTGCCTACCTATTGGCCCATTTGGGCATTCAAAGAAATCCACAAATTGGTGTTTTTGCTATTTTGGGCTCTGTAATCATCAAAATGTTATTCGCTATGGCTTTTGTATTGATTTACAGCCTGAAACAAGCTAAGGGGGATTTGGTTTTTGCCCTCAATTTTTTTTCTTTATATTTATTGTTTACCCTCTTTGAAATATTAGGTTTGTTACGTAACTTGCGCCACCAAAATAAATAGTAAAAATCTGCGAGTAAATGGATTATAACCAAGTTTTTGTGTCAAAAGTTAAAAGGCTAATTGTTGTTTTTACGCTTTTTTCTGTGTTTTTAGGTTTTAGAACTGCTGCTTTTGCACAAGCTGATACCGTGGCCGCTCAAGGTCATGAAGTGAGTGCTCCGGCTGCACACGGCGAAGAGCATGCGAAAGAAGAAAAAGGATTTGATATTACTTCATTTATTTTCCATCACATTAGTGATAGTCATTTCTTCACTATTTGGGGGCATGGCGATCACGGTTTAACCCTTCACTTACCGGTAATTCTTTGGACTGATAATGGTTTGGTGACTTTTAGTTCATCTGCTTTTCAGTTTGATGATGCAGGTAAAGTTGTGGTAGAAAAAGATGGTCAGCGTTTTGCGATTGCCCATAACAAAATTTATTATGCAAATGCTGCTGCTGATGCTCACGGTTCTTACGTTTCGCACGTAACCGACGAGAAAGGCGAAGAAAAAGTAACCAACGCACGTCCTTTGGATTTTTCGGTTACTAAAAACGTGTTCAGTATGTTGCTATCTATTGTAGTATTGTTGATTATTTTTACTACGGTTGCTGCAGGTTATAAAAAGAGAGCTGGTAAAGCACCAAAAGGTATTCAGTCTTTCTTGGAACCTATTATTCTTTTTGTACGTGATGATATCGCTAGGCCAAACTTAGGTCATAAGTATGCTGCTTTCATGCCGTACTTGTTATCGGTGTTTTTCTTTATCTGGTTAAACAATATGTTAGGTTTGGTTCCTTTCTTTCCGGGAGGTGCTAACGTAACAGGTAACATTGCTTTAACCGTAGTTTTAGCCGCTGCTACATTCTTAATCACTACTTTTAAAGCTAATAAATATTACTGGGGACATATTTTAAATCCTCCAGTGCCATGGTGGTTAAAGCCATTAATGATCCCTGTAGAGATTTTCGGTATGTTTACTAAGCCTATCGCTCTAGCTATTCGTTTGTTCGCAAACATTACAGCAGGTCACATTTTGGTAATGTCGCTATTATGCTTGATTTTTATCTTTAACTCTATTGCTGTAGCACCAGCATCAATTTTCTTTGCGGTGTTCATTGGCTTGATCGAGTTCTTGGTAGCATTTATCCAAGCGTTTATTTTCACTATTCTATCAGCGCTATTTATTGGTATGGCGGTAGAAGAGCACCATTAATTAGAACATAATTGTTAAACAATAATAAATAAATCAGAAAAATGACTGGAACATTAGCTGCAATCGGCGCAGGCTTAGCTGCAATTGGCGCTGGATTAGGTATCGGTAAAATCGGTGGATCTGCAATGGAATCAATTGCTCGTCAACCAGAAGCCGCTTCAAAAATTCAAACTGCTATGCTTATCGCTGCTGCTTTTATCGAGGCGGTTGCTTTATTCGCGGTAGTAGTTTCTTTGATCGCAAAATAATCAAAGAAAGATTTTAAGATAAGCACCTTTTCGGGGTTGCCGCTAAGGTGCTTATTTAAAAGAAAGTTTAACAAAGAAAAAATATTTAAATATATACAATGGATTTATTAGTTCCTGAAATTGGTTTATTAACGTGGAATACTATTTCTTTCCTAATATTGGTTTTCTTATTGGGCAAATTTGCTTGGAAGCCAATCATGAAAGGTATTCATGACCGTGAAAAAAGCATTGATGAGGCTTTGAATAAAGCTGAACTAGCTAGACAAGAAATGGCTCGTTTAAGTTCTCAGAACGAAGAGTTGATGAAACAAGCTCGTGAAGAACGCGACCAAATTTTAAAAGAAGCTAAAACATTAAAAGATAGCATCGTTAACGAAGCAAAAACCCAAGCGCAAACTGAAGGTGCGAAATTGATCGAGAAAGCTCGTATTGAAATCGAAAACCAAAAGAAAGCAGCTTTGGCAGAATTGAAAGGCCAAGTTTCGGCATTGTCATTGGATATTGCAGAGCGTGTATTACGTAGCCAATTAGATGATAAAGCTAAGCAACAAGAGTTGGTGAACAATTTGTTAAAGGACGTTGAATTAAACTAGAAGTCGTGCGTTAAGCGATAAGCGTTTTGAACGCGGCACGCTCAGCGCTAAACCAAAAAATATATGTCAAGTAAAGCAGGAGCTAGATACGCAAAATCATTATTAGACCTTTCTAAGGAGCAAAATTCTGTAGAAGAGGTGAAGAATGATATGGTGTTTTTTGAAAAAGTGGTGGATGACAATTCGGAGTTAGAGGCGATTCTTAAAAACCCGATTGTACCTTCGGATAAGAAGCAAGGCATTTTAGATGGTATTTTTGCTGGAAAAGTGCATGCCATTACCCAAAGCTTCTTTAAATTGGTAGTAAACAAAGGTCGTTCAGCTATCTTGTTTGATACAGCTAAACAGTTTGTACAACAATATAACACCATTAACGGTATTGTAACTGCTGAAGTGACTTCGGCAAGTCCGCTTACTGATGCGAACAGAGCGGAAGTAGTTGGTCTTGTGAAAAAGGAATTGAATGCTAGCCAAGTGTTGATTAAGGAGAAAGTAAATGCTGATTTAATCGGTGGCTTTGTTCTTAAAGTTGGCGATAAGCAATTTGACGCGAGCATTGCCAGTGGCTTAACAAAACTGAAAAAGGAATTTGCGCACTAAGTTTTGCGCATAGCGATAAGTGTTAAAGCGTTGCTTCGCTTAACGCCAAACGCTTAACAAAGAAAAATTTTACAACAAAAGATATCAAAATAACATAAAATTATGGTAGAGGTAAGACCAGACGAAGTTTCGGCAATTATCAGACAGCAATTGGCCGGCTTCAAATCAGAAGCTGAACTTGAAGAAGTTGGTACTGTATTGCAAGTGGGCGATGGTATTGCTCGTGTTTACGGCTTAACTAAAGTTCAAAGTGGTGAGCTTGTTGAGTTCGCTAACGGCTTGCAAGGAATTGTATTGAACCTTGAGGAAGATAACGTGGGTGTGGTATTGTTAGGCCCATCAGACGAAATCAAAGAAGGTGATACCATTAAACGTACTAAAAAAATCGCTTCTATTAAAGTTGGCGAAGGTATGTTAGGTCGTGTAGTAAACACATTAGGTGAGCCAATTGATGGTAAAGGACCTATTGCTGGTGAAACTTACGAAATGCCTTTAGAGCGTAAAGCACCTGGGGTAATCTATCGTCAACCAGTTAACGAGCCTCTACAAACTGGTATCAAAGCTATCGATGCGATGATTCCTATCGGTCGTGGTCAACGTGAGTTGGTTATCGGTGACCGTCAAATTGGTAAAACTGCGGTTTGTATCGATACTATTATCAACCAAAAAGAATTTTACGAAGCAGGTAACCCTGTATTCTGTATATATGTAGCTTGTGGTCAAAAAGCAAGTACAGTAGCAAACGTTGTACGTACTTTAGAAGAGAACGGTGCAATGGCTTATACTGTTGTTGTGGCTGCTTCTGCTGCTGAACCTGCTCCTTTACAGTTCTATGCTCCTTTTGCTGGTGCTGCTATTGGTGAGTTCTTCCGCGACACAGGTCGTCCAGCTTTAATTGTTTATGATGATTTGTCTAAACAAGCTGTAGCTTACCGTGAGGTATCTCTATTATTGAAACGTCCTCCAGGTCGTGAGGCTTATCCAGGTGACGTTTTCTATCTTCACAGTCGTTTGTTAGAAAGAGCTGCGAAAATCAACGCTAACGATGATATCGCTAAAAACATGAACGATTTGCCAGAGTCTATCAAAGGTATCGTTAAAGGTGGTGGTTCATTAACTGCATTGCCAATTATCGAAACTCAGGCTGGTGACGTTTCTGCTTATATCCCTACTAACGTAATTTCAATTACTGATGGTCAGATCTTCTTGGAGTCGAACCTGTTCAACTCTGGTATCCGTCCAGCAATTAACGTAGGTATCTCGGTATCACGTGTAGGTGGTAACGCACAAATCAAATCAATGAAAAAAGTTGCTGGTACTTTGAAATTAGACCAAGCACAATACCGTGAGTTAGAGGCTTTCTCTAAATTCGGTTCTGATTTGGATGCGGCTACTAAATCTGTATTGGATAAAGGTGCTCGTAACGTAGAGATGTTGAAACAAGCTCAGTTCTCTCCATTTACTGTAGAGAAACAAGTTGCGATTGTTTACGCTGGTACTAAAAACTTGATGCGTAGCGTGCCTACCAATAAAGTTAAAGAATTTGAAGCAGATTATCTTCAAGCATTAGAATTGCGTCACCCAGAAACTTTAGCAGCATTAAAAGCTGGTAAGTTTGATGACCAAATTACTGGTGTTTTAGAAACTGTAGCAAAAGAAATTTCAAGTAAATATTAATTGTTTGGCGTTAAGCGCTCAACGCTTAACGCTACACTCTATACGCAAAAATGGCCAATTTAAAAGAAGTAAGAAATCGTATTGCCTCCGTGCAGTCAACTCAGCAGATTACCAAAGCAATGAAAATGGTATCGGCAGCGAAGTTGAAGCGTGCTACTAATGCGATTATTCAATTACGTCCTTATGCAACTAAATTGAAAGAAATCTTAGGAAATCTTTCAGCAAGTTTGGAAGGTTCTACCTCTCCGTTTATCGAAGAAAGAGAGCCAAACAAAGTATTGATTGTTGCGGTATCTTCAAACAGAGGTTTAGCTGGTGCGTTCAACATGAACGTAATTAAAACCACTAACAACTTAATTGCTGAGAAATACAGCGAGCAATTGAAGAAAGGTAACGTAAGTATTGTTGCTATTGGTAAAAAAACTCAAGATTTCTACGAAAAACGTAATTACAATGTTATTGGTAACAATAATGAAGTTTACGCTAATCTGTCTTTCGAAAATGTAACTAAAATTACAGAAGCGATTATGGCAGGCTTTGTAGAAGGTAAGTACGACCGTGTAGAAGTAGTTTATAACCAGTTTAAAAATGCTGCTGTTCAAATTTTAACTTCAGAACAATTATTACCTCTTCCAAAATCTGAAGAAGCAGTAAGCACTAAAGAAACCAATGTAGACTATATCTTGGAGCCTAGTAAAGAAGAGATTGTTACTCAATTAATTCCTAAGTCAATCAAGATCCAGTTGTATAAAGCAGTATTAGATTCTCATGCTTCTGAGCATGGTGCTCGTATGACTTCAATGGATAAAGCAACAGAAAACGCAGGTGATTTGTTAAAATCATTGAAATTAGCTTACAACCAAGCACGTCAAGCTGCAATTACTACCGAGCTTACAGAGATTGTA
>Ga0206117_101707_pt1 | contig 10268 bp, 9 predicted proteins | sample 3A5Ametagenome_FD_177997 | JGI IMG/M metagenome (GOLD analysis project Ga0206117, IMG submission 177997) | Enriched microbial communities from leaf-cutter ant dump, University of Wisconsin, Madison, United States - 3A5A | ecosystem: Environmental > Terrestrial > Nest > Insects nest > Nest dump... | reverse complement strand
CAGATCCTCGACGTAATCCAGTGCATTCTTCAGCAGGCCCGATACCGTGCCGTGATAGGCGGGCGACGCCAGGATCACCCCGTCGCAGGCGCGCAGGGCCTGGACCAGCCGTTCCGCCTCGGGCGACCGGCCGTCCCCCTCGACGCCATACAGCGGCAGGACCAGGTCGTCGCCGGTGAAGGCCTCGGTCCGCGCCCCCAGCCCCTCGGCAAAGGCCATGCAGGTGCGCAGGGCCATTTCGGTCGACGATCCGGCCCGCGGCGTGCCGCCGATACCGACGATGAGCGGTTGCCTGGCCATTCGTTCCTCCCGTCGCTTCGCTGACGGGCCAACAATAACATAATCTATGTTATTGTCAAAACCGACCCGTCAGCCGGGGTCGATGAACGGTCCGAAATCGGCGCGGGCATAGGCGGGGCGGGCCTGCAGCGCGGCCCACCAGGCGGCGACCGCGGGGCGCTGCGCGGCCGACATGGCGTCGGGCGCGATCTCCTCGTCGATGCGGCGCACGAACGGGGCGACGGCGATATCGGCCAGGCCATAGCGCCCGCCGATCAGCCAGCCGTCCGTGATCATTCCTTCCATCTGGTCCAGCAGGGCGATCAGCTTGCCCCGAGATTCCGCCAGCTCGTCCTCGGTATAGGGATTGCGGGCGACCCGCATCCAGGCTTCGCGCCGTTCGGCGCTGGGAATGCGGGTCAGCATCGCCGACAGTTCGGCCTCGCTCATCCCTTGCGCCTTTTTCTGCAGGTGATGGCGCCAGTTGAAGCGGATCAGGTTGCCGATCAGCCCGTCGACATGGCGCACGAAGTTGCGCATCAGGGCCAGGTCGTAGGGATCGTCGGGCAGCAGCCGGGGTTCGGGGAAGACCGCGTCGAGATATTCGCAGATCGTGCCGCTTTCATGCAGCGGCCGGCCGTCATGCAGGATGGTCGGCACCACGCCCAGCGGATTGATGGCGAGATAGGCGGGCTGATGCTGTTCCTGGCGCGACAGATCGATTTCGTGGGCGACGTATTCCACTCCCTTTTCCTCGAGGAATAGGCGCACGCGACGGGACGCGCTCGACTTCGGCGCGTGGTACAGCACGATCGACATCAGCCATCCTTTTCCAGGCTGCGGCTGACCTCGGCCGCGGCGCGTTTCACCAGGTCGCCGTATTTGGGGATAAGTTCCTGAGGCAGGCGCGAGGCGGGGCAGGAGATCGACATCGTCGCGACCGGCCGGCCTTCCTGGTTCAGGATGGCGGCGGCGACGGCGTGGACTTCCGAATCGAGCTCGCCGAACGACACGGCATAACCCTGCGCCTGGACCTTGGCGATCTCGCCCCGCAGGCGGTCGGCGTCGGTGATGGTGCTGGGGGTCCAGGCGGCCAGCGGCGCGCGCAGATAGGCTTCGCGTTCGTTTTCCGCCATGGCGGCAAGCGCCGCCTTGCCGTTCGAGGCGATATGCAGCGGGGCATGCGCGCCGATCTGGCGCACCGTGCGCACCGGCTGCGGCGAATCAAGGCGATCGATCAGCACGACCTCGCCCCCGTCGGGCACCATCAGATGGATGGTTTCGCGCGTCTCGTCGCGCAGCCAGCGCATGACCGGCATCGCGATCTCGCGCAGGCGGGGCTCGGCCTCGGCGTTCCGGGCGACGGTCAGCAGCCGCATGGTGATGGCCCAGCGGCGGCGCGCACCCGGCACCGGGCGCACGTAACCCGCATCGTGCAGCGTGGTCAGGCAGCGCTGGATGGTGGTCTTGGGTTCGTTGAGCCGCCGGGCCAGTTCGCTGACCCCGACCAGCGGGGTTTCGGCCACCGCTTCCAGCACACGCAGCGCGGTCTTCACGCTTTCCAAAGGCGAACCTCGAATTACGGGGTTGCAAAAGCGGGCCGTGCGTTTAGCATGGACCACATAACGGAACTAATTGTTCCACGATAAGGAACAAAAAACAAGTCTCCATCACGGGAGGAGAACCAGGATGGCCACCAGCGCCGCCGCTAAAGCCGCTGCCACTGCCGACGAGGCGGGCACCGCCCCCGTCTTCACCGTCGAAGACGGCATCGCCACCATCCGCCTTAACCGGCCGCGGCATCTGAACCGCATCCAGGCCGACGACCTGGAACTGCTGCTGGGGCTGCTGGACCGGGTCGAGGGCGATAGCGCTGTCCGCGCCCTGGTGCTTACCGGCACGGGGCGGGTGTTCAGTGCCGGCTACAACTTGGGTGACATCGCCGCCGGCCGCGGCGGGCGGGGCGCCGAGGGCGTCGAGGATAAAAGCCCGTTCGAACAGCTGATCTGCCGGGTGGAGGATCTGGGGCGGCCGACGATCTGCCGCCTGAACGGCCCGGTCTATGGCGGGGCGACCGACCTGGCCCTGGCCTGCGACTTTCGCATCGGCACCACCGATTGCGAAATGTTCATGCCGGCCAGCCGGCTGGGGCTGCACTACTACCCCTCGGGCATCGTGCGTTACATCACCCGGCTGGGGGTCAATGCCGCCAAGAAGCTGTTCCTGACCGCCCAGACCATCGGCTGGGACGAAATGCTGCGCATCGGGTACCTGACCGACGCGGTGCCGGCCGACCAGCTGGATGGGGCGGTGGCGGCGCTGGCCGCGATCCTGGCCGCCCAGGCGCCCGTCGCCACCCAGAACATGAAGCGCAGCATCAATGAAATCGCGCGCGACCAGACCGACCTGGGTCCCGCCGCCGACCGTTTCCGCCTGAGCCTGGCCAGCCAGGACATCAAGGAGGGGGTCGGGGCGTTCTTCGAACGTCGCAAGCCCGTCTTTACCGGCCGATAAAAACGCCCCGACGCGGCAGCCATAAGCCGCCGGGCACATGGAGGAAACCAAGATGCGCATCGATCGTCGCCAGTTCCTTGGCGCCACGGCGGCCGGCCTGCTGCTGCCGGGCGCGGCCCATGCCCAGGACAACGCCCTTTACGAAGCCGCCCGGAAGGAAGGCGAGCTGACCTGGTACATCGTGCATGTCACGTCCGAAACCGCCGAGAAGATGGCGCGGACCTTCACGGCGAAATATCCCGGCGTGAAGGTCAACGTGGTACGCACCACCGCCCAGGTGGCCTTCCAGCGCCTGAACCAGGATATCCAGGCCAAGGTCGCCAATTGCGACGTCTTCGCCTCGACCGACATGGGGCATTACGTCGACCTGAAGAACCGCAAGCTGCTGATGGCCTATGAACCGCCGAACGCAGCCGATATCGATCCGCGGTTCCTCAACATCGATCCGGACAAGAACTTCATCGTCACCTCGGCCACCTTCATCTCGATCCTGTACAACACGGCCAAGCTGAAGCCCGAGGATGCGCCGAAATCCTGGAAGGACCTGACCGATCCGAAATGGATGAACCTGATCTCGGTCGGGCATCCCGGTTTTTCGGGATTTGTCGGGTCCTGGGTCGTGCAGATGAAGAAGCTGTACGGCTGGGACTATTTCAAGCAGCTGGCCGCCCTGAAACCCCAGGTCGGCCGGTCGATCATCGATACGGTGACGGCGGTTGCGTCGGGCGAACGATCGGTTGCGGCCGGGCCCGGCGCGCTGGCCCAGTACCAGGCGTCGCGCGGCAACCCGATCGGCGTGATCTATCCGACCGAAGGCGTCGTGCTGATGACCTCGCCCTCGGCCATCATGGCCAATGCGCCCCACCCCAATGCGGCCAAATTGTTCCTGAATTTCCTGTGGTCGCCTGAGGTCGGCGCGATCTCGACCGAGGAATTCGGCACGCCGCTGCGCAAGGATGCCAAGTCGCAGCCCGGGGTGCGGCCGCTGTCCGAGATGAAGACGCTGCAGCCCACGGTGCAGGAAATCGTCACCGGCGTGCCTGAAGTGTCCGAAGACTGGCGCGACCTGTTCGGCATCTGACGATGGTCGCGCAGGCTGAAACCGGACCGGCCGGGGCCGCGGTGCCGCGGTTGCGCCGCCGCCTTGGCGATCCGATGACGCTGGTCTGGATCGCGGTCGCCGTGGTGCTGGCGGCGCTGGTGGTCAACCCGCTGGCCCGGCTGGTGATCGACAGTTTCCAGGCGCCGCGCACCGGCGGCTGGACATTGGCCAATTTCGTCGCGGCCTTCGGCCGGCCGCGCCACATCCAGGCCTTCGTCAACACGATCCAGCTGGCCGCGGCCGTCGCCGCCATCGCCGGGCTGATGGGCGTGCCGCTGGCCTGGGCGGTGTCGCGCTCGGACATGCCCTGGCGCGGTTTCATGCATCTGAACGTGATCGCCGCCTTCATCATCCCGCCATTCCTGGGGGCGATCGGCTGGATCCTGCTGGCCGGGCCCAATGCCGGCTGGCTGAACCGCGCGTGGATGTTCGTGACCGGCGCGGATGCCGGGCCGTTCAACGTATTCACGTTCTGGGGGCTGGCCTTCGTCATCGCCATTTATGTCTATCCGCTGGTCTACATCTTCACGTCGTCCGCCCTGGACCTGATCTCGTCCGACATGGAGGAGGCGGCGGCGATCCATGGCGCCGGCGCGCTGCGCACGACGCTGCTGGTCACCCTGCCGCTGGCCTTGCCGGCCATTCTGGGCGCGCTGATCATCGTCTTTCTCGAGGCGATGGCGCTGTACGGCACGCCGGCGCTGATCGCCATCCCCGCGCGCTTCAACGTCGTCACCACCCAGCTCGGCGTCTTCTTCGAACATCCGTTGCGGGTCGAAGTCGCGGCGGCCTTTTCGCTGCCGCTGGTCGGCATCACCATCGTGCTGCTGATGCTGCAGCGCATGATCCTGGCCCGGCGCGGTTATGTCGCGGTCAGCGGCAAGGGCGGCGAACGCCGTCGGGTGCGGCTCAAGGCGTGGCGCTGGCCGATGTTTGCCTATGCCTGCGCCATTTCCGCCGTGTCGGTCATCCTGCCGCTGGTGGTGCTGCTGCAGACGTCGTTTGCCCGCGCCTGGGGCCAGGGGCTGTCGCTCGGCAACCTGACGCTCGAGAATTTCAACCATATCCTGTTCGAACAGATGACGGTGCGGCAGTCGATCTGGAACACCTTCAGCTATTCGGCGCTGACCGCCACCGCCTGCTGCGCGCTGGGTTTTGCCGTCGCCTATATCGTGCAGCGCCGCCTGCTGCCCGGCGGCGCGATTCTGACCGGTTTGACCATGGCGCCGTTCGCGGTGCCGGGCATCGTGCTGGCGATCTGTTTCTATGCCGCCTATGCCGGCCCGCCGTTCCAGCTGTATGGCACCGGCACGCTGATCGTCATCGCCTTCATCACCCGGTTCGTGCCGATTTCGTTCGTCACCGCGACATCAGGCGTGCGCGGCCTGCATCCGGAACTGGAGGAAGCCGCGCGCATCCTGGGCGGCAGCCGGTTGACGGTCGTCACCCGTGTGGTCCTGCCGCTGCTGAAGAAGACCATGCTGGGCGCCTGGATCCTGGTCTTCATCATCTGCACCCGCGAACTGTCGACGGCGATCTTCCTGTCGGGGCCGGAAAGCCGGGTGATCTCGGTGCTGACCCTCGATCTCAGCGAACAGGGCCGCTACGAAATCCTGGCGGCGATGGGCGTGGTGCTGCTGGTCGTCACCACCGCCGTGGTCGGCATCGGCATGAAGCTGCTGGGCCGCGATTTCATGATCCGGAGGTCGTGAATGGACAAACTGGTACTGAACAGGCTGACCAAGACCTATGGCGGTTTCACGGCCGTCGACGCCGTCGACCTGACATTGGCGCGCGGCGAGTTCGTCTCGCTGCTGGGCCCGTCGGGCTGCGGCAAGACCACGACCTTGCGGATGATCGCGGGGTTCATCGAGCCCACCGCCGGCGAGATCGTGATGAACGGCCAGTTGCTGTCGTCGGGCAGCCGCATCGTGCCGCCCGAACATCGCGGCATGTCGATGATCTTCCAGAGCTATGCGATCTGGCCCAACATGACGGTGTGGGAAAACGTCGCCTTCGGCCTGAAGATGCGCAAGCTGGATGCCGCGACGGTGCGGGCCCGGGTCGGCAAGATCCTGGAAATCGTGCATCTGGAAGCGCTGGCCCAGCGTTATCCGAACGAACTGTCGGGCGGCCAGCAGCAGCGTGTCGCCCTGGCCCGGTCGATCGTGGTCGAACCCGAAGTCCTGCTGCTGGACGAACCGCTGTCTAACCTGGATGCCAACCTGCGCGAGGAGATGCGCAACGAGATCCGCCGCCTGCATGACGAATTCCGCATGACGACGGTCTATGTCACCCACGACCAGTCCGAGGCGATGGCGGTATCGGACCGGGTGGCGGTGATGAACCAGGGCCGGGTCGAACAGATCGCCGACCCCTATACCGTCTACAGCCGGCCGCGCACCCGGTTCGTCGCCGGCTTCATCGGCCGCACCAACATGATGGCGGGGCGCATGCAGGGCGACAGCGCCGCCTTCGACGGTTTCGACCTGCCGGTGGCCGCATTGGCCGACCGGCCGTCGGCCGCGGAATTCACCGCCTCGCTGCGGCCGCAGAACATCGACCTGCTGCGGGCGCGGCCCGATATCGGCGCCGGCTTGGTGCTGGAAAGCGACGTGGTCAGCCGTTGTTTCCTGGGCGAGACCTGGGACTACGTGATCCGGCCGCGCGGCAGCGCGCTGTCGCTGCGCGTCTCGGCCCCGGCGACCAAGGTGTTCGACGTCGACGATCCGGTCTGGCTGGCCATCGAGCCCGGCCGCATCGTCCCCATTCCGAATTGAGCGGACAGGCCATGCACGCAAAAGCCCTTGAACGTTTCACCGTCATCGACCTCAGCCGCGTCCGTTCCGGCCCCACCGCCGTGCGCCAGTTGGCCGACTGGGGGGCCGAGGTCATCAAGATCGAGGCGATCGACGATGACGAGATGTTCGGTTCGCGCCATTCGTCCGATTTCCAGAACCTGCATCGCAACAAGCGCAGCATCACCCTGAACCTGAAATCGCCCGACGCGGCCGAGGTGATGCGGCGCCTGATCGAACGGGCCGACGTGCTGGTCGAGAACTTCCGGCCCGACGTCAAGGATCGCCTGGGCATCGGTTACGAAGCCGCGCGCGCCATCAACCCGCGGCTGGTCTATGCCTCGATCTCGGGCTTCGGACAGACCGGGCCCTATGCACGGCTGCCCGGGTTCGACCAGGTGGCCCAGGGCATGGGCGGGTTGATGTCGGTGACCGGCCAGCCGGGGCAGGGGCCGATGCGGGTGGGTATTCCGATCGCCGACCTGGGATCGGGCCTCTATTGCGCCATCGGCATCCTGACCGCGCTGCTGGAGCGCGAGGTGTCGGGGCAGGGGCAGTGGGTGCAGACCTCGCTTTTGCAGGCCCAGGTTGCCCTGCTCGATTTCCAGGCGACGCGCTGGCTGATCGACGGCGTGGTGCCGGCCCAGGCCGGCAACGATCACCCCACCGCGATACCGACGGGCGTATTCCCGACCGCCAATGGTTACGTCAACATCGCGGTCGCGGGCCAACCGATGTGGCAGAAATTCTGCCAGGCGATCGATGCGGCCGACCTGGCCACCGATCCGCGCTTTGCCGACGGCCGCGCGCGATCCGAAAACCGCCAGGTCCTGAACCGGCTGATCGGCGACAGGACCAGCACTCGGCCCTCGGCCGACTGGATGCAGGTCTTTGCCAAGGCGGGCATTCCTTGCGGACCAATCTACACGATCGACGAAGTGTTCGCCGATCCCCAGGTCAGGCACCTGGAAATGGCCCAACCCGTCACCCACCCCGAAATGGGCGAGATCAGGCTGGTCGGCCAGCCGATCGTGATGTCGCGCTCGCAAAGCCGGATCGCAACGCCGACCCCGGCCAAGGGCCAGCATACGGTGGAGGTCCTGGCCGAGCTGGGCTTCGACCGCGCCGCCATCGATCGGCTGAGCGCCGCGGGGGTGGTGTGATGGCCGATATCGTGTTGCAGACCACCAGGATACTGGCCCGCACGGAAGGCGGCGTCGGCTGGCTGACCATCAACCAGCCGGAGCGGCGCAATGCGGTGTCGATGGAGATGTGGCAGGGCATCGGCGACGCCGCCACCGCGTTCGAGCGCGACGCAACGGTGCGGGCCGTGGTCATCCACGGCGCGGGTGGCAAAGCCTTTGCCTCCGGCGCCGATATCTCGGAATTCGAGACGGCGCGGTCGAACGCCGAACAGCAGGCCCATTACGGCCGCGTCGCCCAGGCCGGGCGCGGCGCGCTGCAGGCCCTGACCAAGCCACTGATCGCGATGATCGAGGGGTATTGCGTCGGCGGCGGGCTGGCCCTGGCCCTGACCGCCGATCTGCGCATCGCCACGCCGGCCTCGCGCTTCGCCATCCCTGCCGCGAAACTGGGGCTGGGTTACGAATACGATGGCCTGGCCGCCCTGGCCCGGCTGGTCGGTCCGTCGACGGCCAAGGACATGCTGTTCAGCGGGAGGATGCTGGAAGCCGACGAAGCCTTGCGCGTCGGGCTGATCAACCGGGTGGCCGAGGATGTGCAGGCCGTGGTCGCCGACTATGCCGCCGTCGTCGCCGCCAACGCACCGCTGACCGTGCGCGCGGCCAAGGCGGCGATGCGGGTGTTCGAACGTTATTCCGACGATCCCGCGGCGGCCGAGATCGCCGTGATGATCCGGCAATGCTTCGACAGCGACGATTATCGCGAAGGCCGCCGCGCCTTCATGGAAAAACGCAAACCCACCTTCCTGGGGCGATGAGCATGAGTGTGATCAGATCGACCGCCGTCCTGGCCTGGCGCCATGGCGGACCCGACGTCCTGGAACTGACCGAAATCGATGTGCCCGCGCCCGGCCCCGGCGAGATCCGCATCGTCCAGCAAGGGATCGGCCTGAACTTCGCCGATATCTACCAGCGCCGCGGCGCGCATGGGCCTCACCAGACCACGGCCTTTCCCGTCATCCTGGGTTCGGAAGGCGCCGGCATCGTCCAGACGGTGGGCGAGGGCGTGACTGATTTCGCCGTCGGCGACGCGGTTGCCTATCTGATGCCCGGCGCCTATGCCCGCGTGCGCAACCTGCCGGCCGCCCGGGCGCTCAAGCTGCCCGACGGTCTGAGCATCGAACAGGCCGCCGGTACGCTGCTGCGCGGCATGACCGCCGAATACCTGCTGCACCGCCTGTACGCGGTGAAACCGGGCGACCGCATCCTGGTCCATGCCGCGGCCGGGGGCATGGGGCAGATCCTGTCGGCCTGGGGGCGGGCCCTGGGGGCCGAGGTGATCGGGACGGTGGGATCGCCGGCCAAGATCGCCGTGGCCCGCGATGCCGGCTGTCACCACGTCATCGACTATCGGAGCGAGGATTTCGCCGCCCGCGTCCTGGAACTGACCGGGGGCGAGGGCGTGCATGTCGTCTACGACGCCGTCGGCCGGGATGTCTTCCTGCCGTCGCTGGCCTGCCTGCGGGTGCGCGGGATGGCGATCAACTATGGCACAGCGTCGGGCGACGTCGAGGCGTTCGACCTGCAGCTCCTGCACGCGAAATCGCTGTCGGTCTGCCGTCCCACCTTGCGCAGCTTCACCGTCACCACCGCCGAACTTCGCCAGTCGGCCGAAACCTATGCGGCCGCGGTACGCCGCGGCGACGTCAGGGCGACGATCACCCGGCGGTATCCCCTGACCGAGATCGCCCGGGCCCATGCCGATCTTGAGGGGCGGGCGACGGCCGGGGCCGTCGTCCTGATCCCCTGACCCTTAACTTGTCGGCGTAAACGCCCTAAATCCTTGTGCCCACGGTATGCGGCACAAGGAATCGGCATGTCACAGGCGGAGGCCCCCGGCGCCAGGTCGTTGAAGGAACGCGTCGGGGCGTTGCGCAACCTGCCGCCGTTCGTGGCGATGGTCTGGCGCACCAGCCCGTCGCTGACGCTGGCCGCCCTGTTGCTGCGCCTGGTGCGCGCGCTGCTGCCGGTGGCGGCGCTTTACGTCGGCAAGCTGATCATCGACGACGTCGTCCTGCTGCTGCAGATGCCGGACCGGCCGGCCGACCTGGCGGGCTGGCTCGACAGCGGCAGGCTGGGGCCGCTCGGTTTCTACCTGCTGCTCGAATTCGCGCTGGCGGTGCTGGCCGATCTGTTGGCGCGGGCCACCACCCTGGTCGACGGCTTGCTGGGCGATCAGGTCAGCAACATGTCCTCGGCCCGGCTGATGCGCCATGCCGCGACCCTCGACCTCAGGGATTTCGAGGATGCCGAGTTCCAGGACCGGCTGGAGCGCGCGCGGCGCCAGACCAGCGGGCGGCTGGGGCTGATGGGGCAGTTGTTCGGCCAGGCCCAGGATATCGTGACCGTCGCCAGCCTGGTGGTCGGGCTGGG
>Ga0206117_101706_pt1 | contig 10273 bp, 10 predicted proteins | sample 3A5Ametagenome_FD_177997 | JGI IMG/M metagenome (GOLD analysis project Ga0206117, IMG submission 177997) | Enriched microbial communities from leaf-cutter ant dump, University of Wisconsin, Madison, United States - 3A5A | ecosystem: Environmental > Terrestrial > Nest > Insects nest > Nest dump... | reverse complement strand
AACTCTTTGCCTGAGAGCAAAGAACGCTTTTCCCCGACCGCTAGAAGGAAGACGTCCCGCACTGCCGGCCGGCCGATCACCGGTCCCAGCATGCGACGGGGGATTAATGCCGGGTTTCCGGCGGATGAAAGGACGCAAGCGATGGCAGAGCGCCTGACCAAGACCGGAGCCCGCAACGTCTTCTATGGCGGGTCCATCTTCTTCTTCGCGATCTTCGTGGGCCTCACGGCCCACAGTCACTACTACATCAGGACCACCTCCACCGACGAGGCCACGCTGACCGACAGCGTCACGCGCGGCAAGCACGTCTGGGAGAAGAATGCCTGCATCAACTGTCACACGCTGCTCGGCGAAGGCGCCTATTTCGCGCCCGAGCTCGGCAACGTCTGGAAGCGCTACGGCGGGGTCGATGATCCCGAGGGCGCGCGCGAGACCTTCAAGGCCTGGATGGCGGCGATGCCGACCGGCATCGAGGGCCGCCGGCAGATGCCGCAGTTCAACCTGACCGAACAGGAACTCGACGATCTCGCCGACTTCCTCGAATGGACGAGCCGCATCCTCACCCAGGACTGGCCGCCGAATGAGGCGGGCTGACGAGGCGGACAGGAGAAACGACATGAAATATCAATCGCAAAAGGTCGCGATGCTGTACTTCTACGGCGCGCTCGGCCTGTTCATCGCCCAGGTTCTCTTCGGCGTCTTCGCGGGCCTCATCTACGTGCTGCCCAACACGCTCTCCGAGCTCCTGCCCTTCAACATCGTGCGCATGATCCACACCAACGCGCTGGTCGTCTGGCTCCTGATGGGCTTCATGGGCGCCACCTACTACATGATCCCCGAGGAGACCGAGACGGAGCTGTTCAGCCCGAAGCTCGCGGTCGTCCAGTTCTGGCTGTTCTTCGTGGCGGCGGGGCTGACCGTGGTCGGCTACATGTTCCGCATCCACGAGGGCCGCGAGTTCCTGGAGCAGACCTTCGCCGCCAAGGTCGGCATCGTCGTCGTGGTGCTGATGTTCCTGTTCAACATCACCATGACGGCGCTGAAGGGCCGCAAGACCACGGTCATCAACATCCTGCTCTTCGGCCTGTGGGGGCTCGCCCTCTTCTTCCTCTTCGCCTTCTACAACCCGGCGAACCTTGCGCTCGACAAGATGTACTGGTGGTACGTGATCCACCTGTGGGTCGAGGGCGTGTGGGAGCTGATCATGGCCTCGGTCCTCGCCTTCCTGATGATCAAGCTCAACGGCATCGACCGCGAGGTCGTCGAGAAGTGGCTCTACGTCATCGTCGGCCTGGCGCTGTTCTCCGGCATCCTCGGCACCGGCCACCACTACTACTGGATCGGCGCGCCGGGCTACTGGCAGTGGATCGGCTCGCTGTTCTCCACGCTGGAAGTGGCGCCCTTCTTCACCATGGTCATCTTCACCTTCGTCATGACCTGGAAGGCCGGCCGCAACCATCCGAACAAGGCGGCGCTCCTGTGGTCGATCGGCTGCTCGGTCATGGCCTTCTTCGGCGCCGGCGTCTGGGGCTTCCTGCACACGCTGTCGTCGGTGAACTACTACACCCATGGCACGCAGGTGACGGCCGCCCACGGGCACCTCGCCTTCTTCGGCGCCTACGTGATGCTGAACCTCGCCGTCATGGCCTATGCCATCCCGGAGATCCGCGGCCGCCAGCCCTACAACCAGTGGCTCTCGATCGCCAGCTTCTGGGCCATGTGCACGGCCATGTCGGTGATGACCTTCGCGCTCACCTTCGCCGGCATCGTGCAGACCCACCTGCAACGCGTGCTCGGCGAGAGCTTCATGGACGTGCAGGACCAGCTCGCGCTGTTCTACTGGGTCCGCCTCGGCTCCGGCGCGATCGTGCTCGTCTCGGCACTGATGTTCATCTGGGCTGTGCTCGTTCCCGGCAAGGAACGCACCGACAGCCTGAGCCGGATGATCCAGCCTGCCGAATGAGAGAGGGCCGGCCCCGTCATCCCGCGGGGCCGGCATCTTCCCGCAGTTACCGTTCACGGAGACCGACATGACCGTCCTCGTCAAGGATACCCCGCGCCTGACGCCCGACATCCCCGCCTACAGCCCCTCGGGCAACGAATGCGCCCTGTTCGAGAAGGCCTGGGTGCGCCAGCTTCCGCTGCTCCTCAAGGGGCCGACGGGCTGCGGCAAGACCCGCTTCGTCAGCCATATGGCCGCACGGCTCGGCCTACCGCTCTCCACCGTCTCCTGCCACGACGACCTCGCCGCCGCCGACCTCACCGGCCGCTACCTGCTCAAGGGCGGCGACACGGTCTGGGTCGACGGACCGCTGACGCGGGCCGTGCGCCAGGGCGGCGTGTGCTATCTCGACGAGATCGTCGAGGCCCGCAAGGACGTCGCCGTCGTGCTGCACCCGCTGACCGACGACCGCCGCATCCTGCCGCTGGAACGCACCGGCGAGGTGCTGGAGGCCCCGCCCGCCTTCATGCTCGTCGTCTCCTACAATCCCGGCTACCAGAACCTGCTGAAATCGCTGAAGCCCTCGACGCGCCAGCGCTTCGTCGCCATCGAGTTCGATTTCCTGCCGAAGGAGGAGGAGATCGCCGTCGTCGCGTCGGAAAGCGGGCTCGACGCCGCGCGCGTCGCCCCCCTCGTCGCGCTCGCCCATCGGCTGCGCGCGCTGAAGGGCCACGACCTGGAAGAGGGTGTCTCCACCCGTCTCCTCGTCTATTGCGCCTGCCTGATCGACAGCGGCATGAGCCCGCGCGAGGCCGTGCGCGCCGCGATGATCGAGCCGCTCACCGACGAGCCGGACGTCAAGGCCGCGCTTCTCGAAGTCGCCGACGCGGCCATTCGCTGAGGATCGCACCATGCTGGACTTCCTGGAGCTGGAGGAAACCGTCGGCCGCGCCTGGCATCGCCTGATCGGCCAGGCGGGCTCGTGGCCGCGTCATCCGGCCGAGGCCGTCCGGCTGGAGGAGATCCGGCCGGTGCTCGGCGTCTGCTTTCGCGGCTTCGGCGGCGAGGGCGCGGTGCAGATCGCGCCCGCCCGCGGCCGCACCTCGACGCATCGCCTCAGGCTGCGCGAGCGCATGGGGCTCGGCGAGGAAAAGCTCGTCCAGCCCGGCCGCGACCATGCGACGCTGATGTTGCCGCCGGCAATCGACCTCTTCCCCGAAAGGGCGCTCAACCGCGACCTCTATATCTGGCTCGCCGCCGCCATGGCGCGGATGCCGTCCGAGCCGGTCATGGAGACCGATCCGCTCATCCGCGATCTCGCCCGGCTCGAACGGGCCGAACGCACCGTTGCCGCCGTGCTCGCCGCCTTCCCCGGCATGGCGCGCCGCTATGCCCGGCTGGCCACCGCGACGCTCGACGCGAGGCAGGCACGCCAGCTGCCGTCCGTCGAGCGGCATCTGGAGAACCGCATCCTCTCGCTGCTCAGCAAGGGCGCCGGCCTGCCCGACGCGACGCTGCCGGTGATCTTCCCGCACCGGGCGCCGGCCGGCTACCTGCCGATGCTGCCCGTGCCGCTCTGGCCGGACGCGCTGGTCCGCGAGGAAGGCGAAGGCCGCGGCGAGGACGAGCCGGCGACCGGCGGCAATCCGCAGGCCGCCGAGACCGGCCGCCACGTCACCGTGCGCGAGGAGGCCGAGAACCGCAAGACCGAGCGCAGCCCCTTCATCCTCAACCGCTTCGAGAAGATCCTCGCCATGGCGGAGATGGTCAATGTCGACCGCCCCGGCGACGACAGCGACGACCACGACCCGGACGCCGCCGACGAGCTCGACGACATGACGCTCGGCGAGCGCAAGGGCCGCCCTGCCGCGCGTTTCCGCTTCGACCTCGACCTGCCGCCGGAGGCGCTCGACCGCACGCGGCTGACCGGCGAATACACCTATCCCGAATGGGACTACCGCAGCGGCACCTACCTGCCCGACCATTGCCGGGTGCTCGCCGCCCCCGCCTCGGACGACGCAACCGTCCCCGAGGCCGATGCCGACACCAGGAGCCTGATCCGCCGCGTGCGCCGGCAGTTCGAGGTGCTCAGGCCCCGCCACGAGATATTGCGCGCGCAGATCGACGGCGCCGACCTCGATCTCGACGCCGTGGTCAGGGCGCGCACCGACCTCGCCGCCGGCGGCCCCGGCAGCGACCGCGTGCACCTGATGAGCCGGCCGCAGGCGCACGACCTCGCCGTGACCATCCTCGTCGACGTCTCGCTCTCCACCGACGCCTGGTTCGACAACCGCCGGGTGCTCGACGTGGAGAAGGAGGCGCTGATGGTGCTGGCGCACGGGCTTGCCGCCTGCGGCGACAGCCATTCGATCCTCACCTTCACCTCGCGCCGCCGCTCCTGGGTGCGGGTGGAGACGGTCAAGGACTTCGGCGAGCCGATGAGCGGCAAGGTCGAGGCGCGCATCGCCGCGCTGAAGCCCGGCTTCTACACCCGCATCGGCCCGGCGATCCGCCATGCGACGGCCGGCCTTCGCGAGCAGCCGAACCGCAGGAAGCTCCTGCTGCTGCTCACCGACGGCAAGCCGAACGACGTCGACCACTACGAGGGCCGCTTCGCGCTGGAGGACAGCCGCCGCGCGGTCATCGAGGCCCGCCGCTCCGGCGTCAACGTCTTCGGCGTCACCGTCGACCGCGAGGCGCAGTCCTACGTCCCGGCGATCTTCGGCCAGAGCGGCTATGCCATCGTCGGCAACATCGGCAGGCTGCCCGCAGCCCTGCCGGCCATCTATCGCGGCCTTGCGGGATAGCGGGAAGAGGCGCGCGATGGAGGAGGCCCGGCACGGTCCCCACCGTGCCGGGCCTCTTCGCATCCGCTTTCCGGCGACGGGGAATCCCCGAATTGTTTGCGCTCCGTCAAAGTGGCGCCGGGCCCGGGACGCTAGCGTCGGCTGGTTCCGTGCGGTCGGGCCGCGCCGCCGGAGCGACATCATCGCGGCCGGACGGAAACGGATACCATGCCGGAACGATACACCACACCCGCAATCGACGTGCGCACCATCCCCCCGCGCGAGCGTCATCCCCTGATCTTCGACACGCTGGGCGCCCTTCAGCCGGGCGATGCGCTGACGATCACCAGCGACCACGACCCGCGCCCGCTGCACTACCAGCTGGAGACGAATTTCCCGGGCCTGTTCGACTGGTCCTACCTCGAACAGGGTCCGCAGGTGTGGCGCGTCGAGATCGGCCGCCTGGCCGGGGGCGAGGCCGATGCGCATGGCGACGGTTGCGGCTGCTCCTGCGGCGGCGACCATTGATGCGACGCGCGGCCGGCCGATGGAGTGAGACGACATGCACGGTGCGAGCCTTTCCCGCTGGACCATGTCCTATTTCGCGGCGGCCTGCCTCTTCCTGATCCTCGGACAGGGCATGATGGCCGCAGGTTACGGCTATCCCGCCGTTTCCGTCGCCGCGCCCGAGACGCTGGCGCTCGTCCACGTCCTCGCCATCGGCTGGCTGAGCCTGCTGATGGCCGGTGCGCTGCTGCAATTCGTGCCGGTATTGATCGCCCGCCCGCTCGTCGGCGGGCGCTTCGCCCCGGCGATCCTCGCCCTCCTCGTCGGCGGGCTCCTCCTGCTCGTCTCCGGCTTCGTCGCGCTGTCCGGCACGGCGAACCTGTCGCTTGGCCTCCTGCCGCTCGGCGGCCTGCTGCTCCTGTCCGGCTTCGGGCTGCTTGCCGGCGTGCTGGCGGCGACGCTTCTCTCCGCTCGGCCGCTGGCGCTGCCCGCCCGCTTCGTCGCGCTGGGCGTCACGGCGCTCGTCGCCACCGCGCTTCTCGGCACGGCCTTCTCGCTGGGGCTTTCCGGCGCGGTCGAAAGCCCCCTCCTCGACACGCTCGTCGGCGAAGGCATCGGCCTCCATGCCGCCTTCGGCCTCGGCGGCTGGCTGAGCCTCACGGCGATCGGCGTCAGCTACCGCCTCTTCCCGATGTTCCTGCTCTCGCCCGAGACGGAGAAGGCGACGAGCCGGGCCGTCTGGTGGTCGGGTGCCGCAGCGCTCGGCCTTGTCGCCGCCTGCGTGCCGCTCCTCCTCCTCCTCGCCGCCGCCGGCATGGAGATCCTGCTATCGCTCGCCGCCCTGCTGACGCTGGCGCTCGTGCTGCTCTACGGCCATGACGCCATCGGCTTCTACCGGGCGCGGAAACGCAAGCAGGCGGAGCTGAACATCCGCGCGAGCCTCGTGGCCCTTGCCATGCTCGCGGCGGCGACCCTCCTCTTCCTGCTGCCCGCGCGCGCGACGGCCGGCGAGAGTGCGGCGGCGCTGGTCTATCTCTTCGTCTTCGGCTGGCTGACCGGGCTCGGCCTGTCGCAGCTCTACAAGATCGTCGCCTTCATGACCTGGCTCGAATCCTACGGTCCGGTGCTCGGCCGCGCGCCGGTGCCGCGCGTGCAGGACCTCGTCGCCGAACGGCGTGCTTTCGTCCTCTTCTGTCTCTATTATGCCGCCGTCAGCGCGGCGACGCTGTCGCTCTTCGCCGGAAGCGGCGGCCTGTTCCGGGCAAGCGTCTGCGTGCAGCTTGCCGCAACGGTCGCGCTGGTCAACGAATTCGTCCGCGCGCGGCGGCTTTCCTACGTGCCGGCGGCTCTGCGCGCGCCGGCGGGCGCGGTCATCCCGCGCCTGTTCCTGCCAACGTTTGCTCCGAGGAGATGACCATGTCCGACATCCGAGAAGAAATCGCCCCGAAAGAGGTCGACGTGCGGCCGATCCTCAGGAGCGGCGGCGAGCCCTTCCAGCTCATCATGGATGCGGTGAACGGGCTGAGACCCGGCCAGGGCCTGAAGCTGCTGGCCACCTTCCGCCCGCAGCCGCTCTTCCGCGTCATGGCGAGCCGCGGCTTCGACCACGAGGCGCGCGAGATCGGCGGCGGCGACTGGGAGGTGCTGTTCACGCCGCAGGCGGGTGCCGCCGGCGCGGTCGAGATCTCTGTCGACGCGGAGAACCCCGAGGCCTGGCCGGATCCGAGCGAGCATCTCGATCTCAGCGACCTCGATCCGCCCGAGCCGATGGTGCGCATCCTTTCGGCCGCAGATATGCTGGCGCCGGGCGAGGTGCTGTTCGCGGTGCTGGCGCGCGAGCCGGTCTTCCTGTTCCCCGAGCTGGAGAAGCGCGGCCACCAGTGGGCCGGCAATTTCGACGCCACCGGCTCGGCCTATCGCATCCTGGTGCGCGCCGGCCGCCCGCGGGAGATTTGAGGCGATGGACGAGACCGAGAAGGAGGCGTTGCGCGGCGCGGTCCGCGAGGCGTTGCGCGTGGTCATCGATCCCGAGATCGGCCGCAACGTCGTCGATCTCGGACTGATCTACGACATCGCCGTCGAGGACGGCGGCATCGTCCGCGTCGCCATGACCACGACGACCAAGGGCTGCCCGGCGAGCGGCTATCTCAAGGAGGCGGTGCAGACCTGCGTCTGGTACGTGCCGGGCGTGGAATATGCGGAGGTGCGGCTTACCTACGAGCCGCCCTGGACGCCGGAGATGATGGCGATCGAAATATAGGAACGGCCCGGAAGTCCCCTTCCGGGCCGTCTTCGTTCAGAGCGGCGCGCGGCGCTGGCGGATCAGCATCGGCGCGTATTCCAGGCTGAACAGGCCGAAGGCGGCGATCCACAGCAGGCCGCTTGCGGCATAGATGTGCATGCTGTGGTCGGGCAGCACCTCGCCGAGCGGGCGCAGCAGCGCACAGAGGATCAGCGCCGCATAGGCCGCCACCGTCATGCGCGAGGCCGTCAGCGGCCGGCCGGTATGGCCGAGGCTCGCCCGCGTCATCACCGCCAGCATCATGCAGCCTATCGCGCCCACCGACAGCAGGTGCAGCACCGAGCGCTCCTCGACCAGGCCCAGCGCGCCGAGGCCGGCGGCAAGCAGGCCGAGCGGCACGAAGAGATAGGCGACGTGCAGCACGACGACGAGCCGCTCCCGCCAGGTCGTCCAGCCCCGCCAGCGGTAGAGGCGGACGGCATGCAGGCCGGCGGCCGCAATGCCGAGGATCGCCGTCGCCGGATGTCCCGGCACCGCCGTCCAGGAGGCGAGCGCTGCGACGCCGAAGAGGATCGCGCCGGCGTCGAAGCGGTTGTAGGGCGTCGGGAAATCGGTGCGCCCGGCCTTGTTCAGCCAGTTGCGCGTGAAGCTCGGCAGGATGCGCCCGCCGATGATCATCACCAGCATGACATAGGCGGAAACGCCGAGCCGCATCGCCAGATGGTCGTGGCCGTGCTCGATGACGGAAAAATGGAAGAGGACATTGGCGAGCGCCAGCGCCGTCAGCCCGGCGAGCACCTTCAGGTCCTTCCACTTGCGCCCGGCGATGATCTCGCGCGCGCAGATGAAGAGGAGCGCCGGCAGGAACAGCGCGTCGACGACGGCCGCCGGCACCGCGCCGACCGCGTCCGAGGCGAGGAGCGCCAGCCGCCCCACGCACCAGAGCGCGAAGAGGGCGGCGAGCGGCCAGCCGGAGACCGGCAGCCGCCCCGTCCAGTTCGGCACCGCCGTGAGCAGGAAGCCGGCGAGCACCGCGGGCGCGAAGCCGAACAGCATCTCGTGCGCATGCCAATGGGTCGCGCCGTAATCCTCGGCGATCGTCACATGGCCGGCAAGGGCGGCGATCCACAGCACCATGGCGGCGACGGCCCACAGGCCCGCACCGAGGAAGAAGGGACGGAAGCCATAGGAAAACAGCACGGGGCCGGTCCTGGAAAGGCCTCGGGGGACGGCGCGGCTGACGCGCCCGGCGGTATCGGTGGCGTTCATGACAGGGTTCCTCGCTCTGTTTGCGTCCCCTCTCTAGGCTTCGTGTATGCGCGCTTCTTTGCGTTTCGGCAAATACCCGGCCGACGGCTGCCAAAATGCCGCAGCACCGGGGCCTGCGCTCTTTGTTTTGCCTCAAACAGGTTCGGCCGAACGCTCCTACAAAAGAAGGGACCGGGCGATACACCGCTCCGTCCTTTTGAAAAAGGAGAAGAACGATGACCGAGCAGTTTCAGATGACACGCCGCACCATTCTGGGCGGTGCCGCGCTTGCCGGCGTCCTGACGCCGATCATTGCCGCAACCGCCGCCCGTGCCGAAGGCGGCAACATCGCGACCAACGCAGCCGCGACTGCGGCCGACATCGCCAAGCTGGAGCGCGTGAAGGTCGACCTCGTCAAGCCGCCCTTCGTCCACGCCCATACGCAGAAGGCCGAAGGCGGACCGAAGATCTACGAATTCACCATGACGATCGAGGAAAAGAAGATGATCCTCGACGACAAGGGCACCGAGGTCCACGCCATGACCTTCGACGGCTCGGTCCCTGGCCCGCTGCTGGTCGTCCACCAGGGCGACTATGTCGAGCTGACGCTGATCAACCCCGAGACCAACGAGCTGCAGCACAACATCGACTTCCACTCGGCCACTGGCGCCCTCGGCGGCGGCGCGCTGACCGTGATCAACCCCGGTGAGAAGACGGTGCTGCGCTTCAAGGCCACCAAGGCCGGCGTCTTCGTCTACCATTGCGCACCTCCCGGCATGGTTCCGTGGCACGTCACCTCGGGCATGAACGGCGCGATCATGGTGCTGCCGCGCGAAGGCCTGACGGACGGCCACGGCAAGGAGCTGACCTACGACCGCGTCTACTATGTCGGCGAGCAGGACTTCTACGTCCCGCGCGACGAGGCGGGCAACTTCAAGAAGTACGACAGCGCCGGCGAAGCCTATGCCGACACGCTGGAGGTCATGCGCGGGCTGATCCCGAGCCACATCGTCTTCAATGGCGCCGTCGGCGCCCTGACCGGCGAGAACGCGCTGAAGGCCGAAGTCGGCGAGAAGGTGCTGATCGTCCATTCGCAGGCCAACCGTGACACCCGTCCGCACCTGATCGGCGGCCACGGCGACTACGTCTGGCAGACCGGCAAGTTCCACAACGTGCCGGACGTCGACCAGGAAACCTGGTTCATCCCGGGCGGCACGGCGGGTGCAGCCTTCTACACCTTCGAGCAGCCCGGCATCTATGCCTATGTCAACCACAACCTGATCGAGGCATTCGAGCTGGGGGCCGCCGCGCACTTCACCGTGACCGGCGACTGGAACGACGACCTGATGACGTCGGTCCTGCCCCCGACGGGCGTCTGACGCCCCTCGAAGACGCGCGCGCCCCTCCCGCACGGGGCGCGCGCGGCCACCCCGCAAGAAGCGCCTGTCCCGCAGGCCGTACGAGGGATCGGGAGGCGCTAAGGAGGTCGTCATGACCGCGCTCGCTGCCAAACCCGGCATTTCGTGGACTTCGCTCGCCGTTCCCGCC
>Ga0206117_101704_pt1 | contig 10289 bp, 6 predicted proteins | sample 3A5Ametagenome_FD_177997 | JGI IMG/M metagenome (GOLD analysis project Ga0206117, IMG submission 177997) | Enriched microbial communities from leaf-cutter ant dump, University of Wisconsin, Madison, United States - 3A5A | ecosystem: Environmental > Terrestrial > Nest > Insects nest > Nest dump... | reverse complement strand
TGGCCGCCCATGCCGCCCGGTCCCGGGTTCAGCATGCGGTCGGCCTGCTTCTGCTGGTCGGGCGTCAGCTGGGCGTAGAGGTCGGTCAGGGCCGGGCGGACGGTCTGGACCTGCTGCAGGTGGGCCTGCATCATCTGCTCGGCGCGTTCAAGGCGCTGCGGCAGGGCTGCCGGCGGCGGGGCGTCCTTGAACTTGACGCACAGGTCCTGCGTCGGCTTCAGGCTGGAACGGGCGGCGTCGGCGAACTTGGTCCAGGCGGCGCGCTGCTGCTCGGTGATGTTCAGCTTCTTCTCCGCATAGGCCAGCTTGCCGGCCAGACGGGCCTCCTGGTCCTCGCACATGCGGGCGAAGTGGCGATCAGGACCGCCGGCCGGGCCGGGACCGCCGGGCTGCGGGCCACCCTGGGCGAAGACCGGAACGGCCACGCCGAGACCGGCGACCAGCAGGGCGGACGTCAGAAGGGCGCGTTTCATGGTGTCGACTCCTCGGTGTGTTGGTGCTGTCTAAACCCCGGATGGAGGGGGCTTATTCCGTTGGGACGGTGCCGGCCTCATCGCCGCCGCTGTCCCGATGACCAGACAATGGGCGCCGAACGTTGCGGTCGAATGTCCGCAAACCGGTCATTTGGTAACAGAGTGTAACCGCCGGGCTTCCCGTAACCGGGCGTTACACATTTCCCCTTCACGCCCGCGGCCCCGCACCCGATCATGAGACCATGGACCGCACGCCCCACCTCCTCGTCGTCGACGACGACCGCGAAATCCGCTCCCTCGTCGCCCAGTTCCTGACCAAGCACGGCTTCCGGGTCACCGGGGTCCGGGACGGGGCGGAGATGATGCGCACGCTCGACGGTGCCCGCGTCGACCTGATCGTTCTCGACCTGATGCTGCCGGGGGAGGACGGGCTGTCGCTCTGCCGCCGCCTGCGCGCGACGCCGCAGACGGCGCAGACCCCCGTCATCATGCTGACCGCCATGGGCGAGGAGACCGACCGCATCGTCGGGCTGGAGATGGGGGCCGACGACTATCTGGCGAAGCCCTTCAGCCCGCGCGAGCTGCTGGCCCGTATCAAGGCGGTGCTGCGCCGCGTCGCCGCCCCGCCGGTGGCGGGTGCCCCGGCGGCGGCCGGCACGGTGCTGCGCTTCGAGGGCTGGTCGCTCGACCTCACCAAGCGCGAGCTGCGCTCGCCCGACGGCGTGCTGGTCCAGCTGTCGGCCGGCGAATACGACCTGCTGGTCGCCTTCGTCGAGCATCCGCAGCGGGTGCTGACCCGCGACCAGCTTCTCGACCTGGCGCGCGGCCGCTCGGCGGTGCCCTTCGACCGCTCCATCGACGTGCAGGTCAGCCGCCTGCGCCGCAAGATCGAGCCCGATCCGGCCGACCCGACGCTGATCAAGACGGTGCGCGGCGGCGGCTATCTCTTCACGCCCACCGTCTCCAACGGCGGTGTCTCAAGCGGTGGTCTGGCGCCATGACCGCCCAGCCGGAAACGGCCAAGTCCAGGCTTGCCCGCCGCCGCGGGGTTTTCCGCCGGCTTTCCGTCCGCTTCCCCGACAGCCTCGCCGCGCGCATTGCCCTGACGGTGGTGCTGGCGCTGCTGCTGACCCAGGCGATCAGCGCGCTGGTCTATCTGACCGACCGCAGCGAGGGGCCGCCGATCCACGGTCCCAACGTGCTGATCCAGCGCGTCACCGCCATCGTCCAGCTGGTGGAAAGCACGCCGCCGCAGGGCCGCGAGCGGGTGGTGCGCGCCATCGACGACCCGGTCCTGCGGGTCGAGCTGCGCCCCGACCGGCCGCCGCCGCTGTCGCCCAACGCCTATTCCGGCGGCCGGTTCGAAGGGCTGAAGCGCCGGCTGGGCGAGCAGCTCGACACCTCCGATCGCAACATCCTGATCGAGGTCGAGCGCCCGCCCCGTAACGATTCCCGCCCGCCGCCTCCTTTCCTGGCGGGCGACGAGCCCCGGCACTGGGGGCCGCATGTCCGGCTGTCGGTGCGGCTCGGCGACGGCTCCTGGCTCAGCTTCACCGGAGGCGAGCCGCTGCCCGGCCCCTTCGGCATCGTCCGCTTCGTGCTGTGGATGGGCGCCGTCGTCGCCGTGATCCTGCTGGTGTCGCTGCTTGCCGCCCGCCGGGTGACGGCGCCGCTGGCCGGCTTCGCCGCCGCCGCCGAACGGCTCAGCGTCGACGGGCAGGCTGAGCCCCTGACCGAGGAGGGCCCGCGCGAGCTGCGCGCCGCCACCCGCGCCTTCAACCGGATGCAGGCGCGCCTCGCCCGCTTCGTCGCCGACCGCACCCAGATGCTGGCGGCGATCGGCCACGACCTGCGCACGCCGATCACCCGGCTTCGCCTGCGCGCCGAGCTGGTCGACGATCCGGAGATGCAGCGCCGGATGCTGGCCGACCTCGACGAGATGGAGGCGATGATCTCCGCCACGCTGGCCTTCGCCCGCGACGATGCCCAGCGCGAGCCGCGCGGCCGCTTCGACCTTGCCGACCTGTTGCAGAGCCTGTGCGACGACCGCGTCGACGCCGGCCACCGTGCCGTCTACGAAGGCCCCGCCCATGCGGTGGCGGAGGGCCGCACGGTGGCGCTGCGCCGGGCGCTGGCCAACCTGATGGACAACGCCATCAAGTATGGCGGCGGCTTCACCGTCCGGCTGGAGACCGGCCCGGACGGCAGCCAGCATCGCAACGCCCTGATTCACATCGACGACGACGGCCCCGGCATCCCGGAGGTGGAGTTCGAAAAGGTTTTCGCCCCCTTCTACCGGCTGGAGCGCTCCCGCTCCCGCGATACCGGCGGCGTCGGGCTGGGCCTGTCCACCGCCCGCAGCATCATCCGCGGCCATGGCGGCGACGTGACCCTGTCGAACCGCCAGGGCGGCGGTCTGCGTGCGACGGTGACGCTGCCGCTGTAGGCTCCCTCTCCCGCCTCGGATCCCCTCTCCCCCCCGGGGAGAGGGTTAGGGTGAGGGGGGCGCACGGCGTGGCGTTTCAAGCATCGCGCACTTCCCGCTCTCCACCAAATCCCCGCTTTGCATCCCCCTCACCCCGACCCTCTCCCCGGGGGGAGAGGGGTACCCCCGAAATTTCGGATAGAGTCATCCTTTCGCCACGGTCGGGAGACAAATAATCGTCAGTCCCCGACCGGCCTTCCGGCTGGGCAGCTGTGAGCGTATGAGGATCGAAGCGGGAACGTTTCCCGCACTCCCCACACAGACCTGACAGGGCCAGCGAGCGCGCCGTGACCGCCGACCGACCGGACCACCACACGGACCCGGACCAGCGCAGGGCCAGCCAGCTCTACGCCGGCCCCCGCCCGATCCGCACCCGCGAAGACCCGTCGCCGCTCGACCGGCTGACGGCGGGCGAGTTCGCGCGCCTGTTCGCCGCCAAGGCAGTGGAGCTTGCCCGCGACCGGCTGGCGGCCGCCGGCAAAGGCAAGCCGCGCCGCAAGTCCCCGCCGCCCTCCGCCGCTCCGCCGGCCACGCCCTACAAGCCGCCCCGCCGGCCGCGTCGCGCATGGGCGTCCTTCACCCTGCCGTCCTTCACCCTTCCAAGGTTCTCCTTGCCGAAACCGAAGCCCTCCGCCCGCCGCTCCGGCGGCAGCCAGCCGCCGCAGCTCTCGGCCCAGCCCGCCGGCCGCCCCGGCCGGGCGCCGCAGCCGCTCCGGAAGAGCGGCGGCGGCTGGATGAGGCGCCTGGTCCAGTGGGGCCTCGTCGCCGCCATCTGGTGCGGCATCGCCCTCGGGGCCGTGCTGGCCTGGTTCGCGCTCGACCTGCCGGACATCTCCAAGGTGGCGCAGTTCGAACGCCGCGCCTCGATCACCGTTCTGGCCGCCGACGGCAGCGAGTTCGCCCGCTTCGGCGACCTGCACGGCACGACGCTCAGCGTGCGCGACCTGCCGCCGCATCTGGTGGGTGCGGTGCTGGCCATCGAGGACCGCCGCTTCTACAGCCATTTCGGCATCGACCCGCTGGGTCTGGCCCGCGCCGTCTATGTCAACTGGCGCTCCGGCCGGGCGGTGCAGGGCGGCTCCACCATCACCCAGCAGCTCGCCAAGAACCTGTTCCTGACGCCCGAGAAGTCGCTGAAGCGCAAGATCCAGGAGGCGATGCTGGCGCTGTGGCTGGAGAGCCGCTTCACCAAGGACCAGATCCTCACCGCCTATCTGAACCGCGTCTATCTCGGCGCCGGCACCTTCGGGGTGGACGCCGCCGCCCGCACCTATTTCGGCAAGCCGGCGACCGAGGTCGACGTGCGCGAGTCGGCGGTGCTGGCCGGCCTGTTGAAGGCGCCGTCGCGCTACGCCCCCAGCTCCAACCCCGACGAGTCGGCGGAGCGGGCGCGGGTGGTGATGGCGGCGATGCTGGATGCCGGCTACCTGACCCAGCCGCAGTACGAGGCCGCCCGTGCCGCCAAGCCGTCGCCCAAGCGCAAGCCGGGCGGCGACGGCCGCTATTTCGCCGATTGGGTGACCGATCTGGTGCCGGGCTTCGCCGGTCCCGACCATGGCGACGTGATCGTCCGCACCACGCTGGATTTGAAGATGCAGCGCGCCGCCGAACAGCGGCTGGAGGCCCTGCTGGCCGGTCCCGGCGCCGCCGCCAATGTCCGCCAGGGGGCGCTGGTCGCTATGAGCCCCGACGGCGCTGTGCGGGCACTGGTCGGCGGCCGCGATTACGACGGCAGCGAGTTCAACCGCGCCACCCAGGCGCTGCGCCAGCCGGGATCGGCCTTCAAGCCCTTCGTCTATCTGGCCGCACTGGAGTCGGGCTGGACCCCGGACAGCCTGATCGACGACGCTCCCGTGCAGCTCGCCAACTGGAGCCCCGGGAATTACGACGGCAAGTACCGCGGCAGCATCACGCTGGCCTCGGCGCTGGCCCATTCCTCCAACACCGCGACGGCGCGGCTGATCGACCGGGTCGGCACCGACCTGGTGCGGCGCATCGCGTCCAACCTCGGCATCTCCTCGCCGCTCACCCGCGACCTGTCGCTGGGCCTCGGCACCAGCGAGGTGACGCCGCTGGAGCTGGTGCGCGCCTATGCCGGCATCGCCAACCGCGGCGTCCCCGTCTGGGCCTATGCCATCACCGAGATCAAGAGCCGCGACGGCGTCGTCCTCTACCGGCGCCAGGGCGGCGGCGGCAGTGCCGTGGTCGATCCCGCCCATGCGGTGCAGCTGTCCCGCATGATGACCGGCGTGCTCGATTATGGCACCGGCCGCAGCGCGAAGCTGAACCGCCCGGCGGCAGCCAAGTCCGGCACCACCCAGGACTATCACGACGCCTGGTTCGTCGGCTTCACCGCCGATCTGGTCGCCGGCGTCTGGCTGGGCAACGACAACAACGAGGCGATGAAGAAGGTCACCGGCGGCACCCTGCCGGCCAAGCTGTGGCGCGAGTTCATGCTGGACGCCCATGCCGGCAAGCCCGCCCGCCCGCTCCCCGGCCTGGACGGCGCCCCGGCCTGGAGCCCGCCGCCGGGAAGCCTGATGCCGCCAAGCGTGATGCCGGGCGTCGCTCCGCCGGGCGGCGTCCCGGTGGCGTCCGCCGACGCCCGGTCGGGCGGTGGGATCGGCTCGCTGATCGAGAAGATCGTCGGCGGGGCCGGCACTGCGCCCAGGGTGCAGTACGACTACAGCAACAGCGGCGTGCGGTAGTTCCCCTCTCCCGCCTCTCGCACAAACGAAGTTTGTGCTGACGGCGTCAGGCGGATCGAAAATCCGCTGAGAGCCCTGGGAGAGGGCTTCAGGTTCCCTGCGCCGCCCCGACCCTGCTATACCTCCCCCCGGATTTCTCCAGTGCGGGCGACAGATGCAGGCGGAAGAGCGATTGGACGGACCGGGCATGGCGGAGGCGGACGAGCGGCCGCTCGCCGCCGTTCTTGCCGCCCTGGCGTCCGACGACCCTTCTCCCGGCACCGCGAATCCGTCCCCCCGCCGGTCGGTGACCCCGGGTCCATCCCCCCTCAATCCGCTTCTCACCATCGCCGCGCCGGTGCTGGCGCTCGTCGGCGCGCTGCGCGACCGCAGCCTGACCGATCAGCCCCGCGCCGCCGCCACCGCGGCGCTGGAGCGCTTCGACCACGCCGCCTCCGCCTCCGGCCTCGATCCGGACGAGATCCGCGCCGCCCGCATCGCGCTGGCCGCCACCCTGGACGACGTCGCCCGTGCCGCCGGCCATGGCGGGGCCGCCGTGGCGGGGTTGGGGGCCGAACCGGGGGCAGGCGTGCGGTTCTTCGATCTGCTCGACGGCATGCTGGGCGACCCGCGCCGCCACCGTCACGCGCTGGAACTGTTCTACGCCTGTCTGTCTTTGGGCTTCGAAGGCCGGTTCCGCGACAGGCCCGGCGGCGCCCACGACCTCGCCCGCCTGCGCGACGAGCTTTACCGCATCCTGCGCCGTGCCCGCGGCGACATGGCGGCGGAGCTGTCGCCGGCCTGGACCGGGGTGGCGGAGCCGTTCCGGCCGCCCAACACCCTGTTCGGCAACCCGCTGGGGAGCATGCCCGGCTGGATCGTCTGGGCGGTGGTGGCGCTGGGCCTGTCCGGCCTCTACGTCCATCTCGCCGGCACCCTCGACCGTCAGGCGGAGCCAGTGGTCGCCCGCATCGGCGCCTTGCTGCCCGACCGCCCCATCGAGATCGCCCGGCTGGTCCCGCCGCCGCCCCCCACCGCCGGCCCGGCGCTGATCGCCCGCATCACCGGCCAGCTCGCCCCGGAAATCCGCACCGGTGCGGTGGAGGTGCTGGCGGGGGAAGATGGCGCCCTGGTCATCCGCATTCCTGCAGCGGCGATGTTCGCCACCGGCAGCGACGCCGTGAAGGCCCGCCATCGCGCCATCGTCGAGCGGGTCGGCCAGACCCTGGCGGCGGAACCCGGCAGCGTGCTGGTGGTCGCCCACACCGACGACCAGACCCCGCCGGGCGGCCGCTCTCCCGCCGCGCAAGCCCTGACGGCCCAAACCTTGACGGACGCCCGCGCCGAGGCGGTGCGCAAACTGCTGGAGCGTTCGCTGCCGCCCGCCCGCCTGTCGGCCGAGGGCCATGGCGACCAGGAGCCGGTTGCGCTGAACGACACGCAGTCCGGGCGCGACGCCAACCGGCGTATCGACATCCGCCTCTATCCGCATTAGGGCGCCTGCCATGGCCGAACCCCGCTCCCCCAAGGCCGGTGCCCGGACGGCGAAGTCGGCCGGCAAGGGCCGCAAGCCCGCCGCCGCCATCTCCGCCGGGGCCGCCCCATCGCCGCACCGCTCCGCCCGCACCCGCTGGGCGACGTCGCTGTCGGGGGTGCTGGCGCTGGGGCTGGCCGGCTGGCTGCTGCTGCCGCGTCTGGCCGCAGCCTTCGCTCCGCACCTGCTGCCGACCATCCAGCCAGACTGGAGCGTACGCCTGCTGCCGCTGGTCCTGGCGCTGGCCGCCTGGATCGCCGTCAACCGCCGCATCGACGCCCGCGAGCGCGCCGCCAACGCCCGCCTGCTGGAGGCGCTGGCCGCCACCCGCGATCCCGAACTGAAGGCCTCGCTGGAGGAGATCGGCACGGTCCGCAAGCGGCTCGACGGCGTGATGGCCCAGCTGCGCAAACGCCGGGGCGGGCGCTATCTCTACCAGCTTCCCTGGTATCTGGTGATCGGCGCCCCCGGTTCGGGCAAGACCACGGCGCTGGCCAACACCGGCCTTGCGGCCCTCTCGCCTGACGGTACGGCCGCCCAATCGCTGGCAGGTCCGTTTGCAGGCTTGGGCGGCACCCGCAACTGCGACTGGTGGTTCACCGACCGCGCCGTGCTGATCGACACCGCCGGCCGCTACACCACCCAGGACAGCCGGCGCGCGGTGGATGGACGGGTGTGGTCCGGCCTGCTCGACCTGCTGAAGGAGCACCGCCCGCGCCAGCCCGCCAACGGCGTCCTCCTCACCGTCAGCATCCCCGAATTGACGGGCTGGACCGACGCCGAGCGGCGCAACCACGCCATCCTGATCCGCCAGCGCCTGAACGAGCTGCGGGTGCAGCTGGGCGTGCGGCTGCCGGTCTATCTGCTGCTGACCAAGGCCGACCTGCTCGACGGCTTCGCCACCTTCTTCGACCCGCTCGACCGCGCGGCGCGCGGGCAGGTCTGGGGCCTGACCCTGCCGGCGGAAGAGTCGGCACCCGACTCCGCCGGCGGTCCGCTTCCCGTCTTCCGCGACCTCTATGCCGGGCTGGTGCGGCGGCTGGACGAGCGGCTGCTCGACCGGCTGCACCAGGAGCCGGACATCCGCCGCCGCAGCGACGCCTTCGCCCTGCCGCTGCGCGTGGCGGAACTGGAGCCGGCGCTGGCCGACATCGTCGATACCGCCTTCGGTTCCGAACAGGGCGAGGAGACGCCGCGCCTGCGCGGCCTCTACCTGACCAGCGCCACCCAGACCGACGCCTCGCTCGCCCTGCTCGATCCCGAGGGCGGCCCTGGGGGCGGCGGCCCGGCCTCCACCTATTTCCTCGAACGGCTGCTGCCCGACGTGGTCTTCCCGGAGGCCAATCTCGCCCGGGTCGACCAGAAGGTGGAGCGCGCCCGACGCCGCCGCGCCCTGCTGTCCGCCACCGCCGCGCTGACCTTCGCCCTGGCCGTCGCGGGCTGGTGGCTGGTCAGCGCCCGCGGCAACGCCGCCCTGCTGGAGCGCGCCGATGCCGGCGCCGCGGCGGTGGAGGCGGCGCTGCGCCCGCTCGACACCCCGCCGCGCTCGCTGGTCCGGGTGGACGACGCCGATCCCGCGGCGATCCTGCCGGCGCTGGATGCCCTGCGCACCCTGCCGTTCGCGTTCGACGACGCGCAGGATCGGGCCGGTGAGATGTGGACAGGACAGATGTGGGCTGGGCCGGCGCTGGCCGGCGGCCTCTACCAGGGTGGCCGCATCGCCGTCCCGGCGCAGGAGGCCTACCGCCGTGCCCTGCGCAGCCAGTTCCTGGCACGCATCGCCCTGCGGCTGGAGGAGCGGCTGCGCGCCGACTGGGCCTTGCCCGACCAGCTGCGCCAGACCCTGCGCGTCTACCGGATGATCACCGGGCGGATGGTCGGCGGGGCGGAGCCGATGGATGCCGGCGCCGTGGCGGAATGGCTGGCGCTCGACTGGCAGCGCACACTGCCCGGCCCGGGCAACGAGGTGCTGCGCCGCGCCCTCGGCGACCATCTTGCCGCCCTGTTCGCCGTCGGCTTCGCCCCCGTCCCGGCCGACGAGGTTCTGGTCGCCCGTGTGCTGGAGGTTCTGGCGCAATCGGTCCCGCAACCCAGCCGGGCCGCTCTGCCATGATGGGCTATTTCGCCACGCCGCGCGCCCTGGCAGCCGGGGTCGGCGGGATCGGTGCCGACCCGGTGGTGGGCTTCCACGGCAAGGTGCCGGCCCGCGGCGATTTCGTCGGCCACGGCCTGCCGTCGGCGGTCCTCGCCCCCTGGGACCGCTGGCTGTCGGCGGCGCTGGGCGAGGCCGGCCGCCGTCTGGGCGCCGAGTGGGAGCCGCTGTTCGCCCAGGCCCCGGTCTGGCGCTTCGCCCTGTCGGCCGGCCTGTGCGGCGGCGCTCCGCTGGTCGGCGTCTGGATGCCCAGCGCCGACCGGGTCGGCCGTCTCTATCCCTTCACCATCGCCGCCGGCCTTCCCGCCGGCTTCGACGTCGCCGACGCGCCCGCCGCCTGCGGCGCCTGGCTGTCCCGCGCCGAGTCCCTTGCGGCGGACGCCTGCCGCGCCGGTGCCGATGTGGAGGGGTTGCCGGCCCGCCTCGCCATCCTCGGCCGGCCGGAGCCGGAGCGCGTCAGCCCCGCCACCCGCGCCCTGCTCGACCGCCTGTCCGGGCCCTTGCGTGCGGATGCCAGCCTGTGGTGGACCCGCGGCGCCGGCCGGATCGCGCCGTCGCTGCTGTCCTGCCCCGGCCTCCCCGCCGGCCCCCGCCTGACCGCCTTCCTCGACGGCGCCTGGGCCCGCTGGGGCTGGGAGAACGCCGACGAGGGGTAGGGGGTGGCGGAGAGGAACCGCCGATTACCGCGTCTCCGCCATCTCGCGCTCGAAGCGGGCCAGCGCCTCTTCCAGACCCCACTGGACCCGCGCCTTCTCGCTGCGGGCGGTCACGGCGCGGCAGGAGTCCTCACGCACCGGCGGGGTGCAGCCGGGGACGGACCACAGGCTGTCGCCGGGCAGGAAGCTGTGCTCCAGGCTGGCGCGGGCCAGCCCGACGAGGTCGGCATAGCCGAAGCCGAACTCCTCCACCGCGCGCTGCAGCTCGTTGGTCAGGTCGATCCGGCTGACACCCTCGTCGT
>Ga0206117_101703_pt1 | contig 10298 bp, 8 predicted proteins | sample 3A5Ametagenome_FD_177997 | JGI IMG/M metagenome (GOLD analysis project Ga0206117, IMG submission 177997) | Enriched microbial communities from leaf-cutter ant dump, University of Wisconsin, Madison, United States - 3A5A | ecosystem: Environmental > Terrestrial > Nest > Insects nest > Nest dump... | reverse complement strand
GCGGCTGCGCTGGCCGATGAAGCTGGCGAAGGTAGCCGGCTGCAGGCCGGCGATCAGCGGCTTGTCGACATAGACGCTGTTCCAGCCGCGCGAATGGAGCGCCAGCGCCGTCTCGCAGTCCTCGGTGATCGACATGCCGGCGAAGCCGCCCGCCTCGTTGAGCGCGGCGCGCCGCAGCACGGCGGCCGAGCCGCAGAAGAAGGCCGCGTTCCATTTGTCGAGGCCGCGCTGGATGATGCCGTAGAACATCTCGTTCTCGCTCGGCATCGTCTCGAAGGTGCGCAGGTTCCGCTCGAGCGGATCGGGGTTCAGGAAGAAATGCGGCGTCTGGACGAGAAAGAGCTTCGGATCGTCCGAGAAATAGCCGACCGTCTCACGCAGGAAGTCGCGCGCGGGGGCATGGTCGGCGTCGAAGACGGCGATGAGTTCGCCGGTCGAATGCTGCATGCCGTTGTTCATGTTGCCGGCCTTGGCGTGCTCGTTGCGCGCACGCGTCAGGTAGTTGACGCCGAGATCGCGGCAGAGCGCCTGCAGTTCGCGGTGGCGCGCGCCGGCCGTCTGGGCTTCCACCACCGAGGCCGCGTTGCGCTTCTGCTCCGTGCCGCCGTCGTCGAGCAGCCAGACCGTCAGCTTGTCCGCCGGATAGTCCATCGCCTTCGCCGCCGCGAGCGTGTTGGCCAGAAGAGCCGTGTCCTCGTTGTAGCTCGGCACGAAGACGTCCACGGAGGGAAGCCTTCCGTCCACCGCCGTGCGGCTCTTGCGCGGAGGCATCGGCATGGCCACGACGAAGAGGCTGAGGGCCAGCATCATCACGCTGTACATCTCAGCGAGATAGACCAGGAAGCCCGGGATGAAGTTCTCGAGCTGGTTGACCGGCGGCAGGGTGCTCGTCGTGCGCCAGTAGACGTAGCGCAGTACCACCGCGGTGCCGAAGGCAAGCGCAATGAGCCGCCAGGTGCCCTCGGCGCGCAGCACCTTGATCACGGCCATGAACGTGACCACGGCGATGCTGGCGATCAGCTGTGTCTGAAGATTGATAGGCAGCGTGATCACAAGGATCACCAGGGCGGACACGAGCGCCCACAGGATAACCGTGCCGGAATGTCTCATACACCCGTCCTTCGCCATCATAGCGTTGGGCGAGATTTACCGTGAGACCCTTAAGGAAAAATTTAGGCTGGCGGCACGGACGTCATTTGCAGGTCGCCGACCCCGATACGCCCGTCACGCAGACCGGCGACGGCACCACGACGGCATCGGTCGCAGTCGCCGTGGCATTGCCGCCGGTGGGCGAGGGAACGATGACGGCGCTGCCCGTTCCGGTGGTTTCCGCCCGCAGGACCGGCTTCCTTTCCGGCACGGCACGGGCCCGGACGACGCGTCCTTCCGGCTCCGCCGTCGCCGCCTTGCGGTCGTCGAGCGGCACGCGCAGCGGCTCGCCGCCGCCGATCTCGCTATCAACGGACGCCGGCTTGCCGTAAGGATTCCAGGTCGCCCCGGCAAAACCGCCGACGATGGTATAGCCGTACATCAGTTCGACCAGGTCCTTTTCCGAGGCGCCCGCTTCGCACACGCGCAGGCGGATCTGGATCATGCCGAGGCTGTTGAGCTTGTTGCGGTCCGCCTCGTCGGAACGGATCTGCTGCCAGCCGTAGAGGCAGCCGTCATTGCCGGCGCCCCGGCCGTAGGCATAGCCGAACGGCCCGTAGCCGTTGCGCACGAAATTGGAGGAGATCGCAAGCGCCCGGCCGGGAAAATAGGTCCGGATCTCGGACAGGATCGCCGAATGGCGCACCGGCTTGAAGGCGAGCGTGCCGCCGGGCATCGCGACCGTCTCGACCGGGCCGAAGGCCTGGATGCTCAGGAAATTCTGCCCCGGGGTGGCGGCGGATGTCGACAGCGCCACCTGCTGCTCGACGGCATTGGTATATTGCCGCTGGACCACGCTGACGATGGAAGAGGTGCCCGGCGCAGGCACGACCAATGCGCTCGAGGCCGGCACGATCACCGACGTCGTCGCTATGCCCACGCCCGGACGCGCCGCACATCCGGAGACAACCACCGCCGTGACCGAACCGAGGAGGGCGGCCTTTGCGAGGAACAGTCCGCCGCGACGTGAAAAACGAATCTTCGCCGAATCTTCCATGGAGAAGTCATAGTTCGCCGGCCGGAAAATAGGAATCCCCAGATATGCGGCGAGGCGAAAGCGGAAAACGCGCACCGCGCCTTGCTCCATTGCGAGCAACTGGACAGGTTGAAATTATTGGTCTATTTCTTATACCATGAAACGGCTATTGAAGAAATCGGTCCTCATCACCGGCGGCGCAAAGGGTGCGGGCGCGGCGAGCGCCACACTGTTCGCCGAGGAAGGCGCGCGCGTGATGATCGCGGACCGCGATGCGGATGCTGCCCGGCAACTGGTGGAAACGCTGGCGGCACGCGGCCTCGATGTCGCTTTCGTCCACGCGGACGTCTCCCGCCCGGACGAGGCGGAAGCCGCCTATCTTGCCGCGCGGCAGGCCTTCGGGCAGGTCGATATCCTCTTCAACCATGCCGGCATCATCATCGTGAAGCCGTTCCTCGAATGCACGCTGGAGGAATGGGACGAGCTGATGGACAACAACGCCAAGTCGGCCTTCCTGATGTCGCGGCTCGTGCTGCCGGAAATGCTGGAGCGCGGCAAGGGCGTGCTGGTCTTCACCTCGACGACCGGCGTGCGGGCGGCAACCCATCTCGAAGCGCTCTACTGCGCCTCGAAATCCGCCATGCACCAGCTTGCCCGGGCGCTGGCGGTGGAGTATCGCGACCAGGGGATCCGGTCCAACCTGATCTGCCCGAGTTTTGTCCGCACCCATCACGGCGAGCATGAGATCGAGCAATTGCGCAGCTACGGGGTCTTCGCATCGGAAACCGATGTCAACGCGATGCAGGGCCGCATCTGCGAGCCCGAGGAAGTGGCCGAAGTGGCGCTGTTCCTCGCCTCGGATGCGTCGAGCTTCGTCAACGGCGCGGAGATCTTCGTCGACAACACGTTCACGGCGGTGTGACCTGTGCTCTGGGGCCTGAGACCTGTCGAGCCGCAGGCGGCACACGGACTTGCGGTGGACCTGCTGCGCCGGCAGATCCATGCCGGCCTGCTGCTGCCGGCCGAGCGCCTGCCCGCCGAACGGCAGCTTTCCGACAAGTTCGGCATCAGCCGCGTGACGCTGCGCGAGGCGCTGCGCGTGCTGGAGACGAACCAGTACATCACCGTGCGCCGCGGCGCCCAGGGCGGCGCCTTCGTCACAGACGAGGACCGGCTGACCCAGCTTGCCCGCCGCCGCATGTCCCGCGCGCCCGCCGCCGCCATGCGCGTGGTGGAATTTTTGACCGTCAACCAGCTTGCCGCCGCCCGCCTTGCCGCCGCCCGGCGGGGAGCCGCCGACCTCAAGCGCCTGCGCCAGGCCATGGACATGATGCATAGCGCCCTGACGGCGCCGCAGCGCAAGCAGGCCGAGGCGCTGTTCCTGCTGGCGCTCGGCGACGCCTCGAAGAACCCCCTCCTGGCGCGCGCCATCGAGGATGGCCTTGCCGAGCTCTTCCTGCCCTTCGAGGGCACGCCCGCCAGCAATTCCATCACCGACGCCCTCGCCTCCTTCGGGGGCCTCCTGCAGGCGCTGGAAGCAGAAGACCCCGCCGCCTCCGAGAGCGCCATGGCCGACCTGCACGGCCTCCTGTGGGCCGCCGTCCGCCGCATCACGCGCAACGCCGCCTAAGGCTCCCCTCCCCCCGAGTCGCCCCGCACGCGCCCGGCATGCCGCGCAAGGTGTTGAAATTCCTTGCGCCTCCGCCTCCTGAAATAGACGCTTGACAAACATGCTGCGATTCATTGGTATTAAGAACATACCAATGATCCAATGGGAGGCGTCATGAACATCACGTCGAAAGTCGCACAGAAGCCCGCCGGGGCACGGCGACTGGAGGGCAGGACGGCGATCATCACCGGCGGGGCGAACGGGATCGGCCGGGCGGCCGCCCGCATGTTCGCCGAGGCCGGCGCGCGCGTCGCGATCTTCGACATCCAGGCCGCTGCCGGACGGGAAGCCGCCGAGGAGATCGTCGCGGCCGGCGGCAAGGCACTGTTCCTGGAGACCGACGTGACCGACACGACCGCCGTGCGCGCGTCGCTCGCCGCCGTCATCGGCCGGTGGGGCCGTATCGACACGCTGTTCAGCCATGCCGGCACGATCATCGTGAAGCCGCTGCACGAAAGCACCGATGCCGACTACGACCGTCTCATGGACATCAACGTCCGCTCGTCCTTCGTGGTCTGCCGCGACGTCGTCGCGCACATGCTGGAGAACGGCGGCGGCTCGATCGTCATCACCTCGTCGATCGGCGGCGAGAAGGGCTTCGCGCTCGAAAGCCTCTACTGCATGACCAAGGGCGCGGTTCTCCAGCTCGCCCGCTCGATCGCCATCGAATACCGCGACCGCGGCATCCGCGCCAACGCCGTCTGCCCGGGCTTCGTCAAGACGGCCCATGGCCTGCGCGAGATCGACGAGCTCGACGGGCTTGGACAGAACTGGAACGAGGCCGACCTCGGCGGCGTGCAGGGCCGCCTCTGCGAGCCGGAAGAGGTAGCTGCCGCGGCCCTGTGGCTCGCCTCCGACGACGCCAGCTTCGTCAACGGGCAGGCGCTCTACGTCGACAACGGCTGGTACGCCAAGGGTTGAGATTACAACACAAGGAAGAGGGGAATGACCATGAAACGACTGATAGCATCCGCAATTCTCGCTACGAGCATCGGGGCGGCAACGCCCTCCATGGCCTTCGAGCCGGAATCCACTGACACGATCAAGCTGATGATCACCGACTGGTCGTCGATGCTGATCGACACGGAGATCCTCAACATTGTCCTGTCGACCTACGGCTACAATGTTGAGAAGGTGGTCGCCGACGACAGCGCACGCTACCCCGGCTTCGAGACGGGCGACCTGACGATCGCGCTCGAAACCTGGCAGACCACGCAGGACAAGGCCTTCACCGCCTCCGTCGCCACCGGCAAGGTGCTCGACATGGGCGAGCTCGGCCCGCATGCCAAGGAGGAGTGGTGGTATCCTTCCTACATGGAGGAAAAGTGCCCTGGCCTTCCGGACTGGCACGCGCTGAAGAACTGCGCCGAGGCCTTCTCCTCGCCGGAAACCGCGCCCAAGGGCCGCTATCTCGGCGCGCCCGTGAGCTGGGGCGGCTTCGACGAGGAGCGCGTGAAGGCGCTGGACCTTCCCTTCGAGGTCGTCCACGCCGGCACGGAAGCGGCGATGTTCGCCGAGCTACAGGCCGCCTACGAGCGCAAGGCGCCGATCATCCTCTGGGTCTACCAGCCACATTGGGTGCCGTCGGTCTTCTCCGGCTCCTTCATCCAGTTCCCGCCGTACGAAGAGGCCTGCTACACGGACCCGTCCTGGGGCGAGAACAAGACCGCGACGCATGACTGCGGCAAGCCGGAAGGCTGGATCAAGAAGATGGCCTGGGCCGATGGCGAGAAGGTCTGGCCCTGCGCCTACGACATCGTGCGCAAGTTCACGATGGACGGCAAGGAACTCGGCGATCTCGTCTACGAGGTCGACGTGAAGGCCCGCCCCGTCGAGGAGGTCGCCATGGAGTGGGCGAAGGCGAACGAGGCCAAGTGGCGCTCCTGGGCCGCCTGCGCGGAAAAGTAAGGGTATCGGGGCCGGGCGATCCGGCCCCTTCCCGATCCCGGCCCGACCCTCACCTGACCGGCGCTCACTCTGGGAGGAGATGACATGACGGATGTTTCCATCGGCACGAAGGATATGGCGGACCGGCGCGGCCTGTGGACCGGCCTTGCGCTGCTGCTCGCCGTCGGCGCCGCCAGCCTCCTGCTGCCGACGATGCTCGGCCATCTTCCCGAAGGCGCGCTCTTGCCGCTGTCCGACTGGGTCGGCGCGGGGCTCAACTGGTTTGCCCGCGACGCCGGCATCGGCGGCCTGAAGATCGCCGACATCACCCGGGCGCTCGCCGCCGCCGCGCAGATGCCGATCGACTGGCTGAAGTTCGTGCTGGCCGACGGCTGGGTGAAGGGCGCGGGCTTTAACAAGGTCCACTTCGCCCCGCCGCTCAGCTGGCTCGGCGTCGTCCTGACCGCCGCCCTCCTCGGCCTCAGGCTTTCCGGGCGCGGTCTTGCCATCCTCACGCTCGTCGCCGGCGCCTATCTCGTCTTCTTCGGCCTCTGGGCCTCGGCCATGACGACGCTCGCCTCCGTCGCCCTCTGCGTCGTCGTCGCACTGGCGCTCGGGCTTGCCATGGGCATCTGGGCCTATCGCTCCACCCGGGCGGAAGCCTCGCTGCGCGCGGTCATGAACGTCATGCAGACCGTGCCGATCTTCTCCTACCTCCTGCCGACGCTGCTGCTCTTCGGCTACGGGCCGAGCGCGGCCCTCTTCGCTACCGTCGTCTATGCCCTGCCGCCGATGGTGCATGCCACGGTGCTGGCGCTGCGCTCCGTGCCCGGCGAAACGCTGGAGCTTGCCCGCATGACCGGGTGCAGCCGGGCGCAGACGCTGTGGAAGGTCGAGCTGCCGGTCGCCGCGCCCCGGCTTGCCATCGGGCTCAACCAGGTGGTGATGATGACGCTCAACATGGTGATCATCGCCTCGATGATCGGCGCGGGCGGCCTCGGCTACGACGTGCTGCGCGCGCTCCGCCGCCTCGATTTCGGCACCGGCTTCGAGGCGGGCATGGGCATCGTCGCGCTCGCCGTCGTGCTCGACCGGCTGACGCAGGCCGCCGCCCGCAACCAGTCGACCGGCCGGCAGGGCCTGTGGAGCCGGCGCGACACGCTTGCCGCCGTCCTCCTTCTTGCCGTGCCGACGCTCGCCAGCCTCGCGTGGGCGCCGCTCGCCGCATGGCCCGGCGGCTGGACGCTGACGACGGCCCCCTTCTGGAACGGCGCCGTCAGCCTCATCAACCAGAATTTCTACGAGCCGCTGGAAGCGATCCGCACCGCCCTGCTGCTCGACGTGATGAATCCCTTCCGCAACCTCTTGCAGGCAGCGCCCTGGAGCGTCGTCGTCCTCCTTCTCGCCCTCGCCGGCTATGCGCTGGGCGGCCTTCGCACCGCCCTCACCGTCGTGCTGCTGATGCTCTTCGTGCTGGTTACGGGCTATTGGCAGGCCGCGATGACCTCGGTCTACCTCACGGTCCTTTCCGTCGCCCTGGCGCTCGCCATCGGCCTTCCCCTCGGCATCTGGGTGTCGGGCCATCCCCGGCTGAACCATCCGGTGCAACTGGCGCTCGATACGCTGCAGACCCTGCCGACCCTCGTCTACCTCCTGCCGGCCGTCATGCTCTTCCGCAACGGCGACGTCTCGGCCATGATCGCCATCGTCTCCTATGCCGTGGCGCCGGCCGTCCGCTACGGCATCGCCGGTATGGCGCATGTGCCGTCCGAGCGCATCGAGGCGGCGCTGATGTCGGGCTGCACGCCCTGGCAGTCCTTCCGGTTCGTGCGCCTTCCCTCCGCATTCCCGACGCTGCTGCTCGGCGTCAACCAGACGGTGATGATGGCGCTGTCCATGCTTGTCATCGCCGCGCTCGTCGGCACGCGCGAACTCGGGCAGGAGGTGTTCACCGCGCTTTCCCGCGGCGAAACAGGGCCGGGCATCGTCGCGGGGCTCTGCGTCGCCGCCGTCGCGCTCGTTGCCGACGCATTGCTGAAATCGGGCGCCATGCGCGCCGCAAGACACGAAGGAGAGGCCCATGTCTGACGCCGCGACCGACCGGGACGCTCCGGCCGCAATCGATGCAAAGGGAATCTGGAAGGTGTTCGGCCGCGATGCCGCGGGCTTTGCCCGGCTGCCGCCCGAGGCGCGCACCCCCGAGGCGCTGGCCGCCGCGGGCCTCGTCGGCGCCGTGCAGGACGCGACGTTCGAGATCGGCCGCGGCGAGGTCTTCGCCATCATGGGCCTTTCGGGATCGGGCAAATCCACCCTGCTGCGCTGCCTCACCCGGCTGATCGAGCCGACTGCCGGCAAGGTCGCCTTCAACGGGCGCGATATCCTCACGCTCGGCGAGAAGGAACTGGTGGAGCTTCGCCGCCAGCGCATGGGCATGGTGTTCCAGCACTTCGCGCTCTTGCCCAACCGCACGGTCGTCGGCAACGTCGCCTTCCCGCTCGAAGTGCAGGGAATGCCGCGCGACAAGGCCGAGGCGCGCGCCATGGAACTCATCGAGACCGTTGGGCTGAAAGGGCGCGAAGCGCGCTTCCCCGCCCAGCTTTCCGGCGGCCAGCAGCAGCGCGTCGGCATCGCCCGCTCGCTGACGACCAATCCCGAATTCTGGTTCCTCGACGAACCGTTCTCGGCGCTCGATCCGCTCATCCGCGCCGATCTCCAGGCCGAGGTGCTGCGCCTCCAGCGCACCCAGACGCGCACCGTGGTCTTCGTCACCCACGACCTCGACGAGGCCATCCGCCTCGCCGACCGGATCGCCATCATGGAAGCGGGGCGGATCATCCAGATCGGCACGCCGGAAGAACTGGTGATGCAGCCCGCGACCGATTACGTGCGCCGCTTCGTCGCCAAGGTGCCGCCAGCCCGCGTCGTCAAGGTGTCCTCGATCATGGCCGCGGCCGAAGCGGGGGCTGCGACGGCCGGCGTCAGCGCCGGTGCGACGATCGCCGAGATCGCCCCGGACCTCGTTTCCGCCGAAGGGCCGCTTCCCGTCCTCGACGGCGGCCGGCAGGTCGGCTGGCTCGACCGCTCGGCGGCGCTGAAGACGCTGGCCGCGCAGATCTGACCTTCGGCCCTATGCCTTGAGGTAGTTGATCACCGCATCGGCGATCATGCCCTTGTGCCGCGTCATCGTCTCCTCTTCGGAGAGGTCGCGGCGGAAGATCATGCCGAACGTATGGCGGTTGGAAACGCGGAAGAAGCAGAAGGCGCTGATCAGCATGTGCACATCGATCGGGTCCGCCCGGCGCGTGAACACGCCTTCGGCCTGCCCGCGCTCGAGAATGCCGGCAATCGTCTCGATGACGGAAACGTTGAGATCGCGGATCGCTTCCGAGCGCATCATATGCGCGGCGCAGTGGATGTTCTCGATGCTGACCAGCCGCACGAAATCGGGATTGGCCTCGTCATGGTCGAAGGTGGTCGAGATGAGGGTGCGCATCGCCGCCTCCGGAGAGAGGCTCGCCAGCTTGAGGTCCTCCTCGAGCGTGCGGATCTTGCGATAGGCGCGCTCCAGCACGGAGAGATAGAGCCCCTCCTTGCCGCCGAAATAATAGTAGATCATGCGCTTGGACGTGCGCGTGCGCTCGGCGATGGCGTCGACGCGCGCGCCGGCAAGGCCGTGCGTGGCGAATTCCTCGGTGGCGACGACGAGGATATCCTCCTTCGTCCGCTCCGGATCGTTCTTTCGGCTTGCCTCGCCCCGTGCCACCGTTCCTCCGCCGCCTTCCGGCGATCGTCCTGATTTCCCGAAGGAACCGTCCCGGAACCCGCCGGCCGCAGGCCGCGCGCATCCCCACTCCTCCGCGCAGTCATATTGGGGTTGGTGAGGTCTTTCAAGACGGGGCACTTGACATACGTACTAGTTCGTACATTTTTGTGAAACGTCAAAGCGGCCGGGAGGAGGCGGCGATGGCGCCGTGCCCCTAACGCACAAGACGGGACCTGCGCTAGGAACGAACGGGCCGCGGAAGCGGCGATCCGCTTTGGGAGGAGCGCAATGGTTCGCATCATCGATTTCTGTTTCTGGCTGCTGAAGGCCGCCATCGCCGCCCTTCTGGCGGGCATGGTCGTGCTGGTCTTCGGCAATGTCGTCCTGCGCTACGCCTTCAACACCGGCATCACCTATTCGGAAGAACTGTCGCGCATCTTCTTCCTCTGGCTGACCTTCCTCGGCGCGGTGGTCGCCATGCGCGAGCATGGCCATCTCGGCGTCGATTCGCTGCTGCGCCGCCTGCCGCCGGCCGGCGCGAAGGCCGCCGTCCTTGTCGGCCAGGCGCTGATGCTGTGGGCGACATGGCTGATGATCAGCGGCAGCTGGACGCAGACGCTCATCAACCTGCACGTCTCGGCCCCGGCGACGGGCATTTCCATGGGCGTCTTCTACGGCGCCGGACTTGCCTTCGGCGTGCCGGCCTTCCTCATCATCCTTGCCGACATGGTGGGCGTCGCGACCGGCCGCATCGACGTCACCACCGCCGAATTCGTCAGGGACAGCGAGGACGAGCTGGCGCTGGAGCATCCGCCGGAAGCCGCCCTCGCCACCCTTTCCGTCCAGCCCACCCC
>Ga0206117_101702_pt1 | contig 10300 bp, 7 predicted proteins | sample 3A5Ametagenome_FD_177997 | JGI IMG/M metagenome (GOLD analysis project Ga0206117, IMG submission 177997) | Enriched microbial communities from leaf-cutter ant dump, University of Wisconsin, Madison, United States - 3A5A | ecosystem: Environmental > Terrestrial > Nest > Insects nest > Nest dump... | reverse complement strand
CATGGTCATCGTGGCCTGGGTGATCGAGCGCCTGGCGCTGCGCCACCTGGTCAATCAGGAGCCGATCATTCTGCTGATGGCCACACTGGGCATTGCCTACCTGCTGGACGGCTTCGGGCCGATGGTGTTCGGCTCGGAGGTCTACAGCATCGACGTAGGGATGCCCAAGGACCCGGTGTTCCTGCTGGAGTCCACCTTCGACGGCGGCGTGATGATCAGCCTGGAAGACCTGTTTGCCGCCGGCATCGCCGCCATCATGGTGGTCGCGTTGAGCATCTTCTTCCAGAAAACCAAGACCGGCCGGGCGCTGCGGGCCGTGGCCGATGACCACCAGGCCGCGCAATCCATCGGCATTCCGCTGTCGCGCATCTGGGTCATCGTCTGGTCGGTGGCCGGGGCCGTGGCCCTGGTGGTCGGAGTGATCTGGGGCAGCAAGCTGGGCGTGCAGTATTCGCTGTCGCTGGTGGCGCTCAAGGCGCTGCCGGTGGTGATTCTGGGAGGGCTGACTTCGCTGCCCGGCGCCATCATCGGCGGCCTGATCATCGGTGTGGGCGAAAAGCTCTCGGAGGTGTACATCGGCCCCATGGTGGGCGGTGGCATCGAAACCTGGTTTGCCTATGGCCTGGCACTGTGCTTCCTGCTGGTGCGCCCCCAGGGTTTGTTTGGCGACAAGATCATTGACCGCGTGTAAGCCGGGAGGAAAAACAACATGTTCTATCGTGAAAACGGTCAATTCAAGACCAGCTACGCCGCCGATCAGCAGATCTTCACCGTCGCACAGGACCGCTACGCCATCCTGGGCCTGCTGGCGATTGCCTTCCTCGTCGTGCCCATGGTGGCTAATGACTACACCTTCCAGGCAATTCTGATTCCCTTCGTCATCATGAGTCTGGGAGCCCTGGGGCTGAACATCCTGGTCGGCTACTGCGGTCAGATTTCGCTGGGCACTGCCGCCTTCATGGCCGTAGGGGCGTATGCCGCCTACAACTTCCAGGTGCGCTTCGAGGGGATGCCGCTGCTTGTCGCCCTGATCGGCGGGGGGCTGTGCGCGATGGTGGTCGGGGTACTGTTCGGCCTGCCCAGCCTGCGCATTCGCGGGCTGTACCTGGCCGTGGCCACCCTGGCCGCGCAGTTCTTCGTGGACTGGCTGACCACCCGCGCCGCCTGGGTGACGAACAATTCCTCCTCCGGTTCGGTCAGTGCCCGGGCGCTGGAGATCGCCGGCTGGAAGATCAACACGCCGATGGATAAATACCTGCTGTGCCTGGGCATCCTGACCCTGCTGGCGCTGGCCATGAAGAATCTGGTGCGCAGCTCGGTGGGCCGCGAATGGATGGCCATGCGGGACATGGACGTGGCTGCCAGCGTGATCGGTATCCGCCCGGTGTACGCAAAACTCTCGGCCTTTGCCGTCAGTTCCTTCGTGGTCGGGATTGCCGGTGCGCTGTGGGGCTTCGTCCATCTGGGCTCGTGGGAGCCGGCGGCGTTCAGCCTCGACCGGTCGTTGCAACTGCTGTTCATGATCATCATCGGTGGCCTGGGCTCGATCGTTGGCAGCATTTTCGGTGCGGCATTCTTCGTGCTGCTGCCGTTGTTCCTGAACCAGGTGCCGCATTGGCTGGGCTTGCCGATTTCCACGGCCACGGCCACCTATCTGGAGCACATGATCTTTGGCGCCCTGATCGTGTTCTTCCTGATTGTGGAACCGCACGGCCTGGCCAAACTGTGGGCCACGGCACGGCAGAAGCTGCGCGTCTGGCCCTTCCCGCACTGAGCACGGCAGTGCCCTCTTGTTGCGTTTTAGACACTTTTCACCGTTTTTTAACCACGACACCTCAGAGTGCCGCCAACCGGGGCTACCGCCCCACCCTAAGGAGACTGTCATGAAGTTCAAATCCATTGCCTTGGCTACCGCCACCGTCGCCGCCAGCATGGGTACCCTGCTGGCCAGCCCGGCGGCCCACGCCGAAGACCAGTTCATGCCCCTGCTGGTCTACCGCACCGGCCAGTTCGCGCCGCTGGGCATTCCATGGGCGGACGGCAAGCTGGATTACTTGAAGCTGGTCAATGCCAGGGGCGGCGTCAATGGCGTCAAGCTCACTTACGAAGAGTGCGAAACCGCCTACGACACGGGCAAGGGTGTGGAGTGCTACGAGCGCCTCAAGAGCCGCGCGGGCGGCAGCGGCAGCTTCGACACCCAATCGACCGGCATCACCTTTGCCGTCAGCGACAAGGCCCCGGGCGACAAGATGACCCTGGTCACCCCGGGCTACGGCCTGTCGCAATCGGCCGATGGCCGGGTGTTCGAGTGGAACTTCCCGCTGCTGGGCAACTACTGGACGGCCGCCGATTCGATGATCCAGGACATCCTGAAAAAGGAAAAAGGCAGCCTCAAGGGCAAGAAAATCGCCCTCGTCTACCACGACTCGCCCTATGGAAAGGAGCCGATTGCGCTGCTGGAAAAGCGGGCTGCCAAGGAAGGCTTCGAACTGCTGAAACTGCCCGTCACGCCTCCTGGCGTGGAACAGAAATCCACCTGGCTGCAAGTGCGCCAGCAGCGCCCGGACTACGTGCTGCTGTGGTCGGCGGGCGTCATGACCCCCACCGCCGTGCGTGAAGCCCAGGCCACCGGCTACCCGCGCGACAAGATGTATGGCATCTGGTGGGCCGGCTCCGAGCACGACGTGCGCGACATCGGCGCAGGGGCCAAGGGCTACAACACCATCACCATCCACAACACCGCCGAGCACGACAAGGTGCACAGCGACCTGAAGACCATGGTGTACGACAAGGGCGATGGCGCATCCAAGGACGGCAAGAGCGTCGGCTCGCTGGCCCACACCCGTGGCATGGTGATCGCCATGCTGCAGGTGGAAGCCGTGCGCACTGCGCAGGAGAAATTCGGCAAGGGCAAGGCCATGACCCCCGAACAGGTGCGCTGGGGCCTGGAGAACCTGAACCTGACGCAGGAACGCCTGAACGAGCTGGGCTTTGGCAAGGTGCTGCGCCCGGTCAAGACCAGTTGCGAGAACCACCTGGGCACCGACTGGGCCCGTATCGCGCAGTGGAACGGCAGCAAGTTCGAAGTCGTCTCCGACTGGTACCAGGCCGACAAGAGCATCGTGGACCCCCTGGTCAAGGAGTACGGCGAGAAATACGCCAAGGAGAAAAACATCCAGGTTCGCGACTGCAAATAAAAGAGCTACTACCGCACTATCCAAGCCATTTGGATAGTTAAACATCTGCAAGCGCTTTAAATAAAAGCGCTTGCAGCTATCAATAAATATTTAGGTGATGGTATGAGTACAGCAACCCCTGCGGCCCAATCGCTGGTCGAAGTCAATGGCATTGAAGTCATCTACAACCACGTCATCCTGGTGCTCAAAGGCGTCTCGCTGAAAGTGCCCGAGCACGGCATCGTCGCCCTGCTGGGCGGCAATGGCGCTGGCAAGACCACCACCTTGCGGGCCATCTCCAACCTGCTCAAGGGCGAGCGCGGCGAAGTTACCAAGGGCAGCATTACGCTGGAAGGCGAGGAAATCCAGAACCTCTCGCCCTCCGACCTGGTGCGCCGGGGCGTGGTGCAGGTCATGGAAGGGCGCCATTGCTTCGCCCACCTGACCATCGAGGAAAACCTGCTCACCGGCAGCTACACCCGCACCGACAAGGCGGAAATCGCCCGCAACCTGGAGAAGGTCTACACCTACTTCCCGCGCCTGAAAACGCGCCGCACCAGCCAGGCGGCCTACACCTCCGGCGGCGAGCAGCAAATGTGCGCCATTGGCCGCGCCATCATGAGCAACCCGCGCATGGTGCTGCTCGACGAGCCATCGATGGGGCTGGCGCCGCAGATCGTCGAAGAAGTTTTCAACATCGTGCAAGACTTGAACCAGAAGGAAAAAGTCACCTTCATGCTGGCCGAGCAGAACACCAACATGGCGCTCAAATACGCCGACTATGGCTACATCATGGAAAGCGGGCGCATCGTGATGGACGGCCCGGCACAGGAGCTGGCCAGCAACGAAGACGTGAAGGAGTTCTACCTGGGCGTCGGCGGCAGCGAACGCAAGAGCTTCAAGGACGTGAAAAGCTATAAACGCCGCAAACGCTGGCTTGCCTGACACCTGCCCCAGTCATCGCCTGCAAGGGCACACTTTTACCGAGACCCCCTTTTCCCGCAAGGAACGCTCCGATGTCCGCCCCCGCCGATTTTTACGACACCCTCGAAACCCGCAGCCCCGTGGAGCGCGAAGCCGCCTTGCTGGCCGCGCTGCCGGGGCAAATCGCCCACGCGCAAAAAAACAGCCCGGCCTTCGCCGAAATTCTGGCCGGCGTCGATGCTGCCGCCATCACCAGCCGTGCTGCACTGGCGCAATTGCCGGTCACGCGCAAATACCAGCTGCTTGAACGCCAGCAGGCCCAGCGCAGCACCAACGCCTTCGGCGGTTTTGCCACCCACCCCTTCGGCCCGGCGATGCCGCGCGTTTTCGCCAGCCCCGGCCCGATCTACGAACCCGAAGGCCAGCGCAGCGACTACTGGCGCATGGCCCGCGCCATCTACGCCGCCGGGTTTCGCAGCGGCGAGCTGATCCACAACTGCTTCAGCTACCACTTCGTCCCCGCCGGGGCGATGATGGAAAACGGCGCCCATGCCATCGGCTGCAGCGTGTTTCCCGGCGGCACCGGCCAGACCGAGCAACAGGTGCAGGCGATCGCCGAACTGCGCCCTGCCGGCTACATCGGCACCCCCAGCTTCCTGAAACTGATTCTGGAAAAAGCCCAGGCGCTGGGCACCCCGCTGCCCAGCCTGCGCAAGGCCCTGGTGTCGGCCGAAGCCTTCCCGCCCTCGCTGCAGCAATGGCTGCAGGAGCGCGGCGTTACCGGCTACCAGTGCTACGCCACCGCCGACCTGGGCCTGATCGCCTACGAAACTGCAGCACGCCAGGGGCTGGTCGTCGATGAAGGCGTGATCGTCGAAATCGTGCGCCCCGGCACCGGCGACCCGGTGCCCGAAGGGGAAGTGGGCGAACTGGTCATCACCACCCTGAACGCCGACTACCCGCTGATTCGCTTCGGCACCGGCGACCTCTCGGCCATCCTGCCCGGCGCCTGTCCCACGGGACGCACCAATATCCGGATCAAAGGCTGGCTGGGCCGCGCCGACCAGACCACCAAGGTGCGCGGCATGTTCGTCCAGCCCGGCCAGGTGGTGGATGTGGCCAAGCGCTTCCCGCAAATCCAGCGCGTGCGCCTGGTCGTCACCGGCGCCATGGCCAATGACACCATGACCTTGCACGTCGAAACCCTGGAGACCGCCCCCGGCCTCGTGCAATCGCTGCAGGATGCGGTGCGGGAAGCCACCAAGCTGCGCTGCGAAGTGCAGTTCCACCACCCGGGCAGCCTGCCCAATGACGGCAAGGTCATCGAGGACGCCCGCAACTACGACTGAGTCCCCCTTCTTCCCATCGCAATGAAAAAACCGCTGCAAATGCATTGCAGCGGTTTTTTTTTAACTGCGGGCCTGCAAGGCGGCAATGCGCTGCTCGATCGGCGGGTGGGTCGAGAACAGTTGGCCGATGCCCCCGGCAATGCCCATGGCGGCCATGTTTTTCGGCATTTCCCCTGGTTGCATCCCGCCCAGGCGGGCCAGGGCACGCTGCATGGGCAGGCTATTGCCCATCATGGTGGCGGCACCCGCATCGGCGCGGAATTCGCGCTGGCGCGAGAACCAGGCGACGATGATGGCCGCTACAAAGCCCAGCAGAATATCCAGCACGATCGTCGAGACGTAGTAGCCGATGCCGGGGCCGCTGGATTCGCGGTCATCGCCCTTGCGCAGAAAGCTGTCGATGGCATAGCCGATCAGGCGCGAAAGGAAGACGACGAAGGTATTCATCACCCCCTGAATCAGCGTCATGGTGACCATGTCGCCATTGGCGACGTGGGCCACCTCGTGGCCGATCACGGCCTCGACCTCCTCGCGTGTCATGCCCTGCAGCAAACCGGTGGAGACGGCCACGAGGGCGCTGTTTTTGAATGCGCCGGTGGCAAACGCATTGGGGGCGCCGTCGTAAATGCCCACTTCGGGCATCTGGATGCCGGCTTTCAGCGCGAAGTTGTGCACGGTCTGAACGATCCAGGCTTCATCGGCATTGCCCGGCTGGTTGATGATGCGCACCCCCATGCTCATCTTGGCCATGGGCTTGCTCATCAGGAGCGAGATGATCGCGCCGCCAAAGCCCATGATGAAGGCAAAGCCCAGCAGGGCGCCCAGATCCAGGCCGTTGGCCGTTAAGAAGCGATTCACACCCAGCAGGCTGGCGGTGATACCCAGCACCGCCACCACGGCGATGTTGGTCAATAAAAATAAGGCGATACGTTTCATAAAGGAAAGGTGGGGGAAATCAATAGGTTCTATGTTATCTAGGGGATACCTGCCGGACTTCAAGCCGGGGACACCGTTCCAGGGGCGACCGGGGCCTATTATCCAAGGAACCAGGGCGACACCTGGCCCCGTGCGGTGGAGGCAGTTCATGGGGTGGACTGCCTCTGGCGCCTATGAATATTGGAGCAATAGCTCTTGTTTTTGAGGAATTTATGATCTACGGCATAGGCACCGACATTTGCGATGTGCGTCGCATCCGCGCCAGCGTGGAGCGCCATGGCGAGCGTTTTGCCCAAAAAGTGCTCACCGACGCCGAACTGGCCGTCTGGCGTGCCCGTAGCCAGCGTTGGCCCGAGCGTGGCCTGCGCTATCTGGCCACACGCTTTTCTGCCAAGGAAGCCTTCAGCAAGGCGGTGGGCCTGGGGATGGTCATGCCGATGACCTGGCGCAACTGCGAAATTGCCAATTTGCCCAGCGGCCAGCCTACCGTTGTGCTGCATGGGGCGATGCAGGAGTGGATGCAGGAGCGCGGCCTGCATGCCTGGATCAGCGTTACCGATGAAACCGATTACGCAGCTAGCTTTTGCGTGGTTGAGCGCCGCAGTGGTTGAGAACGTGTTCAAGGTCTTTTCATAGTGCCCGCAAAGGGGGCTGCGCTCACGAAAAGAGCGTAAACACGTTCTCAGGCGAACTGGTGCTGGAAATCGGCCAGGGGCTGAGGGCGGCCAAACAGATAGCCCTGGAAGGCCCGGCAGCCGCACTCCAGCAGGAAGTGGTAGTGCGCCTCGGTTTCTACGCCTTCGGCCAGTACCTCCATGTTCAGGTTGTGCGCCAGGGTGATGATGCTTTGCGCAATGGCTGCATCCCGCGTGTCGTGGATGATGTTGCGCACAAAACTCTGGTCGATCTTGATCTGGTCGAGCGGCAGGCGCTTGAGGTAGCCCAGGCTGGAGTAGCCGGTGCCGAAGTCGTCCAGCGACAGGCGCAGGCCCAGCGTCCGCAGGGCCTGCATGGTGACGATGACTTCCTCGACGTCTTGCAGCAGCAGGCTTTCGGTCAGCTCCAGTTTGATGTGGCCGGGATCTGCGCCGCTGGCGGCCAGCAGTTCGCGTATTTCGTCGACAAAGCGCTCCTGCCGGAACTGGTGGGCGCTGACGTTGATGGACATGCTCAGCGCCTCCCGCCCGGGGGTGGCACGCCACTGAGCCTGCTGGCGCAGGGCCGTTGCCAGCACCCAGTGGCCAAGGGCGAAGATTTGCCCGGTTTCTTCGGCCAGGGGGATGAACAGGTTGGGCGGTATCAGCCCCTTGTCCGGGTGGCGCCAGCGCACCAGTGCTTCGGCGCCCGTGGCCTGGCCGTCGGCGTTCACCTGGACCTGGTAGAACAGCTCGAACTCCTGCTCGCGCAGTCCCCGGTACATATCGGTTTGCAGCAGCAGGCGCTGGTGGATGCTGGCCTGCATTTCGGGGTCGAAGAAGCGCAGGGTGTTGCGTCCGGCTTCCTTGGCCTGGTACATGGACAGGTCGGCGTGTTGCAGCAATTCATTGACAGTGGTGGACTGTCCTGGCGCAATCAGCACTGCGCCGATGCTGGCGCTCAGGCGGTGTTCTTCCTGGCGCAACTGGTAGGGTGTCTCCAGGCATTGCAGAATCCTTCCGCCCAGAGCCTGCACCTGGGTGGCTGCATCGGCTTTTTCGGCGCTCAGGCTGCTCAGGACGATGATGAAGGTGTCGCCTCCGGGCCGGGAGACCGTGTCCTGCGGGCGTACGCAGTCGCACAGGCGCTGGGCCATCGCGACCAGGATCTGATCGCCGGCATCGTGGCCCCGGCTGTCGTTGAGCACCTTGAAGTGGTCCACGTCGATCAGCAGGACTGCGGCGTACAGGCCGGTGCGGGTGCCGCCGACGATGATTTGCTCCAGGCGATCGGTCAGCAGGCGGCGGTTGGGCAGGCCGGTCAAGGCATCGTAGAAGGTGAGGTAACGGGCCTCTTCCTCGGCGGCCTTGCGTCCGGAAATGTCGATGTCGATGCAAAATATTTCCGGCTCGCTGCCAGGGACATGCACGTACGCATGGCTGGAGAACACGTCCACCGGCGTCCCATTCTTGTGCTGCAGGCGCAGTTCGCTGGCCGGAATGGGAACGGTGGTGGCAAACATCTGCGCCACCGCCTCGCGTATGCCGGGACGCATCTCCGGGGGGATGATGAGGTCGAATAGGGTTCGTCCCAGCGCTTCCTCGGCGGTGTAGCCGTAGATGCGTTCGGCGGCGTGGTTCCAGTAGACGGCGGTTCCGTCGGCCCGATAGCCCTGCACGGAAATCGAGGGGATGTCGCGCAGCAGTGTGCGAAAACGCACTTCGGACTCGCGCAGCGCCTCTTCGGCCTGCACGCGGGCCGAGCGGTCGCGGGCGATGAACACCACTGCGGGCCGTTCCTGCACCAGCGCGTTCAGCGGCTGGCAGCGCCCTTCAAAGTGGATGAGCCCGGATGGCGTTTGGATCTGGTAGTCCAGCATCTGCTGGGTGCCGCTGCGCAGGCTTTCCTGTACCGCACGCAGCAAGGGCATGGCGGTTTCGGGTGGCAGCACCTCGGACAGGCGGCGGCCCAGCAGTTGCTGGACTGGAGCTACCAGACGGGACTCGTCCGGGGTCAGCACCTCCAGATAGCGCCCCTCCCCGTCCAGCAGCACGATCACGTCCGGGATGGACTGGGTGATGGCCGAGATGCGTGCCACGCTGCTGGCCAAGGCGGTTTCGGTGGCAAAGCGTTGCTCTATGTCGTGCAGCAGCCAGCCCAGCAGGGCCGTGGCCGGGCCGAATACCAGTAGATAGGGCAGCAGCAGTGTGTCGTTGAGGTGAGTGCGCACCGCAGCAGGCAGTGCCTGGAACATCAGCAGGATGGACAGGTGCAGCAGCACGCCAAACGCGAGCAGCGACTTGCTGTCCACCCCCACCTTGCCCTGGCGGCGGGCGTGGCGGTAGAGCAGCCCGGCAGCACTGCACCACAGGATGACCAGGGTGCCCACGACCAGTCCGCTGCCGCCGATGGACCAGCGCATTGCGACGGCCATGGCCGTCGCAATGGCCGCAGGAACGGGGCCGCCGAACAGGGCGGCCATGCTCAGGATGACGGAACGCGGATCGATGATGACTCCCTGCGACAGATGCAGGGGCGCAGCGATGCCTACGATGCAGATGCAGCCAAACAGCAGGCCTGTGGCCACTTCCCCCAGGCGGGGATGCTGACGCCACAGGCGCATGTTCACGCCATGTAGGAAGCACAGTGCCAGCAGCAGGGCGGCGCTTTGGAGCAATTCGGTAAGCATCGACTTGAATCAACGGGGACAGACAGAAGAGAGGGAGTGCCCAGGCCCGCATCGTGCCGCCGCGGAAACAAACCGTAAACAGGTGTGCCCCTAAGATGCCCGGCAAAATAGGTATACTGATCGGCCTACTTTGTAATAAAAAAAGAACTCTTTCATGGTTTCTGCCAGTACCCGTGAATACACCAGCGGCAGTGCCCGTGACCGCCTGCTGGATGCCGCCGCCAAGCTGTTCTACAACGACGGCATCACCGCCACCGGGATCGACGCCATCGTCAAAAAAGCCGGGGTGGCGAAAAAAAGCCTTTACAACAACTTCGCTTCCAAAGCCGACCTGGTGGCTGCGTACCTGCAAGTGCGCCATGCCGAATGGCTGGCGCTGTACGCACGGCGGCTGGCGCAGGCAGGCACGCCGGCGGAGCGGGTGCTGGCCGTGTTCGATGCCTATACCGACCATGCCGAGCATACGTACGAGCGTGGCTTTCGTGGCTGTGGCCTGCTCAACGCGGCGGCGGAATTGCGGGCCGGTGATGCTGGCCGTGCCGCCGTGCGCCAGCACAAGGAGGAGGTCGAAGCCCTGCTGCGGGAGCAGG
>Ga0206117_101700_pt1 | contig 10307 bp, 10 predicted proteins | sample 3A5Ametagenome_FD_177997 | JGI IMG/M metagenome (GOLD analysis project Ga0206117, IMG submission 177997) | Enriched microbial communities from leaf-cutter ant dump, University of Wisconsin, Madison, United States - 3A5A | ecosystem: Environmental > Terrestrial > Nest > Insects nest > Nest dump... | reverse complement strand
CCAAGTAAACTAACAGTTCTCTTATTTATTTCTATAATTTCACCTGAAGGAGATACAAGAAAAAATAAATCCATCATTTCGGCTAATATTTCATCAAACAAAATATCTGAAGGTATTTTTAAAAGATTGTATTTAATTATTGCATAATAAATGCCTAAAACCATTATTAAAGCATAAAATTGTCCCATAGCCGGCAGTATTCCAGCCTCTGATAAAAAATTAATTCCAAAAGATGCTGCACTACTAGATACTACAATAACAGCTTGTCTCTTTTTATTAAGTTCCAATTGTCTTTTGCCCCATATAGCTATCACAATTAGTGAAAGAGATTGATAGGATATATTATAAATAGTATTAACTAGTGAAAAAATAACATAAATAGAGTCGGTTGAACTTATACCTTCCCAATGTAAAAATACTCTAACGTATATTAGGAAAATAGATGGTACATATAAAAGTACTTGTAAAAGTTTATTCTTAAAAAGCTTATTATTAGTAAATCTTAATGCAATATGAAGAACAAATGTTGTAAAAGTGCACCACCCTATAGCAGCTAGCTTCATTAGCGGTTCTGATGCAAAAAAGGTTGGAATATTTCCTAAAAAATATCCTAGAGACCATATAGATAAACTTAAGCATAACAATAAAAACAGCTTAGTTTCTGCTGAACTAGTGCTTGACTTAAAGGTATGCACTCCTATAAATACATATATTATGAAAGTTAATAATGATAACGCAGCCACAAGATCCATTAGCAATCCTCCCCAGTAAGTATACGAAATCCTATTATATAACACCTTTTATTCTTATTCCCTAAATTATACCATTGGGTATATATTTTTTCTATATACCTTTTTATTTTAATATAAATTTTTTTTAAATATACATTATTAATTAAAATGAACACTTCAACGTTCATAAAAACCTCACTTCCATTATATTTATTATAGAAAAAATAAAATACTGCTAAAACAAAATTTTAACAGTATTTTACTACTTATGTTAACAGATTTGATTTAATGAACTTTTTAAATCCTCTTCTGCTGTGCTTATTGGTTTTATATTAAATGTATCAACTAAGTATTGTAGAACATTAGGAGATAAAAATGCTGGTAAACTTGGTCCAAGGTACATTCCCTTTATACCTAAAGATAATAATGCTAAAAGATCAGCAACAGCCTTTTGTTCATACCAAGAAAGTACAATAGTTAAAGGTAGTGAGTTTACATCTGTATCAAAAGCATCTGCTAAAGCTGTAGCTATTCTAACAGCCGAATATGCATCATTACATTGACCTACATCTAGTAGTCTTGGAAGTCCTACAACTGTACCAAAATCTAATTTATTAAATCTATATTTGCCACAAGCTAAAGTAAGAATTATGCAATCATTTGGTACCATTTTAGCAAAATCAGTATAGTAGTTTCTTCCTGGTCTTGCTCCATCGCATCCACCAATCAAGAAGAAATGTCTTATATTTCCCGCCTTAACTTCTTCAACTATCTTCTCTGCATGAGATAAAGTTGCATGATGACCAAAGCCTACTAATATTTCTTTCTTCTCTTCATCTTCCTTAAATCCACCTAACTCTAAGCTCTTTTCTATTATTTCACTAAAATCTTTTGTTTCATCTTCATTAGTCGGAATAAATTTTATACCATCCCATCCAACTACATTTGTTGTAAATATTCTATCCTTATAAGTTTCTCTTGGTCTCATTAAACAGTTAGTAGTCATCAAAATACATCCTGGTATATTATCAAACTCTTTTTGTTGGTTCTGCCATGCGCTACCAAAATTACCTACTAAATGTTTATATTTCTTTAATGAAGGATATCCATGAGCTGGAATCATTTCACCATGAGTGTATATATTTATTCCTTTTCCTTCTGTTTGTTCTAATAACATCTCTAAATCTTTTAAATCATGTCCTGAAACAATAATAAATGGTCCTTTAACCCTATTTACATTTACCTTATGTGGTGATGGATTCTTATAAGTAGTAGTATTAGCTTCATCTAAAGTTCTCATTACTTCTACACTTATCTCTCCAGTTCTCATAGCCATTCTAATCAAGTCTTCAAGACTTAGATTATCATTTATCGTTGCCTCTAATCCCTTAAAATAAAACTCATCAACCTGATCACTGTGATAGCCTAAATATCTTGCTTGATGGCCATAGGCACTTACGCCTTTTAATCCATATAATATAGTGGATCTTAATGATCTTATATCTGCATCAAGACTTTGATCATACATAATGCCTGCCTTTACAGAATCTTTTAACATCTCTTCTTTTGTTTCACTTAAATTATAAGTACATTGATCAGGATATTCTCCTTCTGGAGCCTCGTCTCTAAGTCTTTCCTTTATACTTTGTGATTCTTGTAACAGTTTTACATGAACTTCTGCATCAAAATTAACATTAGTTAAAGTTGTAAACAATCCATTCTCAACAAAAGAAACTATACTCTTATCTATCTTTTTTTCTTGCTCCATGATTTTCTTAGCATAACAAGATATTCCCTTTAACTGATAGATAAGTAGATCTTGAAGATTAGCTATCTCTGGAGTTTTACCACAAACCCCTGACTTAGTACAGCCTTTACCACCCATAGTTTGCTCACACTGATAACAAAACATTGCATTCTCCATAAAAATCCTCCTAAACACAATTAATTAAAATCACTACTATTATTTCTATCTATTGGGGAAATATACACACATCTAAACTGTAGAGGCTTCTTCCCAAGCCTCATTAGATTCATTGATTGACAATTATGTTTAATAAGAAGTTAAGCACCTTAATCCTGTAGAAGCTCTTCCCCTAGGGAGCTTCATTAAAGTCATTCTAATTTAATTATGTTTATTAAGAAGCTAAGTACTTAAATAGAAAAGTAGAAAAGTACTTAAAAAGAAAAATATTTAAAAAGAAAAAAAGTTAATTGTTTTTATAAAAAAACAAGGCACCACTTGCGCCTTGTAGAATTCATTTTTAATTAATACTGTTATTTAGGTAGTCCTCTAACAGGTTTACTCATATCTTTATCTTCATCTGCATTTACAGGGTTTGCTGCTGATTTATTATTTTTATTTCTATAATAAGATTTTTCACCTGTTTTATTATTTTTACCAAGTTTTTGAGTCATTAAAATCACCTCCTTATCTATCTTTTGAAAAGCTTATGAAACTATCCCTGTTAAGTTTTGCTATAGATAATATTTTTATGGTATACAATTTAAATTTAAGAAAAAAATAAAAAAACATATAGATTTTTTAACAATACTTTGTTAAAATATTATTTATAGAGAATGATTATTTGTAAATAAAATATATTTATTATTTTGGAGGTAATTTTATATGAAGGTAGCAGTTATAGGTTGTACTCATGCAGGTACAGCTGCAATAGTAAATACAGCAAAAAAACATCCTGATGCAGAAATAACAGTATACGAAAGAAATGACAACATCTCTTTCTTATCTTGTGGAATAGCATTATATGTAGGTGGAGTGGTTAAAGATCCTCAAGGATTATTTTATAGTTCACCAGAGGCTTTAGCGGAACTTGGAGTTAAAACTAAAATGTCTCATGATGTTTTAGATATTGATGTAGATAATAAAATCTTAAAAGTTAAGGATTTAACTTCTGGAGAAAAGTTTGAGGATAAGTTTGATAAATTAATAATTACTACGGGGTCATGGCCAATAGTACCTAATATTGAAGGAATAGATTTAGACAATATACTTCTTTCAAAAAATTATGCTCATTCAAACACAATTATAGAAAAAGCTAAATCAGCTAATAGAATAGTTGTTGTTGGAGCTGGTTATATAGGTGTAGAGCTTGTAGAAGCTTTCGAAATGAATGGTAAAGAAGTTACTTTAATAGATGGTATGGACAGAATTTTAAGTAAATATCTTGATAAAGAATTTACAGATACTGCTGAAGATGAATTTATAAACCATGGAATTAAACTAGCTTTAGGAGAAACTGTAAGTAAATTTGAAGGAAAAGATGGTAAAGTAACTAAAGTTATAACTAATAAAGGTGAATATGAAGCTGATCTTGTAATTCTATGTATTGGATTTAGACCAAGTACAGCTCTATTTAAAGATAAGTTAGATATGCTTCCAAACGGAGCAATAATAGTGGATGAATATATGAGAACAAGTAAAGAAGGTATCTTTGCTGCTGGAGACTGCGCTTCAATAATATATAATCCAACAGGCAAAAGAGAATACATTCCACTTGCTACAAATGCAGTTAGAATGGGTACTTTAATAGGTAGAAATTTAGTAGAACCTACTACTAAATATATGGGTACTCAAGGAACCTCAGGAATAAAAATCTATGACTATAACATAGCTTCAACTGGTCTTACAGAAGCTTCAGCTAAAGCTGCTGGACTAAAAGTAAAAACAGTATCAGCTACAGATAACTATAGACCTGAGTTTATGCCTACATTTGACTCAGCAACAGTAAAAGTTGTTTATGACGAAGAATCAGAAGTAATACTTGGTGCTCAAATTATATCTAAAACAGATTTGACTCAATTAATGAATACAATGTCTGTTGTTATTCAAAACAAAATGACTATAGATGAGTTAGCATTTGTTGATTTCTTCTTCCAACCACACTTTAACAAACCTTGGAGCTTATTAAATATAGTTGCTTTAAGTGCAAAATAGATAAAGAATAAATTGCCACATTAACTTTACTTAGTTGATGTGGCATTTATTTAATATATCTTACTTTTCTCTATAGCTTCTTGCAAATATCTATACAATTCTCCTGTCATACCAAAACTTATAGGATTGTCTGGATTTTTACCGTGAAAGTTTTCAGCTGCTTTTACTATTTCCTTATCTTTATTTGTAATCTTATCCACAGCTTCACTCCAAATATGCACAAGTTTTTTAACTTCTTCATCCTCAAACTGTGTATTATTATCATAACACCTTTGAAGCCTATTTATAAAATCAATCCATTCTTTTTGCATTTTTTCCTGTTCTTCATCTGTGAAGCTTCTTCGTATATTTTTCATCTTCTCTATTTGTTCTTCCGTAAAATGATTATACACTCCTACTTGCATCAATTGTATTACTTCTATAAACTTTTCTAAATCTACATCCTTATTGCCCTTAAGAAACTTATATAATATTTCAAGTTCCTCACATAATTCCTGCTCTATTTTAATTTTTTCTTTAACTTTATCTAATTGATACTTAATTACTCCTGCAGGATTATAATTAGGTCTTTCAATAATATCTTTTACATCTTCTAATCTTAATCCCAATTCTTTAAGGAATATTATCTGCTGAAGTTTTAATATATCTTCCTTTGTATATATTCTGTGATTTGAATCTGTAAACTCTGAGGGAGTAAGTAAACCTATATGATGATAATGGTGTAGTGCTCTTACTGTCATCCCTGTCCTTTTTGCTAACTCACCTATCTTTAAGCCTTCCTTTTCCATGCAAATTCCTCCTTCTATATAATTAGTATATATCCTAACCTTACGTCAGTTACAATCAAATTCTTAAAATTACCACTTGAACCTAACCTAACGTCAGGTTATAGAATTGAATTAGAGAAAGGAGCGTTGTTATGAAAGCAACTATTACTAAACTAATTACTAATGACAAAAAAGCAAGAATCTATATTTTAGATAATACTGATTTAATTCATGAATTAGTTTCTTTAGAAAACTTCAATATAATTTCAAAGGAAGCTTTATCTACAACTTTTACCTTATCCAGCTTATTATGTGGATTATTAAAAGACAAACAAAGAGTAAGTATCCAGATTAATACTTCTACTCCTTCTAAATATATACGATGCGATGTAGATTCCTATGGAAATGTTAGAGGATATGCAAGTGAGGATTTAATAGATAATAAAGAAAAATTTAATTCTATCCCTGAGCTTATTGGAAATAAGGGTATTATAAAGATGACTAAGGATATAGGTATGGGCTCCTTATTTACAGGAATTGTAGATATGCCCTATAAAAATATAGTTGATGACTTCTCCAATTACTTTTTAAAAAGTGATCAGGTAGAAACTGCTTTTAGGTATTATTATAAGGAGGAAAATTCTAAAACCCTATATAGTAGAGGCATACTCCTTCAACCACTCCCTTTTTGCAATCCAGATTTATTGTCTAACTGGATGGATTATATAGATAGAAATAAGTGTCTTTTTGATAACTCTTATTTTAATCCAAACACTATCTTACCTAATACTAAAGTAGTTGGAACTCAAGAAATACAATTATTCTGCGGCTGTTCACGAGAAATGTTTTTGGGGTTGTTATATTCTCTTGGTAATGAAGAATTAACTAAAGCTTTAAATGAAAAACAAAGTATAGAAACTGTCTGCAATATATGTGGGAAAAAGTATGTCTATGATGAAAATGATATTTCCTTACTTGTCAATGGATAAAGTCAGTAGGTTACACTAAGTGCTCAGTGTAGCCTACTATTTATTTTATTACTTATCATCATATCCCACAACAGTCCATATTCCAGTGGAATCCTTTTTTATTAACCTTTTTAAATATACTTTTTTAATATTAGTCTTATTTGAATTTACTTCAACTATAGTTTCCTTTTCGCTGCTTTGGATAATCTTTAATTCTTTATCTTTGATTGGGTAGTCTCCTGTAATACCTTCTGGCGAAACTTGCAGACTTACAAAAACCTGAGCTACAAAAACAGGATCAAGTTTCCATGGTGAATGACCTTCTTCAACGCTCTTTTGAGCTTCTTTTTCAATCTCTAGATTAATAGGAATCTTTATCTGTGGTTCAATTCTATCATCTTTGCAATTTGTTGAAATACTGTAAGTTATGATTTCACTTGCTATTGCTTCACTATTTATATTAAATAATACACCCAAAGCTACCACACAAATTAACCAATTTCTTTTTAACAATTTTATAACCATACTTGTATCCTCCATAGATAAATCTATTTTTATAGCTATGTCTTTAAAATAGTATTCTCTATGATATAAAAGCTTATGCTGATTACTAAAGCAAAAAAGCCATCATATTAATTTTTAATTAACACAATAGCTTAACTTGTTATTAGATGGTCACAACCAATGTTCACATCTGAATTATTTAGTTTTATATCTATTTTTAGCTTTATTCTTCAACTTCACACCAATAGTCGAATTTATGAATAATGTAATCATAGATTCTTTTGTTGCTTTATCATCAACGAAAATATTATGTCTTTTACATAACTTACTTAAATCTGATTTAGTAAGTTCGCTATTTTTCATATATGAAGTAGCACTTTTTACGCTATCCATAACCATTATACGTTTATATATTTCATCACTGTTCATGAGTATACCTCTATTTATTTTATTTGTTCTTCTTTACTTGAATTAGTATATCATTTAACCTTATTATTTTTCAATATCATATTTATCACTATAAGCACTTAGACTTTCAATAAATAACTTTGAAATCATTGATAGAGATATGTCTTTGGATATTAGATATGAAAAATGTCTTTTAAAACTATTATCTACTTCTATTATTGATACTTCTTTATTTTTATATGCTTCTTTTGCTACATAGTTAGAAATAAGAGTTACACCTAACCCATTTTTCACAGCTTCCTTTATTGCATAATTACTTCCAAGCACCATAATATTTCTTGGAACTATCTCATTAGTTGTTAGAAATATATCTAAATATTCTCTAGTTCCTGAGCCAAATTCTCTACTTATCCATCTTAAGTTTTGAAGTTTGCCATATGTAAACCCATCTTTTGTTAGAGGATGATCGTAAGGAACCATTAAAACCATGTTATCCTCTAAAAAATATTCTTGCTTAAAATCATGTGAAGAAACAATTCCCTCAATAAGTCCAAAGTCTAACTTTAGATTTCTAACTCCTTCACATATACTTGCAGTATTTTCAATTATAACTTCTATCTCAATATCTGGATAATCCATGGAAAACTGTTTTAAAAAATTAGGAAGAAAATACTCACCTATCGTAAGACTTGATCCTATCTTTATGTGCCCCTTTAGTGAACTAGATATATTTTTAAGTTCATTGGTTGTATTCTCAACTAATCTAAAAATTTCTTTTGCTCTTCTATAAAGCAACCTTCCACTTTCAGTTATTATAATATTTTTCTGTCTTGAGGATCTAGTAATGAGTGTTGTATTAAAATATTTTTCTAGATTTTTTATATGCAAACTTACGCTTGGCTGAGATAACCTTATCATTTCTCCTGCCTTAGTGAAGTTCTCTTGTTCTACTACAACCATAAAAGTTTTTAGCTCTTCTAACATCCTAACCCCTACACCCTTTCATAATATTAAATTCCTTTTAAGTAATTGCATTATAGCATTTTCTCCTAATATAAACTACAAAAAAGCTATCGCTAACAAATTTAATCTGTTAATGCGATAGCTTATTTAAAATATATGTTTTTATCTTACAAAACTAGTAAATATCTTACCTTCTTTTTCTGGTTCTTGAACATTATCTTTACCATTCTCAACCAACTTCATTAACCAAGCCATGTTCTTCCCTAATGTTCTCATTATTTGAGTTCCTTCTCCATCTTCAACTACATCTCCTGGTTTAGTTCCATGAATTACATTCCAATAGCTTGAAGTAGGTACAAGCATTTCTGAATAGTTTATAAAGTTATTTAATTGTTGGAAAGTTGGAAGTCCACCTGAACGTCTAACTGCAACAACAGCTGCTCCAACCTTATGTCTAAATAAATTTCCATTACTGCTTGCAACATAGAAAGCTCTATCTAAAAATGATTTCATAGTTCCAGCTATTCCTGAATAATGTACTGGTGAGCCAAGTAATATACCATCAGCTTCTTTCATTTTTTGAACCCAGACATTTAAGAAGTCACCTTGCAAAACACATTTTTCATCCTTATTTCTTCCACAACCACCACAAGCCATACATCCTCTTATAACTTGATTTCCCACGTGGACAATCTCTACTTCTATACCTTCTTTTTCTAATTCATCAGCAACTAATTTAAGTGCTTGATAAGTGTTTCCTTCTTTTTTTGGGCTTCCATTAAAAGCAACAACTTTCATTAAAACTCCTCCTAATAACTTAATATAGTTTTTAGTTTACTCCAATATAATTTTATGGACAAGTACGCACTTTTAGGTAAGTCTCATATTTATTTTTTCTTCTTGCTATTTTTTTCTTTCTAAATGATTTCTTCTTTGATACAATATTTATAATTTCTAATCTTTACGATTAATTTTTAAGGGGGCTAAAAAAATGAGTGAAAGAAAATTAAGTTTTGAAACCTTACAGGTTCATGCAGGACAAGTTCCTGATCCTACTACTGGAGCTAGGGCTGTTCCAATTTATCAAACGACTTCTTATGTATTTAATAACGCAGATCACGCTGCTAATCTATTTCAGCTAAAGGAATCAGGAAATGTTTATACAAGAATAATGAATCCTACAACTGATGTATTTGAAAAAAGAGTTGCAGAACTTGAAGGTGGGGTTGCTGGGCTTGCAACTGCTTCTGGTCAATCTGCCATACTTTATTCTATTCTAAATGTTGCAAGTGCTGGAGATGAAATAGTTGCTGCCGCTACTTTATATGGCGGAACCTATGAATTATTTTCAGTTACTTTAAAGAAACTAGGAATCAATGTTGTATTTGTAAATCCAGATGATCCAGAAAACTTCAGAAAAGCTATTACAGATAAAACTAAAGCTCTTTATGGTGAAACTATAGGAAATCCTAAAATTAATGTCTTAGATATCGAAGCTGTAGCTAATATAGCACATGAAAACAAGATTCCACTTATAATAGACAATACTTTTGGAACTCCATATTTAGTTAGACCTATAGAATATGGTGCTGACGTAGTAGTTCATTCTGCTACAAAGTTTATAGGGGGACATGGAACTACACTTGGAGGAATTATTGTTGATGGAGGAAACTTTGATTGGGCTGCTAGTGGCAAATTCCCTGACTTCACGACTCCAGATAAAAGCTATAATAATTTAGTTTATGCATCTTTAGGTGCACCTGCTTTTGCTTTAAAGGCAAGAGTTCAATTATTAAGAAATACAGGTGCTGCACTTAGTCCACAAAGCGCATTTTATTTACTTCAAGGACTAGAAACTTTATCTTTAAGAGTTGAAAGACATGTATCTAATACAAGAAAAATCGTTGAGTACCTAGGTAATCATCCTAAAGTTTCTTGGATTAATTATCCTGAACTTGAATCTAGTCCATATAAAACACTTGCAGATAAATATTTACCAAAAGGGTCT
>Ga0206117_101698_pt1 | contig 10327 bp, 11 predicted proteins | sample 3A5Ametagenome_FD_177997 | JGI IMG/M metagenome (GOLD analysis project Ga0206117, IMG submission 177997) | Enriched microbial communities from leaf-cutter ant dump, University of Wisconsin, Madison, United States - 3A5A | ecosystem: Environmental > Terrestrial > Nest > Insects nest > Nest dump... | reverse complement strand
TGTGTCCTCCATGAGCAACCAGACCTCATCGCTGTTCGATCCCCGCCCCTCCTCCGCGGTCAAGCCGACGGCGGAATACCGAACGCCCCCCAACAACGAGGAGGCGGAGCAGGCGCTGCTGGGCGCGATCCTGGTCAACAACAAGGCCTATGAGAAGGTCGGCGAGTTCCTGCGGCCGGAGCATTTCTACGATCCGGCCCACCAGCGCATCTTCGCCGCCATCACCAAGATGGTCGACCGCGGCCAGATCGCGAACCCGGTCACGCTGAAGGCACTGTTCGACAACGATCCCGAGCTGGCGGTCGAAGGCGGCAGCGCCTATCTGGCGGAACTGGCCGCCAACGTGGTGACGGTGGTCAATGCCGGCGATTACGGCAAGACCATCCACGACCTGTTCATCCGCCGGCAGCTGATCGAGGTCGGCACCGACATGGTGAACGAGGCGTACCGCCACGACCTCGACATCACCGCACTCGACCAGATCGGCGAGGCGGAAAAGCAGCTGTTCGACCTCGCCTCCACCGGCGACGTGCAGGGCGGCTTCGTCGCCTTCGGCGAATCGGTCAAGCACGCCATCATGACGGCGGAGGTGGCCTTCCGCCGCTCCAGCCACGTCACCGGCGTGACCACCGGCCTGATCGACATCGACCGCAAGCTGGGCGGCCTGCACCCGTCGGACCTGATCATCCTCGCCGGCCGTCCCTCGATGGGCAAGACGGCGCTGGCCACCAACATCGCCTTCAACGCCGCTAAGGCGCACATGCGCTCCTCCGGCCAGGAAGGCGGCGTCGTCGGCTTCTTCTCGCTGGAAATGTCGGCGGAACAGCTCGCCACCCGTATCCTCGCCGACGAGGTGCAGGTGCCGGGCGACAAGATCCGCCGCGGCGAGATCCGCGACACCGACTTCCCGAAATTCGTCCAGGCCAGCCAGGATCTGGCGCGCTGCCCCTTTTATGTCGACGACACGCCGGCCCTGTCGGTCGCCGCCGTGCGCACCCGCTGCCGCCGGTTGAAGCGCACCTCGGGCCTCAGCATGGTGGTGGTCGATTACCTCCAGCTGCTGCGCGGCTCGTCGTCGCGCGGGTCGGAGAACCGGGTGCAGGAAATCTCCGAGATCACCCGCGGCCTGAAGGCCATCGCCAAGGAGCTGGACGTGCCGGTGGTGGCGCTGTCGCAGCTGAGCCGTGCCGTGGAGCTGCGCGAGGACAAACGTCCGCAGTTGGCCGACCTTCGCGAATCGGGCTCGATCGAGCAGGACGCCGACGTCGTGATGTTCGTCTTCCGCGAACAGTATTATCTTGAGCGCGCCGAGCCTTCGCGCCGGCCCGAAGAGAGCGACGACAAGTTCAACGACCGTTATCAGCGCTGGCAGCAGCGCCTGGGCGAGGTGCACAACACCGCCGAGGTGATCATCGCCAAGCAGCGTCACGGTCCGATCGGCACCGTCCGTCTCTACTTCGACGGCCAGTTCACCAAGTTCGGCGACCTCGACCAGCACCACCAGACCGACGAGTGACCAGAGTGACGAGCGACCAGAGCCTGCGCGCCTGCGCAACCCTCACCGTGGATCTCGGCGCCGTCGTCGCCAACTGGACGCAGCTGCGCGACCGGGTGGCCCCGGCGGACTGCTCCGCCGTGGTCAAGGCCGACGCCTATGGGCTGGGGGTGGCGCGGGTGGTGCCGGCGCTGGCCGCTGCCGGCTGCCGGACCTTCGTCGTCGCCCAGCTGGAGGAGGCTCTGGCCGTCCGCCGGGCGCTGGAGCCGGTCGCGCCGCAAGCGCAGGTCTTCTCGCTGGGCGGGCTGCCGCCCGGATACGAGGGGGAGTTCATCGCCGGGAGCATCCTGCCGGTGCTGAACCATCTGGGCGAGATCGCGGCGTGGCGGGCCTTCGCCGCCTCGCGCGGCGAGGTTCTGCCGGCGGTGATCCACCTCGACACCGGCATGAACCGGCTGGGCCTCGGTCCTGACGAGCTGGACGAACTGGCCGGCCATCCGGACCGGCTGGAGGGCATCGACGTCCGCTATTGGATGACCCACCTCGCCTGCGCCGACGAGTTCGACAGCCCGATGACCGGGGAGCAGCTGGAGCGGTTCCGCGGCGCGCTGGCCCGGCTGCCCAAGGCGAAGGCCAGCTTCGCCAACTCGTCCGGCATCTTCCACGGCGCTGATCATCACTTCGACCTCGCCCGGCCGGGCTGCGCGCTCTATGGCGTGAACCCGACGCCGCATCTGCCCAACCCGATGCGCGGCACGGTGCGGCTGGACGCGCGGCTCCTGCAGGTGCGCAACTGCACGGCGCCGATGACGGTCGGCTACGGCGCGGCCCACAGGGTCACCGGCACGGCGCGGATCGCCACCATCGGCGTCGGCTATGCCGACGGCTACCTGCGCTCGCTGAGCGGCAAGGGGCATGTGTTCGTCGACGGCGTCGCCGCCCCCATCGTCGGCCGCATCTCGATGGATTTGATCACCATCGACGTCACCGGCCTGCCGGAGAGCGTGACCCAAGCCGGCCGCATGGTCGAGCTGATCGGGCCGAACCGCCCGGTCGACAGGGTGGCGGATGAGGCCGGGACCATCGGTTACGAAGTGCTGACCTCGCTCGGCCGGCGCTATCACCGGGTTTACACAGGCGGGTGATCTTGCCCCGCCCATCCGCCCACCATTGCAAAGTCCAAGGATGACCTAGCCCTTCATCGGTGCTATGACCGCATCGCCCAAATGAGTCTCAAACCAAGGATGCGGTCCGACTGATGGGTTTCCTTGCCGCCACCGGCCGGGCCTTCCTGATCTTCCTGGAAGCGACCGGACGCCTTGCCCTGTTCACCGGGTCCGCCCTGTCGCACTGCGTGCGCCCGCCGCTCTATCCGCGCCAGATCCTGCGGCAGATGATCGACATCGGCTACTACTCGCTGCCGGTGGTCGGGCTGACCGCGCTGTTCACCGGCATGGTGCTGGCGTTGCAGAGCTACAGCGGCTTCTCCCGCTTCCAGGCGGAAGGCGCCATCGCCACCGTCGTCGTGCTGTCGATCACGCGCGAGCTGGGGCCGGTGCTGGCCGGCCTGATGGTGGCTGGGCGCATCGGCGCCGCCATGGCGGCGGAGATCGGCACCATGCGGGTGACCGAGCAGATCGACGCCCTGTCCACCCTGTCGACCAACCCGCACAAGTATCTGGTGGCGCCGCGGCTGATCGCCGGGCTGACCATGGTGCCGCTGCTTGTCATCGTCGCCGACATCATCGGCGTGTTCGGCGGCTTTCTGGTCGGCGTCTACCGGCTGGACTTCAACGCCGCCAGCTACATCAACCGCACCTGGGAATTCCTCCAGCCGGTCGACGTCATCTCCGGTCTCGTCAAGGCGGCGATCTTCGGCTTCCTGATCGCGCTGATGGGCTGCTACCACGGCTACCACTCCAAGGGCGGCGCCCAGGGCGTGGGGGCGGCGACCACCAACGCGGTGGTGTCGGCCTCGATCATGATCCTGGTGTGGAACTACCTGATCACCGGCCTCTTCTTCTCGACCAAGTGAGCGCCAGTTCATGACCACCGTTCCCAAGATCGCGCTCAAGAACGTCTATAAGCATTTCGGCCCGAAGAAGGTGCTGAACGGCATCGATCTGGAGGTGGCGAAAGGCGAGTCGCTGGTCGTCATCGGCGGCTCGGGCACCGGCAAGTCGGTGATGCTGAAGAGCATCCTCGGGCTGCTGACGCCGGATTCCGGATCGATCCAGGTCGATGGGCAGGAGACGACCCGGCTGCGCTCGCGCGAGCGCGAGAAGCTGCTGCACAAGTTCGGCATGCTGTTCCAGGGTGCCGCCCTGTTCGACAGCCTGAAGGTCTGGGAGAATGTCGCCTTCGGCCTGATCCAGGGCGCCCACATGCCGCGGGCCCAGGCCAAGGAGATCGCCATCGCCAAGCTGGGCGCCGTCGGGCTCGGCGCGGACGTGGCGGAGCTGTCGCCGGCGGAGCTGTCGGGCGGCATGCAGAAGCGCGTCGGCCTCGCCCGCGCCATCGCCGACGAACCGGAGATCATCTTCTTCGACGAGCCGACGACCGGCCTCGACCCGATCATGGCCGACGTCATCAACGAGCTGATCGTGCAGTGCGTGAAGGATCTCGGCGCCACCGCGGTCACCATCACCCACGACATGGCGTCCGCCCGCAAGATCGCCGACCGCATCGCCATGATCTACCAGGGCCGGATCATCTGGACCGGCCATGCCCGCGACATCGACAATTCGGGCAACCCCTATGTCGACCAGTTCGTCCATGGCCGGGCGGACGGGCCGATCAAGATGCAGATCAAGGCGCTGTAAGCGGAGCAATCGGGGCGGAACAATCGCGGGTGTTCGCCGGTTACCGGACGGGGGTCTCCAACGCCCCGTTCCCCGGAGGTGGTCTCCCGTGAGTGTGCAGCCCGCGACGTCCCAGGACTTCGACATCGACGAGGTCTTCCGCCGCCTGCGGGTCGCGGTCGCCCCCTATCCCAAGGCGGCGATGTTCGAGCTGCGCGACCGCGGCTATGCCACCCCGTTCCAGCAGCTGGTCGCCAGCCTGATTTCCGCCCGCACGCGGGACGAGACGAGCCTGGAGGTCGCCGAACGGCTGTTCGCCGCCGCCGACACGCCGGCCGCCATGGCCGCATTGACGGAAGACCGGCTGGTGGAGTTGCTGCACGGCGCCACCTTTCCCGAACCGAAGGCGCGCGACATCCTCGCGCTGTCCCGCAGCATCGTCGAGGAGCTGGACGGCGAGGTGCCCGACACGCCGGACGGGCTGATGCGCTTCCATGGGGTGGGGCCGAAGATCGCGGCGCTGACGCTGGCCGTCGGCTTCGGCATTCCGGCGCTGGCGGTCGACATCCATGTCCACCGCATCGCCAACCGCTGGGGATATGTGCAGGCGCGCACGCCTGAGAAGACGATGGCAGCGCTGCTGGCGGTGCTGCCGAAACGCTATTGGGTTGAGATCAACGAGCGGCTGGTGCCCTTCGGCAAATGGGTTTGCACCGGCGAACGGCCGCGCTGCTCCACCTGCCCGCTCCTGTCGATGTGCGCGCGGGTTGGCGTCACCGAGTCAAGCTGACGCGTCCGATTGATGCAGATCCTGGCAGGACGCCGGAGGGCTGGCTAGAAGAGCGCCCGGACTTCCGCTTTTCGAGGCTCCCGCGATGATCGTCTACGCCCTGCACTGCGCCTGCGGCCATGATTTCGACCAGTGGTTCGACAACATGGCCGATTACGACACAAAGAAGGCCGCCGGCATCCCCTGCCCGTCCTGCGGCGGCACCGAGGTCGCCAAGGCCATCATGGCGCCGCGCGTCGGAAAGTCCCAGCCGGCGCCTGCCCCCGCCCCTGCCTGTGGCCCTGGCGGCTGCGGCGGAGGCGGCTGTCCGATGATGATGTGAGGAGGGCGGCGCTCAGCGCCGCCGGGCCTCCGCCGTCAGCCGCGGGCCGGTGGTCAGCTCCTCGCGGCGGCGGGGGGTGCCGAAGCTCGGCTCGACGCGATTTTCGCGCGGCCGGTCGTCGCCGGCCGGCGCCCGGCTGAGCGGATCGACGCCGCGGCCGCTGCGCCACCAGGCGAAGCCGATGCCGCCCAGCGTCGCGGCGATCAGCCCGGCGACACCGGCCCGCGCGGCGTTGGACTGCCAGATCGAGGGGGCAGCACCGACCGCCGCCGGCTCCTCGACCGGGGCCGGCTTGCCGTCGGGCGTGGTCGCCGCCACCGCGCCGCGGGGTGCCGCCTGCGGAGTCGGCCCTTCGGATGTGTTGGTCGATGGGGCGGCCGATGCGTTGGCTGCTGGGCGTGGCGCGCTCTGGGACGCCGTGCTGGAAGCCGGCGCCGATGGACGGGCCGCTGGGGCCACAACGGACGCGCTGTGGCTGGCCGAGGACGACGCAGAGGAAGAAGACGACGACGAGGAAGATGACGACGACACCGGGGCGCCGCCGAACTGAGCCATGCCGCCGATGCTCTCGTTGCCGGACTCGACCCGGCCGGTCGGGGCGGCGCGCGGCGCCACCTCCTTCTCGTGACGGGTCTGGCCGACCTGGCTCTTGGACAGGCTGCCCATGGTCGGCGCGGCCTTGCTCTCGCGCTCGCCCATCATCTTGGCGATGGTGGCCTGGTCCAGGTTGCCGGTGGCGGGAAGGCCCGCCGACTTCTGATAGGCGCTGAGCGCGGAGCGGGTTTCCGGCGTCATCTGGCCCTTGGCCCGGCCGCCGATGTTGTAGCCCTTGTCCTTCAGGATGGTCTGCGCCCACTGGATGTCGGCGACCGACGCCTCCGCCCATGCCGGACCGGGCGCTCCCACCGTCAGGGCCGACACCACCACCGCGACAGCCGCCAGCGCGGCGCCACCATGCACCCGCCGCGAAATCCCAGACATTGCCTCTCCCTTTCGTCCGTGACGCCAGACCGACTTCAGAGCCACGACACTCCCCCCGAATCGGGGACCTGGACCCCGCGATCCGCGGGAAACCAGGATCGTGTTACCAGATTGCGATGCATTTCCGGCGGCGATTTTTGGGCCTCTGCCTTGTCAGCCGCGCAGCGTTGCCGAAAAGGCGCGCTCCCGGAAATGGTGCGCGAAAATGGATCGGAAAGGGCCGGACGTGGTAGCGTCAAATCGGGGGCGAAAAAGGAACAGGACGCACGCCATGAGCCGGGCCAGAATTGGGGCCATGACCGGAACCGACACCGCAAGCCCGCGGCTCCTGCCGGCCTTGCCGGGGCTGGCCGTCCTATCGGCCGTGGCCTTGCTATCCGGATGCAGCAGCCCGCCGGCCTACCGCGAGTGGACCGCCAGCCCGGACGTGCCGACCGTCGCCTATGACGAATGCACCGAGCAGGTGGACACCACCATGCGCCTGCGCGGCTATCCGTTGCGCCCGCTGCCGGAAACGCCGCAGTTCGGCTACCGCAAGGAAATCTTCGCCCAATGCATGCGCCGCAAGGGCTACACGGCGGAGTGACGCCTCACCTGCCGCCAACGAAGTGCAGATAGGCTAGAGCACCCGCCAGCGTACCGATCAGGATCACCGCCAGATAGATGCGCAGCGGCAGGGCGACGGGCTCCCCGGCCTTGCGCCTGCCCTTCGGCTTGCGCGGGGCCGTCGGACCAAGCTTGGGCGAAACGGGCTTCGCCGCCGGCCTTGCCCGGCCAGCTTGGGTGGGATCGTACAGCTCGATCAGCGTCCAGTTGAACTCCATGCCCTCATAGCCGGAGTCGGCGTTGTAATCGAGCTGGATCAGCCGGAAATAGGCCCGCGGATTGACGCCGACCATCCGGTCGAAGCGCGCTTTGGCGTGGCCCAGCTCCTCCCCCACCTCCAGCGTTTTCCAGCCCTTGCCACGCGCCTTCTGGATGGCGAAACGGGTCGGCTGGGGCGGGCGGGGGGACGGCATGGCCGCAGTCTAGCGCGGTTGCTCAAACCAGCGGAACTGCGTTGTTGCGGATGACCGAGGCGTACCAGTCGTAGCTGGCCTTGGGCGTGCGGGCCATCGTCTTGCGGTCGACCTGGACAAGGCCGAAATGGCGGCGGTAGCCCTCCGACCATTCGAAATTGTCCAGCAGGGTCCAGGTCATGTAGCCCTTGAGGTTGCAGCCCTCGTCAATCGACTTGGCGGCGGCCAGCAGATGGTCGCGCAGGTAGACGATGCGGTCGCGGTCCTCGACCCGGCCGCTGGGGCCGACGCTGTCGGGGTAATCGGCGCCGTTCTCCGTCACATAGACCGGCGGGTTGCCGTATTTCTCCTGCAGCTCGGCCAGGATCTCGCTCAGCCCGTCCGGCTCGACCGGCCATTCCATGCCGGTCTTGCGCGTGCCCTCGGGTGCGGAGCCATAGCCGGTACCGAAAAGCCCCTGCCCGTCCGGCTGCTGGTGCATGCGGCTGTAGTAATTGACGCCGAGGAAATCGACCGGCTGCTTGATGCGGGCCAGATCGTCGGGCTTGGCGATGCGGGTGAATTCGGCCTCCAGCTGCTCCGGGAAGCGGCCCTTGAACAGCGGATCCAGGCAGGAGCGGTTCCACAGCGCGTCCCACATCAGCGAAGCGGGATAGTTCGAGTCGAGCCCGCCGACCGGCCAGGACGGCTGGAGCGACAAGACGGTGCCGAGCCGCCAGTTCTTCCCGCCAACCTGGCGCAACGCCGCAATCGCGGTCCCCTGGGCAAGGTTCTGGTGGTGGATCGCCTTCAGGCAGTTCTGGCGGCCGGTCAGCCCCGGCGCATGCCCGCCGGTGCCGTGGCCGAAGATGGCGACCACCGACGGCTCATTCAGCATCGCCCAGTTGCTGGCGCGGTCGCCCAGCCGGGCGGTCACCGCCAGCGCGTAGTCGGTGAACCAGCCGGCGATGTCTCGGTTGGTCCAGCCGCCCCTGTCCTGCAACGCCTGCGGCAGGTCCCAATGGAACAGGCAGGGCCAGGGCTGGATGCCCTTCGCCAGCAGCGTGTCGGTCAGCCGGTCGTAGAAGTCCAGCCCCTTGGCGTTCACCGCCCCGGTGCCCTGCGGCATCACCCGCGGCCAGGCGATGGAGAAGCGGTAGGCCTTCATCCCGGCCTTTGCCATCAGATCCACATCCTCGGCATAGCGGTGGTAATGATCGCAGGCCACGTCGCCTGTGTCGCCGTTGGCGATTCGCCCGAAGGAATGGCTGTAGGTGTCCCAGACGCTGGGACCGCGCCCATCCTCGGCGACGGCGCCCTCGATCTGGTAGCTGGAGGTCGAGACGCCCCACAGGAAATCCATCGGGAAGGACACCGAGGGCACGGCGGCCCCGGAAGCGGCCCCAGGAGCAGCCTGTACGGCCTCGCGGCCCAGCACCGCCAGGGCGCCGGTGCCGGCCGCGGTGACCGCGGTCGCCTTCAGGGCCGTCTTCAGGAAAGTCCGCCGCTGCATCGCCTGCTTCTCCAAAGTCATCTCAGTTCCGCCGTCCGGTTCCGCCGGCGTCCCTCGGTCCTGCCGCCGCGCACTGTATGCAGTCCAACGGAGTTGGCAACCGGGTGATTACCCCAAGCCTCGATTCCGTCGCCATAGGCGCGGGCCGGATGCTGGGATATAGTGAGCCCCATGCAGACTCTCTTCCCCATCCTGATGGTCATGGCGATGCTGGCGGTGGTCGGCTCGCTGTTCGTCGGCCTCTTCTTCATGGCCCGCGGCGGGAGGGGCGACCCGCGCCGCTCCAACAAGGCGATGCGGCTGCGCGTGATGCTCCAGGGTGCGGCCCTGCTGCTGTTCGTCCTCGCCATCCTGACCCAAGGCTGACGCTTCCCCATGGTTAAGCTGACCAAGATCTACACGCGCGGCGGCGACGCCGGCGAAACCTCGCTCGGCGACGGCCGCCGGGTGCCGAAGGGCGACCGCCGCGTCGCCGCCTACGGCACGGTGGACGAGGCGAACGCCGTCATCGGCATGGCCCGCCTGCATACCCGTGATTGGCCGGACGCCGACGCCATGCTCGGCCGCATCCAGAACGACCTGTTCGACCTGGGCGCCGACCTCTGCACGCCGGAGGAGGAGGCGCCGAAATACCCGCCGCTGCGCATCGTGCAGCCCCAGGTCGACCGGCTGGAAACGGAGATCGACGCGATGAACGCCGGTCTGGCGCCGCTGACCTCCTTCATCCTGCCCGGCGGCTCGCCGGCCGCGGCGCATCTGCATCTGGCCCGCACCGTGGTGCGCCGGGCGGAACGGCTGATGACCGATCTGGCACGGCACGAGCCGGTGACCGCGGCGGCGCTGAAATACGTCAACCGGCTGTCGGACCATCTGTTCGTGCTGAGCCGGGTGGTGAACCGCAACGGCGAGGATGACGTGCTGTGGGTGCCCGGCGCCAACCGCTGAGGCGAGGCGGCCAAATGGGGCCGCCGGATGACCCCGGTGCGCGTGCATGCGCGCATCCGGCGCGTCATTGACAGTGGTATTTCCAGATCCTATGGTCCGTTCGCAACCACAGCAATTTTCGCGGTGTTCGCCGTAACAGGCGCGCGCTCAGCAGCCAGGGTGAGTTATGAAAGTCCTCGTCCCCGTTAAGCGAGTGGTCGACTACAACGTGAAGATCCGCGTCAAGGCGGATGGCAGCGGCGTCGAGACCGCCAACGTGAAGATGAGCATGAACCCCTTCGACGAGATCGCCGTCGAAGAAGCCGTGCGCCTGAAGGAAGCCGGCAAGGCGACCGAGATCGTGGTGGTGTCCGTCGGCCCGACCCAGGCCCAGGAGACGCTGCGCACCGCTCTCGCCATGGGTGCCGACCGCGCCATCCTGGTGCAGACCGACGTGACGACCGAACCGCTGGCCGTCGCCAAGGTTCTGAAGGCGCTGGTCG
>Ga0206117_101696_pt1 | contig 10338 bp, 9 predicted proteins | sample 3A5Ametagenome_FD_177997 | JGI IMG/M metagenome (GOLD analysis project Ga0206117, IMG submission 177997) | Enriched microbial communities from leaf-cutter ant dump, University of Wisconsin, Madison, United States - 3A5A | ecosystem: Environmental > Terrestrial > Nest > Insects nest > Nest dump... | reverse complement strand
GTCGATCGCTTCCTTCGTGTTGTTCGAGCCGGCGCCGGCGATCACCGGAACGCGGCGGGCGGCAACCTCGATGCAGAGCTCCACGACCCGTTTGTGCTCGTCATGCGACAGCGTCGGCGATTCGCCGGTGGTGCCGACGGGCACCAGCCCGTGGCTGCCTTCGCTGATCGACCATTCGACATGCGCGGCGAAGGCCTTTTCATCGACCGCGCCGGCATCGGTGAACGGGGTGACGAGGGCGGGAATGGATCCCTGGAACATCGAGAACTCCTGAGGCCAGAGCCGCCCGGAAGGCTTACACGCTTTGGCCGTATTCCGTGGTTAAAAACGCCCGCACAATAATCATGTGGCAGTCATGCGGCAAGCCGCGCGGCAGGCGTTTTTCACGCCGCCGCCGGGTGGCGACGCCCGGGGCCGGCGAATATCCGCCGCCCGCGATCCGTCGCAGGGAAAGACGCGGCGTTCACGGCTTGGTGAGCGGCGCCGGTAAGGTTTCGTTAAGGCAACGAAGGGTTAATGATGGCAGGGAACGGGCGGGACATGAAGGTCGCACGCGCCGCCCCGGAAGCCTCGCGGGACGTGACATGATCTCGAGAAACAGTTTCGCCCTTTGCGCCCTGTTGCTGGCCGGTGCCGCCGGGCTTGCGCTGCGCTCCTCGCCCGTCGAGGCGGAGAGCGGCACGACGCCGGCCATCGAGCCGCTCGGCTTTGCCGCCGACATGCCCTCCCCCGACATCATCACCAGCGCGATCCCGCGGGCCGGCGACGTCGCACCCGTGAGCGCGGACCTGCGCGAAGGCCTCGACGCGCTTTCCAACCGGGATGCGGCCGCCGCCATCGCCGCGCGCGACCGCTTGCCCGCCGGCAGTCTCGACCGGCATATCCTGACCTGGTCCATCGCCGTTTCCGGCCAGAAGGGCGTGCCCTCATGGGAGATCGCCAATGCCCAGCGCGAATTGAAGGGCTGGCCGGGGCTGAAGGCGTTGCGGGCCCATTCCGAACGGGCGCTCGCCCGCGAGAACCCGCCGGCCGCCGACGTGCTTGCCGCCTTCGGCAGCACGCGGCCGGAGACGGCCGAGGGCGCCATGGTGCTTGCCCGCGCGCTGATTGCGACCGGCAAGAGCACCGAAGCCGGCGGGATTCTGCGCGCCTTCTGGCAGAAGGAAGCGCTTTCCACCGACCTCGAAGACCAGATCCTCGGCGAATTCGGCGGCCTGCTGACCGTTTCGGATCATTTCGCGCGCATGGAGATGCTGCTCTACCGCGACCGCGCCGCGCAGGCCGAGCGTTTCGGCGATCTCGGCAAGGCGCAGTCGCTCTACCGCGCCTGGGCCGCCGTCATCCGCAAGGCGCGCAATGCCGGCGACCTCGTCAAGGCCGTGGACGCGCGCTGGCGCAAGGAACCGGCTTATACCTATCTCGGCATCCGCAACCTGCGCAACCGGGAGGAATACCGCGCGGCGGCGAAGCTCTTCACTGAGATGCCGGAGGACCCGGCGCGCCTCGTCAATCCGGGCGCCTGGTGGAACGAGCAGCGCATCGTCAGCCGCGGCCTTGCCGATCTCGGCGACTACCGCGATGCCTACAAGGTCGTCATCCGCCACGGCGCGGACGATCCGGCCGATATCGTCGAGGCGGAATTCCATGCCGGCTGGTATGCGCTGCGCGACCTCGGCGAGGCGAAGACGGCGGCAAAGCACTTCCAGCGCATCCTGCAAGCGTCCGACCGGCCGCTTGCGCTCTCGCGCGCATGGTACTGGCTGGGACGCGCCGCCGAAAAGGGCGGGCCGGGCGATGCGAAGGAATATTTCAACAAGGCGGCGAATTTCCCGAGCACCTTCTATGGCCAGCTTGCCGCCGCGCGGATCGGCCGCAAGACGCTGAACGTCGCCTATCCGAAGCCGACGGCGGAGGAGCGGGCACGATTCCGCGAGCGCGAGGCAGTGCAGGCCATCGCCCGGCTGAAGGCCGCGGACCACGGCTGGCGCGGCGACAGCCTCTACCGGGCGCTTGCCGGCGAACTGGCGAACCCGGGCGAGCTCGCCCTTCTTGCTGCGGACGCCGAAAAGGACGGCAATCACCAGCTTTCGCTGCAGATCGGCAAGATCGCCTTCGGGCGCGGCATCGATGTCGCCGCGCTCGCCTTCCCCATCGGCGTCATTCCGGACGGGGCCAACATTTCCGGCTCCGGCAAGGCCCTCGCCTATGCCATCGCGCGGCAGGAAAGCGCCTTCAACCCCGCCGCCGTCTCGCCCGCCAACGCGCAGGGGCTGCTCCAGCTGATGCCGGGGACGGCCGAGGGCGTCGCCAAGCGCTACGGCATCGCCTATTCGCGCGAAAAACTCACCACCGACGCCGGCTACAACGCCACGCTCGGCGCGCACTATCTCGGCGAGCAGATCAGCGAATTCGGCGGCTCCTACGTGCTGACCTTCATCGCCTACAATGCCGGCCCGCGCCGCGTGCCGCAATGGATCGCCCGCTACGGCGACCCGCGCGGCAAACCGGTCGACGAGGTGGTGGACTGGATCGAGCGCATTCCCTTCTCCGAGACGCGCAGCTATGTGCAGCGCGTGATGGAGAACTACCAGGTCTACAAGGTCCGCCTCGGCCAGAAGGCCGATATCGAGCACGACCTCAGCGTCGGGCGATAGAGCGGCGCAGAACTTGCCTGCCCTTGAACCGGCTCGCCGGCCTCTTTACGCTGGCGGCAGGGAAATTGCACAAAGGGCATCGTCGACATGAATGAATTCGTCAGCCGCTTCTTCACCGCGCCGGACGGCCTGCGGCTGCATGCGCGCGACTATCCTGCGGCCGGCGGCGGGAACGCCCGGCTGCCCCTCGTCTGCCTGCCGGGCCTCAGCCGCAATGCACGGGACTTCCATCAGCTCGCCCTTCTGGTCTCGGGCGATGCCGTGGCGCCGCGCCGGGTGATCGCGCTCGACTACCGCGGCCGCGGGCTTTCCGCCCACGATGCCGACCCGGCGAACTACATCGTTCCCGTCGAATGCAACGATGTGATCGCCGTCTGCACGGCGCTCGGCCTTTCACGCTGCCTCTTCGCCGGAACCTCGCGCGGCGGGCTCATCCTGCATGTGATGGCCGCACTGCAGCCGGACCTCATCGCCGGCGCGATCCTCAACGATATCGGCCCGCAGATCGAGGCTGCCGGCCTCATGGAGATTCGCGACTACCTCGCAAAGCGCAGCACACCCGCCAGCTTCGAAGAGGCGGCGGCGGGGCTTCGCCATCTTCACGGCGCCGCCTTCCCGGCCCTTGCGCCCGCCGACTGGCTGGACATGGCCCACGCCCTCTACACCGACCGGGACGGCCCCATCGTTGCCGACTACGACCCGAAACTCACGGATCAATTGCAGGCCATCGATTTCACAAAACCACTGCCGACGCTCTGGCCGCAATTCGGGCGTCTGGCGGAAAAGCCGCTCCTCGTCGTGCGGGGCGAGCATTCCCGGATCCTTTCGGCCGAAACGCTGGAACGCATGCAGGCCGACGGGGGAAAAAATATTGAGGCGATGCTTGCCCGCGGCCAGGGCCATGCCCCGCTCCTGCATCTTCCAGACGTCTTTTCGTCCGTGAAGGCGTTCCTCGCCCGCTTCTGAACCCGGCAGCAGGCGAACGGCGTTCCCACAGGGCATCGCCGCCGCTTGGTCCAAAACGAAAAACCCGCAGCCTCAAGGAGGCTGCGGGCTTATTCTTCAGCAGAACTTCTGGATTAGAAGTTACGCTGCAAACGCAGGAAGCCGGTGGTGGTGTCGGCGTGGCCGCCAGCCAGAACGTCCGTGCGGGTGTAGTTAACCGTACCGAGGAAAGCCAAGCCGTCCACGATGTCGTAACCAACCGTCAGACCAACCTTCCAGGCGTCCGGCGAGCCGGCAACGTCGAAGTTCTGGTCGCCGAAGTACTGAACAGCCGGAGTGATCGTCAGCTTGTCGGTAGCCTTGAAGGAGTAAGCAGCTGCGACGCTCCATTCAGAAGCATCCCAGTAGTTGCTCTGCCCCGAAGCCCATACGCCGAGAACCTGCAGCGTGCCCGGGCCGAGGTCGGCCGACAGGATACCACGGACTGCGCCTTCTTCAGCGCCGCTGTCGTAGCCACCGAGAACGTCGACGTTTACGCCACCGAGCGAGAAGCCGACCGTGCCGGCAACGCCGAGACGGTTATGACCAGCATTGCCTGCGGTGAAGTAGGTCGTCTGGCCTTCCAGTTCATCAACCGAGATACCAGCCCGCCAGGTACCGCCATCGTAGTTGTAGGCGATCGAGTTGAACTCGGTGACGTTGCCGTGAACGTCGGTTTCGCCGTTGATGCCGCTATCCCACCAGCTATAGAAGAAGCCGACCTTCAGGCCACCGAGTTCGATGTAAGCTTCATCGACGTCGAAGCCGCTGTCGCCGAGGGAGGTGTCGTTATCAGCAGCATATTCGAGGTTCACGAACGAACGGAGCGTGCCGAGTTCGGTGTCGTTACGGGCGTCGAAGTTGATGTCGACGAGCGTGCCGGCATCCCAGTCAGAAACGCCGCTCTGGTCCGGACCGAACGTCGTCTGGAAACGAACGAAGCCGCCGATCTTGAGGCAGGTTTCGGTGCCCGGGATGTAGAAGAAGCCGGTGCCGAAGGCGTCGCAGACGCGAACGTATTCCATGGGTTCCGGTTCGGCAGCGACGATAGCGTCGGCGGCCTGAGCGCCGGAGACTGCTGCGAGAGCAGCAGCGGAGCCGATGAGAAGGCTCTTGATGTTCATTTTCTGACCTCCAGTCAGAAACGCCGGGGCGTGCGTTTTGCCGATGGAGGTCAACTTCTGGCAGGCGCATTATATAAAGAACGCTCCGAGAAACGCCTGGCTCCTGGAAACGGGAGGGAATCTCGACCGATTCCACTATGGATTCGCCTTGCCGCGGCCGACGCGGCGATTCGATGCCGAATCGAGCGACGGGGCGGAAAAGCGCCCCGCCCTTGCGGCCATGTTCAGCGCCGGAAAGATAGAGCGGCCATGGGAAAAGCGCCTTGCCGCCATCGCAAAGAGCCGGTTTTGCCGCGCTCCTGCCAGGATTGTGGCGCGCTTTTCCTTAGGGGCGGCATAGCTAAGTGCCCGCTTCATAAGGCATTTTGTTAAGAATCTTTAAACTTTTAGCAATCCGGCCGGCCATTTTGTGTCCTTTGCGCAACAGCGCAGGGCGAAGGCTGGCACAAACCCCGTCTCGTTTCAGTTTGGAGATTGCTTACACGAACGCGTCTTGTATTTTCGGCTTCGGAAGCAGGGGCGGTTGATCGTCCGCTTCCTGAACTTGGGGATGGGGCAGGGAACGCTGTCCTTCAGCAAAAAACCCAGACCCGTTTGAAACTTTTTGACTGGAGGTCAGAAAATGAACATCAAGAGCCTTCTCATCGGCTCCGCTGCTGCCTTCGCAGCAGTCTCCGGCGCTCAGGCCGCCGACGCTATCGTCGCTGCCGAACCGGAACCCATGGAATACGTCCGCGTCTGCGACGCCTTCGGCACCGGCTTCTTCTACATCCCGGGCACCGAAACCTGCCTCAAGATCGGCGGCTTCGTTCGCTTCCAGACGGGTATCGCCCGTGACGAGCTTGGCAGCTATCAGACTAACCGCGGTGAAAACTCTGACTGGGATTCGTTCACGCTCGTCGACATCAACTTCGACGCCCGTAACGACACCGAACTCGGCACGCTCCGTTCGTTCGTGAACCTGGAATACAATGCTGACAACGACGTCGATGGCGACAGCGGTTTCGACGTTGACGAAGCCTACATCGAACTCGGTGGCTTCAAGGTCGGCTTCTTCTACAGCTGGTGGGATAGCGGCATCAACGGTGAAACCGATACGCATGGCACGAACACCGAATTCAACTCGATCGCCTACAACTACGATGGCGGCACCTGGCGTGCAGGCATCTCGCTCGATGAGCTTGAAGGTATCGATGCCAATCCTGCGGCTAACAACAGCTCGAATGGTCTTGGCGTAGCCGGTACGGTTGGCTTCTCGCTCGGTGGCGTGAACCTTGACCTGCTCGGCGGTTACGACACCGAAGCCGAAGAAGGTGCAATCCGTGGTATCGTGTCGGCCGACCTCGGCCCCGGCACGCTTCAGGTTCTCGGCGTATGGGCTTCCGATCCGAACGCTTACTGGAACGAATCCGAATGGAGCGTTGCTGCTTCCTATGCCTTCAAGGCAACGGACAAGCTGACGCTTACCCCGGCCGCTCAGTACTTCGGTGACGTTGGCTTCAACAGCAGCATCGATCAGTGGCGCGTCGGCCTGACCGTTGGCTACCAGATCGTATCCGGTCTCGATTTCCTTGGTACTGTTGATTACAACAAGATCAACGTCTCGGGCGGCGCCGATACGGACTACACTCGCGGCTTCCTGCGCCTGCAGCGCAACTTCTAATCCAGAAGTCTAGCTGAACAATTGCCCGCAGTCTCTGAAGAGGGGCTGCGGGTTGTTGCATTTCAGGAACAGCTATCGTCGGAGCCGTGTGGAAAACTCACGTTCATTGTAATGAACGGGTTGAATGTTGAGAGAACGCCTATCCCATAAGCCCCCTATTGATAACTTTCAGTCACACTGGAGTTACCCTTGGGGCGGTCTAAAAGCGACGTTGAATTCGGTCAGTACATTAATGGCCCGACAAGGGACTACCATGTGCAATACCAATTCTCTGTTGGGGCTGGCCTCAAACTTGTTAGAGGGGTCACGCTCAAAGCCTTGTTTAACCGGTATGCTGACATTCTTTGGGAGCCCGGCTTTCACAAGTATAACGTCACCGCCTTCATCGCGGAGTTGAATGCTCTCCTCGGCGGCATTGAGTTCTCGACATTCACCGATCAGATGGTTGACGATTTGATCGGAGCCCTACGCAAACGCGGCAATAGCAACGCGACCATCAATAGGAAGATGGCAGCGCTCAGCAAGTTGCTGCGAAAGGCGTGCAAAATGGGCGAAATTCATAACTTGCCAGAGTTTCGGAGGCAAAAGGAGCGGGCGGGGCGGATACGTTTCCTTGAACCAGAGGAAGAGGCGCGGCTGTTTGCCGCCATAGCCGATAAATCCGCGCACTATGCCAACCTTTGCGTCTTTCTCGTAGATACCGGAGCACGGATTGGTGAAGCCACGCGTCTGCGTTGGGGCGACGTCGTGAACGGGCGGGCGACTTTCTGGATCACAAAGTCAGGAAGGAGCCGCTCGGTGCCGCTGACAAAGCGGGCAAAGGAGGCGGTGGAGGCCGAGGACCGACGTCGACCGGGGCCATTTTCCGACATCGATCAGCCGCAGTTCAGGGCGGCATGGAATAAGTCTAAGCACGAGATCGGCCTTGGCGACGATAGCGATGTGGTGCCTCATGTCCTTCGGCACACTTGCGCATCAAGATTGGTGCGCGGCGGCGTCGATATGCGCCGAATTCAGACGTGGTTGGGGCATCAAACGTTGGCTATGACAATGCGATATGCGCATCTATCTCCTTATGATCTCGACATGTGCGTCCCGGTATTGGAGGATGCCGCGAAGCCAAAAGTTGAGGACCCTTGAGGTCGCCCATGCGGCGGTGAAGGCTGCGCTCGGGGAGTGACGGCCCCAAAGACGTGATCCGATCACTCCCATAGCCCCACGAGTCCACCAGAGCGCACGAACGTCCGGGATAGGCAAACTACCCTGGAACCCGCCGTGTCCGCTGGTGGAGTCCTACGGGCGACTGTGAGGCCCCGCAAGTTTCCCCGCGAGGCTCGCTTCTCCCGCTTCTTTCTCTTTTGCGTCCACGGCTCTTTCGGTCCGATAGCGGCGGTATATGCGTTCAGGCCGGTGCCGAATGCATTCAGGGTGCTCAATGAGGAGGAGACGAGGGGAGATGACCGTACTTTCCGCTGCGGTAAAGACCGTAGAGCGTCGATCACACATCTCTAGGTATTTCCTCCCTGCGCTATAACCGTTGGCTCCTACGGTCCTCACGGGCGAGAACGGGCGAGAAAAGATCGAACCCCAATTACCCCCCACAATAGGAGGAAGGGAGCCCTCCCCCCTAGGTTTGCCTATAGCTTATATCCATAGGCTATCCTTAGGTCTCCCTTATGGAGGTCATAAGCAACGTCCTAGACCATTCCCTTCAACATCATCCTCCATCAATCCTTTCTGTATGGCTTAAACCGAAGCCTTCTACCGAGCTCTAACCAAGGGGCTTGGAAGAGGATGGTCACTACTCCCGACCGAACCCTGATCGTTCCGGTTTCTGGTCTTCATTCTTCAAGCAATCCCAGCCGCATTTGCCTCGATGTCTCTCGCTCGTGGTCATCGGCATGCGACAACTGCAAGGAACCCTTTTCATGCTGGTCGTCAACATTACGAACAACGATAGAGGCTGCAGCTTCACCGCCACCTGCGATGGCCTAAGCAGCACCCATTCCCATAAAGATCCAATACCCCCATTGTGCCGGAAGCTGATAGATCGTGGTCATTCTCTCGACACAATGGTCATGGTGTTTCGTGGAACATCTCCGATCTCCAAGCCTCGGTCGCTCGGTGCATGGGCAGCCTACGATATCGTAGATGACGATAATCGTGGTCTTATCCGAAGGCGCTACAGGCCCTTGCCTGAATTCTCGCACGATCTTGACGCGGCCAAGAAGGGCGATGCGGAGTCATGCCTCCGCAAGAAAGCGGCCTGAACATACCACAGGGTCACGGTGTTAATGCCGTGGCCCTGTTTTTTGGTGCACACGATCATCAAGTCACAGTAGTCAGCCGCATGCCGCATGCCTCTTTTTTAGCTGCGGTGGTGGCCCTGAAGGCGTTCCTAGTGGCTGCCAAGGGGTTTGCCCTCGGGGCACCATGAAGCCGCTCTGCGGTCACCACCGGCGCGGGAAATAGGCATCCCCGGAAGATGGACCCAGCTCGTTTGGTCGAAACAATTTCAGCCGGTAATCTAATTACTAGATCAACCCGATTCCCCCCTCCACCCTCTGCTATTAGCGTTCTACCAGGACCATTGCCGGGAAACCATGCTCCTAACCGGCGGAACCTAGGCAGTCGCACCACCGCCTTGACCGGGTTTTCCGTTCATCCAACACATATACTCCCTTATGTCTTCGCATGTCTTGGTTGACTTGGCGAAGGCCGACAAATGCATCTCGCGTACCAGGCGGTGGGAAGCTACCTCAAATGCATTCTGGCAGGCTCTAACGGCTGTCTGGTGAATTGAGTCGGGGTAGGAGGCGACGGTATAATCTTACAAGGTCTTTCTGTCCGACAAGGTATACCCACACGCAACAAGGGCGACGAGGTGCTTTCTGTCCGATATGGATTGACAGGCGATTTATCGGACGATATTCCGATTATGTCTTAAATCTTATCGGACAACGGGAGCCGCACTATGAAGATCGCCTATGCTCGTGTTTCCTCCACCGGCCAGAACGAAGCTGCACAGGTGGACATTCTCAACCGCCACGGGGCGGAAGAGCTTTTCATAGAGAAGGCCAGCGGCACGTCACGCGATGGCCGCCCCAAGCTGGCCGAGGCCATCAAGTTTGCCCGCAAGGGGGACGTGTTGATGGTGACGCGACTGGACCGACTGGCGCGCTCCGTATCGGACCTTCATGTTATTGCGGAGGAATTGCAGGCGAAGGGCGTTGGCCTTGTGGTCACGGAACAGAACATCGACACCACGACGCCTACAGGGCGGCTGATGTTCAACATGCTCGGAGCCATTGCCGAGTTTGAGACTGACCTTCGGAAAGAACGGCAGCTTGAGGGCATCGCCAAGGCGAAAGCCGAGGGGCGCTATAAGGGACGGCCTGTCACGGTCGATGGTGACGCCATACGGGCAGCTTTGGCGGCAGGGGACAAGCCTTCGGCAGTTGCCAAGCGTTTCAACGTGGCGCGGTCTACTGTCTACCGCGTGATGGCCGGGGTCGCATGAGGAGCCTTCTGCGTTTGCTTTGGTTCACCTGTGAGGCGGGGCGTCTATTGGGTTCGTAATCAAAGTTCAGGATAGGCAAAGCCCCTCGATCAGTAGGCAGGGACGTGGAGGCCGTAGCCAACAAACTCAATTATGGGGTCTTTTCAATATGAGTACAAGCGGGCCACCAGCGGGCCAAGAGCCGAGCCCACCGGGGGGATATTGCGTGCCCGCACCTGTCGAGGTCGATCCCTCGGATTTTTGAGTCAATTTTCAATTGGGGATGGGGCAGGGAACGCTGTCCTTCAGCAAAAAACCCAGACCCGTTTGAAACTTTTTGACTGGAGGTCAGAAAATGAACATCAAGAGCCTTCTCATCGGCTCCGCTGCTGCCTTCGCAGCAGTCTCCGGCGC
>Ga0206117_101695_pt1 | contig 10361 bp, 7 predicted proteins | sample 3A5Ametagenome_FD_177997 | JGI IMG/M metagenome (GOLD analysis project Ga0206117, IMG submission 177997) | Enriched microbial communities from leaf-cutter ant dump, University of Wisconsin, Madison, United States - 3A5A | ecosystem: Environmental > Terrestrial > Nest > Insects nest > Nest dump... | reverse complement strand
CGCCGTGGCGGGCGGGATCGGCCCTGAAGGTCGGCAGGTCGATGATGGTAAGCTTCGGCGCGAAGGTCGCGAGCGCCGCCTCCTCCGGACGGATCAGCAGGTTGCGGATGAACAGCGAATGCCAGGCGAGCTCGGTGACGACGCGGGTCGGCAGCGCATAGTCGACGTCGGCGCCGCCGATCAGGTCCTGCACGAAGAGGTCGCGGCCGGCGGCATGCGCCAGCATGTCGGCATGGAGCGTATCGAAATGCTCCCGCGACAGCGCCTTGTTGTTGTCCCACCAGATCGGATCGGCGGTATTCTCGTCGCGGACGACGAACTTGTCCTTCGGCGAACGGCCGGTGTGCTGGCCGGTGAGCGCGCGCAACGCCCCGTGCGCGGTCTTCACCGCCTCGCCGCGGCCGAGCGCCTCGTCATAGAGCGCCTCGGCGGCGAAATTGTAGCGGACCGTGCCGTTGGTATGGATACCCATCGCGTCGAGCCCCAGGCCGGGGTTGCGAATTCCAAGTTCCTGCATGGTGCGGTTTTCCTCCATGGCGACGATGACCCGCGTGAAATTTTCGCGAAGCTAATCCGCACCCAACGGAAAAACAAGCGGGCAGTTCGAAATTAACCAACAATATCAAACAATTAATCGATTTAAAGAATTGTCTTACTTTTTTAATCGGTTGAATAATCGATTTAAATTCCCGGCCACGGCTGCGTCGAAAGCACACCCTTTATCTTCGCCACAATTTGTTCCACCTTTATCCCCAAGGAGGCGCATCGGGAAAAACCGGAAAGGGCGCCCATGACGATGGAGAGCAGGATGCAGACGATCGCACTCGTCGACGACGACCGGAATATTCTGACCTCCGTGTCGATCGCGCTGGAGGCGGAGGGCTACAAGGTCGAGACCTACACGGACGGCGCCTCCGCGCTCGACGGCCTGCTCGCCCGCCCGCCGCATCTCGCCATATTCGACATCAAGATGCCGCGCATGGACGGCATGGAGCTGCTGCGCCGGCTGCGCCAGAAATCCGACCTGCCGGTGATCTTCCTCACCTCCAAGGATGAGGAGATCGACGAGCTGTTCGGCCTGAAGATGGGCGCCGACGACTTCATCACCAAGCCCTTCTCGCAGCGCCTGCTGGTCGAGCGGGTGAAGGCGATCCTCCGGCGCGCCTCCAGCCGCGAGGCGGCTTCCGCGAATGCCGGCGGCGGCGCGGCCAAAAGCGGCGATACGCCGGCGCGCTCGCTCGAACGCGGCCAGCTCGTCATGGACCAGGAGCGCCACACCTGCACCTGGAAGGGCGAGCCGGTGACGCTGACGGTCACGGAATTCCTGATCCTGCATTCGCTCGCCCAGCGCCCCGGCGTGGTCAAGAGCCGCGATTCGCTGATGGACGCCGCCTATGACGAGCAGGTCTATGTCGACGATCGCACCATCGACAGCCACATCAAGCGGCTGCGCAAGAAGTTCAAGATGGTCGACACCGACTTCGACATGATCGAGACGCTCTACGGCGTCGGCTACCGCTTCCGCGAGACCGCCTGAGCGCACCCGCATCGAGGATGAACCCCGCGTGGTCGAGACCGTGCTGGAAAGGGATGGAGAGGATATCGACGGCCGCCCGGCGCCGCGCTCGATCAGGCGGCGCTGGACGCGGCCCTTTACGCTCGCGCGGCGGATCTTCGGCAACGCGGTCTTCTCCAGCCTCACGCGCCGCATTCTCTTCTTCAACCTCGTCGCGCTCGTCGTCCTCGTCGCCGGCATCCTCTATCTCAATCAGTTCCGCGAGGGGCTGATCGACGCGCGCGTCGAAAGCCTCCTGACGCAGGGCGAGATCATCGCCGGCGCGATCTCGGCCTCGGCCTCCGTCGACACCAACTCGATCACCATCGACCCGGAAAAGCTCCTGGAGCTGCAGGCCGGCCAGTCGATCACCCCGCTGCCCAACGACGAGGACCTGGAGTTCCCGATCAACCCGGAGCGCGTGGCCCCCGTCCTGCGCCGCCTGATCTCGCCGACGCGCACCCGCGCGCGCATCTACGACACCGACGCCAACCTGCTCCTCGATTCGCGCCATCTCTACACCCAGGGCCAGGTGCTGCGCTTCGACCTGCCGCCGGTCGAGCCCGAGAGCGTCGGAGTCCTCGACCGCTTCAACGCCTGGTTCAACCGCCTGCTGCAGCCGGCCAACCTGCCGCAATACAAGGAAGCGCCCGGCGGCGACGGCTCGATCTACCCGGAGGTGATGAACGCGCTGACCGGCGTGCGCGGCGCGGTCGTGCGCGTCAACGACAAGGGCGAGCTGATCGTCTCCGTCGCCGTGCCGGTGCAGCGTTTCCGCGCGGTGCTCGGCGTGCTGCTGCTGTCGACGCAGGCCGGCGACATCGACAAGATCGTCCATGCCGAGCGGCTCGCCATCATGCGCGTCGCGGGGGTCGCGGGCCTCGTCAACATCGCGCTGTCGCTGCTCCTCTCCAGCACCATCGCCAATCCGCTGCGCCGGCTCGCGGCGGCGGCGATCCGCGTGCGCCGCGGCGCCAAGGAGCGCGAGGAGATCCCCGATTTCTCCTCGCGGCAGGACGAGATCGGCAATCTCTCGGTGGCACTGCGCCAGATGACGACGGCGCTCTACGACCGCATCGATGCGATCGAAAGCTTTGCCGCCGACGTCAGCCACGAGCTGAAGAACCCGCTGACCTCGCTCCGCAGCGCCGTCGAGACGCTGCCGCTCGCGCGCAACGAGGACTCCAAGACCCGGCTCCTCGACATCATCCAGCACGACGTGCGCCGCCTCGACCGGCTGATCAGCGACATTTCCGACGCCTCGCGCCTCGATGCGGAGCTCGCCCGCTCGGACGCGCGCACCGTCGATCTCGAAAAGCTGCTCGGCGACCTCATCGACATCTCCCGCCAGGTCAACAGCCGCAAGAAGCCGGTGATCCTCGACTTCGTCGTCGACCGCAAGGACAATCCCAAGGCGCGCTTCGAGATCTCCGGCTACGAGCTGCGCATCGGCCAGATCGTCACCAACCTCATCGACAATGCCCGTTCCTTCGTGCCGGAAAACGGCGGGCGCATCGTCGTCAGGCTGTCGCGCGGGCGGGGCGATCTCTGCCTCGTCCAGGTGGAGGACAACGGGCCGGGCATCCAGGCGGAGGACATCGACCGCATCTTCGAGCGCTTCTACACCGACCGGCCGGCGAGCGAGGGTTTCGGCCAGAATTCCGGCCTCGGCCTCTCCATCTCGCGCCAGATCGCCGAGGCGCACGGCGGCACGCTGAAGGCCGACAACATCGTCGACAAGGCGACGGGCGCCGTCGCCGGCGCGCGCTTCACGCTGTCGCTGCCGGTCGGGCCGCGCAAATGAGCACGGCCGCGAACGTGCACGGGACGGCGATCGTCATCGGCACGACGGGACTTCTCCTCACCGGCCGCTCGGGCAGCGGCAAGAGCGCGGTCGCGCTCCATTGCCTGGAACAGGCGCGGCTGCGCGGCCTGTTCTCCGCGCTCGTCAGCGACGACCAGGTGCTGGTCTCGGCGGAGGGCGGGCGGATCGTCGCCCGTGCGCCGGAATCGATCGCCGGCCTTGCCGAGCTGCGCGGTGCCGGCATCCTGCCCGTGCCGGCGATCGAGGCGGCCGTCCTGCACCGCGCCGTGACCCTGCTCGTCCCGCCCGTCGCCGAGCGGCTGCCGCCCGAGGGAGAAACCGTCGAAATCCTGCCGGAGCTCCGTCTGCCGCTCACCCGGCTGCCGCTTTTTCCCGGCTGCTGCGCCTTTTGCGCCCTTGCGGCGATTCATCCGGAAATCCTGCGCGGTTGAGGGCGCAGGGCCCGCGAAAAGGCGAAATCGGGCATTTAGGGCTTGCACTTAAGCGTTTCATTGACAAGATGGCGTCCCCGACGGTGGACGGGATTGCTGCATTGCGGTATTCGGCCGTCGTTGAGCTGGGAACTGGAGCGTCTGCATTATGATCGGACTGGTGCTTGTCACCCACGGCAAGCTGGCGGAAGAGTTCCGTCACGCCCTCGAACATGTCGTCGGTCCGCAGAAGGCGATCGAGACCGTCTGCATCGGCCCCGAGGACGACATGGACCAGCGCCGGCAGGACATCCTCGAGGCCGTGAAGCGCGCCGACGAGGGCAACGGCGTCATCATCCTCACCGACATGTTCGGCGGCACGCCCTCCAACCTCGCCATCTCCGTGATGACCGGCGCGGGCGTCGAGGTGATCGCCGGCGTCAACCTGCCGATGCTGATCAAGCTCGCCGGCGTGCGCGGCGACAACGACATGGAAAAGGCGCTCGTCGACGCCTCCGAGGCCGGCCGCAAATACATCAACGTGGCAAGCCGCGTGCTGAGCGGCAAATAGAGGCGCGGCATCCTCCCATGACCGTCTCGAAGGAGCTCCTCATCGTCAACAAGCGCGGCCTGCATGCCCGCGCCTCGGCCAAGTTCGTGCAGACGGTCGACGGTTTCGACGCCGAGGTCACAGTCACCAAGGACGGCATGACCGTCGGTGGCACCTCGATCATGGGCCTGATGATGCTGGCCGCCAGCCCCGGCTGCAGCGTGCTGGTGACGGCGACCGGCGCCCAGGCGCACGAGGCGCTCGCCGCCCTCGACCTTCTCGTCGCCAACCGCTTCGGCGAGGAGATGTAGTTTCCGGATTTAAACCATCCGCACATAAGGATATAAAGACTTCTTTATGTTCGGTTGCTCCAGTCGCCTTTTCCTGATAACGAAGCGCCATAACGGAAAAGGCCAGACGGCTGGAGAAACCCATGACCACCACGTATGACTACCACGTCGCCGATATCGGGCTCGCCGATTTCGGTCGCAAGGAAATCGCCATCGCCGAGACGGAAATGCCGGGCCTGATGGCCTGCCGCGAGGAATTCGGCGCCTCCAAGCCGCTCAAGGGCGCGCGCATCACCGGCTCGCTGCACATGACGATCCAGACGGCCGTGCTGATCGAGACGCTGGTGGCGCTCGGCGCCGAGGTCCGCTGGGCCTCCTGCAACATCTTCTCCACCCAGGACCATGCCGCAGCCGCCATCGCCGCCGCCGGCGTCCCGGTCTATGCCGTCAAGGGCGAGACGCTCACCGAATACTGGGAATACACCGACAGGATCTTCCAGTGGGCCGACGGCGGCTTCTCCAACATGATCCTCGACGACGGCGGCGACGCCACCATGTACATCCTCATCGGCGCGCGCGCCGAGGCGGGCGAGGACGTGCTGTCGAAGCCGGGTTCGGAAGAGGAGGAGATCCTCTTCGCACAGATCAAGAAGCGCCTCGCCGCCTCGCCGGGCTGGTTCACCAAGCAGCGCGATGCCATCAAGGGCGTCACGGAAGAGACGACCACCGGCGTCAACCGCCTCTACCAGCTCCAGCAGAAGGGCCTCCTGCCCTTCCCGGCGATCAACGTCAACGATTCGGTCACCAAGTCGAAGTTCGACAACAAGTACGGCTGCAAGGAATCGCTCGTCGACGGCATCCGCCGCGGCACCGACGTGATGATGGCCGGCAAGGTCGCCGTCGTCTGCGGCTACGGCGACGTCGGCAAGGGCTCGGCCGCGTCGCTGCGCGGCGCCGGCGCCCGCGTCAAGGTCACGGAGATCGACCCGATCTGCGCGCTGCAGGCGGCCATGGACGGCTTCGAGGTCGTGCAGCTGGAGGACGTCGCCGGCAGCGCCGACATCTTCATCACCACCACCGGCAACAAGGACGTCATCCGCATCGAGCACATGCGCGCGATGAAGGACATGGCGATCGTCGGCAATATCGGCCACTTCGACAACGAGATCCAGGTCGCGGCACTGCGCAACCACAAGTGGACCAACATCAAGCCGCAGGTGGACATGATCGAGTTCCCGGGCGGCAACCGCATCATCCTGCTATCGGAAGGCCGGCTCCTCAATCTCGGCAACGCCACCGGCCACCCGTCCTTCGTCATGTCGGCCTCCTTCTCCAACCAGGTGCTGGCGCAGATCGAGCTTTTCACACGCGGCGAGGCCTACAAGAACGAGGTCTACGTGCTGCCGAAGGCGCTGGACGAGAAGGTCGGCGCAAGGCTCAGCGAGCTTTCGCCGGAGCAGGCCGCCTATATTGGCGTCGGCCGCGAGGGCCCGTTCAAGGCCGAACACTACCGGTATTGATCCTTACCCGACTTATCCACAACATCTGGAGGCCGCGCGCTTGACAAGGCGCGCGGCCTCTTTTTTGGGCGCGTCCCTTCCCGCCGATTCGGGAAACAAGTATCCTTCAGTCTCCCGATTCGGCGCCGGATGCGGACCTGGCGCGCCAATCGGGGATGTCCGATCAGCGGCAAATTGGACGGAGACGGAACGGGGATGATGGCGGATTTGGAACGAGGCCGTTCCGGGCGGGCTGAGGCTCTGCCGGGACGCGGGACGACGCATGCAGGCGGCACGGGAACCACCGGACGGCTCCGCCGCTTCTTCTCGCTGCTGGCAGCCGGCTCGGCGCTGACGGCGGTGGCAGGCCCGGCGCAGGCCGCGCCCTATCTCTCCTCCGGCGAGATCGTCACCGTCTCCATGCTGCTCGGCGTCATGTCGGCCGCCATGGTCTCGGCACTGTGGATGGTGCGCCAGCGCGGACGTACGGAGACGACCAACCGCGACCTCAAGGCCCATCTCGCCGATGCCCGCCATACCATGTCCCGCCTTCACGCGCTGATCGGCGACAAGAACCGGCGCATCGTCGTCTGGGACGGCCTGTCGCAGAAGCCGGAATTTTTAGGCGAGCTGCCGCCCGAGACGGGCGCGCCCGCCGACGACCGCGATTTCCTCGCCTTCGGCCGCTGGCTGACGCCGGCATCCGCCGCCGGCATCGAGCGGGCCATCGAGACGCTGCGCGCGCAGGCGCAGAGCTTCGACCTCATCGTCGAGACGGCGCGCGGCGAGGTGCTGGAGGCACAGGGCCGCGTCTCCGGCGGCCAAGCCTTCGTGCGCTTCATCGCGCTCAACAACCTGCGCGCCGAGGCGGCCGAGCTGAAGCTGGAGCGCGACCGGCTCGTCGCGACGCTCGCCACGCTGCAGACCCTGCTCGACCAGATCGACCTGCCCGTCTGGCAGCGCGATGCGGGCGGCAAGCTCGCCTGGGTGAACGCCGCCTATGCGCATGCCGTGGAGGCCGCCGACGGCGCACGCGCCGTCAGCGAGGGCCGCGAGCTTCTTCCGACCGTCGCGCGCGAGAAAATCCGCGCCGCGAGCACCTACGACGCCCCGTTCCACGACAAGGTCTCGACCGTCATCCGCGGCAACCGCGGCTTCCTCGACGTGGTCGATGCCAGGAGCCCGACCGGCTCGGCCGGCATCGCCGTCGACGTTTCCGACGCCGAGGCCGTGCGCGAGGAGCTGGCGCGCACGCTGAAGAGCCATGCCGAGACGCTCGACCATCTCGCCACCCCCGTCGCCATCTTCGACGGCGAGCAGCGCCTGCAGTTCTACAACCAGGCCTTCCAGCAGGTCTGGGGGCTGGAGACCGCCTTCCTCGAAAGCAAGCCCGGCAACGGCGAGCTTCTCGACCGGCTGCGCGCCGCCGGAAAGCTGCCCGAGCAGCTCAACTGGCGCCAGTGGAAGGAGAACGCCCTTTCCGTCTACCGCGCCATCGACACGCAGACGGACCTCTGGCACCTGCCGAACGGCCAGACGCTGCGCGTCTTCGCCACCGCCCGCCCGCAGGGCGGCGCCACCTGGGTGTTCGAGAACCTGACGGAGAAGGTGGCGCTCGAAGCCCGCTACAACACGCTGGTGCAGGTGCAGGACGAGACGATCGACCATCTGGCCGAAGGGGTGGCGGTGTTCAGCCCCGACGGGCGCATCCGGCTTTCCAACCCCGCCTTCCGCGCGCTCTGGGGCATCACCGAGGACGAGGCGAAGCCGGGCACCCATATCCGCGCCATCGAGCAGGCCTGCAGCCCCTCCTACGACGGAGCGGACGGCTGGAAGCGCTTCGCCCATATCATCACCAGCTTCGACGACGAGCGCCCCTCCTGCCAGGGCGTGCTGGAGCTGCGCACCGGGCTGGTGCTCGATTTCGCGGTGCTGCCGCTCTCCAACGCTCAGACGATGCTGACCTTCGTCAACATCACCGACAGCGTGCGCGTCAGCCGCGCGCTGACCGAGAAGAACGAGGCGCTACGCAAGGCCGATGCACTGAAGAACGACTTCGTCCAGCACGTCTCCTACGAACTGCGCTCGCCGCTCACCAACATCATCGGCTTCGCCGAGCTGCTGAAGACGCCGACCATGGGCGACCTCACCGAGCGGCAGGCCGAATATGTCGACCACATCGCCACCTCCTCGGCGGTGCTCTTGACCATCGTCAACGACATCCTCGACCTCGCCACCGTCGACGCCGGCATCATGGAGCTCGACTACGGCGAGATCAACCTGACCGACCTCCTCGACGACGTGGCGCTGCAATTCTCCGACCGGCTGCAGGAAAGCCGGCTGACGCTCTCGATCGTCGCGCCCGAGACGCTCGGCACCATCGTCGCCGACCCGCAGCGCCTCAAGCAGATCCTCGTCAAGCTGCTCAGCAACGCGGCCAACTTCGCCCCGGAGGATTCGGCGATCCGGCTGACCTGCCGGCGCGAGGGCACCGATTTCGTCTTCACCGTCTCCGACCGCGGCCCCGGCATCCCCCGGGACGTGCTGAAGACGGTGTTCGGCCGCTTCGAGAGCCACGGCCGCCGCAGCGGCGCCGGCCTCGGCCTCTCCATCGTCGAGAGCTTCGTCAGCCTGCATCGCGGCACCGTCACCATCGACAGCCGCGAGGGCGAAGGCACGGACGTCACCTGCCGCATCCCCACCGCCGAGATGCCGGCGGTCGCGGCGGCGGAATAGGGCGCGGATGCCGGGCGAAACGCTTTTCCTCGCCGACGAGGCCGCGACGATCCGCTTCGGCGAGGACATGGCGCTGGCGCTGACGCGCGGCGACTGTCTCGCACTCTCCGGCGACCTCGGCGCGGGAAAATCGACCTTCGCCCGCGCGCTGATCCGCGCCGTCGCCGACGACGCAGGCCTGGAGGTGCCGAGCCCGACCTTCACGCTGGTGCAGACCTATGCGCTCCGGCTCCCCGTCGCCCATTTCGACCTCTACCGCATCGCCGACGCCGCCGAGATCGACGAGCTCGGCTTCGACGAGGCGCTTTCAGACGGCGTCTGCCTGGTCGAATGGCCGGAGAAGGGCGAGGGCGCGCTGCCCGAAGACGGCATCACGATCCGCTTCCTGCACGAGGGTGCGGGCCGGCGCGTGGAGATCACGGCGCCCGGGGCGGCGCTCGCCCGCATCCGCCGCACGCTCGCCATCCGCCGCTTCCTCGACGAGGCCGGCTACAAGAATGCGGCGCGGCGGCACCTGACGGGCGACGCCTCGGTGCGCGCCTATGAGCACATCCATGCCGGCGACGAGCGCCTCGTGCTGATGGACGCGCCCCGCCATGCGCCGGGGCCGATCCTCGCCGACGGCAAATACTACCAGCAGATCGCTCATATCGCCGAGGACGTGCGCCCCTTCATCGCCGTCGCCCGGCATCTGGCGGCGCGAGGGCTGCGTGCGCCGGCGATTCATCGCGCCGATATCGATCAAGGCATCCTGCTGATCGAGGACCTCGGCGGCGAGGGCGTGCTCGATGCGGACGGCCGGCCGGTCGCCGAGCGCTATCTCGAAAGCGCGGCCTGCCTTGCCCACCTGCACGCACGGCTTTTCTCCCGCGATCTTCCCGTGGCGGAGAACATGATCCACCGCGTGCCGGATTTCGACCGCGACGCCATGCAGATCGAGGTGAGCCTGCTTGCCGACTGGTACGTGCCCTGGAAGCGCGGCGAACCCCTGTCCGGGGCGGAGCGGCGGGACTATGTCGCCATCTGGGACGGGCTGATCGAAGCGCTTGCCGGCGGCGAGCGCAACCTGCTTCTGCGCGACTTCCATTCGCCGAACATCCTCTGGCAGCCGCAGGCGGCGGGGATCGGCCGCGTCGGCCTCATCGATTTCCAGGACGCGATGATCGGCCCCACGGCTTACGACGTCGCCTCGCTGGCGCAGGATGCCCGCGTCGACATGCCGGCCGGCCTCGGCGACGACGTGCTGGCCCATTACCTTTCGTTGCGCGCGGAAAACACGCCCGGCTTCGACCGCACCCGCTTCTCGCGCGACTGGCACGTGATGGCGGCGCAGCGCAACTGCAAGCTCGTCGGCATCTGGGTCAGGCTGATGCAGCGCGACGGCAAGCCCGCCTATATGCGCCACATGCCGCGCACGCTGCGCAATCTGGAGCGGGCGCTCTCCCATCCCGGTCTCACCCCCTTGCGCGACTGGTGCGGAAAGGCTGGAATCCTCG